>Ga0172379_10000630_pt1 | contig 85920 bp, 97 predicted proteins | sample GrowelOW334metaG_FD_119756 | JGI IMG/M metagenome (GOLD analysis project Ga0172379, IMG submission 119756) | Groundwater microbial communities from an aquifer near a municipal landfill in Southern Ontario, Canada - Groundwater well OW334 metaG | ecosystem: Environmental > Aquatic > Deep... | reverse complement strand
CCAGATTGTTTCGGGTAGTGAAGATAGCACTATCAAAATCTGGAAACCAGACGCCAAAGGCAATTATCAAGAACCTAAAACCCTCGAAGGACATACTGATTGGGTACGCACCCTCCAAATCCTCCCTGATGGCCAGATTGTTTCGGGTAGTAATGATGACACTATCAAAATCTGGGATGGTGATAAAGTAGAATAAATTAATTTTTATGCCCCAACTTTGCCTCGAACTCACTACTAAACTAGATTCCCTCAAACAACTTAAACAAGAGTTTGATTTGGAATTTATTAAAATTAAAAAGTTAGACTCTAAAAAGTCTGATGATCTTATTTTTATCAGAGAAACTAAAATTAAACTAGAACAAAGCCTAGCAGAATTTCAAGATCTTTTTTGGCCATTTGAAAAGACTGAATTAAACTGGCAAAATTTTGAAGCCCAATATGAAAATCAGGTCGGTATTTTAATGGAGGCTAATTTATTAGATAGTTTTAGTAATGGCAAACAAGGAATTAAAGCGATAGACAATCGGGAATACCCTTTGCCAACTTTGGAACAAATCAGAGAAAAATTTGTAGAAAAAAGAGAGCTTTTAAAAACCAAAATTGATCAAGGTTTTGTTAAACTAGTTATTGTTCCTTTTGGCCTACCCTTGGATTATCTAACCAAGGCCTACGGCGATGCTTTAACTAGGCATCAGCAACAAGGTGAATTATTAGATAGTCAAAATCGACCTTTGAAGCTTGATAAAGAGGCGGTAGGATTAAATTCTGACTATATAAAGGCTGATGGAGAAGGAAGATTGGTGTATTTTCTTAAAGATTTTTTAATAGATCCAATTCAAGGTCTGACCAAGGAAACGCTGTTAAACACTCAGGCTTGGCAAGTGTTGTTACTTGAAGACTTGCCATATTTACCAGCTGAAGGAAAAGGCCAAATCAGGGCCGGACGTAAACAATTAGAAGCCAATCAGATACCTAGTAGATATCTTAAACAATTACAGCTTGATCCACAATATCAAGACGAGCAAGGGTTGACCCCGGAATCTTGGTTGATGTATGCCTTGAACCACTTAGAACAGACTAATCAAGTGATCGATGATTGGAATGATCAAGGTAAGATTTGTCTGTTGGTTAACAGCTTTATTTATTTTAAATCAGATGACTCAGTGCCTGGCGGTGTGCCCCGGGCCTGTTTTGAGAGTAGTCCTTACCAGGCTGCTTTGGATTGGTTTAATCCTGTTGGTTCTGGTGCTAATTTTGGAGTTCGTACTGCGGTGAGTGTTTTTTAAATTTTATTTTTATGCAAAAAGATTGTGCTACTCTTACTACTAAGTTAGAATCCCTCAAACAGCTTAAAACAGGGTTTGATTTAGAATTATCTAGTCTACCTCAAACAGGCAAGACAGGGGATTTGGTTTCTATTAGGGAACTTAAACTAAAATTACAACATAACCTTAAAGAGCTTCGAGAACGTCTGCCCCTTGGTGACTGGGAAAAGTTTTATCAAGAAGTTTTGGATTTGGAGTGTGACTTTTCTGATGTGGCCATTCCTGAAAAACAGGAGGGCTTTGATCGGTTGCTGATTATGGCTCAAGGGCTTACTTTTGAACAGCTTTTGGCTAAAACCAGAAGTGTTGATCGCGGAGAGCTTTATGGCGAATTTGATATGGCGGCTATGTTTAATTCTATTTATTCTGATCGCACCACTAAAACCGCTTATGCTATTTGGGTGCGTGATAGCCAAGAACCCGATAAAGAATTAACTGGTTTATCTAGCGAACAAATAAAAGATCAAAAGTTAGCAACGGAAACTTTTGAAGAACGCTTGCTTCATGGTTTGAAGTATTTAAAAGAAACCGGTCAGAACTTAGATGTTAATACTATTACTTTATGTAACGGTTCTCAGTTTAAGAGTGGCGTCGTACCAGGGATTTATTATAATAATATAAATGGTGGAACTTATATAAATAGTTATGTGGCCAGAAATCGGGGCATACTTTTAGGTGCCCGGGCGGTAATTGTTTAAACTTCTTTTTAATCTCAAAATTTTTAGGCTAGTTGTTGGCCAATAATTTTTGTGATATAATTATTTAACTAATTATTAATTTATTTTTCTATGTGGAACATTTTTAAAAAGGCCAATAGTGGCTTAAGTACGGCGACGCCTCAAGTTAGTTTTTTTATGGGTTTATTAGGCGGTATAGCGGTTATTAGCACGGTTGGTTTTATCATTTTGTTAGTGTTATTTGTTGGTGGCAAAAATACCGGTACTACCACTAAACCGGTAGTTAAGGCGAATGTTAATGCGGCGGTCAATCAACCCGCGGCCGTAACTGGCCCGGTGGAGATTAAAATAACCAGCGCCGATAATATTATTGGCAATCCTGATGCCAAGGTTACGATGGTGGTATTTTCAGATTTTCAATGTCCTTATTGCGGCCGTTTTCATCCCGCGGTTAAACAAGCTTTAACAACTTATGGGAATAAAATTCGCGTAGTCTTTAAAAATTTTCCGTTAGATTCAATTCATCCCAACGCTCGGCCAGCAGCTAATGCGGCGGAATGCGTCGCTAATATTAGTGGGACAGAAGTTTATTGGCAGTATGTGGATAAGTTATTTGCTAATCAAACAGCTTTAAGTGATACCTTGTATGCCAGTCTAGCTAAACAATTAGGGGTAGCGACGGATAAGTTTAGTGAATGCTATGCCGCTAAAAAATATGGTGATAAGGTGGAGGCGGATCAGCAGCAAGGCTTAGCGGCGGGGATTCAGGGAACTCCGGCGGTAGTAATTAATGGTCAAGTAATTGCTGGGGCAGTACCATTTGAACAGATTAAAACCGCGATTGATGCGGCGTTGAAATAGAAAACGGAAAGTAGAAAGTTGAAAGTAAAAAGTAGAAAGCAGAAAGTAGAAAGTTAAAAGTATAAAGTGATGGATAAATATAAAAAGAGTGGCGAGGTTTTGCCGCTCTTTTTAGTAGTTTTTTAAGGATAATTAGACTAGCCGCTTAAAATTTTAAAAAATGCTATAATTAAGTTAATAATTAAAAATAACTAAAGTATATGGTACGGTTAAGTAACTCAGTTTATCGCTTTTGGATTTTTGTGGTGGGAGTAATTGCCACCATTGCTTATCGATTGGTGGTAGTTTTAAATCACTATAGTCAGTTTTGGGTGGAGGTGGCTTGGTATGTTGGCACGGTAGGTTTTATTTGGTATTTTGGTCATCGTTGGTTGGTAGAAACCCAGCGGGAAGAGTTAATTAAAAAGTTAGAATTAACCAAAAAGGTGACGGCCACGCAGGAATTTAACCCCGAAGACAAAGCGGCGTTAGTTTATATCATCAAGAGCTTAAGTACTAGTTTGGCTCGTTGGAATTATATTGCTATTTTCTTTTTTTCATTTATTGCTATGGCCTACGCCATTTATATAGATTTTCTTAAATAATCAAACTAAAGACTGGACAAAGAGTAATATTTTGGCTAAAATTGTTTTGTTTGGAGAGTTCGCATAGTTGGTCTAGTGCGCACGCTTGGAAAGCGTGTAACCCGCAAGGGTTCGAGGGTTCGAATCCCTCACTCTCCGCCAAGAGAATTAAGTATCGTACAACCTATATGCCTACAATAAGCACAGAAATCGTAGTAGTTATCATCAGCACTTTCGGCTCTTTAGTAGTTGCTGCTTTTGGTTTCTTTTTAACAAAACGTTATGAGATAAAAACTGAATGGAGGAAGAGGAAGATATCTTATTATGAAAACCTATTTATCGCACTTTCTGATTTAGCTATTGATGGCACAGACAAAGAAGATGCTAATCAACGTTTTTCAAAAGCCTTTAATTCCATAGCGTTAATTGCCTCTCAAGATGTTATAAAAGCTCTTTTGGGATTTCATGATTATGTTAAATTTTCTAATAACCAAAAAAATCCTGGTAGACACGATGAGCTTTTAACCAAGTTGGTTATTGAAGTTAGAAAAGACATTGGGTTGGTCAATAGTGATAACATAGACAGTTTCAAATTTCACTTAATAGGTTCTCGTCCAAAAAATTAAACAACACATAGAGACTCGCATACCTCAATTAAATTTCTGAAAGTCTGTCAAAATACCCTTATAACACTTGTAACCTCGGGTACTTAACCCGACTACACCGCCTTCGCTTCGCCGTAGCTCGGCTTCGGCGTGATGCAGTAAGCCAGATTACTAAATTATAATTTCCACAATTCATTAACTAATGGAAAGAGTTTTGGGGTAGCAAAAAGCAGAAATGTCCGAACCGAATTGTTATAAAATATTATGATAAAAAATAAAGAATTATTAATTGCCACTGCTAATCGTGGCAAGGCTAGAGAAATTCAAGAAATTTTTGCTGATACGGATTTTACTGTTAAGTTTTTGTTTGATTTTTCTGAGCGATTAAAAGATTTACAAATTAAAGAGAATGCTAAGAGTTTTGAGGGGAATGCTTTGATTAAAGCAATTATCGTCGGTGATTTACTCGGTCTGGTTACCTTAGTAGATGACAGCGGTTTGTGCGTTGATGTTTTGGATGGTCAGCCGGGAGTTTTTTCCGCCCGTTATTCGCCAGAAAAAACCGATCAAGCCAACAACACAAAATTATTGAATGAGCTAAAAGAGATACCATTTGAGCAGCGTGACTGCCATTATAATTGTACGGTTGCCATTTATGATCCGCAAAGCAAATTTGTGGAAACAGTTTCGGGAATTTGGGAAGGTAAAATAGCCTTAACTCCGCGGGGTAATAAAAGCTTTGGCTACGCTCCGATTTTTTTAGCTAAAGATTTTGACTACCAAAAAACTAATGCCGAGCTTGATCCTAAAGATTTAATTGTTATTAATCATCGTGGTCAGGCTTTTCGCCGAGCGATCGATGTTTTAAAAAAATATTTTTAACGATCATAAAGCTATTATAAAAACTCTTCAGCAATGAGGTTTTGGTAATTGTTTTAGCAGTTTAGTAAAAACAGAGCTCGGGGCTCTATTTTTGTCAGCCATTTTTAGCCGGTCAGTCGAAGGCTGGATAAGTAGACAAAACTCGTTTTTTTCAGTAGAGTATAGGCAGGATTGGCTGATGGTATTTTTTATTAAGTTGATCAGCCAAGTCTTGAATTTTATGGCCTTATCATCAGTTGACGAAATTAAATCAAAACTAGACATTTTGGAAGTAGTGCAGGAATATATCCGCCTAAATCCGGCGGGCACTAACTTTAAAGCGCCGTGTCCATTTCATCAGGAAAAGACGCCTAGTTTTATGGTCTCTACCGAAAAGCAAATTTGGCATTGTTTTGGCTGTGGCGAAGGTGGCGATATTTTTTCTTTTGTCATGAAAATGGAAAATATTGAATTTCCGGAAGCTTTAAAAATTTTAGCTAATAAGGCGGGAGTAAAATTGGCCAGTTTTGACTCTGCTTCCACCAGTCAAAGAAATCGCTTACTGGATGTTGGAGATTTAACGGCTAGATTTTGGCAAAAGATTTTATGGGAATCAGCCTCGGCCAAATCAGTTTTAGATTATTTAATTAAGGAGCGACGTTTAACCAATCAGACCATTGAAGAATTCCAATTAGGCTTTGCTCCAGATAGCTCAGATTTATTGCAAAATTTTTTAAAGAAAAAAGGTTTTAGCGAATCAGAACTTTTTTTGGCCGGCTTAACCGTTAAACAGGATCGGGGAGTGGGTTTTTATGATCGCTTTCGTAGTCGGGTAATGTTTCCGATTAATGATTTACACGGTAACGTGGTCGGGTTTGGCGGACGATTGTGGGATCCGACCGGGCAGAGCAAAAGCTCGGCTAAATATATGAACACTCCCCAAACCGATCTTTATAACAAAAGCGCGATTTTATTTAATTTGGATAAAGCTAAACTAGAAATTAAAAAACTTGATTCGGTAGTGTTGGTGGAAGGTTATATGGATGTAATTGCCGCTTGGCAGGCGGGTACCAAAAATGTGGTGGCAGTTTCGGGTACCGCCTTAACCACTGAGCAAATAAAAATTTTAAAACGTTATACTAATAATTTAATTATTGCTTTAGATGCGGATTTGGCCGGAGAGACCGCCGCGCGGCGGGGGATTGATTTAGCCTTACAGCAAGAAGCGGATGTTAAGGTAATTATTTTGCCATTTGGCAAGGATCCGGATGAGTGCATCAAAACTTCCGCCAGCGCTTGGCTTAAAGCGGTGCAGGAAGCCAAAGAAATTATGCAGTATTATTGGGAAAAAAATGTGGTGGGGGCGGATTTAAATTCTCCGCAGGTCAAAAAACAAATCGCCAAAACTTTGTTGGCGATAATTGCCAAGCTTGGTAATCCTTTGGAACGCGAACATTGGTTAAAAAGATTAGCCGAAACTCTAAATGTTTCAGAAAATATTTTGCGGGAAATTTTACCGGGTGCTAAAGCGACGGTTAGGCCTAAAGATGACAAAACGGTCAAGCCTTTTCAGCCATTAGTAAAAACTCGAATTGCCATTTTGGCTGAACGAGCCCTAATGATTGCGTTTAAATTTCCGGAATATCAGGAGTATTTGATTAATAATTTATCGCCCGAAATCTTATTAGATAAGTTTTGGCAGGAGCTTTACAAAAGCTTAATAATCTATTATACTAAAAATAGAAATAATAATGCATCTTTGGCCAGCGGCCCGCTAATTTTTGACAGCGAGGCCTTTAAACAAGAGATCTTGGCCAATTCTTCATACCTTACCAAAGAGTTACAAACGCAGATGACGACCCAAGTCGGGGCGCTTTTATTATTGGCGGAAAGGGATTTAATAAACTTTTCGGCCAAAGAAATTAAAGAAGAATTAAAACAAACCGTCAAATTGATTAAACAAGGATTTTTGCATTTTCGGCTACAGGAGCTAACTGGTCTAATTCAACAGTTGGAAAACAAAGGCGAAAGTACCAACCAACTATTGCAAGAATTTAATAGTTTAACGGAACAATTACTTTTACTTTCTTAATATGGCTAAAGCCAAATCTAAAATTATTAAAAAGTTTAAAAAACTTTTCAAAGTTAAAAAATCAGTTAAGGCTAAAAAATTTGCCAAGGTAAAAAAAATACCTAAGGCTAAAATTAGATTTAAAAAATCTAAGTCTAAGGCCGAGGTTAAAATTAAAAAGGAAGTAGTTTTACCAGTTATTAAACCAACTGAAATAGAATTGAAAGAATTGTTGCGCAAAGGCCGGTCGCGCGGTTTTTTGACTGAGATAGAAGTAATGAAGGTTTTTGCCGAAGTGGAGGAATATTTAGAACTATACGAAGATTTTTTAGACAAGCTACAGCTTAACAGCGTTTCCATTGTTGAACCGGGCGGCGTTTTGTTGACCAGTAAAACGCGGGAAGAAATTTTGGCCAAAGTGGCCTTTCGTGAAAAATCCCCGTTAGATTTGGGTGAAATTTCTGATGATTCAATTCAAATGTATTTACGCGAAATTGGCAAAGTGCCATTATTGGCTTCGGAAGAAGAAACGGTGTTAGCCAAAAGGATTGAGCGAGGGGATCAAGAGGCTCGCCATAAATTAATTGAGGCCAATTTACGGTTAGTGGTTTCAATCGCCAAAAAATTTGTAGGTAAAAGTTTAAGCTTGTTAGATCTGATTCAAGAAGGTAATATCGGTTTGTTTCGGGCGGTCGAAAAATTTGATTATCGTCGGGGCTATAAATTTTCTACTTATGCTACTTGGTGGATTAGGCAGGCAATTACGCGCAGTTTGGCTGATCAGTCACGGACGATTCGTATTCCGGTGCATATGGTAGAAAATATTAATAAATTTCAACAGATTGAACGGCAGTTAATTCAAGATTTGGGTCGCGAACCTTTGCCCGAAGAAATTGCTTCGGAAATGAATGAAGATATAGAAAAAATCAATCACATTATTAAAATTTCTCAAGAAACTATTTCTTTGGGTACTTCGGTTGGTGAAGACGATGATGATAGCACTTTGGAAGACTTTATTGAGGATGTTAAAACCGTAACTCCGGACCGAGTGGCGGCTTTGCAATTGTTGCGTGATTACGTTAAAGAAGTAATTCGCGAGCTTACGCCGCGGGAACAAAAGGTGCTAGAAATGCGGTTTGGCTTATTGGATGGGGTTTCGCACACTTTAGAGGAAGTGGGTAAAGAATTTGACGTCACTCGCGAACGGATTCGGCAAATTGAGGCCAAAGCCTTGGAAAAAATTGAAAAATTTAAAGGCATTGAAAAGTTAAGAGACTATTAACCTTGACGATTTTTAAAAAATTCGTTATTATACAGGGAGTAAAATTTAAGATAAGCTTTTTGGTTCTGCGATAGCTTCGGCCCGAGGCCGACCAGCCTTGGGCTGGCAATGGTAGGTACGTTGTTTAAGATGATTGTTTAAAATTTAAGATAAGCTTTTTGGTTCTGCGATAGCTCAATGGTAGAGCAACCGGCTGTTAACCGGTAGGTTGCTGGTTCGAGTCCAGCTCGCAGAGCCAAGAAGCTTATTTTTTTTGTTGTTAGACGGCCAACAAATTTCTTGGTCGTTTTATGATTGACAAGCCGGACTGATTGTGTTAGATTAAAATAAATAAAATTAAAAGGAGGAAGATATGGAGAAATATATGAAATGGCCGCAGTGGCTGGTCTTGATTCGTCATGATGTTTCAGAACATAATGTTCTGAAACATCAAAAGGCTAAAGATCCAACTTATCAGCAGTTTATTAAGGCCTTTGAAACCGAACCAGAAAGCTTGGCGACTGTAGAGTTAGCCAGGGTGATAGCTCGCAAATATGCCTTAGAGGTTAGCGATGCTAACACTTCGTTAGTAGATGTTGAAAGTAAAAACGCCAAAACTGTTGGCGTGGCCTTAAAAGAAAAGTTTGACCTACCAGAGGTGATATTCTGTTCACCCTATTTAAGAACCCGCCAAACTTTTAAAGGCTTAGTAGCGGGTTGGCCGGAGTTAGCTAATGTTAAGACTTTTGAAGAAGAGCGTATTAGAGAGCAGGACCACGGGATCAGCTCTCTGTATAATGACTGGCGCGTTTTTCAGACGCTTCATCCCGAGCAGAGATTACTGAATGAGAGGCAGGGATTATATTGGTACACTTATCCTCAAGGCGAAAATGTGCCGATGCTACGTGATCGTTTACGGTCATGGATCAATTCTTTAGTGCGGGACTACCACAGCAAAAAAGTTTTGGTTATTACTCATCATTTATCCATTTTGGGCATTAGAGCCAATTTGGAACGGTTGTCGGAAAAAGAGTTTATGGAACTCGATCGTAACTACAAACCCTGTAATTGTGGAGTTACCCTGTATTCTGGAATGCCACAACATGGAGAAAATGGTAGGTTAAAACTAACCTACTATAATAAGAAATTTTATTAAAATTTAAAACCGTTAGAATTGTTAAAAACAGTTCTAACGGTTTTTTAGTAAGAGGTTTTTATTTTACGCTTAATTTATTATCAAGGTAATCAAGTTTGATGTTTTGGGTTATTGACAATAGGGCCAAAAAGTGCTAGGATTTTAAATAAGCTTTTTAGCTTATAATTACAATTTATTAGGAGGGAAAAATGAATATACTAAACAATAAAGAAGTTGGTTTAATTATGCCAATTAATCGGGCCTTTATCGAGGCTGCGAGTAATTTGGCAAAACGGATGTTCGGTTTTGCAATTTGTTCGGAAGGTAATATACCATTTAATCCGGACAAGATTGCTTGTTTGAATATTAGAACCCTGATTGAGCAGGGAGCTAATATTGCAAAAGATCAAAAATATGTCCTGGGGATCAGATTCACTAACTTTGGTGATCTGATTTTGGCCGATCTAGCCAGTCTAGACCTACCAAACCATCGCGATATTGTCCACGAACACGGTAAGATTTTGAAAGAGCTTACCGTTGAGCACGACGATAAGTTCACGGAGAGTTATTTTTCTCCGTATGTTTATGTCGGTGGGCATCTCAGAATTAATCCCGCTGGTCAATTGGAGTTTTTCGGTGACAGCGGAGACTTCGGTGGCAACTTTTTTGGGAGCGATAGCAATGAAGTAGCGGCGTTCTTTGCGGCAGTTTGTGAACTGCCGGTTGCCCAGAGCGTTTCGGCTGGTCAGGAAAAGATTCGGAAACTTTTGGAGTTTGTTAAGGAACATAAACGCCAAAAGAATTTTTATGAATTGGTCATCCGAGAATATTTGAAAGCTCGGCTGACTGGCCAGAATTTGGCCGCCTTGGCGAATATGAAGGCGCTTGATCGCCAACATGCTGAGGGGATTGGATTTTTCCAGGCATTAACCGAAGAAATCGCCGGAGGAGGAGAATTCTCCGGGGAGATTTTCAAGGAAAGTCTGTTGATGCTTACTAAAAAATCCAGTTAGAAATTTTATCAGAGCTATAAGCAAAAACTTATAGCTCTTTTTTATTAGTTTGGTATTTTTGCTTGGTTTGCTATAATATTAAGGTATGCAAATCAAAATTAAACGAGTAGATAAAAACTTGCCTTTACCGGCCTATAAAACTAAGGGCGCGGCGGGTTTGGATTTGTCCGCTAGAATTGATGTTAAAATTTTACCCGGGAAAATTGGTTATATTCCGCTCAATGTTATTTTAAAAATTCCTAAAGACTGTTTTGTGTTATTGGCCGCGCGTGGCTCAACGCATAAATTAGGGATTATGCCGGCCAACGCGATTGGCATTGGTGACGCCGATTTTTGTGGAGATGAAGATGAATATTTGTTAGCCGCTTTAAATATTACTAAAAAAACCGTAGTCATTAAGCGGGGTGTTAGAATCGCCCAGTTGTTGGTTTTGCGTTACGAAAAAGTTAAGTTTCAGGAAATTACCAAGGCCCATAAAATTAGCCGAGGTAAATTTGGTTCCACGGGGCAACTTTAAATAAAGCACCAAACGATCTTTTGGCGGCGGGGGATTGTGAGGTGTTTTTTTATTTGTCATTCCTGGTTTGCTTGCCCCGCCATCGGCGGCGGATTCAGGATCCAATCCCTTTGTCATTCCGGGCTTGACCCGGAATCCAGATTAATTTAGGTTGTCACTATTACTCCCGAAGTGACTACTTCTCAGCAGAACACCCTCCTTATTATTTCTTGATACTTTTGGCAGCAACCTGCCTGCCGGCAGGCAGGAAGTATCCAAAACTGCTGGGTGACAAATTTCCGCCCCAGGCGGACCAGCCTGGGGCTGGCGCTCTACTAGCTGATAGTTTGTTTGTTTTTCATTCTTAATCCTTGACGCTCAATTGTCACCCAGACCCAGGGTGCTTCTGACAGGGTTAAAAATAAATAATAATTAAAACACCCAATAGAACCTAAGATTAGTTGTTGAACTAAAGATGGCCAACCAAGTTAAATTGTTTGTAAAAAGTATGGGTTTTTGTTAAGATAAGCATAGTTTAGATGTCAAAAATCAGTTAAATTTTGAAATATTTCTATGCCCCAACTTTGCCCCGAACTTACCACCAAACTAGCCTCCCTCAAACAACTCAAACAACAGTTTGATTTGGAATTATCCAGTCTACCCCAAACAGGCAAGACAGAGGATTTAGTTTTGGTCAGAGAAGCTAAGATTAAACTAAACCAAGCCCTTAAAGAGCTTCGGAAACAAATTACGCTAATTGAATGGCAAAAGTTTTATGCCAATTCTCCTCAAGAGCTAACCACGGTAGAAAAGAAAATAAATTATCACGAAATTAAAACTCTCGAAGGGCATATTAATTCTGTGCGTGCTCTGCAAACCCTAACCGATGGTCGGATTGTTTCGGGTGGTCATGATGACACTATCAAAATCTGGCAACTAGATAGACGAGGCAATTATAAAAATACACAAACCCTCAAAGGACATACTGATTCTGTGCTCACCCTTCAAGTCCTACCCGATAGCCGCATTGTTTCAGGTAGTGATGATAAAACTATTAAAATCTGGAAATCAGACAGCCTAGGCGACTATCAGAATACACAAACTCTTAGAGGACATGCTGATTCTGTGTTCATTCTGCAAGTCCTCCCTGATAGTCGTATTGTTTCGGGTAGTAATGACAACACTATTAAAATCTGGGAACTAGACAAACAAAACAACTATCAAATCACTCAAACTCTTGAAGGACATACTGGCCCTGTGTGGACCCTCCAAGTCCTACCCGACGGTCGCATTGTTTCGGGTGATGATAGCACTATTAAAATTTGGGAATTAAACAGCCAAAACAAATATCAAAATACCCAAACCCTCAAAGGACATGCTAATTCTGTGCCTACCCTCCAAGTCCTCCTTGATGGCCGGATAGTTTCGGGTAGCTCTGATAAAACTATCAAAATCTGGCAACCAGACAGCCAAGGCAACTATCAAAACACCCAAACCCTCAAAGGACATAATGGCCCTGTGTGGACCCTCCAAGTCCTACCCGATGGCCGCATTGTTTCGGGTAGTTTTGACAGCACCATTAAGATTTGGCAACCAGATAGCCAAGGCAACTATCAAAATACTCAAACCCTCAAAGGACATACTGATTCTGTGTCCGCCATCCAAGTTCTCCCCGATGGCCGCATTGTTTCGGGTAGTTGGGATGAGGCTGTTAAAATCTGGGATGGTGATAAAGTAGATTGAATAAATTTCTACGCCCCAACTTTGCCCCGAACTCACTACCAAACTAGCCTCCCTCAAACAACTCAAGGTAGAGTTTGATTTGGAATTGTCTAAAGTCAAAAACTCAGACTCCAAAAAGTCTAATGATCTTATATTCATCAGAAACATCAAAGCCAACCTAAACCAAACCCTCCAAGACCTCCAAAACAAAATATGGCTAGAAACTCCTGAGTTAACCCGAGAAAACCTTAAAGCCCAATATGAATTTCAGAAAGAAATTCTCATCAAGGCTGGCTTACTAAAGAAAATTTCCACTGGCGAATTAGGCATTGAAGCAATTGATAAGCAGGAATACCCCATACCCACCCTAGAACAGATTGAAGAAAGGATGTTAGAAAAACGAGAACTCTTGGAAACCAAAATACCACAAGGCTTTGTTAAACTAATTATTGTTCCCTTTGGTTTGCCAATTAGTTCCCTAATAGATGCTTATAGCAATGCTTTAATGGAAAATTATCAACAAGGCAAGCTATTGGACACTCAAGGTAAGCTCCTAGAGCTTGATGGATATGTCGGTGGTAGGTTTATTGATAATGAGGATACTAAATATTATATCCAAGCCGAAGCCACTGGTGAATTAGTATATTTCCCCAAAGAATTTTCTGATGATCATCAAGGTAAAACCAAACAGGAACTTTTACCCACCCAAGCCTGGCAGGTCCTGTTACTTGAAGACTTGCCAAACCTTCCATTTAAAGGTAAAGGTAAAACCATAGCTAATCGTCAGCAACCAGAATCCGATCAAACGCCGGATGAGTACCTTAAACAACTCCAAACTGACCCTCAGTATAAAGGTGAACAAGGTTTAACTCCAGAATCCTGGTTGGTTTATGGCTTAAGCCACTTAGAACAAACTAACCAAGTGATTGATAATAGTCAGGGTTTAGGTAAATCTTGCAACCTGCTTAATAGTTGTTTTGTAAAACCCGTCGGCGTGCCGTATGCCTATTTTTACCGTAGTCATGCGCGGGTCGAGTTGGATGAGAACGAGCCGACGTATTCTAGTCCTAGAAAATCTGTTCGTTTTGCGGTGAGTATTTTTTAAATAAATTTGTATGCCCCGACTTTGCTCCTGGCACCCCGCCCGCTTATTAATTAGCAGTGAAAATTTTAAAAGATAATGCTATAATAAGACTATTAATTAGTAACTAAAATTTGTATGGCAATTATTTGGCAGGAAGAATATAGCGTAGGGGTTAAAGAAATTGATCAACAGCACCAACATTTTATTGGTATTTTAAACGGTCTCTATACAGCAATTACTGAGCAACAAGTAACTCAAGCTATAGAAAAGATTATCAATGATCTGGTAGTTTATGCAACTAATCATTTTGCAACCGAAGAAAAATATTTTGATTTGTTTAATTATGAATTTTCGGTTGAGCATAAGGCAGAACATCAAAAATTAACTACCAAAGTTTTAGCTTTAAAAAAAGCTTATGAAGCCGGCCAAGAGGTGGCGACAGAACTGTTAGATTTTTTGGAAGATTGGTTGGTTGATCATTTGAGTGTTCAAGACAAAAAATATGTTAAGTGTTTTCACGATCACGGCTTGTTTTAAGAGTGAATAAGTAACAAAAAGTTGTTAATTAGCGACTAATTTACAGCTTGACATTAACTATTTTTTGTGCTATACTGTTTATTGTAAGTAGTTTTAAGTAGTTTTCCTTTGTCTTGCCCATAATCTATTTGGGCTTAAGCGAGGAACGACTTAGAAGAGGTCGACTTGCATTTAATTAAGTCAAATATACATTTTATGGGAAAAAAGTTATATGTCGGTGGTTTATCCTATGGCACCACTCAACAGTCTTTGCAAGATTATTTTGCTCAGGCCGGTGCTGTAGAATCCGCTACTATTATAACTGACAAGATGTCAGGTAGATCCAAAGGTTTTGGTTTCGTAGAAATGGCTTCTGATGAAGAAGCTGCCAAAGCCATTGAAATGCTTGACGGCAAAGACTTTGAAGGCCGTGCCTTGAAAGTCAACGAAGCCAGACCAATGGAGCCACGCGCTCCTCGCGCTGGTGGCAATAGCGGCAGCAGCAGAGGTTTTGGCCGCAGTCGTTACTAAAATTTTTGTCAGATAGAAAAGCCCAGAGAATTGTTCTCTGGGCTTTTTGTTATAGTCGGTCTTTAATTATTGGTGGTTCAGTCCGCGCCACTAATAATTGATTGACCGCATTGATAGCAGCTTTAATTGCCGCTTCAATGGTATCCGTTGAGGAACCCCGACCCAAAGCGGTCAGGCCATTATCTTGTAAAACTACCGTCGCCTCACCTAAGTCATTGGCTCCGCGGGCCACGCCAACCGTTTCAAATTTTGTTAAGCTAAACTTTAAATCTAACTTAGCCGAAATTTTGGTTAAAGCTGAAATCAAGGCATCAATTGGTCCGTCACCCTGACCAGCTTCTTCCAGTAAGTCAGCGGCGGGATTTAGTTTAACTTTTAACCAGGCGTTCCAACCATTTTGCCGTTTAGCAATGTCATAATTAACATAAATGATCATTTCGGTTGGTTTATTACTAAGTGGTTCATCCATTAAAGCGCGGAGATGTTGATCGGTAACCTCGCCGACTTTATCTGCCAATGGTAGAAATTTTTGTTCGTAGAATTGGTTGATAAATTCTTCGCCAAGATTCTGATAACCCAAGGTGGTCAGACGGTTTTGTACACCATGTTTACCGGTTTGTCTGGTCAAAACAATCGTCGCGGCTTGCTGACCAATTTTACCAGCGTCAACTGCTTCATAAACTTCAGGATTAAGGGTCACGCCATGAACATGAATACCGGCGGCATGCTGAAAAGCATTTTTTCCAACAATCGCCTTATTGGGTTGGACGGGGATGGCCAGAAGTCTAGCGACTAAATCACTGGTCTGTTTAAGTTGTTCGGTGTTGATTTGTGTACCGACCCCGTAGTAGTCGGCTCGAGTCATCAAAGTGACAATTACTTCTTCTAAGGGAGTGTTACCAGCGCGTTCGCCGACACCATTAATACAGCCTTCAATTTGCCGGGCCCCCGCTTTAATTGCCATCAAAGAATTCGGTGTGGCTTGTCCCAAATCATTATGACAGTGGACACTTAATACCACCTGATTAATTCCTGGCACACGTTCTTTGAGGATTTTAATTTTTTCATACATTTCAATCCCAGTACAAAAGCCAGTCGTATCGGGAATGTTAATCGTAGTCGCACCAGCGGCAATAGTGGCGGCGACTACTTCAATTAGATAGCCCAAATCCGTACGGCCAGCATCTTCCGCGGAAAATTCAACATCAGCAGTTTTACTTTTAGCCAGCTTAACCGCTAGCACCGCTTGGGCGATCACGCGGTCACGTCTGGCGGCTAAAGTATTACCCCAACTTTTAAATTTTTCGTTCACATGAATATCGCTGGTGGCGATAAAGGTGTGAATTCGGGGGTCGGTAGAAAATCTGACGGCGTCCCAGCATTCTGAAATATCTGGTTCCAAGGCGCGCGCTAAACCGCAGATGGTGGGGCCTTGAATGGTCTGGGCAATCGCCGTAACCGCCTCTTTAATTTTGGGGGAGGCGATCGGGAAACCCGCTTCAATAATATCCACGTTTAAAGCGGCTAATTGCCGGGCTACCATTAAATTTTCTTCCAGACTTAATTGTCTGGCACAAGCTGACTGTTGACCATCCCTTAAGGTGGTGTCAAAAATGTAAATTTTGTTGGACATATAATGTCCCTCCTTCCTGTTTTAATTGTAAGGTACAAAAAAACCTAGCTGACTGAGGCTAGGCGGCTAACACGTAACGGTGTTTAAAAACTATCAGCCAAACCTAGCCGGCGATAACAACAAGCCTAACAAATTTAGGTTTAGTCCGGTTTGGATTGGTTTAATAATTTTAAACATATACTTAAATTAAGCATAGCGCGGGGCTAAAACTTTGTCAAGAGTTGTAAAAACCCCGCAAATAAATTTGTGGGGTTTGAGTTTTAAGGAAAAGTGGTGTATAAGTCTTATTTTAGTAAGGCTTAGACAGCGTCTTTCCTTGTTGGGTTTGGTGGCCTTTATCTTAAAAATAATCTTACGGTCACCAGCACAATTAGCAAAATGCCAATCTGTACTGCATCTACTTGAGGTAATTTTAATTGTAAAATTTGGTAGATACCCATTTTATCCTCCTTCTTAAAACAAAATTATCCAAATTGCCAGGCACTTGAGTAGACGTGAAAACCCTTAAATTGTTACAGTAATAGCATCAACCCTGATTTTTTGCTATAATTCAGGTAGTCTTAAAAATTTAATTTAGCGAAAATTTTATGGTAAATCCTTTTAAAAAATCAGTTTCTGATAAATTAGCCGTGCCGTTAATTATCATTTTGGCTGTGGCGGTATTATTAATGATGTGGTGGCAACTAAGTTTAATTTATCAGCCGGTAATTTATTTAAATGGTATTTTACCGCCACCGAGCGCCGAAGAAATCAAACAGTCAAAAAAGGTTTCGGAGACCATTAAGCAATTTGCCTCGGTTGATGATTTTAAAAAATATTTAACCTTGACCCAAGATTTGAGTAGTGGCTCTGGCGTTAGTGGCGGAATAGCAACACTTAACGCGAGGTCCGAAGGAATGGCAGTTAGCGCGCCTAGTAGTGATAAAGCCATAGCTACACCAGCGCGGGTATCGGAAACCAATGTTCAAGTGCTAGGCATTGATGAGCCGGACATTGTAAAAACTGATGGCCAAAATATTTATTATTCTGGTCAGCAATTATATTATTCAAAGGTTCAGCCAATGATGGCTCCGGTTGATAGTATTAGAGCGATGCCGCCTTATCAAACGCCAGTTGGTTTGACTCAAATTATTACCGCTTGGCCACCCACTAGTTTAGCGAAGGCCGGAGAGATTAAACAGTCAGGAGATTTATTGGTAATTAAAGATAAAAAAATATTAGTGGTATTGGCTGACCAGAAAATTTTTGGTTTTGCGGTTGATAATCCGCAAGCGCCAGTAGAAAAATGGCAGATTAGTTTAGCGGAAAATACTAGTTTAAAAACGGCGCGCTTAAAAGACGGTAAATTGTATTTAATCACGCAAAATTATATAAATTATAACCAGCCTTGTCCGATGCCTTTATTAAAGCTCGGGGAAAAATCTTTGGTGTTGCCGTGTACGGAAATTTATCATCCAATTACCGCGGTACCGACCGATGTTACTTTTTCAATTTTAGCGATTGATCCGGTTTCTGGTCAGGTTGATAAAAAGACGGCAGTGACTGGTTCCTCCGCTCAAAGTCTGGTGTATATGTCCAATGATAATTTGTATTTGACTTATTCTTATCAAGGAGACACGGTAGCCTTTTTGCTGGATTTTTTTCAGACCACGGGTCAAAAAACTATTCCTAACGAAGTGTTGCAAAAATTAGTTAAATTAAATAGCTATGATTTAAGCGCGCCAGCCAAGCGCTTAGAAATGCAGGCGATTTTGGAAAAATATTTTAATAGTCTTGGTGCCGATGAAAAATTACAAAAACAAAATGATTTAGCCAATCAACTAAGTGTTTATTATCAAGCAAATTTACGGCAGACCGAATCAACCGGCATTATGAAAATTAGTTTAGCTAAATTTACCGTTATGGCCACTGGGGTGGTGCCGGGTTATCCGCTCAATCAATTTTCTTTAGATGAGTATCAAGGTAATTTACGGGTTGCTACGGCAATTGGTAATAATGGCTGGTGGGGTTTTCCGGTTAATGTTGGCAGCGTTAAATCCACTAATGATGTTTATGTCTTGGATGGCAGTTTGGGTATTTTAGGTGCTGTTAAAGATTTAGGGTTAAGTGAAAGAATTTATGCTGTGCGTTTTATTGCTGGTCAAGGCTATGTGGTTACTTTTAGACAAACTGATCCATTTTATGTTTTGGATTTAAGTAATCCTAAAGCACCTCGTTTGTCCGGGGAGTTAAAAATTCCAGGTTACTCCGGCTACCTACATCCTTTGGCGGAACATAAAATTTTAGGGGTGGGTCAGGAAGGTTCGCAAGTAAAATTGTCGTTGTTTGATGTTAGCAACCCGCAGGCGCCACAGGAAGTTAGTAAATATTTGTTAAATGAATACTATTCTGAGGCGATTAATAATCATCATGCTTTTTTGCAGGATGAAAAAAAAGAGGTATTTTTCTTGCCGGGTGGTCAGGGTGGCTATATTTTCTCTTATGCTAAAGATCAGTTGCAACTAACTAAAGCTATTAGCGGGGAGGCGATTTCCCGAGCAGTATATCTTAATGATTATTTATATTTAATTGGTCAGCAAAAAATTATAGTTATAAATGAAGCTACTTGGGAGAAAGTAAAAGAGTTGGCTTTGTAAGTTTTTTAGGAACAAAAAGGCTTAATTTAGCCAAGAAATTAGATAATATTAACCTAGCAATTTTATTTTTTAGAGATATTTTTTAAGTTGGTGATTGCTATTTTTCAGTTGTAACAAATCATTAAAGTTGATTTTGGTTCGGTCGGTATTGACACTTTCTTAATGTTTGTTAAGGAATCTGCTATAATGAAGGTGCCTCAAAAGCAAGATTAATAATTAATTTACATAAGCCTATGGCTAAAGGTTTAACCAAAGCTCAAATTTTGGAAGCCATTGCCTCAAAGACTGGTCAAGCCAAGAAAGATGTGGCCGCCGTTTTAGAAGCAATGACTGAAGTCGCTTATGCGCAAGTTAAAAGCGCTGGCGAATTTACGGTTCCCGGTTTAGGTAAGCTGGTCAAAAAGCATCGCGATGCCAGAATGGGTCGCAACCCAGCGACGGGTGAACAAATTAAAATTCCCGCCAAGACTGTAGTTAAGTTCCGCGTGGCTAAAGCTACCAAAGAAGCTATTTTATAGTTTTTAGCACTAAAAAAACCGTCCAAATTTTGGGCGGTTTTTTGGTTGGGTGTTTTTTGCTTCGCCAGTAAGTTTAGTTACTTTGGTGGATTGACAAAAAGCTTAATCTTTGCTATAAATTAAGCAACTATTTAAAAGGAGGAAGACTATGGCCTACATTTTTTTTGGTAATCAGGAGATGATTTATAACCTGATACCGCATCGTGGCGATTTGGCCCTGTTGCAGTCGGCAGAAATTTTTACCGAAGATGATTCTGACAATGGCAAACCTTATATTATTTGTCAGGTTGGGTTGTCGGAAAAGCTGTTTTCGGATCACTTTAAGGTATTCCCTGGGTATTTAATGGCTGAGGCTATGGCCCAGGCTGGCGCGGTGTTGTCACTAAGGATTAGTCAGACTAGCCATGGTAAGGCTATAATGCCGGCTTTGGCCAGTGCTGAAAAAATGCGTTGGTTGCTTCCGGTCAGAACTAGATTTTTGGAGACAAAGGTCTGGCTACTGAAGAGCCGGGGTAATATTTATAAGTTTAAGGGGGAGGTTCGTTGTAATGGTCAGCTAGTGGCTTTCGGTGAATTCACCGGGGCCTTAGTTGAACAGCCATAGGAATAGTTATAGACGGGTAATTTAAAACCCGTCTTTTTTCTTTGCCAAAATTGTCAAAATCCTCTATAATAAGAGTGAAAATATTAACTAAATTCTATGTACGAAGTGATAATTTTAGGCGGTGGGCCAGCCGGTTTAACGGCGGCAATTTATTGTGGTCGGCAACAATTAAAAACTTTGTTGTTAATCAAAAATATTGGCGGACAAACAGCTTTGTCGCATTGCATTCAAAACTTTCCAGGCTTTTTAGAAGTTTCTGGACTTATTTTAAGTCAAAAAATGCTAGAACAGGTTAAGGCTTTGTCTAGCGTAGAAATAAAGATTGCCGTAGAAGCGGTAAAAATTTCAGCGCTGGCCGAAGGTTATCAACTAACTTTAGCTGACCAAACTAATTTTTTAGCTAAAACAGTTATTATTGCGGCTGGTAAAAATTCCCGACAATTAAATGCGGTGGGAGAAAAAGAATTTTATGGCAAAGGAGTTACCTATTGTGCTACTTGCGATGGCCCGTTATTTAAGAATAAACCGGTGGCGGTAGTCGGGGGAGGTAATTCTGGTTTAGCCGCCGCTTTGCAGTTAGCGGCTTATTGTCCCCAGGTGTATTTAATTGAAGCCTTACCGGATTTGCGGGGAGAAAGAGTTCGTCAGGAACAGGTTTTGAATAGTCCAAATATTCAGGTTTTAACTGGCGCCAAGGTACAGGAAATTATCGGCGATCGAATAGTTCAAGGAATTGTTGTGGAACACGAACAGCAGACCAAAACTTTGGCCGTTAACGGGGTGTTTGTGGAAATTGGTTATGTCCCGGCGACGGAGTGGTTGCAAGGAATTGTTGAATTAAACGATAAGGGAGAAATAAAAATTAATGAAAAGAATGCTACTTCGGTGCCAGGAATTTTTGCCGCCGGTGATATTACCGACACACCTTATAAACAAACAGTAATTGCGGCTGGGGAAGGAGCTAAGGCGGCCATGTCGGCTACCGAATTGGTTTTGGGTAAAACGACTGCCTGGTAATATGAAAAGCCTGCTTAAAAAAACTAATGTTTATCTGGTTCGCCATGGCGACGTGATTGGTCGTAGCGATTTTTTATACGGTCGTCTGCCTGGTTATCCTTTAAGTCAAACCGGCGTTAAACAAATTAAAAGAGTAGGGCGTTGGTTAACGTTCAAAGAGATTAGTAAAATTTATACCAGTCCGTTGTTACGTACCGCTCAAACTGCTAAAATTATTGGGGATTATTGTTTAGCCAAAGCGGTAAAAAATAATTTGTTAAATGAATGGAATCATCCTTGGGCCGGTTTGTATATTAAACAAATAATTAAACAAGACCCAATTAATTGGCAGATTCACCTTAAAAATCCGGCCAAGCAAATTACTGGGGAAAAGGCTATCCAAGTAGCTAAACGGGTAGTTAAATTTATTAAATTGGTAGCCAAAAAACACGTCGGTCAGAATATTGTGGTAGTTTCTCATGCCGACACCATTCGTTATGGTTTGCTGGCTTGGCAGAAAAAGGATCTGAACCAGTTGCATCATTGGCCCTTAGAAACAGGTGATGTTTATCAATTAATTTTAAATCAAGCCGGTAAAACTTTAGCGGTTAAATATTTTAAAAATTCTAAGTTAAAAAATAAATAATATTTATGGCTTTTTTTCTTAAAGCAAAAAAATTAGATATTACAGTCGGGCAAGAACACTTGGTGGTGGTTTTAAATACTGACGAAGCCTGGCACTTGGGTATTAAGGCGGGCGATCGCATTAAGATAAATTGGCGCGGCCAAAATGTGGTGGCTTCAGCTAATTTATCGCGCGAAGAAGTCAAGCGGGGGCAAATTGGTTTTTATAAAGAAGTTTGGAAAAATTATCCGGTCGAGGCCAGTGAATTAGTAGAAATGCATTTTGTTTCGCGCCCACCATCCATTGAAGCAATTAAAAAAAAGTTATTAGGGCATTCTTTATCTTACGAAGAAATTGAAAATATTATTAAAGATATTGTTAATAATCGTCTGTCCATGACCGAAATTGCCTATTTTGTGGCGTCGGGATTTGTTCATGATTATTCTAATGAAGAACTTTTTTATTTAACTAAAGCCACCGCGAAAACCGGAGAAACTTTAAAATTTAGGGGCGTGGTGGTAGATAAACATTCAATTGGCGGTTTGCCGGGTAATCGCACTACGATGGTGACGATTCCAATTATTGCCAGTTTAGGTTTAACGATTCCCAAAACTTCTTCGCGAGCCATTACTTCACCAGCGGGGACCGCAGATACGATGGAGGTTTTAGCGCCAGTCGCCTTAAAAACCAGTCGGATTAAAAGTATCGTGCAAGAACATCATAGCTGTATTGTTTGGGGTGGTGGTTTAAATTTAGCACCCGCTGATGATAAAATTATTCAAGTATCTTATCCGTTGTCATTAGAACCTTACAGTAAAATGTTAGTGTCAATTATGGCTAAAAAAGTGGCCTGCGATATTAAATATTTAATTATTGATGTGCCGGTTGGACCAACAGCTAAGGTGCCAAATTTAAAGGTAGCCAAGATGATTAGAGAAAAATTTTTGTTTTTAGCCAAAAAGTTTGATATTAAATGTGAAGTGGTGTTTACCGCTGCCTTAGAACCGATTGGGCGGGGAGTGGGTCCGGCGTTAGAAGCCCGCGATGTTTTGCGGGTATTACAACAAAAAGAAAATCGGCCACTGGACTTAGAAAAAAAATCAATTTTTCTATCCGGTAAGTTGTTAGAATTATGTGGTAAGGCCAAAAAGGGTCAGGGAATCAAAATGGCTACCGCGGCTTTGAAATCCGGCCAAGCTTGGAAAAAGATGCAAGAGATTATTACTGCTCAGGGCGGCAATGGTCAAATTGATTCGGAAAAGATTACTTTGTCGGCAGTTAAATCTTATGTCAATGCTGATAAAACGGGTAAAGTAAGAATAGTTGATAATAAGCGGATTTCCGAAATTGCTAGAATTTTAGGAACACCGTTGGATAAGTTGGCGGGACTTTATTTAAATGTGCGATTGGGTCAAAAAATTAAAAAAGGCGACCGAATCTTTACTATGTATGCCGCCAATCAAGAACGGATTAATATGGCTTTAGCGGCCATTAAAAAATTAAAAATTTATACCATCAAATAATATGATTTATTTAGGTGCGGATCATGCCGGTTACCAATTGAAAGCCAAATTAAAAAAAGTTTTGGAGCAAAAAAAACTTAAATTTGTTGATTTAGGTACTAATACTACTCAATCCGTAGATTATCCCTTAGTGGCCGCGGCGGTGGCTAAATCGGTAGTTAAAAATAAAAATAATCGCGGTGTTTTAATTTGTGGCAGTGGCGAAGGTATGGAGATTGCGGCTAATAAAGTTAAAGGAGCACGGGCGACGCCAATTTATGATGCTTATACCGCCAAAATGTCGCGTTTACATAACAATGCTAATATTGCCAGTTTACGGGCGCGTCAATTTGATCAACAATTAGCCATTAAATTAGTTTTACAGTGGTTACAAACTAAATTTTCTGGTGAGGCTAGGCATCGTCGTCGTTTAGCGCAAATTGCTGACTTAGAAAAATAAATATGGTAAAAATTGTGCCAACAATTTTAGCCAGGAGCCAAAAAGATTTTTTAGATCGGTTAGTGGTTTTAAAAAAATTAAGGCTAGCTACAGCACAATTAGATATTGTTGACGGTAAGTTTACTAAGCCGGTTACTTGGCTTAAACCCCAGGCGGTCAAAAACATTGCCGGGTTTAAATGGGAGGTGCACTTAATGGTAAAAAATCCGATGGTTTATGTGCAACAATGGCTAGCAGTTAAACAGGTTTTAAAATTTATTATTCACGTTGAAACTTTAAATCAGGCAAAATTTTTAGCTTTACAAGAATTGTTGCAAAAAAATAAGCGAGAGTTTTGTTTGGCAATTAATCCGCAGACTAATTTAATCAAGATCATTCCTTATTTAAAACAACAAACTAAACCCTTAATTTTGGTAATGTCGGTAGCGCCGGGCCGCGGTGGGCAAAAATTTGATCCTAAACAATTAGCTCGGATTATGCAGTTACGTCAGTTATTTCCTCGTGCTATAATAGAAGTTGATGGGGGAGTTAAGCTTGAAATTACTTCAAAAATAGTAAAAGCCGGGGTGGATATTTTAGCGATTGGTAATTATTTGGACAATCAATCAAGGTTAAGTTCATTACAGCTGGCAAAATAAAATCACCCCTTTATTGAGAAGGGGTGAGTTGTTGCAATTGGTTTAGTAGTTCTTCGGTATAATTTAATATGGAATTAATAATAATTAATTCCTTCGGTCTTTTTTTGATGTAATCGCAGTCCAGGGCAATTACTTTGGCCGAATCAGCTGAAACCAGAAATTTCTCTAGATAGTCGTCATAGTTATTCTCAGTATTAACTACTATTGCATCAAATTTAGTCCTGGATATGTCTTGGCAGTATTTCAACAAAGATAAACCTTGATCCGGGTCTTGAGTACACACCGTCTTATACTTATTACTTTCTAGTAATAGGTTTAAAGTAGCCAAAACATCTAAGTCATTGGCAATTACTAAAACTCGTTTCATATAATACCCTCCTTTTAACTAAGTTAACTCTTAATTTATTAAATTGTCAAATGTCAGAGCAAATTAATTATCAAAACTTAGCCGTAACGGCTAATAATATTAGACAAGAAGTCATCAAAATGTTGTTAGCCGCCAAGTCTGGTCATAGCGCTGGGTCTTTGGGGATGGCTGATGTTTTTACGGCTTTGTATTTTAATCTTTTAAAAGTTGATCCGAAAAAGCCACATTGGTCGGAACGTGATCGCTTGGTTTTATCTAATGCTCATATTTGCCCAGTACTTTACGCCACCTTAGCTGAACGTGGTTTTTTTTCTAAGAAAGAATTAGTCACCTTAAGAAAATTAGGCTCGCGACTGCAAGGACATTCTACTTTTAATCACGGCTTGCCGGGTATTGAAACTTCTGGTGGTCCTTTGGGTCAGGGCTTGTCGCAGGCGATTGGTCTAGCGTTAGCGCGACAGCTGGATAAACAAGATTATTGGGTTTATTGTTTAATGAGCGACGGTGAGTTAGATGAGGGCCAAAGTTGGGAAGCGATAATGTTTGCCGCCAAACATAAATTAACGCATCTAACAGCTATTGTTGATCGTAATAATATTCAAATTGGCGGCCCAACTGAACAGGTAATGCCCTTAGAGCCGTTAGCGGATAAATGGCGAGCTTTTGGTTGGCAGGTAATAGAAATTGACGGCAACAATTTAGGAAAAATTATTGAGGCTGGTCAGCAAGCCAAAGTTAATCTTAAACAGCCAACGGTAATTTTGGCCAAAACTATTCCGGGTAAAGGGGTTAGTTTTATGGAAAATAATTATCAATGGCACGGTAAAGCGCCAAACGAAGTTGAGGCCAAGAAAGCTTTAGCTGAGTTGCAAATATTGGGTAAACAATTAGCCGGTAAATTTTTATAATATGTTAGAAAAAAGTTTAGCTAAAAATATTTTTACTAAGTCAATTATTACTAAAGCCACGCGCGATGGGTTTGGTGAAGCTTTGGTGGAATTAGGTCAAAAAAATAAGCAAGTAGTAGTGTTGTGCGCGGATGTAACTGAATCAACTCGTTGTGAAGCTTTTGCTCAGAAATTTCCTGAACGTTTTTTTGAAGTGGGGGTAGCCGAACAAAATTTGGCCGGTCTGGCTGCGGGTTTGGCGTTAGCGGGCAAGATACCTTTTATTTCTTCGTATGCGGTTTTTTCTCCGGGCCGTAATTGGGAACAAATTCGGGTTGGTATCGCTTACAACAAGGCTAATGTTAAAATTATTGGTGGCCATAGTGGTCTTTCGGTTGGTCCGGATGGCGCCACTCATCAAGCGTTGGAAGATTTAGCTTTAATGCGGGTGTTGCCTAATTTAACGGTTATTGCTCCGAGCGATTACGAAGAAACAAAACAGGCAGTATTAGCGACGGCTAAAATTAAGGGGCCGGTTTATCTCCGTTTAACGCGCCAGGCTACGCCGGTTTTTACTACTACTAAAACACCTTTTAAGGTTGGCCGGGCGGAAATTTTTTGGACTGGTCAAAACCCGCAAGTTACCATTATTGCTGGTGGACCAGTAGTTTATTCAGCCTTATTGGCCGCGCAGGCTTTGGCTCAGAAAAAAATAAACAGTTTGGTGGTTAATAATCACACTATTAAACCTTTAGACCAACTGGCCATCATTAAGGCGGCTCAGAAAACTGGAGCCGTGGTCGTAGTTGAAGAACATCAAATCAATGGTGGTTTATTTGGCGCGGTCGCAGAATTGTTGGCGCAAAAGTTTCCGGTGCCGATAGAAGCGGTGGCGATGCTAGATAAATTTGGTGAATCAGGAGAGGCTCAAGAGTTATTGGATAAGTATCAGATTAATACCAGACAAATAATTGCGCAAGCCAAAAAAGTTATTCGGCGTAAAAAATAATTGTTAAAGTTATGTTTAATAAATTCACAATCGCCGGCTTATTGGTGGTTGTTTTTGTTTTATTGTTTATCTATTTTAGAACTGATATTCTACAAACCGCCAACCAAATTTTTTTAGTCAAAAGTCAAGCTAAAAATTTGTGCGTTAAGTTGTGTCAAAAAAAGTTAGAACAAGAAATTGATTTAAGCCAAGGACCCTGTTTGGCTAATAGTATCAAGCCTGGTTGGGTGTGTGACATCGCTCACGATCCGCGACAGGCGGTTGATGAAAAGTTAGCAAATCAGTGCTCAGCTTACGGGTCTACCGCCGAGCATTTGGTGGAAGTAACTGCTAATTGCGAAATAATTAGAGCAAATTAAAGACCAACTGTTTAAACAGTTGGTCGTTTTTGTTCAATGAGGTTATAGATTTCTTTCCAGTTTTTAACGGGAAAGATAAACTCACTTTTAAATTTTAAGATTTCGCGGTTATAGGGCCTGATAACCGCTATTACTTTTAGGCCGGCCTGAGCAGCCTGTAAAACAGTTTGAGGATTATCTTCAACCAGCCAATCAGTATTTAGTCTTTGGCAAACCGCAATTTTTTCTTCCGGTTTAGCGAAGATAATTTTATCTTCGGTAATTGGCAGATTAAATTGCTTAAACCATTTTGGTACTAAATGTTCAACGGCCTGGTCTTGATGAGTGCAGGCGTAAGTGATTATGCCATTGGCAATAATCTTTGGCAGATAAACTTCCACACCCAGATAAGGTGTTCGGCCCTGCCAAAAGTTGATATCCGAAAAAATAGTTTTTTTGGCATCAACGGGCATTTTGGGATGATCAAAAATACTATCATAGCCCACAAAGTTTTTGCGATCATAGTTTAGATGCCATCTTGAGTTGCAGTAGTCAACAAGGGGATTAATAATATCCCGCATCACCCCGTCCACGTCGCAAACTATTATTAATTTTTTGGCCTTAATTTTTTCGGGGGTAGGCGTAATTTGGTTGGCATTAACCTTGATTACTTTGGCCGAGTCAATAATTGTTGTTATTTGCGATTTCAGTTCCCTTATTCTTTCATTCAATTTAGCCAGTTCTACAAGTGGTAAATTAAAACTAGCTATTTTTTCTTTACTAAGTTTTTTTAGTTCTTGCTTTAATTGTTGCAGTTCTTTCTGTAAAGCAGGGGAGAGTCTGGCAATTAAAATTGCTGTCTGTCGTTGACGCTCCCTTAAATATTTAACAGTGGCACAAGTTTGGTGCCAATACGGATTTTGACTGTTGCTTAATAAATGATATTCGGCTTTACAGACTGCACAATGCCGGTGGAGTTTATTTTCAAAACCGCCCGGCCGACTACTTGTATCAAAGTTTCCGATGTCAAAATAATTTGGATGTTGGCAGTATTTGCAGATTGCTTTTCTGGTAGCCATGGTTTCCTCCTTCTTAAATTTTTGTTGCGTTGTAAGGTGCCAGCTGTGAAAGATTTTTATCACTATTTTGTTAAGTTGTCAAGAGTTGTCAATGACTAGTTTTTGCGATATAATAGACAAAGTTTAATTATAAGCCCCAAATAGGCCAAAAAGTGCTTAGCGGGGTCATTTTGTGCTATTAATAAACACTCAATAACAAAGTCTGCAGTATATATGGACAAGTTTAAGTTAGTGGCAAATTATCAGCCGCGCGGTGATCAACCGCAAGCCATCAAAAAATTGATTACGGGCTATCAAAAATATTCACAACAAACTTTGTTGGGCGTAACCGGCTCAGGCAAGACTTTTACTATGGCTAAAGTAATTGAAAAAATTGGCCAGCCAACCTTAATTTTGTCGCATAATAAAACTTTAGCCGCGCAATTGTATAATGAGTTCAAAAGTTTTTTTCCCGAAAACCAAGTTTGTTTTTTCATTTCTTATTATGATTATTATCAGCCCGAAAGTTATTTGCCGCAAACTGATACTTTTATTGAAAAGGATGCCATGATTAATGAAGAAATTGAACGGTTGCGTTTAGAAACTGCCGCTGCTTTAATGTCCAGAAAAGATGTAATTGTAATTGCCTCAGTTTCTTGCATTTATGGTTTTGGCCAACCGGAAGATTTTAAACAAGAATCTTTTGCTTTGTCTTTAGCTAAAAATAACCGCACCAAAATTACTCAGCGCGAAGTTATTAGTCGATTAATTGATATTCAGTATCAGCGTAATGATTTAGAATTACGGCCAGGACGTTTTCGGGTGCGGGGCGGCGTGGTTGATTTAATTCAAGGTTCGGCCAACAGTAATATGGTGCGTTTACAGTTTGCAGATGAGCATTTGGTGGCGATCAGCGATGTTCATAAATTAACCGGAAAAAAGACTAATAGTTTAACCGAGGTTAGAATTTTTCCAGCCAAACCATTCGTGGTGCCGCCAGACAAAATTTTTAATGCTTTAAAAAGTATTCGGGCCGAGTTAGCACAACGTTTACCAGAATTAGGCACGCTAGAGGCCTATCGTTTAAGTCAACGGGTTAAATATGATTTAGAAATGATTGAGCAGTTGGGCTACTGCAAGGGGATTGAAAACTATTCGCGTCACTTTGATGGTCGTAAGCCCGGCACCCCACCCTATACCTTGTTAGATTTTTTTAATTATGCTGCTGGACCAACTGGTTGGACTTTGTTTATTGATGAAAGTCATGCTTCTACGCCACAGGTGCGGGGTATGTATGAAGGCGACCATTCACGTAAAAAAAATCTAATTGATTACGGTTGGCGGTTGCCTAGCGCTTATGATAATCGTCCACTAAAGTTTGCTGAATTCGAAAAATATTTAAAGCAGGTAATTTATGTTTCAGCCACACCCGGAGATTATGAATTGCAAAATTCCCAGCAGGTGGTTGAACAAATTGTTCGGCCGACCGGCATTGTTGAGCCACCAATAATTATTCGACCAACCGCCGGGCAAGTTGAGGATTTAGCCAAAGAGATTAAGCAAACAGTGGCTAAAGGTTATCGGGTGTTAATTACCACCTTAACTAAAAAAATGGCCGAAGAACTACAAAGCTATTTACGTCAACATGGTCATCGGGCGGAATATTTGCATAGCGAAATAGAAACTTTAGAGCGGAGTAAAATTATTAAAAATTTACGCTTAGGCAAATTTGATATTTTGGTGGGTATTAATTTATTGCGAGAAGGTTTAGATCTGCCGGAAGTAGCTTTAGTGGCCATTTTAGATGCGGATAAAGAAGGTTTTTTGCGCAATGCCCGTAGCTTGATTCAAACGATTGGCCGGGCGGCGCGTAATATTGATTCTAGAGTAATTATGTATGCCGACAAAAAAACTGAAAGTATTAAAGAGGCAATTTGGGAAACTGATCGGCGTCGAGAGCGACAACTTGCTTATAATTCAAAACATAAAATTACCCCGCAAAGTATTATTAAGGCGATTAAAGCGGAAGAAGCAGCGGTCTTGCCAGAATTTAAAGGAAAAGAACTGGAATTAGAAAAAGTGCTAGTTGATTTAGAGGGCCAAATGTTGGTGGCGGCCGAAAATTTGGATTTTGAAAAAGCGATTGAGTTAAGAGAAAAAATCGCTAAGTTTAAAGAAAAATTTGATCATTAATTATATATTATATGACAGAAAAAAAGGAATATTTGAGCATTAGAGGAGCCCGCGAGCACAATTTAAAAAATATTGATATAGATTTACCGTTGGATAAATTGGTGGTATTTACCGGTTTGTCTGGTTCGGGTAAATCAACCTTGGCCTTTGATACTATTTATGCTGAAGGTCAACGACGATACGTTGAGAGTTTGTCGGCTTATGCTAGACAATTTTTGGGGTTAATGCATAAACCGGATTTAGACAGCATTCATGGCTTATCGCCGGCAATTTCTATTGAACAAAAAACTGTTTCCAAAAATCCCCGTTCTACGGTTGGTACTGTGACGGAAGTTTATGATTATTTACGTTTGCTTTACGCGCGGATTGGTATACCACACTGTCCCAATTGTGGCCGGGTAATTAAGCAACAAAGCTTGGAAAGTATTGTGGAAAATTTATTAACTGAACCAATCGGTACTAAAATAATTATTTTAGCGCCGGTGGTGCGTGGTCGCAAGGGGAGTTATGAACAACAATTTCAAACTTGGCTAGAGCAAGGTTTTGTGGCGGTTGAGGTTGATGGTCGGGAATATGAGTTAACGGATTGGGAAAAAATTAAGTTAGATAAAAAATATAACCACGATATTTTAGTAATTGTTGATCGCTTGAGCATTAAAGCCAAAAGTGAAGATTTTATGGCTCGGCTAACTGGTTCGGTTGAACAAGCGGCGCAGTTAGCCGAAGGCTTGTTGATGGTTAAATTTGGGACTGGTAAAAAAAGTAAGGTTAAAACTTTTTCTCAGCATAATGCCTGCACCCATTGTAATATCTCAATTGCCGAAATCCAACCACGGTTGTTTAGTTTTAATTCGCCATTTGGCGCTTGCCCTACCTGTCATGGTTTAGGGGCTTTAATGGAATTTGATGTTGATTTGGTTGTTCCGGATAAAAATAAATCTTTAATGGAAGGGGCGATTGCTCCTTGGCGTAACCAGGTTGATGGTTGGCGCGGTCAGTATTTACAAAGCTTGGCTAAACATTATAAAGTTGATCCTTGGTTGGCTTTTAAAGATTTGCCTAAAACTTTTGTGCAGGCGGTACTTTATGGTTCAACTGACGCTATTCCAGTTAAAATGGAAGGTGATCATAGTAGTTATTCTTTTCAGGGTAAATTTGAAGGTGTTTTATTAACCTTAAAACGTTTATATCATCAAACTGAATCGGAATGGCGCAAAGAAGACATGCATAAATATATGTCCAATAATCCTTGCCCAGCTTGTCAGGGAAAAAGATTAAAACCGGAGGCTTTGGCGGTGACTATTGGTGAACAGAGTATTTATGAAATAACTAATTTATCAATTGATCAATTATTAAAGTTTTTTGCCAATTTAGAATTAACAGCCAAGGAAAAATTAATTGCCAAGTTGGTGTTGAAAGAATTACTGTCACGGTTACAGTTTTTGTTGAATGTCGGTTTAGATTATTTAACTTTAAGTCGTCAAGCCGGAACTTTGTCCGGTGGGGAAGCACAGCGTATTCGTTTAGCAACTCAAATTGGCTCAGAACTGCGGGGAGTGATGTATATTTTGGACGAGCCATCAATTGGCTTGCACCAACGAGACAATGAAAAACTAATTGAGGCTTTAAAACGTTTACGTGATTTGGGCAATACGGTAATTGTGGTAGAACATGATGCGGAAACTATTATGGCGGCTGATTATGTAGTGGATTTGGGTCCGGGAGCGGGAGTACACGGCGGGCAAGTGGTGGCTCAAGGCACGGCCCAGCAATTGATGAAGAATAAACTTTCGATTACCGGTCAGTATTTAAGTGGTAAACAAAAAATTGCGGTACCAGAAGTCAGACGTAAGGCTTTTGATTGGTTAGAAATTATGGGTGCCAAGCAGAATAATTTGAAAGAAATTGACGTGCGGATTCCTTTGCGCACTTTTACTTGTATTACGGGGGTGTCTGGTAGTGGCAAAAGCACGCTAGTAGATGATGTTTTGTATAAAGCTTTGGCGCAAAAGTTAAATGCCGCAACTGAAAAACCGGGCGCCCACAAATTAATTAAAGGATTTGGCAATTTGGATAAAGTGGTAATTATTGATCAGTCGCCGATTGGTCGCACCCCGCGGTCTAATCCCGCGACTTATGTTGGTTTTTTTACCGAAGTCAGAGATTTGTTTGCCAGCACTAAAGAGGCAAAAATTAGGGGTTATAAAGTAGGCCGTTTTAGCTTTAATGTGGCGGGTGGTCGGTGTGAACATTGCCAAGGGGATGGTTTGATTAAAATTGAGATGCATTTTTTGCCGGATGTTTATGTGGAATGCGAAAAATGTAAAGGCAAAAGATATAATCAAGAAACTTTAGCCGTTACCTACAAAGGAAAAAATATTGCGGAAGTCTTGCGGATGAATGTTGAAGAGGCGGCTCGATTTTTTGTTAATATTCCTAGCTTGGCCAATAAACTCAATTTGTTGTTGGAAGTCGGTTTAGGTTATATTGAGCTGGGTCAAGCGGCAACTACTTTGTCTGGCGGTGAAGCCCAAAGAATTAAATTGGCGACCGAATTATCTCGTCGCGCTACGGGCAACACTTTGTATATTTTAGATGAACCTACTACGGGGTTACATTTTGCCGATGTAGCTAAATTATTAGAAGTATTACAACGCTTGGTAGAAAAAGGAAACACTGTTTTGGTAATTGAACATAATTTGGATGTTATCAAAACTGCCGATTGGCTGATTGATTTGGGTCCAGGTGGCGGTGATAAGGGGGGGCGGGTAATCGCCGAAGGTACGCCGGAAAAAATTGTTAAATGTGCTAAATGGAGTGCGACCGGTAAATATTTAAAGTCCGTGATTGGCGCTAAAAAATATAGTAAGTAAGTATGTTGAGCAATAAATTAAAAATTATTCCCAATGGCCCCGGTTGTTACCTTTTTAAAAACAAAAAAGGTAAGATTGTTTATGTTGGTAAGGCTAAGAATTTACGCAAGCGCGTGTCTTCGTACTGGCAAAAAAAAGATCACGATCCCAAAACGCGAGCTTTGGTCAGGTTAGTGGCGGATTTTGATTTTTTCTTGACTAATACCGAAGTGGAAGCGTTGATTATGGAAGCCAAGTTAATTCGCGATCATCAGCCACCTTATAATATTTTATTAAAAGAAGGACAGCGTTATGCCTATATTAAAATTACTGAGGATAAATTTCCGCGTCTAGTTAGTGTGCGCGAATTTAAAACCACGGAAAAAGTTTTTGGACCTTTCGTCTCGGGTGAAACTCGGCGTCAGGCAATTTATTTGGCTAATACCTTATTTAAGTTGCGTGTTTGTAAACGTTTACCTAAAATTGCCTGTTTACTTTATCATATTAAGCAATGCTCGGCGCCTTGTATTGGCCAGATTAGTGCCGTTGATTACCAGACTAATGTTAAAAAGGCCGAAAGTTTATTAAAAGGACAAACTCCGGAATTAATTAGAGAACTTCGGCGTGAGATGAAAATTTTTTCTCAGCAACAAAATTATGAAAGTGCTAAAATTCGTCGCGACCAAATTTTGACGCTGACCAATTTAGCAGAAAAACAGCGTGTCTCTTTACCTAAAGGTTACAATCAGGATGTTATTAATTATCAAGTCATTGGCCCGGAATTAGTAATTCAATTGTTTAACGTGCTTCATGGGCTAGTTTCCGGCCGCCGGGAGTATCGTTTAACTGCCACCAAAGAGTTGGCTTTAGAAAAATTTAGTGAATTTATTAAGCAATATTATTTTCAACAAGAAATTCCTAGTGAAGTAATTGTGCCACAAATGTTGATTGAACAAGAATTGATTGCCGAGTATTTAAGTCAGTTGGCGCAGAAAAAAGTAAAAATAATTGTGCCGGAAAAGGGGGATAAGTTGGCCTTGTTGGAATTAGTAAAAAAGAATATTTTAATTTCCGCGCAATTAGGGGAGCCGGCTTTACTAGAATTACAAAATGCTTTGCAATTGCCGCGTTTGCCAGAAGTGATTGAATGTTTTGATATTTCGCAAATTCAAGGAACTAACGCCGTTGGTTCGATGGTTAATTTTAAGGCCGGCCGGCCGGATAAAAATAATTATCGGCACTTTATTATTCAAACGGTGACCGGGCAAAATGATTTTGCCATGATGAAAGAAATAATTTATCGTCGTTACAGCCGGTTGTTGGCCGAAAAAAAACCTTTGCCAGATTTACTGATGGTAGATGGTGGCCGGCCGCAATTATCCGCAGCCTTGCAAGTCATGCGTGATTTAGGTTTGGCTTTGCCGGTGGTGGCGCTAGCTAAGCGAGAAGAAGAACTTTATACTTTTGGTTCGCAATATCCGGTTAAATTAAATAAAAAATCACCAGCCTTAAAATTAGTGCAACGCCTTCGCGACGAAGCTCATCGTTTTGCGATCAGTTTTCATCGGTTAAAGAGAAGTCAGGGGATGGTGAAATAGTATTTATTTTTGTCATTCCGGGCTTGGCCCAGAATCCAGATTAATTTGTGTTGTCACTTTTACTCTCAAAGTGATTAAATTTCAGTAGAATGTCATCCTTAATATTCTTGTCCTTTTGTAACCAAAAGGACCCACCGCCATGCGGGGCAGGCAAAAGTTTTGGGGGCACAAATTTCCGCCCAAGGCGGACCAGCCTAGGGCTGGCACGCTACTAGCTGATAATTTGTTTATTTTTATAAGTAATCCCTGGGGTTCAATTGGTTCCCCCAAACCCCCAGGCTTTCTGTGAATAATATTGGCGTTTCAATTTACCAAAAAGCAGAAAAATTACTAGATAAAAAAACAAGGAATTGTGTTAATTCCTTGTTGAGAAATAGTCTCTTATACTAGATCGAAATATGATTGAAGTTCTGGAGCTAGGTGGTGGGTCTTTTTTTCTTGTAATTTTTTGCTTGCCGCTTCTCGTAGCTCTTCCAACCTCTGTTGCTTTATGAAATCAATAAATTGATTGCATAAATTTTGGGTTAGAGATTCTCTTCCAGCAAATTCAACCAAATCCTTTTGCCAGATAAAGTCGCTATCTTCACGATAGTTGTCAAGGTTTTTTTCACGTACCGTGAGTTTGACGATCTTCCCTTTAATTACTAACGTGTAACTGTGTGAGGATCCATGCATGGAGTACTTTTGACTTCCGTCATCATAACAAATGTCAGTGACGTCGTAGGGATTGTCTGTTTTGTTGATTTCGTTGCAAAACTTTTCGTAAACTGCATCAAATAGTGGGATGCACACATAATCGCTGACGCAGGTTAGTTCAGGAAAAAATTTTTTTAACTGCGCAGTAGCTATAATTTTACATATTACATTTTTTTCGGGCATTTTTGCCACCTCCTTTTATAGCCGTAGCTTATAGGTTTTTATTAATAATGTCAAGAGGTCTTTTATTTGTCAGAATTGTTAAAAAGTGTTAAAATATAAACAGTTTTATGGCCAATCTTTATCTTATTGCAACGCCCATCGGCAATTTAGCCGACATTACTTTTCGCGCGGTTAAGACGTTGCAAGAGGTGGATTTGATTGCCTGCGAAGACACGCGCCAGACTAAAAAATTGTTGGCTTATTATCAAATTTCCAAGCCGACTATTTCTTATCATCAGCATTCTAAAGTACAAAAAATTGATTATTTAGTAGAGCAGTTGCAGAGTGGTAAAAATATTGCGGTAGTATCCGACGCGGGCACGCCCGGGCTGTGTGATCCGGGTGGCTATTTGGTCAGTCAGGTCTTACAAAAGGCGCCAGAAGTACAAATTGTGCCCATTCCTGGAGTTACGGCGTTAGCCACCTTAATTAGTGTAGCCGGTATTTCTTTAGATAATTTTTTATTTTTGGGATTTTTGCCGCATAAAAAGGGTCGTGAAACGATGTATAAAAAAATTGTGGCTAGTGAGGTTCCGGTCATTTTTTACGAATCTAGTCATCGCGTGGTTAAATGTTTAGAAGCTTTAGCCAAATTAATTCCGGAACGCCCAGTTATTATCGGCCGCGAGTTAACTAAAATGTTTGAAACTATCTATCGCGGAACAGTTGCGGAAGTTAAACAAACGATACTCAGCGACAAAAAGAATGAAAAAGGGGAATTTGTAATTATAATTGAAAATTAAATTTTACATTTTGATATTTAAATTTTACCTTTGTTATGTCTAAGTTTTATCTTACCACCACCTTGCCATATGTTAATGCGGAACCACACATTGGTTTTGCTTTAGAAATCGTGCAAGCCGATGTTATTGCCCGGGCGCAACGTTTTTTTGGCGCGGAAGTATTTTTTAACACCGGCACCGATGAACACGGGTTAAAAATTTATCAGAAAGCGCTGGAAGAGGGGAAAGAACCGCAAGCTTATTGCGACGAATACGCGGCCAAGTTTGATGCGCTAAAAGCAAATTTAAACTTGTCATACAATAATTTTATTCGTACCACTGATCCCGCGCATATTTTGGCCGCGCAAGAATTTTGGCAACTTTGCGATAAAAAGGGTGATATTTACAAAAAAAATTATTTAGCTAAATATTGTGTGGGCTGCGAAATGGAAAAAACTGATTCTGAGTTAGTAGAAGGCGAATGTCCAATTCATCCAAATTTGGCCATACAGATTATTGAGGAAGAAAATTATTTTTTTAAATTTTCTAAATATCAACAGCCGTTGCTAGATTTTTATGCCAAGCAGCCGGATTTTGTTTGGCCCAAACATCGGCAAACTGAAATTACTAATTTTGTTAAAAATGGTTTACAAGATTTTTCTATCTCCCGCCTAAAAAATAAAATGCCTTGGGGTATCCCAGTACCTGGTGACGAAGAACAGGTAATGTATGTTTGGTTTGATGCTTTGATTAATTATATTTCGTGTTTAGGTTGGCCAGACGATGAAAAAAAGTTTAAGGAATTTTGGCCCGGTGTTCAAACGGCCGGTAAGGATAATTTACGTCATCAAACGGCCATGTGGCAAGCGATGTTAATGTCGGCGGATTTGCCAAATTCCAGTCGTGTTTTAATTCATGGTTTTATTACGTCTGGTGGCCAAAAAATGAGTAAATCCTTAGGTAATGTAGTTAATCCTTTTACTTTGGTAGAAAAATTTGGTACGGACGCAGTGCGTTATTACTTATTAAGTGAAATACCACCATTTGAAGATGGTGATTTTACGCAAGAAAAATTTAGTTTACGTTACAACGCAGACCTGGCTAATGGCTTGGGTAATTTAGTTTCGCGGGTGACTAACTTGATCGCTAGTAATAATATTAAGCTTGAGTTGAGAGTTGATGGCGGTCAGGCGCTAGGTGAAATTAAGACTGAGTTAGACAATTATCAATTCAACGAAGCGTTGGCTAAAATTTGGCGCAATTTGAGCGCGGTGGATGGCCAAATTAATACCGATAAGCCTTGGGCGCTGGCTAAAGAGGGGAAGCAACAGGAATTAGCAGAGGCTCTCAGTAGTTATACCAGCCAGATTCTAACTGCGGCGTATCAGCTGCAACCATTTTTACCACAAACAGCCGAAAAAATTATTCAAGGTTTAACGGTGGATAAAATTGAAAAAATTAGCAATTTATTTCCCCGGCTAAATTAAAAAGATCAAATAATTTTAAAATTAAGTTTAAATTTATGACATTTACAATTTTAGACGTAGCTCTAATGGTGATTGTTTTTTTCTTTGTGGGTTTTGGTTATGCCGTCGGGGCCATTCAAACTTTTGGTGGGATTGTTGGCCTAGCCTTGGGGGTTTTTGCCGCTGGCCAATGGTATGAGGTGGTGGCTGGTTGGCTTAGTCCATTTTTTATGGGGGCGGATAATTGGGCCTTGATAGTAGCTTTTGTTTTAATTTTTATTATCATTGATCGGGTAGTGGCAATAATTTTTGCCTTGTTAAACAAAGCGTATGATTTAATTTCTTTTGTGCCGTTTTTAAAAACTTTTAATCGCTTGATTGGCGCAGTCTTGGGACTAGTAGAAGGAGCCTTAATTTGTGGTTTGTTAATTTTTATTAGTGCCCGTTACCCGGTTAATGAGTGGCTAAGTAGCGAAATTGTAGCCTCACCAGTGGCCGCTTGGGTAGTTTCGTTAACTAACGTGGTGTTGTGGTTAGTGCCAGAAGCAGTGCGTCGTTTACAGGCTTTAATATAAAAATCGGAGTAGATAATAAGTTATAATTTTTAATTTATAATTTTACATTTTGCTTTTTAAATTTTAAATTATGCTGTTTGATAGTCATGCTCATTTAAATTTTCAGGGTTTCGCCGCTGATCGCGAAGCGGTTATTTTGCGGACCTTGGCGGCTGGTATGCGAGTAGTTAATGTCGGTTCACAGTTACCAACTTCTCGTATGGCTTTGGAGTTGGCGCAGAAATATCCTGGTCTGTATGCTTCTTTAGGGTTACACCCAATTCATGTTACTGATTCTGAAGTTGATCATGAAGAAGCAATTGTCGAAGAAAAAGCCAAATTAAGCGCGGCGGAAGTTATTAAAGAATTTAAAAAGATGTTGCCAAACGAAAAAATAGTAGCGATTGGTGAAACTGGTCTAGATTATTTTCATTTACAATCGGATCTAGAATCGGCGAAAAAAATTCAAAGTGAGGTTTTTTTGCAGCACTTACAATTAGCCAAAGATTTTGATTTGCCAGTAATTATCCACGTCAGAGGTGCTAAAGATAATCCGAGCAAGGCGTATCAAGATCTAATTAGCTTGGTTAAGGGGTTTGGTGAGATTAGGGGAGTAGTGCATTGTTTTACCGCGGATTGGTCCTTGGCAGAAATTTTTTTAAACTTGAATTTAAGCTTAGGATTTACCGGGGTGATTACTTTTTCTAAAACTGACAAGCTGCAAGCGGTAATTAAAAATATTTCAGCCGAGAAGATGTTAATTGAAACTGACGCGCCATATTTAGCGCCTGAGCCTTTTCGCGGCCAGCGTAACGAGCCGTTGCATGTAGAATTTGTGGCCAAAAAGGTTGCGGAGTTAAAAGAGTTAGAATTAGCTCAGGTAGTTGCGCAAACCTGGCAAAACGCTAATCAATTATTTAAACTTAAATAATGTTGGATTTACTTAAAAAAAATATTTTTTGGGTGATAATTTTGGCTATACTGGCCAGCGTTGCTTATGCCTCTTTTTATTGGTTTTTGCGACCGGCGCAGTTTGGCAGTGATATTTTTATTTTTAACACTCCGGATGAAACGGCTAATTATTTTTTTAGCAGTCGCTTAGCGCAAGGTCAGAGTTTAGCCAAACTAGAGCCTTTGAATTATCTTTCGGGGGAATTAAATTTAGTTCATCCGCGTAGTACGACGGTAGTTAATAAAAGTATTGTGCCCGGTAGTTGGTTGGGTTTTATTTTGTTATTAGGCTTGATTGGACAAATCTTTGGTGCTTGGGCTATTCCGGTAGTTACGCCAATCGTTTCCGGCTTGGCTATTGTTTGCTTTTATTTGCTGTTAAAAAATATTTTTAGAGAAAGAGTGGCTTTGGTGGCCACTTTTTTGTTGATTATTTTTCCGGCCTTTTGGTATTATAACGCCCGAGCTTTGTTTAATAATATTTTATTTATAGATTTAATAATTATCGGTTTATATTTTTTTCAGAAATATTTTTTGAAAGAACAAGTGGTTTATTTTTTATTGGCAAATTTTACTTTTGGTCTAGCCTTAATTTTAAGAACTTCAGAAATATTTTGGGTAGGGGTTTTGCTGATTGGTTTGCTGCTTTGGCGAACTAAAACTAATAATTTGGTTAAGTTTGCCTTAGCGGGATTGCTAGTCTTTTTTTGCTTTGTGCCAGTGCTAATTGGCCAACAGCAGTTGTTTAATAGCCCATTTGTTACCGGTTATGTACCAGAGGGTCTAAGCAAAATAGCGGCGGGTGGCGGAATTTGGTCTTTGCTGCAAAAAATTATTTTACCACACGGCTTAGTTTTAAAAAATATTCTGTATAATTTTTATGGTTATTGGCTAAAGATTTTTTGGTTGCCAGCCAGTTTAGTTTTGGCCGGATTAGTCTTGGCAGTTGTTTACCACCGCCAAAAAAGATTAACCAAAAGTCAGCAGCAGTATTTGGTGGGCAGTTTAATGGTTAGCGTTTTAATTTGGTTGTTTTATGGTAGTTGGTTTTTTTATGACAATGTTATGCAGCAAGTTTCAATCGGTTCTTCCCAGGTTCGCTATTTTTTGCCTTTTTATCTTAGTTTGTTACCTTGGGCTGCCTATTTTATAGATTGGCTAGCCTTGCTGTTTAAAAAAGTTATTTGGCAGAATATTATTTTAATTGTTTTATTAATTGGTTGTTTTTTTTGTGCTTATCAAACGGTGGTGAAAATTGGCCCTGAAAGTTTAGCGGCGATTAAGCAAACCATTGGCGGTTATCAACAAATTAACCAAAAAGTTAGGTTGTTGACTGAGGAAAATTCTATTATTATAAGTAGCTATAGTGATAAAATATTTTTCCCCACTCGTAAAGTAATTTTTTATTGGCAGGAGCCAAGATTTTTGGCCAACATCAGTTTACTGGCCAAGGCCGTACCGGTTTATTTTTATAGCTCTAATCAAACCGAGATAGATTATTTAACTAAAAATTCTCAGTTGACGGCTAAGTTGGTAGGCTCTTTCGCTCAGCTGGGCTACTTATATAAAATAAATCCCTAAATTTATGTCAAATTGTGTTTTTTGTAGAATTGTGGCCGGCGAAGTTTCCAGCTATAAAATTTATGAAGATGACTCGGTTTTAGCTTTTTTAGATATCAATCCCACCACCAAAGGTCACACAATAGTTATTCCTAAAAAGCATTATCTTGATTTACCTGCAGCCGAGGAAACTGATTTAGCAGCGGTTTTGGCGGTTATTAAAAAAATTGCTCCTGCTGTGGTAGCTGGCAGCCAGGCTGAGGGCTTTAACTTAGGAGTAAATAATGGTGCAGTTGCTGGGCAGGTAATTGAGCATTTACATTTTCATTTGATTCCGCGTAAAAAAAATGATGGTCTGACTAATTGGCCAAGTAAGGTCTATCAACCAGAAGAAATAGCTCAGTATCAAGAAAAAATTAAACAGGCGCTAGTCAAGTAAATTTAATAAGTAATAACCACTTTGTTGGCCAATTTGGGCTGAGAAAAACAAGTTTTTGCCGGTCAAGTCAACCGAGAGATTACTAATTTTCTCGGTTTTTAGTAAGTCTAAATTATTTAGTCTTTCGGTGTCAGCTAATTCCATGAGTTGTAGGTTGTTGTTTAAAACTAAAACCAGTCGGCGGTTTTGATCTAATGTAGTCAGAGCCTGAATTTTTTCGCCATAGCGATTAATCAAATAGGATTTTTCCTCGGTTAAGCTGTAAAAGCTTATCTCCCAGTCAGTGTATGTTAGTAAGGTGTGGTCGTCCCACCAAATTAAATTTTTAGCCATTAGTCTTTGTTGTTTTTCGGTAGAAAAAATATCAGCAACTAAAACTTCTTGATTTATTGGGTCTTTGAAAATAATTTTATTTTGCCATACCCCCCAAATTTTTAGATTATTTTTTATGGTGCCAACTTGCTGCCAGTTGGTTAGCAAATCTTGGTATTTAAATAAGTTTCGGTCATTTACTTTAAAGATTGTAATTTTTTGTTTTTCCGTTAGCCAAAAATCCGATAAGTTGGTTACTGATTCAACTAAGATTTTTTTACCATTAAATAAATCGGCTTGCCACAAGCCTTGGGAGTTAGTAAAATAAACAATATTGTCATCAGACAAATGCCACTTAATGGTTGAAGTTTTGCCAATTAAGGTGGTTAAGTTAAAGATTTCGTTTGTACTTAAATTAAAAATGGAGTAATTATTGAGAGAATTTTTAAGTAGTATCTTATTTTCGCTAGGCGCCACTGCTAGTAGTTCTATTTTTTCACCTGTTTTAAAGGTATAAATTTTTTGTGTTTGATTATTTGTCAGGTCATAAATTATTAGTTCTGGAGCAGTCTTGGCCTTGGCCAAATAAAGGATTTTATTAGCGTTAAATAAAGGTTTAATATTTGATTCTTCAGCTTCAAATAATTGTTGGGGTATGTTTTTTTTAATTAAAGTAATATTTTGGATAAAATTAGCTTGATCAGCAGTGATGGTTATATTTTTTTCCCAGGGGTAATAGTTGTCTTTAGCTAAGGTCAGCAAATACTTTCCTGGCGTTAAATCTTTGATACGGGCTGGCGTTTGTTGTGCAACCAGGATATTATTTAATAATATATTTAAGCTTTTTGGTTTTGCTTCAACCATAATTAAACCAGTATTCTGTAAAGCACCGCGTTTGGTATTGTAGCTATAGCCGGCGGTGTAAAAAATTAATAGAGGAGTTGAAATAGCAAATAATAGAAAGAAGCCACTGTAGATAAATCTCTTTTGTAAAAGGGTCATAAACTTTACTCAGTAATCTTGTTAATTTTTGCCCCCAGTTTTCCTAAACGCGAAACGATATTAGAATAACCGCGATCAATTTGATAAATATTTTCAATCTCCGAATTACCTTCAGCAATTAAGGCGGCCAAGACTAAGGCCATGCCTGCGCGTAAATCAGGGCTAGTTAAATGGCGGCCGAATAATTTAGTTGGGCCATTAACCACTACCCGATGTGGGTCGCACATAATAATATTAGCACCCATTTGGTTTAAAATGTCTGTGTAAAATAGCCGACCTTCGAAAATTGTTTCATGAATTAAGCTAGGGCCTTGGGCCTGGGTTAGCAATACCGTCATCGGTGCTTGCAGATCCGTAGGAAAACCCGGATATTCATGAGTAATTAAATCGTTGGCTTGTAATTTTTTCCAAGGTTTGGTGGTTATCTGATTTGTTCCAATTTCTAAGGGCACGCCAATTTTTTGTAAGATCGACCATAAAATTTCCAAGTGAGCCGGTTGGCAATTAGTAACGGTAATTTCACTATTAGTCAGGGCACCCAGGATAACAAAGGTACCGGTTTCAATACGGTCGGGGATTAAAGTAAATTCGCCGGCGGATAATTCTTGTACGCCTTCAATGATAATTTCAGAAGTGCCGGCTCCAGAAATTTTGGCTCCTTGGTTGTTTAGATAATCAGCCAAGGCCGGGATCTCTGGCTCCATTGCCGCATTAATTATTCTAGTTGTACCGTTGGCCAAGGTGGCAGTCATCATTATAGCTTCGGTTACGGTAACGCTGACTTTTGGTAAAATAATTTTTGCACCAGTTAGTTTTTTAGCCTTTAATTGGTAGCCGTCGGCTTGTTCAACTACTTCAGCGCCTAAGGCCTTAAAACCCTCCAAGAACAGGTCAATCGGTCGTTTGCCGATAATACAACCACCGGGATGAACTAGGGTTACCTCGCCAAATCTAGCCAATAATGGGCCAGCTAGCATTACCGAAGAACGGAGTTTACGTACTAGCTCTGGGGTGGGGGAAGTTTTAGCTACTGTTGATGTGTCAATGATGGTACTAGTGGTAGTATTCGAAATCTTTGCACCCAAATCTAGCAATAAATCTTTCATGCGATTGATATCTTCAATAACTGGTAAATTGGTAATTGTCAAGGGTTTGGTGGATAATAAACTGGCGGCTAAAATTTTTAAAGCCGCATTTTTGGCTCCAGCTACTGGTATTTCGCCAGTTAATTGATTACCACCAATAATTTGATATTTTTCCATACTCCGTAGAAAATTTAATAATTTTTTTTGATTATTTTTTAAGTTGTTGTTTTGCTTCTTATAAAAAATGTTATCTTTTGGTTTTTGTCCTGCCTATACACAGCGGGCCTCTAAATTGCTTGTGATGGACATGTTTTCTTTGAGTATTCTAGCATTATAACTTGGTATTGACAAGGTTAAAATTTAATAAAAAAATGGTTATTAAAAAATAAATAAGGTTTTACTTTTCTTTAATATTTTGCCTATTTTTGTTAAATTTGTTAAAATATTAGTATTAAATTGAAACAATTATTTAACTAATTATGATTAAATTATTAGAGAGAATGAAGGGCTTTGTTTGGAGTAAGTATTTAAGTCTATATATTTCGGCAGTTTTGCTGTTGTTAACTTTTGTGATTGGTTTTTATTTTGGTCATAAAGTCGAAACCTCGGTCAATTTAAATGGCAGCGAGATGATTAATGGTCAAGTATTAAATACTCCCGTTCAACGTCCTGACTATTTAAGTAAAGATGTAGATTTTTCTTTGTTTAATAAAGTAGTTACTTTGATTAAGCAAAATTATTATAAAAAAGATATTCCTGACACGCAATTGTTTTATGGGGCCTTGTCTGGTATTGTGGCCTCGTTAGCGGATCCTTATTCGGTTTTTTTACCACCAGAAATTTCTAAAAAATTTACGGAAGATTTGAGTGGTAGTTTTGAGGGGATTGGTGCAGAAATTGGCATTCGCCAAAATCGTTTAACAGTAATTTCATCTTTGCCGGAAACTCCGGCGGCTAAGGCTGGTTTAAAGTCTGGTGACGTAATTGCTGGGATTAATAATATCGATACAACTAGTATGGCGGTGGACCAGGCAGTTAACATAATTCGGGGTAAACGTGGTACTACAGTTAAGTTAGTCATAATTAGAGAGGGTCAGGATAAACCATTGGAATTTTCAATTATGCGAGACACTATTAAAATTGTTAGTGTTAGTTGGGAAATTAAGGCAGACAAAATAGCATACATTAAAATTTCTCATTTTAATGAAGACACCAAAGAAAGATTTAGCCAGGCGGTGGCCGATATTTTATTAGAAAAACCGCGTGGTTTAATTTTGGATTTACGAGGTAATCCCGGTGGATTTTTAGATGTAGCTATCGATGTAGCAGGGGAATGGCTGGATGGCAAGCCAGCGGTGATTGAAAAATTTTCTGATCAGCGCCAAGAAATTTATAATTCGGCAATAGAACCCCGGTTAGGCAAAACAAAAACAGTAGTACTGGTTGATGGTGGTAGTGCCTCGGCTTCTGAGATAGTGGCCGGTGCTTTACAGGATTATAAATTAGCTACTTTGGTTGGTGAAAAAACTTTTGGTAAGGGTTCGGTTCAAGATTTGAATAAACTACCCGATGGTTCTTCGGTTAAATTGACCATTGCTAAATGGTTGACTCCTTTGGGTCGGACGATTGATGAAGTTGGCATAAAGCCAAATTTGGAGGTAAAATTGTTAGATAGCGATATTAAAAATGGTAATGACCCACAATTAACTAAGGCTTTAGAATTATTAAAATAATTACCCTAAGAAAGGGGGTGAATTATGGAAGAAAAAATTGGTAAAATTACTCACTTTTTTAGTAAAATCGGCATTGCTGTGCTGGAAGTAACCACGGGTTCTATTAAAGTTGGTGATACTATTCATTTGGTTGGTCACGGAATAGATTTTTCACAAGTTATAAGTTCAATGCAAGTAGATCATGCACCAGTAACGGAAGTGCAGGCCGGTGAAAGTGCGGGATTAAAAATAGATCAATTAGTAAAAGAAGGGGTAGAAGTTTTTAAGGTTAGTTAATTTATTGTAATTATATTTTTTAATATGCGGGTAGTTTTATTAAAAGATGTGCCAGCCTTAGGTGTTAAAGGCGCCACCAAAGAAGTTTCTGATGGTTATGCGCGTAATTTTTTGTTGCCAAAAAATTTAGCTGCTTTAGCCACGCCGGGCTTGGAATTAGAATTAAAAAAGCAACAGGCACAAAAAAGTCTCCGGGCCGAAGCGGATTTACAGCAAACCCAAGAGTTGGCCGAAAAATTACAAACCGTCGAAGTAGTAATTAAGGGTAAAACTAACGAAGTCGGTACTTTGTATGCCAAAATTTTACCGGGACAAATTGCTAGTTTATTAAAGAAGCAAGGTTGTGTTATAAAAAAAGAGCAAGTATTTATTATGGAGCCAATTAAAGAAGTGGGGGACTATCGGGTACTAATTAAATTACCGCACAATTTAGAAAGCGAGGTAACAGTTATCGTGACTGAATAATTTTTAGTAAATATTTTAAAACAAAAACCCGAGCAAACTCGGGTTTTTGGTCTAGTAGTATTTTTTAAATTAAGTTAAGGGTTCAACAGAAACAACCGGTCGCTTTTTTCGAGAACCGTCAAAATTAATTTTAGTCTTGGTGGTAAATTTGACCTTACCGGTTATGGTAGAGAAAATAGTATCGTCGCTACCAAGTAATGTATTTTTACCGGGACGAATTTTACTGCCTCGTTGACGGACAATAATACTGCCAGCTTTAGCGTATTCAGCGCCGTATAATTTAACGCCTAGTCGTTTACTTTGTGAATCGCGACCAAGTGAAGTAGAAGCACCTGCTTTTTTATGAGCCATATAATTTTTAACAAAAGAAGTAATTCCGTTTTGGCGGAATTAACTTGATTATTTTTTAACTTCCCATATTATAAACTATTTGCTAAAATAAGTCAAGAATTTAGCCTTAACTTTATTAAAATGACTAAAATCTTAAAAATTTTAATTATTCCCTTGTTTCTATTTGGCTGTACTAACCAGGCTAAGTTGGCAACCAAACCTACTCAAATAGGCATCGTTGCGCCGGTTATTAATCAAGAGTTAGCGAACAAAAACGCGCCAAAGCTAAATTCTGAGATGGTGGTTTTAGATAGTGATAATTCTAAGATACCTGTAAGCCATTTGTTGTCGGTTCCTTTTGCCTCCCAGGCACCGTTGGGAGATTGGCGGCCACTCTATAATGAGGCCTGCGAAGAGGCCTCAATGATTATGGTGGCTAAGTATTTTAAACAGGAAACGCTTTCGGCTGCGATAATGAACGAAGAAATCTTAAAGCTAGTAGCTTGGGAGCAAAAACAAGGTTACGCCATTGATTTAACGGCCTCAGAAGTAGTAAAAATTTTAGCGGATTATTTCTCAATTAATGCTAGAGCTGTCAAGACAGTCACTCCGGAGTTGATTAAAGGCGAGTTGCTTAAGGGTAATCCGATTATTATACCAGTAGCCGGTCGGGAATTAGGTAATCCTAATTTTCGTAATCCCGGGCCACTGTATCATATGTTAGTAATTCGTGGTTATAATGATAAAAGTTTTATTACTAATGATCCGGGTACCAAAAATGGCTCGGGCTATCAGTATTTGTATCAAAGATTAATTGAGGCAATTCATGACTGGAATCAAGGCCAGGTCTCCAATGGCCAAGCGGTAATAATTGTGGTTTCTGGTTTATTGAAATAGACTTGATTTTTTTAAGTTTTTAAGGTAGACTAGTAAAAAATCAAAGGAGGGCGTAACTTGACTAAGTTATTAATTTTTTCAGTAGGTGGGTTTGTTTTGTCCAAACTCATCTATCTTTTAGGCTTTATGGTCCTAATTAGATTTTTTCCGGCTTTTTTAGTTAAACAAGGAAATAATTTAACTAAGACCCGATTGTACCAAAAGTTAATTTCTTATGATTTTGGTAGGAAATTAATTAAGTACGGATTTCATCCGATTTATCATTTAGCTGAAAATTGTAATGAAACAATAAGTTGGGTGATTGGCAAGATTAGATTTTGGTAAAGTGGGGTTAAGGCTAAAAATAACCCCCCTTTTTTTAAAAAAAACTTAAAAAATAATTTTTGATATTATGCAAGCTAAAATAACAAAAGTGTTGGCCAAAATTCGTCCGCAGATTCAACAGGATGGTGGCGACATTGAATTGGTTAATTTTGATCAGGCCAAGGGTCGTCTGGAAGTTAGATTAATTGGTGCTTGCGCACATTGTCCAATGGCACAGATTACTTTAAAATCTTTAGTGGAAAGTCGGATCAAGGAAGAATTACCGGAAGTTAAAGAAGTTGTGGCAGTTTAATTTTGTAGAATAAAAAAATCGTGGCTTACGCCACGCTTTTTTTATTAGCTAAAGAAAAGGTTATTTAATTTTTTTGGTAGAAGTGGCGATTTCAGCTGGTTTAGTAAAGGGGTTGCTGATTTCAGTGGTAGTGGTATTGTTAGTTTTTTGTTGTAAGCGCTGTTCTACGATTTGAAATAGTTTAGTATTTACTGCTTCTAAGGGAACCTGTTTTCGGAGTAGTTCAATTTTTTTGGTTTGTGATAAAGTCTCATAAAAATTATTGTACAAAAAATAAAATAAACCGACTAAGCAGGTAATAATTAAAATAATAGTAAATAAATAGCCAAAGCGAATTATTTTGTAAAGTGGTGCTTGCGCAATTAGTTGTTTAATTTTTCTTAGTTGTTCGTTCATAGGGATTTGCAATTAAATATTAAGTTTGCGCCAAAAGATTTTTCCCCCAATAAAAAACTCTAAGGTTTCTCCGGATAGTTCTTGGCTTTTGTTGGTGCCTTGGGCGTTGTTGACAGTTAGGGTGTCAAAGTTAATATAGTAATTTAATTTTTGCAAGTCGGTTAGATAGTTTGTAAATTTATTAAAGCTACCAGATAAATAGAGACGTAAAGGCAAGGCTTTGATGTTGGCCGAGATAATTTCGGCGTTATTATCCAGTTCTATTTTTTGGGTTAAAGAATTATTTTTGGCAATTTTTTCTAAGGCGGTAATAAACTCTAATTCTTTATTTTCTTCAACAAAAATAAAATTTAGTTCGGGTATTTTTTCCTCTAATTTTTTTAAATCCTCAGTGGTCTTGCGTAAGTTTTGGCCGGCTAAAAATTTTTCTTCCAATTCTTGGCGCTGACGATAAACTTCTTGATTAATCTGTTTTATATCAGTAACGGCCTGGACAATAAAAAATTCAAAAATTATCAGCAAAAAGATAATTAAGCCGCCGAGAGTTAAAAAAACCTTTTTTTTCATCCAAGTCATATTATTTTAGCCAAGTAGTTATTTTGCAAGTTAAAGAAAAATTAAGATTAGTTTGATCTAAAAGGTTACTGACGGGTAAGTTGATGTTGCTGAGGCCGGGATTTTTCTCCAAAGCTTGCTTAAAAGTCAGCAAGGCGTCACGAGTAGTGGCTCGGCCCTTAAGCTCTGTTATTTGTTCGGAGTTAATTTTAAAGTAGTAAAGCTGTATTCCTGATGGTACGAGTTGAAAAAAATTTCCCAAAAAAGCATGATAGTCTTTGTATTGAGTTTGTATTTTATCCACAGTTGTTACTTGTTGGTTTAGAGTTCTGATTTGACGGTTAATTTTTTGGTTACTCTGCGAAACTAGGGTGTTTTGCTTGACTAGCTCATAAAATTCTTTTTGTAAAATGTAACGGGCGACTAAAACCATAATCGCGGCGATAATAGTAAACAATAAAATAATAGTAATTAAATTTCGGGCTTCATGGTAAAGCTTTTTTAGTTTTAAATCTTCTTTTTGTTGAGGAGAAATAATATTTAAAGTAATCATCATATATTTTCTGAATCTAAACCTCTTAAGGCTAAGCCAATCGCCGAGGTAAAAATTAGAGCCTGGTCGTTGGGTAGGGGAGTTTTTTGGTTATTGGCTAAATTAATCCAAGGGTTACCAATTTTAGTGGTAATACCGGTTTTTTGGGTTAATACCTCATCAATTTCAGAAAAATTAGCACCACCACCACAAATTAAAATTTCTTTAATTTTATTAGGGTTAGTAAAGTGGTCATAATAAAATTCTACGGCTTGGTTTATTTTTTCGGCTAAATCAGTAAAAGTTTGATCCAAAATTTCATTTAAAGCGCCGCTGCATTTAGCTTTGTTTAAACCGCAAATTATTTTAGCCTTTTCGGCTTGTTCCCAATTGAGTTGTAGGGTATCGATAATTTTTTGGGTAATTTGATTGCCAGCAATGGGTAGACTGATGGTAGTTTGGGGGATGCCTTGATTATAAATTACTAAACCACTACGGGTGGCTCCCAGATCAATAATAATTGAGGCGGTGTCAGTTAAATCTTGTTTAGGGTTTATTAAAGATCGACCAAGAGCTACGGCTTCAATTTCTAAGGCTAAAGGAGCTAGTCCGGCTTGTTGTAAGACGGCTAAATATTCGTTAACTACTTTTTGGGGGGCGGCGCCCACTAAAATATTCGTTTTGTTTTCGTTGGGTTGGTTAAAAATTTGCCAGTCTAAATAAACCTCTAATAAATTGTAAGGCAGATTTTTTTCTATTTCTTTAATAATTTTTGGTTCCAAGTCTTCATTGTTGTCTGGTTTATCAATGATGATATTTTTAAGAAAAGTTTTAGTTTCTGGCAAAACAGTTATTACTTCGCGGCCTAAGGAACCACCACCGTGTCGGGTTTTGATTAGTTTTTGTAGGCTAGTAATAAAAACTAGTGGATCTTTAATTTCGCCATTACTAACTACTCCCGGGGGAATTGTTATTAGGTTGTAGGACTTTAGTTCAATTTTTTTGCCAAGCTTAACCAACTTAACTAATTTTAAGGAAAAATCGTTAATGTCTAAACCAAAAGCTTGAGGCGAAGGGTTTAAAAAAGACATAGTTAATATTGTTCTTCCCAATGGTTAATTCTGATGATTGGTGAATCAGTATTTAGGGCGGGCGCTAAAGGCGGTAAGATTACTGATTCATCGTAAATTAAATTTAAAGTAGAATTGTTATGACCAAAGTCGGCTGAGTTACAAACAATCCCACCTTTGAAAGCTAAAATTGGATTATTGCCGCCAATGTTTAAATTACCAGCGGTGTATATTAAGCCGTTAACATTAGCGCTCAAATTATTGCCGTTAATCGTCAGGTTACCACTAACTAAAATTCCGGCGCCGTTTTCCGGATGATCGGTTTCAGGAGAAATTTTAAAAATTAAATTATTACCACCAAAAGTAATACCGCCATAGATTACTAAAATACCCTTAATGTTCAAAGTATTGTTATTGCCGCTAATAGTTAAGCCGGTGCAGTTGGAAACATAAGTAACGCCGGTTAAATTGATGGTTTGGTTATTGCCAAATAAATTACGAAATTCGGTACAAGTCATTTTAGTGTTGGCCCGGTTGTACCAGGAGGTAGTAGCGGCCGAGTTAAAATCAATTTGTGGTAGGTTTATAGTAGTAGAGGTGGGAGTTGATTGGTAGGAGGGCGGGGGAGTTGCAATACTGCTATTATTGCCAGCAACGGTGATTGATTGTTTGGCAGAAAGTGAGCCGTTGTTAATTTTAACGGTAGTGTTGTTGCCGGTAACTTGGATAAAGCCGTTAGCATGAATTTTTCCGCCGGTTTCAGTATAGTTGCCGTTGTTGCCGGTAAATTTAATATAACCATCGAGTCCACCAGCTACCAAACCACTGGGCCAGGTTTCGGTGCTGTTAGTAGCCTTATTAATATCTGCTTTAATAACGCGGCGGGCGACAGTGTTGCCGATTTGGTAGGTGGAAGTAGCGATAATTTGTGCGGTAGCGGGGCCAGTGCTAATAATAGTTACTAAGTAAGAAGCTTTGGGATCAGCCAAGACATCACTTCGGTTGATGGTAAAGCTAGAATTAAGTGAGCCGTTTAAAAAAGCTTGAGTAGTATTGTAATCACTTTTGACTTTATGAATCATTTCATTAATTCCGGCCTCGGCAAAGTAGTAAGTTTTAGTGGCCTGGCTTTGGCTTTGTGAAATACCATGTTCGCCGATAGTAAAATTTAAAGCGTAAACTCCTAACAGAATTAAGGCCGTCATTACTACCATGGAAGCAATTAAAGCAAAACCCTTGGAGTCTATTTTTTTATAAATTTCTCGCATAAAATCCAGTTAGTAAATTAATTTGTTTATTTTTGTTGCTCAGTTGTAAAAAAATATAAATAATGTCATTACCATAGAAACTAATATTGTCTAGGTATTCACCCACAATGTTGTCTTCTAGGATTAGTTTCTGGGGCGGGTTGCTATAGATATCCACGGAGTCATGTTTGACATAGGTGTTAGGACTTTCGCTGAAGTAATAAGCAATTATTTGTCTTTTTAAATTTTGGCCATTTAGGTAATAACGCAAATAATGAATAGTGGTAGAGTCATGACCATCTTGGAAGATAATTTCATGGGGTATTAAGAGCGAGTTGCTATCGTCTGGAGGGATTTCGGTTACAATATCGCTGGCTTGTCTTAGTTCTCTTTCTAAGCGATCTAAAATTACGCGACCATTTTGGATTAATTCCGCGCGGTTATCATTTTGCCAATAAGCTTTCTGGGCTAACATAAAAACAGAAAGTACCAGTAAAACTAATAAGGCTAAAAGACCAATCGCGACGATGGTTTCGGCTAAAGTAAATCCTAGGTTTTTGTAAGCTAGCTTCATTTTTTGGCAATTATTGATTGAATAGTTAGACTTTTTTCGATCGGTAAAGAAATTGCAATTTTCCAATAAATAGTAACGGCCACTTTTTTTAAACCTTGGTCGCTAGCCGAAGTTATTAAGTTGGTGTCAAGGTAATTAATGGTAGTAGTGCGCCAGTAGTTGTAAAAAAAACTTTCAGGATTGGTGGATACACGAACATGATTTTCCAAAGTGCCGGTTGTTAAGCTGTCGTAGTCACCGGTTGATAGCTCTTCAATTTTTCCCTGAGCTAGAGCAGTGGCTAAAGAATTCATTTCGGAATTTTTGCCAATTCTTAGAATAAACGGGAACATACTTAAAATAGTAGTGGCAATGGCAGAAACTAAAAAAATAGAAATTGCCACTTCGATTAAAGTAAAGCCGGGTCTAGTTGGTTTGGGAAATTTTAACATAACCAGAAGGTTTTATTTCAATAGTTAAAAAACGATTTTGACGATTAGTAATTACTAATTGGCCGGCTTGTAAGGCGGCTCCGGTTATTACAAATTCCACGCGATCATTAGTAAAGCCCGGTTGATTAATGGACCAATTTAAGTCGTTGCTAATAGTAACGGTTTTTATTATTTGGCCAGTGGCTTTCTTGATAACCTGATAAGTGCGATTAGGTAAATCAAAAGCAATTTGGTAGTTGGTTTGCTCGGTAACTGTGCGTTGCTGGGCGTAACGCAAATCAGTGGCTAAATTTCGGGAAGCAGTGTTTAGCCTTAAGGTTGGTTGGTAGTTTTGAATTAGGGGCATAGTTATCATGGTCACTACGCCGATAATGGAAATTAAAACCACCATTTCAATTAGCGAAAAACCGTGACGAAAGCTTTGATTTAGCATTACATTGTTTCGGTTAGAGTATACATTGGCATAATTACCGCTACGGCCATGCCGGCGACTGCGACGCCCAAAACTACCATTAAAACTGGCTCAATAATTGAAGGTAGGGTGTTCATGGTTTGAGTAACATCTTCTTCGTAATAATTAGCAATTTTATCTAAAATATCATCAATTGCCCCGGTTTCTTCGCCCACCGTAATCATTTGAATAATCAAGGGGGGGAATAGTCGGGGGTAGTCATTAAAAATTTCTGCTAATCGGACCCCTTTTTTTACTTTTTCGGCTGCCTCTAATAAAGCTTGGCGGTATAAACGATTAGTGATAACTTGGCTAGTAATTTGCAAAGTTTGAATAATGGCTATGTCGGTTTTTAATAAAGAGCTTAAAGTACGAGAAAATCTTGCTAAGTTTATTTTTTTGGCCACGGGGGAAATAATTGGCGCATAGACGGTAAATTTTGATAGCCAAAATTTACCAGTTTCGGTACTAAAGAATTTAATGATTGCAACTACTAAAACCAAACCGGCTAAGCCTAGCCACAAAGTATTGGCGGCCATAAAATCAGAGGTGTTAATTAAAATGCGAGTAGCCAAAGGCAGTTCTACATCCACCTCTTTAAAGACTACAGTTAAGCTAGGAATAACATAAATCATCATTAAAACACCAACTACCAACATGGTGGTGACAACAATAATGGGATAGATCATCGCTCCTTTTATTTTGCTAGAAATTTCATGATCTTTTTTCATTTGAATATAAAGTTGGTTTAAAACATCTTCCAGTTTACCGGAAGCTTCGCCAGCTTTAACCATATTAACAAAAAGTTCGCCAAAATCTTTTTGATAGATTTCTAAAGATTTGCCTAGTTCGTTGCCTTTTTCTACTTTTTGTTGTAGATCAACCAAAATATTAGCTAATTTTTTAGAAGTACTTTGCAGGGCTAAAGTTTTTAGAGCTTCTGACAAAGAAATGCCGACCTTAATCATGACGGCCAAATTTTGGACCATAAAAATTTTTTGCATCGCTGGAATTTTTTGCCAATTTTGCCAAGCTTTTTCTAAGTTCATAAAAGGTAAATTAGTTTATTCTTTACTAACACGTAAAACTTCTTCAATGGTGGTTAAGCCAGTTTTGGCTTTAATAAAACCATCATGTAATAAAGTAAGCATGCCCTGCTCAATGGCTTTATTTCTAATTTCGTCTGAACTGCCTCGTTTTAAAATTAAATCAGAAATTTCGGGAGTAATTTCTAGGACTTCGTAAATACCCAGGCGCCCCTTAAAACCTTCGTTGTTACATTGTTTACAGCCCTTGCCACGATAAAAAAGCATGGTTTCTAAGGTTTGTTTACTACTAGCCAGTTTTTCTTTTTCTAACATTTTTATTAAGGAGGGGATATCGAATTCTTGAGTAATTTCGGTGGCGGATTTTTTATCTAAGTTATAACTTTCTAAACAATTTTGACAAACTTTGCGTACCAAACGTTGCGCTACAATAATATTAATAGTGGAGGCGATTAAAAAAGAAGGTATGCCCATGTCTAGTAAGCGGGGCAGGGCGGTGGCGGCGTCGTTGGTGTGAAAAGTACTTAGGACTAAATGTCCGGTCATGGCGGCGTTAATGGCGATATCAGCGGTTTCGGTATCACGAATTTCTCCAACCATAATGATATTAGGGTCTTGACGCATCAAGGCGCGTAAGCCTAAAGCAAAGGTGTAGCCAATGCGGGGGTTAACCTGGCTTTGGTTAACGCCGTTCATACGGTATTCAATAGGGTCTTCTACAGTAGAGATATTAACCTGAGGAGTGTTTAGTAAATTTAAAACGGTATATAAGGTAGTGGTTTTGCCGGAGCCGGTGGGTCCGGTGACTAAAATAATGCCATGGGGCTTAGTAATATTTCTTTTAACTACCTCTAAAGATTTTGTTTGCAAGCCCAGTTGTTCTAAGGTTAAAATTCTGGCTTGCTCATTTAGTAAACGCAAGACCACTTTTTCGCCTTCAAAGGTGGGAATAATGGAAACCCGGAAGGAAATTTTATATTCATTGGTTTGGACTTTAAAACGGCCGTCTTGAGGCAGGCGATGTTCATCAATTTTTAGGTTAGACAAAATTTTAATTCTAGCGATTACTCCCGACTGGACGGTTTTAGGCAAAGTCATAACGTTGCGTAAAATACCGTCAACTCGGTAGCGGACATTAATTTCTTTTTCGGCGGGTTCAATGTGGATATCCGAAGCACCTTCTAAAATAGCGTATTCTAATAAAGTATCAACAATGCGTACTACCGGTAAATCTTCGGCGAGTTGTTTTAAATCTTTAGCCCCTTTTTCACTAAGGGTAGCTACTTCCTCTTCTTTAGCTAAATCTTTAAATTCTGCCTGTAAACCTTTGTGATACTGCTTGATTACTTCTTTGATACTTTCCGGGGTGGTTAGGTATATTTTCGGTTCCAAATTGGCTTTTTTCTTGATAAACTCAAAAATTTCTAGGTTAACTGGATCTAAAGTGGCCAGGCTGATGTTTTTATTATCCGCCTCAAAGGCAACGATTTGTTGATTTTGTGCGACTATATCCGGCACTAAAAAAAGAATATCTTTACGGATTACTTGATTTTTTAAATTAATGAAAGGAACTTGGTAATACTTGGCTGCGGTTTCGTAAAGGGCTTCCTCGCTAATCATTTTTTGGGAAATTATATAATCTTCCAGGCTTTGTTGCCTTTTTTGGGCTTCAGTTTCCAGCTCTTTTAATTTGTCCTCAGTCACGATTTTGGCTTGGACAATTATTTTGGATAAATGATGTTGGTTAAGCATGGAGTTTGAGAGATTAAAACTTAGTATATTATAACATAATTATTAGGAGTAAAACAATTTATCAATTAATTAAAAACTTGACTGTTTCATCGTTCTTTGTTAAAACATTAATAATCTAAACTAAAGGAGGGATTATTATGAGTGGCGAGAACTCCGCTGGGATTGTTCAACTGCCAGTTTTGCAACATAAATCTGACTTAGAGCACATCCTGAATAACACCATTGTTCGGTTACATGATTTAGCTCGTCATGAATTTGGCAACAAAACTGTCGCGCAGGAAAAAAATCATTGGTTTGTTAAAACGCGTAATCTTTTGGTTTTTGCCGATGAGCATAACCAAGAAACTACCAACGAGGTAAATAAGGATGATGAGGGTATGTTGGCCTTGTTTGTCAGTCAGGTAGTTAGGAACTGTTGGGAGTTTGAGACCAATAAAGTGAGCGCGGGCTTAGCTCGAGTTATTGTTAAGCCTGAAGCTTTAAGTCAGCCAGATTATGATTATTTAATTAAGCAGTTAGAATTACTGCTTGAGCGGATTAGAAAATTTAATTTTTAACAAGTTTTTTTCAGGGACAAATAATTTTGTCCCTGCTTTATTTAGGGGATTATTAACCTAGGTCAGTGTTTGAATTAATTGGACAAAGCCTGGGTTTTTTGGTAAAATATTTTTATGTTTTACACTCGCGCTAAAGAATATTTAGCTAATCATCCGGCCAGACGTGACTTGTTTGTGCTGGTAAATTTTTGGTTGTGTTTAGTGCTTTATCCGGTGCTGTGGTTTTTGGTGTTGTTATTGGCTCAACCAGTTTCTCATTCTTTAGTCTTGCATTACAATATCTATTTTGGCGTAGATTTTTTAGGCCCTTGGACCTGGTTGCTGGTTTATCCGGCCTTAGCGGGTTTTTTGGTAGTTTTAAATTTTGGCTTAGCCTTATTTTTATACACTAAAGAAAAGTTATTAAGTTTAGTTTTAATTCAAATAACTACGATTGTTCAAATAATTTTTTTAATTGCGGTTAGTTTAATTTATTCAATCAATATATGAGTTTAAATTTGTTAATTGCTAAAACTTTTTTCTTAACTACTTTGTCTTTTGTGTTGGCAGTAATGTGGACGCCGCTGTTGACTCACTTTTTGTATAAATATAAACTAGGCAAGCAAATTCGCGCTTCCGAAGCCGCGCCGATTATGTCGGCCATTCATCAAAAAAAATCCGGCACGCCGACGATGGGTGGCTTGTTGGTGTGGGTGACTACTTTAGTTTTAGCCTTGGCAGTTTATTACCTCAGTCAATATTTTGACGGTTTTTGGTCGGATTTAAATTTTTTAAGTCGTAGTCAAACCTGGTTGCCTTTGGGTGCTTTGGTGGCCGCGGCGGTAGTTGGATTAGTTGATGATTTATTAAATGTTTGGCGCTGGGGCCCTAAGGGTGGCGGTTTAAGCGTTAAGGCCCGTTTGTTAACTTACACTTTAATTGCGACCGTAGGAGCTTATTGGTTTTATTATAAATTGGGTTGGAATTTTATTCATGTGCCATTTATGGGTAATTATGAAATTGGCTGGTGGTATCTTCCAATGTTTATTTTTGTAATTGTGGCCACCGCTTTTTCGGTCAATGAAATTGATGGTTTGGATGGTTTGGCCGGTGGCACCTTAATGGCCGCTTTTGCTTCTTATGGTATTATTGCTTTTGCTCAAGGTAAATATGATTTAGCAACTTTGTGCGGGGTGATTTCGGGAGCGCTATTAGCCTTCTTGTGGTTTAATATTAATCCCGCTAGATTCTTTTTGGGAGATACTGGGGCAATGTCTTTGGGGGTGGTTTTAGGAATTGTGGCGATGTTAACTAATCAAGTTTTGTTGTTGCCAATTATTGGTTTATTGTTTGTAATTGAATCTTTATCAGTAATCATCCAAGTCTTTTCTAAAAAGGTATTTAAGCGAAAAGTTTTTTTATCCGCACCAATCCACCATCACTTGGAGGCGATTGGTTGGCCGGAAACAAAAATTGTGATGCGGTTTTGGGTAATCTCCGGAGTAATGGCGGCGATTGGCTTGATTATATTTTTGTTGGATAAAATATAGTTGGTTAACTGATTTAATAGTTTTTGTTGTTAATTGCTATCTTTATGAATTCTCAATGCCCCGAACTTACTACCAAACTAGAATCCCTTAAAACGCTTAAACAACAGTTTGATTTGGAATTTACTAAAATTAAAAATCTCGATTCCAAAAAGTCAGACGATCTTATTTTCATCAGAAATATAAAATCCAAACTAAACCAAACCCTCCAAGACTTTCAAAACAAAATATGGATAGAAACTCTTGAACTAGCTCAAGAAAGCCTTAAAACTCAGTACGAAGCCCAAGTAGACCTCCTCCGTAAAAACAACCTCCTAAAAACCCTCACCACTGGTGAACTAGGCATTGAAGCAATTGATAAGCAGGAATATCCCATACCCACCCTAGAACAGATTAAAGAAACAATTCTAGAAAAACCAGAATTCTTTAAAACCAAAATCAATCAAGGTTTTGTCAAGCTAGTTCTTGTTCCCTTTGGCTTACCAATTAGCTCTCTGAAAGAGGCCTATGGCGATGCCCTAACCGAACACCACCAGCAAGGCAAACTTTTGGACACCCAAAATAAACCCTTAGAGCTTAAGGGAGAACCTATTAATGACTTGGTTGAATACGCAAAGGCTGATGAAAAAGGAGACTTGGTATATTTTCCCCAAGAATACTCCAAAACTACTCATCAAGGTAAAACCAAACAGGAACTTCTACCCACCCAAGCCTGGCAAGTCCTACTACTTGAAGACTCACCCGACCTTCCAGCTGAAGGTCAAGGTAAAATCATAGCTAAACGTCAGCAACCAGAAGCTAACCAATCACCCAATAGCTATCTTAAACAACTCCAAACTGACCCTCAATATAAAGGTGAACAAGGTTTAACCCCGGAATCCTGGCTAGTTTATGCCCTAAGTCATTTAGAACAAACTAGCCAAGTGATTGATAATTATCAGGGTTCGGGTAAGGCTTGTTATTTACTTAGTAGTTGTTTTAAAGAATTTGGCAGCGTGCCGTTCGCCGGCTTCGGCCGTGGCCGTGCTCGGGTCTACTTGGTTCAGTATGATCCGGACGATTCCGGTTCTGACGGTACCGGCCGGTTTGCAGTAAGTATTTCTTAAATAAAATATTTATGCCCCAACTTTGCCCAGAACTTACTACCAAACTAGAATCCCTTAAAACGCTTAAACAACAGTTTGATTTGGAATTAACTAAAATTAAAGATCTAGACTCCAAAAAGTCCGAGGACTTAGCTTTGCTTAGGAAAATTAAAGAAGATTTTAAATTTGCTTTAAAAAAAATTGAGCGGTCAATGCCGGAATTTATTTATGCCGAATTTGAACAACATTGTCTTGAATATTACGAGCAACTTTTAGCCGAAAATTTTGATCAAAATTTTATTGCCTTGGGATTAAAATATTTTGATTCCGATTCGGCTTGGAAATTAAGAGAAAGGTTATTAGCACAAAAAGTAGCCGAAGGTTGTTTGGAAATCAGTTTAACTGGTTTGGATTCTCCTAAAGCTTGGGAATGGCGAGAAAATCTTTTAGCCCAGGTAGGAAGAAAAGGCTTTATAGCAACTAGCTTGACTGGCTTGGATTCTGCCAGAGCTTGGGAGTGGCGAGAAAAGTTGTCGGACGAATTAACTAATGGTTATATTGCTCGTAGTTTAGATGGTTTAGATTCTCCTCAGGCTTGGGAGTGGCGAAAAAAATTGTTAAAGCAAAAGGAAAATATACCCGAGTTAGTCCTTAGCTTGGTCGGTTTGGATTCTCCGGCCGCCTGGGAATTTAGAGCAGAATTATTTGACCAGCAAGTAGATTTGGATCGTATAATTGAGAGTGTAAAAGGTTTGGATTCTCCGGCCGCCTGGGAGTTTAGGGGAGATATTTTAAAAGCTACGACAAAACAAAATAAGATTAGTCGTAGTAACAAACTTATGTCCAGTTTGGCCGGTTTAGACTCTGCCAGAGCTTGGGAGTTTAGAAAAAAGTTGGGTTTAACAGTAGGAGGAGCAAATATAATTAATACTATTGAAAGTTTAACCGGCTTGGATTCTGAGCAAGCTTGGGAGTGGCGAAGGAATTTATTAAATACAAATTATAATAAAGAGCTTGCCAAAAGTTTGGCGGGATTAGACTCCCCAGAGGCGTGGAATTTAAGAAATCTAATCTTAGCCACTACTGAAAATTCAACCATAAATACTGATATATTTTTTGGCTTGGTTAGAAGTTTAGCTGGTTTAGATTCTCCTCAGGCTTGGGGCTTTAGAAATGAAATATTTGAAAAAATAGCAAGCAGAAAGGGTCTTTTTGCAGACAAAAGTCCTTTAGATAGATTAGCCCAAGATCTTCCGGTTGATTTTAAAACTTTTGTTAAGTATTTAGAAATAAATAAACAGATTTAAGTATAATATTTTTTAAAAATATTTTATGCCTCAATCCTGTCAAAGACTTACCCTTGAACTAGAGTCTCTTAAACAACTAAAACAAACATTCAATCAAGAATTAGCCGGTTTACCGCAAACAGGAAAGTCAGACGATCTTATCTTTATCAGAGAAGCTAAAACTAAATTAGAACAAACCCTCCAAGAACTCCAAGACCAACTCTGGCTCAACACCCCCGAACTAACCCCAGAAAACCTTAAAGCCCAGTATGAAGCCCAAGTAGACATTCTCCGTAAAAACAACCTCCTAAAAACCCTCTCCACTGGCAAATTAGGTATTGAAGCAATTGATAAGCAAGAATACCCCATACCCACCCTAGAACAGATTGAAGAAATAATGCTAGAAAAACGTAAGTTTTTTGAAACTAAAATTAAACAAGGCTTTGTTAAACTAATCCTTGTTCCTTTTGGTTTACCAATAGGTTCTCTAATAGAGGCTTATGACAGGGCTCTAATAGAACATCATCAGCGAGGTGAGCTCCGAGATACCCAAAATCAACCCTTAGGGCTTAATAAAGAGATTGGCACAAAGTTTATTTTTGATGATGCTGGATTGGTAGAAGCTGAAGCCACAGGAGATTTAGCATATTTCCCCCAAGAATATTCCAAAACTGATCACCAAGGTAAAACCAAACAAGAACTTTTACCCACCCAAGCCTGGCAAGTCCTGTTACTTGAAGACCTACCCGACCTTCCACCCGAAGGCCAAGGTAAAATCATCGCTCATCGCCAGCAACCAGAAGCTAACCAATCACCCAATAACTATCTTAAACAACTCCAAACCGACCCTCAGTATAAAGGTGAACAAGGTCTAACCCCAGAATCATGGTTAATTTATGCCTTAAGCCACTTAACCCAAACCAACCAAGTGATTGATGGTTATCAAGGTTCGAGCAAGGCTTGTTATCTGCTTAGCAGTTGTTTAAAAAAACTTGGCTGCGTGCCGTATGTCTATTTCTATCGTAACTTTGCGCAGGTCGACTTGATTCAGGGCGCTCCGGGCAATCCCAATTCCAGCAAGGCTGGCCGTTTTTTGGTGAGTATTCTTTGATCTTTGGTCTTTGATTTTATTTTTTTTACTTTATTCCGCGGTTTGAAAAAACCGCGGATTTTTGTTATACTAGACAAGTTATATGGTAGAAAAATCCAACAATTTTTTTGGCCAAAAAGTAGTAATTATGGGCTTAGGCCTATACGAACAAGGTAGCGGTATTTCCGCGGCCAAATTTTTTATTGAGCAACAAGCTAAAGTTTTGATAACCGATTTAAAAACCAGTAAACAACTTGCTAAACCAGTTAAGGAATTACAAAAATTTGCTAAGCAACATCCTTTGGCTAAATTAACTTTTGTTTTAGGCAAGCATCGGGCCAAAGATTTTGCCGCGGCTAAAATAATTATTCGCAACCCGGGAGTGCCAGCTAGTTCAAATTTTTTAAAGTTGGCGCGGGCCAATAAAATTCCGATTTATACCGATATTAGTTTATTTATTAAACTTTATGCCGGGCCAATTTTAGGCGTGACCGGCACCCGTGGTAAAAGCACTACCGCTACTTTACTTTACCAAATTATCAAAGCCTGGGAGCCGCAAAGTTTACTGGGGGGTAATTTAGGGCAATCGCCATTATTGCACTTAAAAAATTTAAAACCAACCACGCCGGTAGTTTTAGAAATTTCTTCTTGGATGGCAGAAAGCTTGGCTGATCTTAAAAAATCTCCGCAATTAGCAATCGTTACTAATATTTTGCCGGATCATTTAAACACTTATAAAAATCTTAAAGAATATGCCGCGGCCAAGGAACATCTTTGGCGCTATCAACAACCATCAGATATTGCAGTGTTTGATTTGGATAATAAATTTACCAAAGCGATGGGTATTCGTTGTTTAGCCCAAAGGTTTTGGGTTAGTCAAAAATATTTTGCCGAACAAAATGGTGGGTTTATTAAAAATCAAGTTTTATATTTTAGACGGTTCGGTCAAGAGCAAAAAATTTGTCGCGTTAAGCAATTAAAAGTTTTAGGTGAGCACAACGTTAAAAATGTTTTAATTGCCACTACGGCCGCTTTGGCTTTTGGAGTGCCCTTAAAAATTGTTCGCAAGCAAAGTTTAAAATTTGTGGGCCTAGCTAATCGGTTGGAATTAGTAAAAGGTTTACGCGGTATAAATTTTTATAATGACACTACGGCGACGACGCCAGATGCCACCTTAGCTGCTTTGCAGGCCTTAACCAAAACTGCCCAGCAAATAATTTTAATTGCTGGGGGGGCTGATAAAAAACTAGAATTTTCTGGATTAACTAAAGAAATTAAGCGCCGGGTTAAATATTTAGTATTATTGCCCGGTGCGGGCACGGAAAAAATTAAAGCTGACTTAAAAAATTATTCCAGTTTAGCTGAAGTGAGCAGCATGTCCGAGGCGGTTAAGCTGGCTTGGCTAAAGGCTAAGCGGGGAGGGGTAATTTTATTATCACCAGCCTGTGCCTCTTTTGGCTTGTTTAAAAATGAATTTGATCGCGGTCAGCAGTTTTTAAAAAATATTAAGAAATTAAAATAATTATGATTAGACGTCGCACCAGATCATCTTCGCGTTTTTTAACGCAAAATTTATCCGCCAGCAATTATTTGCATCGGCCGGATTATTGGTTGCTCGGCTCGTTATTTTTTATTGTTTTTGTCGGTTTGTTTATGCTGGCTTCGGCTGGTTCGGCGGTGGGGTATCAAAAATTTGGTGATTCTTTTTATTTTATTAAGCATCAATTATTGGTTGGCTTTTTACCGGGTCTAATTTTATTTTTTATTTTATCACGCCTAGATTATCATTTTTGGCTTAAAGCTAAAACCTGGGTGGCAGTGGCTTTGCTGGCCTTATTATTGTCAGTTTTTATTCCAGGTTTGGGCACTTCTTTAAACAAAGGTGCCTTAAGCTGGGTGCAACTTTTTGGCATACCGGTCCAGCCATCCGAGTTGGCTAAGGTAGTTTTTGCTTTGTTTTTTAGCGCTTTTTTGGCCCAAAAAGGCGAGGCCGTAAAGAATTTATGGCTGGGGGTGTTGCCGGTGGTTGTTATTTTGTTAGTGGTACTAGGTTTAGTGGCTTTACAGCCAGATTTTGGCACTATGTCAATTTTTTTGTTAATGGGCGCTACTTTATATTTTGTGGCTGGTGCTCGTTATCGACATTTGGCAGTGTTGGCGACGGTTGGCTTAGTGTTGGTTGGGGGCTTATTGTTGACCTCTAGTCATGCTAAACAAAGACTACAAACTTTTTTAAATCCTGCCACGGTGGAGAGTCAGGATCAAGGCTACCAGTTGCGTCAGGCGATGATTGGCATTGGTTCAGGTGGTCTGTTGGGTCGGGGTTTAGGTTATTCACGCCAAAAGTTTCAGTATTTACCGGAAGTAACGGGAGATTCTATTTTTGCGGTAATTGGTGAAGAGATGGGTTTTTTATTTTCCGCTGGTTTAATTATAGCTTTCTTGGTATTATTTGCTCGGGCCATTAAAGTGGCTAGGCGGGCGCCGGATAAATTTGGTGAATTATTAGCGGTGGGAATTATTAGTTGGATAATCGGCCAAGCTTTTCTAAATATTAGCGCTATGCTTGGCTTAATGCCTTTAACTGGCGTGCCCCTGCCATTTATTAGTTATGGCGGCAGCGCCTTGTTAGCCGGCTTGTCAGCGATGGGAATTTTAGTTAATATTTCTCGGCAGACCAATGTTCGTTAATTATTATTTTAATTTTATATGAAGATTATTTTAACTGGTGGCGGTACGATGGGTTCGGTTAGTCCATTATTAGCTTTATATGAAGAAATAAAAAATCTTGATTTGGCTACCGAATTTTTGTTTATTGGGACGAAGACGGGGCCAGAAAAGGCGGTAGTTGAAAAATATCAAATTGAGTTTAAGGCAATTTGGTCCGGTAAATTGCGACGTTATTTAGATTGGCATAATTTAGTTGATCCTTTTTTAATTTTGGTTGGCCTGGGTCAAGCCTTAAAAATTATTTGGCAATTTAGGGCAACGGTGGTAGTTTCGGCTGGCAGCTTTGTTTCGGTGCCGGTGGTGATAGCGGCGTTTTTATTGCGAAAAAAAATTTTAATTCATCAGCAAGATTTACGGCCCGGTTTAGCTAATAAAATTTGCGCCCCGTTGGCGGATAAAATTACGGTTACCTTTCCTGATTCTTTAAAGTATTATCCGGCCGCCAAAACGGAATGTTTAGGTAATCCAGCCCGTCAAGAAATCTTGAATTGTACCAAACAGCGTGGCTTGGATTTTTTTCAATTGTCGCCAGATTTACCAACTTTATTGGTGTTAGGTGGTGGGACTGGCGCGCAGTTTATTAATGAGGTGTTAGTTAAGGCCTTGCCTGAGTTGTTACAATTTTGTCAAATTATTCATTCTTCCGGTCGCGGTAAAACAATTGAAGGAATAGAGCATTCTCAGTATCATAATTTTGAATTTTTAAGCACCGAAATGCCCGAGGCGTTGGCGGCCGCTGATGTGGTGGTGTCACGGGCAGGGCTTGGCACTATGACGGAGTTATCGGTGCTGGGTAAACCGACTATTTTAATTCCGATTGCCGATAGTCATCAAGAAGACAATGCTTTGTATTACCAAAAACACAATGCGGCGCTGGTGATAATGCAACAATTTTTAACGGATCAGTTGTTGGTTAAGTTAGTTAAAGAATTATTAAGAGATCCGGCGGCCTTACAAAATTATTCTCGCAATATTAAAAAAATGATTTCGCCGTTAGCCGGTCAAAAAATTGCTAAAATAATTGTTAGTTTAGGAAAAAATTAATCGCACTTATGTTATTAAAAAAATTAAATTTAGCCGAATTTAAAAGTATATATTTTATCGGGATTGGTGGGGTAGGGATGTCGGCCACGGCAATTATTGCTAAAAATAAAGGTTTTTTAGTGGCGGGTTCAGATGCGCATCAGATTTATCCGCCAACCAGTGAGATTTTAAAACAAGCTAAAATTTTTTATGCGGTGGGTTATCGGCCGGCTAATTTACAAAAATTTATTAAAAATAACCAAGCAGTTTTGGTGGTAGTCGGCGGTGGTGAATCCGAACAAGGCAATGTTGAGGTAAAATTGGCGTTGCGTAAAAAAATTAAAATTGCTTCTTTTCCGCAAGTAATCGGTGAGCTAACCAAGGGCTATTCAAATATTGTGGTGGCTGGGGCACACGGTAAGACTACTACCGCGGCGATGGTTGGCTGGGTGATGCATCAGTTAAAATTACAGCCCAATATTTGGGTGGGTGGAGAGATGAAAAATTTTAAGACTAATGCTAAACTGGATGCCGGTAAATATTTTGTCATGGAAGGCGATGAGTATAAGGCGGCTTATTGGGATAACGCCCCAAAATTTAGTTATTATCACCCGCAAATTTTGATTTTTCATAATTTGGAAGTTGATCATTTTGATGTTTATAAAAATTTAGCGCAGTTGATTGCAGCAGTAAAAAAATTAGTTAAGCAGGTGCCTAGTTCAGGATTAATTTTGGCTAATGGCGATGATGATAACTTGCGTTCAATTTGCCGCTTAGCCAAAGCTAGGGTAATTTATTATGGCTTTAAAAAGGACAACCATTTTCATCCGCGCCAAATTGGCATCAAAAGTAATTGTAATTTTTTTAGTTTATTTGCAAAAAATAAAAAATTAGCAACCTTTACCTTGCCGCAAGTTGGTTTGCATAATATTTTTAATGCTTTGCCGGCCATTATTTTGGCTAAAGAATTAGGTTATGACTATTTAAAAATTTCTTTGGCTTTAAAAAAGTTTGCCGGTATTACTAGAAGGTTAGAGATAAAAGGACGTAAAAGAGGTATTGTGGTGATTGACGATTATGCCCACAATCCGGCTAAGGTTAAAGCCGCGTTGGCCGCAGTTAGATTACAGTTTCCCTTAAAAAGAATTTGGGCGGTTTTTGAACCGCATACTTATACGCGGACTTATAATACTTTGTCGGCTTTAGCGCAAAGTTTTGGTAATGCAGACAAGGTGTTGCTGTCAGAAATTTATCCGGCGCGAGAAAAAAATTTAAAAAAATTAAGTAAATTAATTGACGGTCAAAAGGTTTTATTAGAGATTACTAAATACCATCCCTTTGTTAGCTTAGCGCAAAATCGTCAAGCGGGCCTGGCTTATTTATTGGCTAACCTTAAACGAGGTGATGTAGTGGTAGTAATGGCCGTGGGGGCGTTTAACGGTTTAGCCGACGAACTGTTAAAAAAATTATAATTATGACTAAGGTTTTAGAAAAATTACAGCAAGCTTTTGGTGAACAATTAAAATTGGAAGTAAATTTGGCTGAGCAGACCACTTGGAAGATTGGCGGTCCGGCCCAATTCTTTTTAACGGCTGATAATAACGAAGAGGCCGTTAAAGCAATTAAATTGGCCGTAGATTTAAAAGTGCCGTATTTAATTTTGGGCGGTGGTTCCAATTTATTGGTATCTGATCAAGGTTTTAGAGGTTTAGTTATTAAATTGTTAAATAATAAAGTTAAAATAACCCGAGAAAAAGTTGGCGCAGTAATTTATGCCGAGGCGGGTTTGCCGTTGGCGCGTTTGGTGGGGGAAGCGGCAGGTGGCAGTTTAACCGGTTTAGAATGGGCCACCGGTATTCCTGGGACAGTTGGTGGTGCGGTGCGCGGTAATGCCGGCGCCTTTGGCCACGAGTTAGCAGAGCTAGTTAGAACAGTCAAATATTTACGTCAAGGCAAAGAAAAAACTTTTAAAAATAAAGATTGTCAGTTTGCTTATCGTAGTAGTATTTTTAAAGGGAACAATGAATTGGTGGTTTTAGCTGCAGAATTCTTTTTAAAGGCTAGTCAGCAAGCAGAAATTGTTCAAGCCACTAAACAAACAATTAGTTTGCGTAAAAAAGGTTATCCGCCTAGTCCTAATGCTGGCTGTGTCTTTAAAAATATTATTGTTGATGAAACGACAAAGGCTAAATTGGTATTGCTGATTCCCGAATTAGATAAATATCTCAAGGGTGGTAAGTTGCCGGCTGGTTTATTGATTCAGGAATGTGGCTTAAAGGGTAAAACCGTGGGCCAGGCGCAGGTTTGGCCGGAACACGCTAATTATATTTTAAATTTGGGCGGGGCCACCGCGGAGCAAGTTATTACTTTAGTTTCTCTAGTAAAGCAGCAAGTGCGTGATCGTTTTGGTATTCAGTTGCAAGAGGAGATTGAGCAGGTGGGGTTTTAATTGGTTGAAAGATTGGGCGGTTGGGAGTTGTAGTATTATGGTTAGGATGTTAAACTAAAGATAAGTAGAATTTATTAATAACTTAATAATTTTATGCAGCTTGTTATTAAAGGCACCAGAATTGTCTTAGCCGAAGCTGAGCGAGATTACGTTGATAAAAAAATTTTTTCCTTGAATAAATTATTAACCAAAGCGATTACCGTGCGGGTTGAATTAGAAAAAACCACTAACCATCATAAAAAAGGAGAGATATTTCGGGCCGAAGTTAATGTTGATTTGCCACCGAAGCAGGTTTTGCGGGCGGAAGCCTTTGGTTCTAGTTTAACTGAAGCGGTTGATCGGATGCAAAATGAAATTAAGTTAGAATTGATAAAAAATAAAGACAAACAGATTTCTAAGGATAAGGGTAGGGTTGGCAAACAACGGCTTAAATAAACTTTTTTGCGAATAAATAAAACCTCTCAAGTTTGAGAGGTTTTTTGTAATTTTTTACCACTGATCTAAATCATGGGCCATTTTAGCCACTTCTTTTCTGAAGGGGTCTGTTGATGGAATGAGATTATATAACATCTCAAGCTGGGTCTCCTCAGCACAAGTCAGCATGTCTTTGTATAGCTGTTGACGCCGAGGATCATTTTCAGGTAAATCCTGGCATTCTTTTAATAGTTGATCAAAGTCCTTGCCGTTTACTCGAGTACTCATCTTTCTTGCCTCCTAAGGTTTGATTTTGTTAATAAGAGTTTAGTATTTTTAAGTTATTTTGTCAAGAATTTATGTATTGCCATTTAGGCAATTTTTTAAAGAAAAAATAAAAGCCTCATCTAATTTAGAGACGAGGCTTGTTGATGACCAGTGGTCAGTAGTTGTGAATTTCATATTCACCACTCCAAACCATTTTGATCGCATGTACAATCATCGCCACATAGGCAATGATTGATATAATTATCAGAGGTAGGCCAAGTAAAGGTATTGATTGACAGCACATAGCGATAACAGCCGAAAGTACCCCAACACCTAATGGCAACGCTATTAGGAAAAGAATGGTCGTTAAGATGCGACCCGAAATTTGTCGCAACCTTGACGGTTTCTGATAATATACAACTGGTCCTATGGTTCCATGCATAGAAACATCCTCCGTTTATTATATTTGGTAATTTCTACCTAAAGCCACCCTAGCAGATTATTGGCTATTTGTCAAGGATTACTTATTGCCATTTAGGCAATTTTTTGCTAAGCTTAAGGGGAATTTTAACCTAAAAAAACATGTCTATTTTTACCAAAGTTTTTGGCGATCCTAACCAACGAGTATTGAAGGAATTACGACAAGTAGCGGAACAAGTCAATTCCTTGGAAGGGCAAATAAAAAAATTATCCGATCAGGAATTAAGCCAGCAAACTTTAAAATTTAAGGAACGATTAGCCAAGGGCGAAACCTTGGATGATTTGTTGCCCGAAGCTTTTGCTACGGTCAGGGAGGCTTCGTTCCGCGTAATCAACCAACGTCATTTTGATGTGCAGTTAATGGGTGGGGTGGCTTTACATCGTGGGCAAATCGCCGAAATGCGTACCGGTGAAGGTAAAACTTTAGTGGCTACATTACCCCTTTATTTAAACGCCTTAACTGGTAAGGGTGCACACTTAGTAACGGTTAATGATTATTTGGCTCGGGTAGGAGCCGGTTGGATGGGTCCGGTTTTTGCCGCTTTAGGTTTAACCACTAGTGTCATTGTCCATGAACAAGCGTTTATTTATGATCCAACCGCTAATTTGTCGGGAGTGGATGATCGTTTAAAACATTTTCGTTTAGTATCTAGAAGGGAAGCGTATTTGGCGGACATTACCTACGGGACGAATAATGAATTTGGTTTTGATTATTTACGCGATAACATGGTGGCGGAGTTAAACCAGATGGCTCAACGGGAATTAAACTACGCCATTGTGGATGAAGTAGATTCAATTTTAATTGATGAAGCGCGCACCCCGTTAATTATTTCCGCGCCTGATGAGGAATCGGGGGAAATGTATAAACGACTATCACAAGTGGTTACTCGCCTTAAAGAAAGCGTTGATTATAATATTGATGAAAAAATGAAGGCTGCTACTTTTACCGAAGAGGGTTTAAAAAATGTAGAGCAGGCTTTAAGTTCCGGCAATCTGGCCAATAATCAGCAACTATATTTTTATGCTACCGTGGCTTTGCGGGCGATGGCTTTGTTTCGTCGGGATAAAGATTATGTAGTCAAAGATGATGAAATTATTATCGTTGATGAATTTACCGGGCGCTTAATGCCAGGCCGGCGTTATTCCGAAGGGTTGCATCAGGCTTTGGAGGCCAAAGAGGGAGTAACGGTGCAAAAAGAAAGTAAAACTTTGGCAACAATTTCGTTTCAAAACTTTTTTAGATTATATCAAAAGTTGGCCGGTATGACGGGTACGGCCGCGACGGAAGCGGAAGAATTTCATAAAATTTATAAGTTGGAAGTGGTGCCAATTCCTACTAATCAGCCAATGGTCAGACAAGATTTAGCGGATCGGATTTACAAAACTGAAAATGGTAAATTTTTGGCGTTGGTGCAAGAAATTAAAGCGCGCCACGAACAAGGTCAACCGGTTTTGGTTGGTACTATTTCCATTGAAAAAAATGAAATTTTATCGCAATTATTAGAACGTGAGGGTTTGTCTTGTCAGGTGTTAAATGCTAAACAACATGAAAAGGAAGCGCAAATTATTGCCGACGCCGGTAAGCGTGGGGCGGTAACGGTGGCCACTAACATGGCGGGTCGTGGGGTAGATATTATTTTGGGCGGGGCGATGCCAAACGAGGAAGCGGACTTGGCTTTATGGCAGAAAGAACACGAGGCAGTGGTGGCGGCTGGGGGGTTGTGTGTCTTGGGCACGGAACGTCACGAATCTCGGCGGATTGATAATCAGTTACGCGGTCGGGCTGGTCGTCAGGGAGATTCTGGGGTTTCTCAATTCTATCTTTCACTAGAAGATGATCTGTTGCGGATTTTTGGCTCTGAGCGTCTGAAAGGTTTAATGACTACTTTAGGTGTGCCTGAAGATATGCCGATTGAAACCGGAATGGTTTCGCGGGCGATTGAACAGGCGCAAAAAAAGGTAGAAGGAAATAATTTTGATATTCGCAAACATTTGGTGGAATATGATGATGTCATGAATAAACAACGGGAGATTATTTATAAAAAACGTAAGGAAATTTTAGTTAAAGAAAATTTAAAAGAGGATATTTTGGCCTTGATTGAAAAAGAAATTTTTCAGGTGGTGGCCTTTCATACGGCTGATGAGCAGGAACAGAATTGGAACTTGGAAGAAATTTATGAAGTGGTTAATACTATTTTTGCCGTTTCCGCCACGGTTCGTTTAAAGTTAAACCAAATTCAGGATTTAGGCGGTAATGAATTGGAAAATTTATCAGCCCGCGAGCAATTGACTTGGTATTTAGTTAAGCTGGCTACCCAACATTATAATCAACTAGAGCAGGCAATTAATCAATCAGACTTTGGCCAGGCGTTAAACGGTCAATTAATGAATCGTTATGCCAAGCAAATTTATTTGCAAGCGATTGATAATTTATGGATTGATCATTTAGAAACTATTGATCATTTACGGGCTGGCATTAACTTGCGCGGCTATGGTCAACGTGATCCGTTAATTGAATATAAGCGCGAAGGCTACCAAATGTTTAATGAATTATTGGGGGCCATTCAAAAACAAGTAGTTTATGCCATTTATAAAGTGGCTTTAGCGCAGTCGCAGGCCTTGTCGGTTAATACACAATCAAAAAATTTACAATTTTCTGCTCCAGCCAAAGAGGCGACTAGTACTGGATCGCCGTTTGCTCAAGAAGTAAATTCTCGTCAAGAAGCTGGCCAAAAAATAGAGGACAAAAATCACTACAACAATCAAAAGGTGGGCCGCAACGATTCTTGCCCGTGTGGATCAGGTAAAAAATATAAACAGTGTCATGGGAAATAGAAAATGACGCAACTATGAAAAATAGCGAGAAGAAGATATTAATTTTAACTGGTCCCGGAGGTTCAGGCAAAACTACGATTGCTGATTTATTGGTTCAGAGCTATGGCTTTATTAAGATAGATGGAGATAATTTGGATACAGAATTTTTTCCCAACGGAGGCCAATGGTTCCTAGAAAACTCTGAAAAGCTAAAACTGGCACACCAGAAGATTTTTACCGAAGTTAAAAAGATATTTAACAACGGTAAAAATAATATTGTCCTAGATTATATTATTTTTGGTAATTATTTGGAATTTTTAGAAATGTTCAAGAAAGAATTCGGAAGTAAATTAGAAATTAAAGTTTTATTTCCAAGCAAAGAAGAAATAGTAAAAAGAGATAAAGAACGAGAATGCTGGACTGCGGGAATTGATCGCATATCAACTGTTCGCGCCGAATTTGGAGCAATAGCGGATATAATAGGCAAAGATAATTTTATTGATACGACCGGCCAAACAGCGAAGATAACTCTTGAAAAATACTTTGATCATTATTTTTTCTGTGGACACGAGAAGAAAATATAAACAGTGTCATGGAAAATAGAAAATTATAAAATATTATTATGGAAACAAACAACCAATACCTTCATGAAGTCGCAATTACTGCCATTATTGTGAAAGATGGAAAATATTTGGTTACCAGGCGATCGCCGACAAAGAAACGATTTCCTGGAATGTGGACTGTGCCAGGTGGGAAAATGGAAACAAATGATTATTTAAAATTACCGAAAGATACGGAATTCTATTGGTATAACGTTCTTGAAAGAACCTTGCGAAGGGAGATAAAAGAAGAAGTGGGAATTGAGATAGATAATATTGAATATATAACAAGTTTAGCAACGGTTCATTCCGATGGTAGTCCGTCCTTAGTAATCTCTTGTATGGCAGATTATATTTCAGGAGAAGTTAAACTTCAGGTGGAAGAAAATGATCAGTTCGCCTGGGTTGATTTAGAAGAAGCAAAAAATTATCAACTTCTTGATGGGATATATGATGAGTTAACAATGGTTGAAAATAAACGAAATGGCAAAAGGACTGAATGGCAAAGATTTAAGTAATTCCCGCGGACGGTTATTAGAATATAAATAGTGTCGTAGAAAATAAAAAAGCCCTCTCCATGTTTTGGATCGGGCTGATAGTTTGACATACTAGGCGTAACTGATTACTGCGGTTATATGAGTGTTTATGCAATTAAGGCCAAGAGACACTGAACTTTGCATCCACTGAATAGATGTTACTTCATGTTCCGACGAAAATCTAAAGACATCGCTTTGTAAATTATCAATAGACTTCGCATTTTTTTCTTGTCCTTTATCACTTTGTATTTCGCAAATATATATTTTGACTCTCATGCGGTTTTCCTCCTTTTTGATTTTTAATTAAGATAGCATAAATAACATAATTTGTCAAGGGTAATTATTGTAAATAGTAAAAATATGCAGTGTTTAAAGGATCAATTAGAAAAAGAGGCTGTGGATTGGATGGGCAAAGCGGTTGAAGTTGCCAAGCGAGCCTTATGTCTAAAAGCAAAATGTGGCACGATTATTGTAAAAGATGGAGAAATAATCGGTCAGGGTTATAACGCACCACCATTGGATAAAGAAGAAAATCGAAGGTGTAACCTAGAGCCTGGTTTTGGTAAACCAAAATATGACAAGACTTGTTGCATGCACGCTGAATGGCGAGCGATTATGAATGCCTTAAAAAATAATCCAGAAAAGTTAAGCGGTGCAAAATTATATTTTACTAGAGTTGATGAAGACGGAAAAATTAAAAAATCCGGTCAGCCTTTTTGTACGGTTTGCAGTCGCTTAGCTTTAGACGCGGGAATTGATAAATTTGTATTATGGCATGAAGAGGGAGTTTGTGAATACCAGACGGATGAATACAATCGATTGTCTTATGAGTATAAGGCTGAGTAATTATCTTTTTAATAAAATATCAAAGGTTACATGCTTAGATTAAGAAAACCAAAACCCGCAGATAAAAAATATTTTGCCAAATGGTGGCGGGATCAGGAGTTAATCAAATTAACTAGCGGGCAATTAAGACGAATTAGTGATCCGGTGGTTGATAAGTCTTTTTGGCAAATTTTACACAGCCCAAAAGATTTTCATTATATGATTACACTTGGCGCAAAAGTTATTGGCCATCTAGCTTTAGTTAGAAGTCGCTTGGGTTGGTACGAAACTCAGATTGTAATTGGAGAAAAGAAATATTGGGGCCAGGGCTATGGCACTAAGGCTATAAAATTATTGTTGAGTAAAGTAGTAAGATTAGGTATTAGTAAAATTTATTTGGAAGTGCGGCCAAATAATTTCCGCGCGATTAAAGCTTATGAAAAGTGTGGTTTCGTGGGAGTGGGGATTAAAAAATATCCCAAGAATAAAAATTTGCCACAAACGTTAAAAATGGTTTTTAATAAAATTTATGAAAAATAAAGTGACAATAAAACACATAGAATTTTGGTCTTCTAACCTTAAACGCTCACTAAAATTTTATAAGGGTGTTTTTAGTATTATTGGCTGGAAATTTATTGATCGGAATGCTTTTAGTAATGGCGAAACTAAAATTTATTTTATTGAGCAGCCAGTAAAGGCGCAAAAAACAGTGGGGCCGCGGCATATTTGTTTTTTAGCCAGTTCGCGTCATGTAGTTGATAAAATCGGGAAGTTTTTAGTTAAGAATAATTGTGGTATTATTCGTGGGCCGGCAGGGTTCCGATATAAGAACAGAAGCTCGTATACTGTAGATTTTAGAGATCCAGACGGCTATGTTATTGAAGTAGCGACTAAATCAATGGTTTTAAAAAATAAAAAAATCCGCAAGAGTTAGCTAATTTTTTTATTAGGTCGTTCGTTCGCCACTACTTGACCAATTAACGTTCTTGCGGGATCCATTCCAGAGAACAAGAGAGTTGGATCAGTACGCTCTCTACAGGTGATATAATAGTAGCAAAAATAATTTTAAAAAGCAATAAAATTTAAAGTTTAGTAGTTGTTAAAAATATGAAAATTATAATTTGTGGTAGTATGTCCACAGCCAAACAAATGGTAGAAATAAGAGATTTGCTTCAACAAAAAGGGCATCAAGCGGTAATTCCTAGAAACACCGAACAATATGCTTTGGGAAAGCTGTCTGCCGAAGATCACCATGAATCTACAAAAAATAAAATAGAACATGATTTAATTAGAGATTATTATTTGGCCATCAAAGAGGCTGACGCTGTAGTCGTGGCCAATTATGACAAAGGGGATATAAAAAATTATGTTGGCGGCAATTCTTTTTTGGAAGCGGGCTTTGCGCACGTGCTAAATAAAAAGCTATATTTTGCCAACGAAATTCCTAACATGATTTATAGTGATGAGTTAAAGGTTTTTCAGCCGGTAATTATTAATGGAGATTGGTCAAAAATAAAGTAATAAAATCTTAAATTTATTTAAATGTTTTATAAATTTTAATTTTATGGCTAAGAAAATAAAAGTTGCGGTGTTATGTGGCGGCAGGTCCAATGAACGGGAAATTTCTTTAAAATCTGGCCAGCAAGTATTGGCCGCTTTGCCCAAAGATAAGTATGAAGTAGCAATGATTGAAATTGCCAAAAATGGTGCTTGGTTGTTAAAAAACAAACAGGCCAAATTATCATCAAATAATGGTAGCGCCTTAACGATTTTTGACAAACAACAGGGAGTAGTTAAGAGTGATTTAAAAAATATAACAGTAGTTTTTATTGCCTTGCATGGTCGATTTGGCGAAGATGGCAAAATTCAGGCTTTGTTGGAAATGTTAAATATTCCTTACACTGGTTCGGGAGTGTTGGCTAGCGCCTTAGGGATGAACAAGCTAAAAGCTTTAGAATTAGTACATTCATATAAAATTCAGGCTCCGCGATTTTTAGCTTTGAGTATTAAACCAAAAGACATTAAAGAGATTGCCAAAGAAATTAAAGTCACTTTTGGTTTTCCTTGCGTGGTTAAGCCTAATGAATCCGGTTCTAGTATCGGTATTAGTATTGTAAAAAATATTTCTGGTTTAGCCGGGGCTATTAAGGAAGCTTTTAAGCACGACAGTACGGTATTAATTGAGCAGTACATTAAAGGTAGAGAATTATCTTGTGCAGTAATTGGCAACACCGGTCAGACGGATATTTTGGCTTTGCCGATTGTGGAAATTAAAACTAAGAATAATTTTTTTGATTATCAGGCTAAATATTTTTCTAAAGCTACCCAAGAAATTTGCCCGGCCAGGATTGGCAGAAAAATTTCTAAGAGAGTTGGTGATACGGCCAAAAAAGTGCACGAGATTTTGGGTTGTGACGGTTTAACGCGGTCAGATTTTATTTTGACGGCCAAGAATGAATTGTATTTTTTAGAAATTAATACTATTCCCGGTTTGACTGAAGCCAGCTTAAGCCCCAAAGAAGCCCAAGTGGCGGGTTTGAGTTTTGGTGAATTTTTGGAAATGCAAATCAAATTAGCTTTGTTAAAAAGAAAATAAAAATAATATAAAAGGCTAGATGGGGAGGGGATTTTTATGGAAAATCGCCACAGAAAGTCAATTAGGTTGCCAGGTTATGATTATTCCCAAAATAATTCCTATTTTGTAACAATTTGTACCCAGGGAAGAAAAAATTTGTTTGGCGAAATAAAAAATGGTGAGCTGGTTTTAAATGAGGTTGGGAAAATGATTAAAGAGTCTTGGTTGGCTATACCGCAATTTTATCTAGGCGCCATGTTGGATGAGTTTGTGGTAATGCCAAACCATTTTCACGGCATTATTTTAATTGTAGGGGCAGACCCCTGTGTCTGCCCAGGTTTAGGGCAATCACGGGGGATTGCCCCTACAAAATCTCGTGTGTCGTTGCCGATAATTATTCAAAGGTTTAAATCGTTTATGGCTAATAAATATTTGAAAGAAAACAAAAAACCTCTTTGGCAACGCAATTATTACGAACACATAATTAGAGGCGAAAAATCTTTAGATAAAATTAGAAATTATATTAAGGCCAATCCAACAACTTGGGGCAATGATGTTGAAAATTCTCAAAGCCAAGAATTGGCGGTAAATAAATATTATAAAAATATTTTTAGTGTAATATGACCACCCCACAAATTGTAAAATATATTAAACAGCAGGCCAAACAACAAGCGAACCCTAAAAAGGCAGGGGAGTTGCGGCGATTTTTTACTGAGCCAATTAAAACCTATGGCCTGACCGTGCCGCAAGGTCGCCAATTGGGTGAAGCAGTTTTTAAACTAGCCAAAGAGCAAGGCCAGGCAATTAATTTAAAGCAAGCAATCGCGGTGACGGAAAAATTATTTGCCGGACAGATCATGGAAGAAGTATACGCCGGTTTTCAAATTTTAGATAAGTTTAAACCAGAAATTTATCACGCTAAAATGTTTGGGGTTTATACAGGCTGGATGAGACATGTTAGTAATTGGGCGCATAATGATTTATTGACCGCCCATTTTATTGGCGGAGTAATTGGTAATAATCCTGCTTTGGTTAAAAAAATATTACCCTGGGTAAAGTCAAAAAATCGTTGGCTACGCCGGGCCGCCGCTACTTCGTTGATTAATCCGGCTAAACGAGGAAGCTTTTTAGCGGAGGTGTTGTTTATTGCCAAAGCTTTACGGTTTGATCGCGACGATTTGGTTTGCAAGGGTGTCGGTTGGCTGTTGCGCGAAGCGGCTAAACAGCATCAGCGACAAGTGGTTAATTTTTTGCTAGAATATAAACAGGATTTTGCCAGGATTACTTTAAATTATGCCTGGGAAAAACTGCCTGAGAATTTAAAAAATAAATTAAAAGCTTAAGTTAGTAATTAGGTTTAATAATTATTATGTCTCAATTTTGCCCCAAACTCACTACTAGATTAGAATCCCTCAAAGCACTTAAAAAAGAGTTTGACTTGGAATTAACCAAAGCCCAAAGTCTAAGTCCTAATAAACCAGAGGATTTGGCTTTGGTCAGAGAAATTAAAACTAAGTTAGAGCAAGACACCCTCCGAGAACTCGAAAACAAACTCTGGTTATTGATGCCGCCCGTTTCTCAGTGTGTATTTGATGATGACTTTTGGTGTACTTGATGATGACTTTTGGTATATTTTTGTTTTTTGATTTTTGACTTTAGTTTTTATTTTTTAAACAAAAACATGACAACTTTAAAAGATAAGGTAGTAATTATTACCGGGGCTAGTCGGGGGATTGGGTCGGTGATTGCTAAGGTGTTGGCGGGGCAAGGCGCTAAAGTGGTGCTAACGGCCAGAAATGGCGAAAAATTAAATTTAGTGGCCACCGATATTATAAAAAATGGCGGTCAGGCGATTAGTTTAATTTGCGATGTGACCAAAAGTCAGCAAGTTGATGAATTAATTAAAAAAGTTTTGGCCAAGTGGGGGCAAATTGATATTTTAATTAATAACGCCGGAGTGGTGGTTAGAAAAAAAATCGCGGACACCAGCGAACAGGATTGGGACACGGTGATGGCCGTTAATTTAAAAGGGGTGTATTTGTTTTCTAAACACGCTTTGCCACATTTACTTAAACGGCAGGGGATAATTATCAACATTTCTTCAGTGGTGGGAAAAATTGGCCGGGCAATGTATTCTGCTTATGCCACCACTAAATATGGCGTCTTGGGCTTTACGGATTCTTTGGCCAAAGAAGTGGCCTTGGAAAAAGTTAGGGTGATGGCGGTTTGCCCAAGCGGGATTAATACCGAAACGCATCGGCAAATTTATCCCGAGGTTAAGGCCGCGCAGTTAATGTCGCCAGCCGTGGTGGCGGATCAAATTTTGGTGATGGTAGAAAATGAACAGCAGTATCCTAACGGCACGGTGGTGGATATTTTAAATAAAAAAAATAGTAAATAAGTTAGGGTATAGTTATATAATAATATGCCAGAGTTACCAGAGGTAGAAACAATTCGTCGCGAATTACAGCAAGTAATTAGTAATAAAGTAATTACTGAGGTTTGGGCTAATGCGCCTCGGATGTTAAACTTGTCCGCTAATAAATTAAAAGCGGCTTTGCAGGGACAAAAAGTTTTAGCCGTAGAGCGGCGAGGTAAATTATTAATTTGGCGGTTGTCGGGTGGCCAGTTTTTATTAACGCACTTAAAAATGACCGGACAGTTAGTTTATCGTAATAAAGCTGGCCGGACTATTTCTGGCGGCCATCCCATTAATCCTCAATTGGCAGTTAAGTTAGAGTTAAAAGGTGATAAGCCAGTAGCTGTTAGTAATTTACCCAATAAATTTACACATCTTATTTTTACCTTCAAAGATGGTAGCCGGATTTTTTTTAATGACATCCGTAAGTTTGGTTACGCTCATTTAGTTAGTCAAGCGCAACTAACTAAAATTTTAGCGGAAAAATATGGAATTGAACCGCTACAGCCTAATTTTACTTTAGCAAATTTTACTAAAGTGTTGGCTAACTATCCCAAGGCTAAAATTAAACAATTACTTTTGGACCAGGTAAAAATTTCTGGCATCGGTAATATTTATGCTGATGAAAGTTGTTGGTGTGCCAAAATTTTGCCTAGCCGACCGGTCGGTAAGATTAAACCGGCGGAAATAAAAAAATTATATCAGTGTATTAATAAAATATTAAAATTAGCCATTAGCAAAGGCGGTACCTCGGCGGATACTTATGTAAAGCTCGACGGCCAGCCCGGTGGTTTTGTGCCTTATTTAAAAGTGTATGGTCGGGGTAAAGAAAAATGTAAAAATTGTGGCCGGCCGATCACTAAAATTTTTCAGAACGGCCGTGGCACTCATTTTTGTCAAAATTGTCAAAAATAAAAAAATGGCGATTGAGCCGTTTTTTTATTAAGTAAAATTTCTTAAATTATCGCCAAATAATATTGTTGTAAAGCTAAGAGCATTATCGTTAAACCAAAACCGGTGATGGCGCCCACCAAAACTTGTAAAGGAGTATGACCAATTGGCATAAATTGAAAACGTTTGCGCAAAAGCGGAATTTTTTTTACCAACAGATTTAGCAATTCGTGACTTTGACCAATATAGCGACGTAAACCCATGGCGTCACGAATAACAATTAAAGCCAGGATAAAGGCGATTAAGAAGTTAGTGGAAGCCAAACCGTTATAAAAAGCCACGATGGTGAGTAAAGAACAAACCAAGGCAGTGTGTGAAGAAGGCATACCGCCATAGTCGTTTAAAATGTGCCGCCAACTTAAATTGCCTTTAATGCCGTCAAAACCCAATTTGATTATTTGAGTAACCAATGCTACGATAAGAGGGATAATTAGGGTAAATAGATTCATAATTTTTTTAATATTTATTTTTAATTTTTATGCAGATTGTTTACGCGATAATTTTTGGTTTGGTTCAGGGCGTGACCGAATTTTTACCAATTTCTTCTTCCGGTCATTTGCTATTGGCTCATGAATGGCTGAGGTTGGATTTTTTAGATTCTCTGGCGTTTGATGCCTTTTTACATTTAGGAACTTTAGCGGCGCTATTAATTTTTTTCTGGCCAGAAATCTTAAAATTAGTTAAAGCTTGGTTTAGTAGTTTAAAGAAATGGGATTTAGTTAATAATAGTTATCAAAAATTAGCTTGGTTGATTATTTTAGCTTGCTTGCCAGCCGGTTTGGTAGGTTTTTTCGCTGAAGACTTTTTAACTAAGGCTTTTCGTAATTTAGGGTGGCTCGCGCTTGCTTTGCTGATTGTTGGTATAATTTTGTTGGTAGTAGAAAAAATCTATCGGGGTCAAAATACTATGCAACAATTAACCTGGCGCCAGGCAGTCGTAATCGGTTTGGCCCAAATTTTAGCGCTAGTGCCCGGGGTTTCGCGCTCGGGTATTACTATTATAGCAGGTCTGAGCCAAAATTTAAATAAACAGGAGGCGGCAAAATTTTCTTTTTTGTTATCTTTGCCGGTTGTGGCTGGGGCCGGTTTTAAAAAAATGTTGGAACTTTATCAGGCGGGCAGTTTAGTTGGGGAATGGCCGGTTTTAGTAGTTGGTTTTTTAGCTGCTACCGTTAGTGGGGTGTTGGTAATTAAATATTTTTTAAATTATTTAGAAACTAAATCATTGCGGCCGTTTGGTTGGTATCGGATTTTGTTGGCGCTGGTTATATTTGGTGTAATATTCTTTTCAGGTAATATTTAGTTTCTAGGGCTAAAACCAAAATTAGGGTTATAATCATCAGATAGAGTAAATATTGACTAGCTAGGTTTAATAAATCTTGGAGGTAACCGGTTGGCGCTGGTTGGCCAATGTTGGTTACTAAAGCCTGGGGATTAATAGTGCTAGTGCCGGCTGTAGTTTGGGTGCCAAATTCTTGTACCACGACAATCGTCGGTTGTTTGTCAAAAATTCCTTCTACTACCGCTAGGCCAATTTCTTGGTAAGCCGGATTTACTAAATTTGCGTAATGGGTGGGGCTTTTTTTCCAAGCCGCTACTACCTCTTGGCTATCAATAAAATTAATGGCTAAATTTTCTCCGGCTAAAAAATAATTATAGCCGGTTTCTTTTATAAAATCTGAAAAACGCTTACCCTCGGGTGAAGTATGGGAAAAATAACCCTTGCTTAAAATATCTGCGGCTTTATTGTAGGCAGCACTAGTTAATTGCGCGTTAACTTTTAAAGAAGGCAGGTTTTGTTCTTGTCGGGCCAGGTTGGTTAAATGTAAAATTTCGGTGGCGGAAATTTCGTGAGCAGCCAAAGCTCTTTGGGGATACAAAAAAAGCACGCCGGAAACGCCAATTTCAAGAATTAGCAGTAAAATAAAAATTGCGTAGGCTATTTTTTTGGCAATTTTCGGCATGTGATTATTTAAATTATAACATAAAAAGCCTGCCCGGTCAAAACTATTTTAGTGGATCGGGATTGAGTGGTTGCTAATTATTTGTTATAATATGGACATGAAAAAATATTTAGTAATTAGTTTAGTTATTTTTAGTTTAGCCGGGATCTTTTATTTTTGGTATGCTTTACAAATGCCAATTACTAAAGTTAGCCAAGAAAAATTATTTGTTATTAAATCCGGCGAGGGGAGTTGGTCTACGGCTAAAAGTTTAAAAACTCAAGGCCTAATTCGTAGCGCCATAGTTTTAGAAACTTATTGGTGGTTTTATGGTTTGGACACCAAGGTTAAGCCGGGAGAAATTAAATTAGATTTAAATTGGAATACTATTAAGATTGCTAAATATTTAACGGGCACGACTTTTATAACTAATGAGATTACGGTTCAGCTAATTGAGGGTTGGACTAATCGCCAGGTGGTTGGGTATTTAAAAAACAAAACTAATCAGGCTTTAGAATTTGAAAAGATAATGAAAGAGCCAGGCTCACAAGTAATTAAGCACTATGATTTTTTTGCTGACAAGCCAGCCAAGGCTAGTTTAGAGGGTTATATTTTTCCTGACACTTATCGTCTTTTTGCTGACGCTTCGGCGGTAGAAATTTTACAACGAATTTTAGATAATTTTGATCGGCAATTAAATCAAGATTTGCGCTCCGAAATTAAACGGCAAGGAAAAAGTATTTTTGAAATTATTACTTTGGCCAGTATTGTAGAAAAAGAAGTGGCACAAAATACTGACCGCGCGACGGTGGCCGGAATTTTTTATAAACGTTTGAAAATTGGCATGGCCCTACAATCAGACGCCACAATTAATTATATTACAAAAAAAGGCACCACTCGGCCAAGTGCCGCCGATTTAAGTGTTAATAGTTTGTATAACACTTATAAGCATCGTGGCTTGCCGCCAGGACCGATTTGTAACCCGGGTTTAGCGGCTATTAAAGCGGCAATTTATCCTAAAACTACGGATTATTTGTATTTTTTAACGACGCCGACCGGCGAGGCAGTTTATAGTAAAACTTATGAGGAGCATTTGGCAAATAAGCATAAGTATTATCCTTAAATTATGATTATTCAAACCAAAGATTTTATTTTACGACCGTTGCGTTTAAGTGATGCCGCTGATATTGCTCGTAATATTAATGACAAAGTTATCACCCGTAATACCTTAACTATTCCCTATCCGTATACTTTAAAAATGGCCAAAGCTTGGCTTAGAAAAGAATTGCGTGAAGCTAAGAGTGGACCAGGCTTGATGTTTGCGATAGAAATTTCCGATGAAGATGTCGGTTGTATTAGTTTTCATAACCTAGATGGCCATAAGGCGGAATTAGGTTATTGGTTGGCGCGACAGTATTGGGGTCGGGGGATTATGACTAAAGCAGTTAAAGAAATAACCAAATATGGTTTTATTGAATTAGGCTTACGTCGTATTCAGGCAAGCGTTTTTCCTTTTAACAAAGCTTCGCAAAGAATTTTAGTCAAGGCGGGCTATAAGTTTGAAGGAATTTTGCGCAAGAATGTTGTGAAACAAGGTCGGTTGCTGGATGAGTGTGTTTATGCTAAAGTAAAATAACTATATGACTAACAGCGGAGAATTATCAATTTGGCGGTTCGGTTTGTTGGCGGCGATTACTTTTATTTTTGTTAGAGTAGTTGTAGATACTTTTATTTTTCCAATTAGTTGGAATTGGCTGGGTTTATTAGCCGGTTCAATTATTTTTGCTATAGTTTTTGTAATGGTTCTAAAGTATCGAGAAAATAAAAAGAAGTTACTTAGAGAACTACCGCCAAAATCGCCCCTTAGTTAAAAATTATTCAAGTAGGAGGAGTTAATAATGAAAATTTCTTTTCGGGATAAACGGGAAGCTGTCCAAGTTTTAATTGTTATTTTAGCGATTTCGGTTCCAATATTTGTAATTTTAGGCTTTCTTTGTTTTAGTTGTAAATTTTAGAGCCAAGCTAAATACTTGACTCTTTTTTTGTTTGTGTTATAATTAGGTCATATCACAGACAGTAGGCGCAAAAGTAAGACCTACCGAGATATAAATTAGCTAATTTTTAGGAATTTTAGCCAAATCTCAAGTCTGTGGGTTTTCCACAGTTTTTTTATTTACTATTTTAATATTTTTTATGCCTAAATCTAGAGTGCAAAAAAAGGATATTTTGACTGGCTTGGGCGATAAAATTCAACAAGCTAAGGCAGTAGTTTTTGTTAGTTTCAAGGGTTTAAAAGTAAAAGAATCCGAGGAATTACGCAAGCTTTGCCGTCAAGAAAAGGTGGAATTTTTTGTAGCCAAAAAGACTTTAATTGATTTGGCTTTAAAAGAACAGGGTTTAGAGAAGGTTTCGGCTAAGGATTTGCCTGGCGAGGTGGCCGCGGTGTTTGGTTATGAAGACTCGATTGCTCCAGCCAAGTTACTAACCAGGTTTTCTAAAGATCACCAAACAGTAAAACTACTAGCCGGTATCTTTGAAGGCGAAAAGATTGATGCTTTGGCCTTGAAGCAATTAGCTAATTTACCAAGCCGACCAGAGTTATTAGCCAAATTGGTTGGTACTATCAAAGCACCTATCTCTGGTTTAGTGGGAGTATTGCATGGCAATTTACGCAATATAGTGCAAGTTTTAAATGCCATTAAAGAGCAAAAGGGTACTTAATTAAAAAGTTAATTAATTTAAATAACTAATAATAATTAATATTATGTCAGAAGAAAAGAAAATCGAAGTTCCTGCTAAATTTAAGGATTTGGTGGAACAAATTGAAAAGTTAAGCGTGCTTGATTTAGCGGAGCTAGTCAAGGTGTTGGAAGAAAAATTTGGCGTGACTGCTGCTGCCCCAATGATGATGGGAGCAATGCCAGCTGCTGGTGCGGCTGCAGCCGAAGTTGAAGAAAAGACTTCTTTCAATGTTGAATTGACCGCGGCTGGGGACAACAAGATCGGGGTAATTAAGGTTATCCGCGAAGTCACTAGTAAGGGTTTAAAAGAAGCTAAAGACTTAGTAGACGCTGCTCCTCAAATGGTTAAAGAAGGAGCCAGTAAAGCCGAAGCTGAAGAAATCAAAAAGAAATTAGAAACAGCTGGCGGAAAAGTTACCTTAAAATAAGCTTTTTTCCGATAGTTTAAAAGCCCCCAAGTTTCTTGGGGGCTTTTGTTGATTTGGTTGTGTTAGTTGATTACTAATGAAAAGATTAAAATAAAAAGGGCTCGAACCGATAATAGTGCGAGCCGAAAATTGTCTTGGGTTACTTTGATGAGCAGTCATTTCACCTTTTAGACAGTTTCCATTCCGTAATTGCTTTCCCTGAGCGAGAGGAATCACTGGGCTCAGGTTATTTCTGTTGGTGTTCTCTGAATCTTGACCGTTAAGCGTCATTGCTTGATCCAGAGCTTAATCCTTCACTCAATCCAGTGCTCAAGCTGGTCAAACGAGCAAAGAGATCGACTTATTCACAGCTTACCTGATTTAAAGTAGTTTGTCAATATTAGTAATAAACTCGGGCTGTTGGTAGTTTTGTTTCTTTGTTAATATGTTTAGCTAGAGGGAAAAAAATAATTTTAATAATATATTTTTTCTCTCTAATAAGCCAATTTATATAAAATGTAATAAAATTATTTTTTTAGCTAATTTAAGCCGTTTATTTTTTAGCAAAAAAAGTTGATAATTATTTTAAGTTATTTATTTTTTGGTAAAATTTTTAGATTTTTTAGCAAAAAAGTTTAGTTTTTTTTAAGTTAGTCTAATTGTCATGGCAAAAGTAGGGGGTCTTGACAAAATATATGCTATATGGTAAGGTAATAACACTTAATAAGGTTTAATACTTATTGAATCTTAATAAGTCTGCTTTATACCACCAAGTATAAAGCAAAAGGAGGCGTACAGCTTAAAAGGAGGAGACAGAACAAAGGGGGCCCTGTCAACAAATTAAGAGGAGGACAAATCAAAAACAACCTAAGTAAGGAGGATAAAAGGTCGATTTTTGTGATGTTTAATTTTTAAGCTTATTAGTCCAAGGGTTTGGGCTAAGTTGTATGCCTTTATTGAAAAAATCATCTCTGGTTTTAATTTTAGCCGCTAGCTTAATAGTTGGTGTTTTTGCTTTTGGTTTTACTAACCCGGTGTATGCGGATAGTGAAATTAATACTTTAACAATCACCAAGTTGGGCACTGGTACTGGCACCGTGACTTCTGACCCCGCCGGAATCTCTTGTGGCTTAGACTGTTTTGAAGCTTATGCTTCTTCGACTGTCGTAGTCCTCACCGCTGTTCCTG
>Ga0172379_10000629_pt1 | contig 86000 bp, 83 predicted proteins | sample GrowelOW334metaG_FD_119756 | JGI IMG/M metagenome (GOLD analysis project Ga0172379, IMG submission 119756) | Groundwater microbial communities from an aquifer near a municipal landfill in Southern Ontario, Canada - Groundwater well OW334 metaG | ecosystem: Environmental > Aquatic > Deep... | reverse complement strand
CCTGCGCACTTCTTCGGTGCTGTCGGCGACCGAGCCGATGCTGACGGTCATCTGCTCGACCGAGGCTGCCGTCGAGGCCGCCGCTTCGCTTTGCACCAGCGAGCCCTCGGTCACCTTGCCGGAAACGCCCGCCAGCTTCGCCGCGGTATTCATCACATCCTGCGCGCCGGCATGCACCCGGCGTAGCGCCTCGGCCAGGCTGTCCATCAGCGCATCGAACGCCCGCGAGGTCTGGCCGATCTCGTCGTTGCCGCCCACCGGCGCGCGCCGGGTCAGGTCGCCGCTGCTCTGTATCGCCAGCATGACCTGCTGCAAATCCCTGACCGGTCGGATCACATGGTTGATCACCGCGCCGACGACGAAAAACAGCACGACCTGAATGAACACCTGCGCGCCCCACAATACGATGTTGGCCCGGCTGATGAACGCATATTCGTGCGACACGTCCGCGACCACGCTCACCGCGCCATTGATCGAACCTTCCGGCACGGCATGGCATTGCAGGCAGTTGACGCCGCCGTGATCCTTGCTGGCCAAGAATGGCACGACCATGCGCAAGGTCGCCCGATCGCCGGCGCGCGTGACCGCACCCACTTGCGTCCCTGCGCCAGACAGGGCTGCCTGATCCATCTCGTCCTGCGGCTGTTCGCTCGCCGTACCCGGACCATATTGATCCTGCACCGGCTTGCCGCGAATCAGGCGCACCTCGGCCAAGTTCAGTTGCTTGTCGCGCTGCACCCCTTCGAGCACCTGTTTACGCCGCTCCGGATCGCTAATCTCGCCGTTGAGCATCAACGCGTTCATGCCGCGGAATGCCACCTCGGCGGACAGTGCCGTCTTGTGCTTGACCTCGTCCAGCATGCGCTCCTCGAACCAGACGAACGCGAAATGCTGCCCGGTCAGCAGAATCAGCATCAGGATCAGCTGCACCGGAATCTGCAGCTTGTTCTTGAGCGAAAGATCGCCCCACCATTTTTTCATCTTCTCCCCCCTCTGGTTTAATCGGCAGCGGCTCCGCTTGTTGGATTGTGTTTTCCAAATCTTCAGCGGATGCCCTGCGGTAGACGCGCACACTGCTTTGCTCGGCGCGGGGGCGAAGTAGAACCCATCCTGCATTTTGCCGTCAAGCGACGAATGCAGATTCCATGGTTATCAGGATTTAAAGTGTCGATTCAGGTGCTGCTGGCCCGCCTACCCGCCAAAATCGGCGATCAGGACATCTGATTGTCGCCAGATGGATGCTCCGGGAAACGGCGAACGGGATTTTCAGCTGCAGCGGAGAAGATCCGGGAGAGTAATTCAAGGTGGCTTTGCTAAGCTTTGTCTGGACTGATTGAACCAAGGAAATACTGATTAAGTCGTCATTCCCGCGAAAGCCGGAATCCAGCTGGTTGATTTAACTGGGTTCCCGCTTTCGCGGGAACGACAAAACCATACTTGTTCAGCGCTTCCCTAACTCTTTTCCATTCAGCTACACACTTGAGGGCAGGCAGAAATGATGGCTTCTGTAACGATGCCTATTGTCTTTCAGGTGCGACAGGAATTCCAACGCGGTTAGCTTGCTGGGATCTTCGCCCAGCTCAGTCAGATGCATCGGGAGGGAAAAAATCGAGATTTCACGCTCCACTATGCACAAACCGTCGTGAACAGAGTCTTGCAGTATCTTGACGACTTTGTCATAAATTTTCTCTGTGGCCGGCATATAAGGAACAATCACCCAGAGATCGCTACCATCTCTGGCAACCAAGTCGGTTTCCGCAAACGTATCCCTTAATGAATTCGTTACCGCGACAAGCTGTCTGAAGGCCTCTTGCGCACCATATTTTTCGCCGAGTTCATTCCCATTTCCATGAGCGATGTGCACCACGTCGAACTGTATCGGGAAAGAGTAGCGATGCATTACTGCCGTGATCCACTCAAGGGTGCGAACGAAATGCGCCTTGGCTTCAATATCTTTAAGAATCATGATTTTTCAGGCCTTTTTTGTTATGCAGGCAGCAAGGCCTGATATAAAAACAATGGGAGGCAGATCACAATTTCCATGCGCCAGCGTCGCCCTATTCATTTTCATTCGTTTATTCTGGCGGCAGGCAGTTTGACCATCCCGCTACAGAGCGTCAATAGGCCGAAATATCTATATATTTCGGCCTAGGCATTTTCCTAGACAGGTGGATCAGGCTTGTTTGCTGAGATATTTGAGCGGCCCCTAGCCTGTCGGAGTAATCGGGCCTTACACCCCTTCCGACAGCAAAATATCCGCCATCACCGACTGCCTGACTTCCGAGAATGTGGCCAGATATTCGGGATACCCCTGCTCCACACTCGCTATTTTCAAGGCATCCATGAGGAGCAATTCATGCCGATATTTGGCGAAATTCCCCTTCGCATAAGGTAGCTGCGTCGGGTTGTAGGCTTTTACCCTCCAGTGCCGTTGCGTGGCCAGCAAGAGCGACGCGATGCGCTCGATCACAAAAACCTTGTTCGGAGCAACGCCGCCGTCGGTGCTGGCATTCAGGCTTCCTGCCAGCGCGGTCTTGTTTTCCTCGGCGACGGCAAAAATCGACTCGCACTTCTCCATCCATGCATTCCAAAATGCCGGTTTGGCGACAATGTAGTTGCAGTAGACGGTGTTGCGGGAGTCCATCACCAGAGTTGCCAGATTCTCATCCGGCGCGATCATGCCGGCACAGTCCCGAAATACAGCCCCGATCCCCGGAGACTCCGCCGCCCCCTGTTCGAACATATTGAGGTAGAAAGCCCCCTGTTCGAAAAATGGCGAAAACAGGAACACATCTGCCTGATCCGCATGCGCTCTCACATATTCGAGGACAGCGGCAGCGTCCAGATTGGTTTGGGACTTGAACTCCGGCGAGAAAAAACCATAGTAGTCGTCTTCGTTGAGACGATTGCCCTGCAAGTAATTCCTGATCGGCCAATACTCTCGCCAGTCAGGTCTGGCGAGACTGTCGAGGCCGATGAAACCGCCATCGTTGTCGCGTTGCGTCTGTTCCGAGTAATAAATCTGATAAATGTGGATACCAAACGAGGCCGCGCCCGACTCTTGCCGGACAGCCTTTTCCGCATCGATTTTTTTCGACAACTCTGCCGCCAGCACTTGCGCTGCCTCGCGACCGAGGCCGTGCTGCTGGCCCAGCGCCAAGGCATCGGCCACGATATCGGCTGACCCCGTTTGCATGAGTGCGTCGATATAACTTACCCAGAACTGCTCGCTTCCCGGCTGCTCCATCACGGCGATCTCCAGCCTCGGCAAAGCGGCGAGAACGCCTTTCAGATTGCGCTCTATCCTTCCGAGCCGATGGTTCGCCTCTGCATTTCTGGGCTGGATTTTCAGGATTTCGCGATACAGATTTTCTGCCAACGCCACCTGATCCGAGCTTTCCTGCTTCAAAGCGATTGAAAGTAGTTCATTTACCGCCTGTTGCATCTCCCTGTCGGCAGGCGACAAAAATGCCGCATCGTCATTTGCCAACGGCTCATCCCACTTGCGCAGATACTGGCGATACATTGCTTTCCATTGCGGACTGCCAAATGCGCCCCCGCTCTGGTGCGTCAATTCGACCGGCCAAGTGCCCAGCCGTAACCCGGCCGTCCGTGCGCTGCGGCAGAAGTCCATGTCGTAAAAATGAAAATCGAACCGCGCATCGAACATTACGCCGCGTTGTTTCAGGCTGCGCTTTCTGACGGCCAGAAACACACCATCGAGCAATTCGCATGCAGCCGGCACGGCACCGAAATCGGATACCGGGCCGCAGGCCTCTTTGCCGTGCGCCACACGACCGCTCAGGTTTGACTTATCGTCCCAGGTAAATTGCCGATCGATAAAAGCCCAGCCCGATTGATTGGGTACGCGGCGGCGATTGCCCGCCACCCCGATCACATCGAAACGTTCCAACCCGGCAATGACGACATCGCCAAAATTGGCTTCATCTATCCAGACATCATCGTGAATGAATACCAGAATGGCATCGTCGTCGGCTTGAGCGATACCGTTATTAAATACTTCAGACAGACCGCGTGTATTCTCGAACGCAATGTTGACGGACAACCTTACATCCTGCCCAACATGACGTTTAAGCGAAAGCCCCAACGCAGACTTGCTCCAGAAATCGTTTTCCGAAAGCCTGGTGGCGCTCACGATTTCAATTGCGTTTTTTGATGGGCGGCTCCCGGCAGGACTACCGGTTTCTCCTCGCTTATTTTTCGGAACCGATTTCGGGTTATTGCTCATCGCTCATTTTTCACAATTTATGCCGCCCGATTTAAGGGAACGCATCGTTAAGTATCCCCGGTAAAGCCAGTGAATTTTCCGTCATGGGTCAATCGGGCTTGGCCCTGTTAATCTCCGCGGATACCCAGCGGGCTGCGCCCGCCACTGCGCTGAACGACGGGAACAGAGTAGAACCCATCCGGCGTTTCATCGTCAAGCAACGAGTGCGGTCCGCATAGATTCCGAGCGCGCCGAGTTTGATTTGACTTGTGCGGTTGAATTTCCTATCCTCAAAAACATGGACCAAACACCTGTACATGATCACCACAATCCCGATTTGCTGGCATTAATTCCAGCAGACTCCAGTGTTATTGTCGAAGTTGGCTGCAGTTCGGGCGCATTGGCAAGGGAGTTCAAAAAGATCAATCCGCATTGCAGATACATTGGCGTCGAAGTAGAACCAAACTATGCAAAGCTGGCGCAGCGATATTGTGACAGTGTCTATGAACTGGATATCGAGTCGGTCGATGAGCCGTTGCTGAAGGGCGAACTCGCTTGTGATTGTTGGATATTCGGGGATAGCCTCGAACATCTGAAAAATCCATGGGGATTACTCGAAAAGATACGCAAGGTAATTCCCGCCCATGGCAGTATCGTCGCCTGCATTCCTAATGCGCAGCACTGGAGTGTGCAAGCCAGATTGTGTTGCGGTGAATTCAGGTACGAACGATCCGGCCTGATGGACAAAACGCATTTGCGCTGGTTTACGCGGAAAACGATATTTGAAATGTTTAACAGCGCGGGCTTTCAAATTGCAGATGGCGCATCCAGAATTTTTCCCGAGCCCGATCGCGACAAATATTTACCGGCGATTAAAGCCTTGGCCGCATGCACAGGAACCGATCCTGAAATCGCGGCAGAAGATGCATTACCCATACAATATGTAATCAGAGCGACTCCGACTTAACGCTGCCAAAACGGCGGCGATGGGAGAAATCTTGCAGCCGTTTCCGAATCAAGTCCGGCCCGGTGGATTTTTTGGGAAACCGTGGTGTGTCACCTATTACCTTTGCTCTTAATCTCGATCTTTCCATTACGAATGGCATCAATGAGTTTGACGACGTTTTCATCGCTCGGCTTGCGCTGTTTGTAATTCTCAAGGCTCTTCAAGGCTTGTTCTTTGTCCCCGAGGGATAAATACGTCATACCGATAGCGTATGCGGCGTCAACGACGCCTACGGCAAGCGCCTTCTCAAGATATGGAAGCGCTTCCTTGGGCTTGCCCACACCGGCCAAGAAGGTTCCATACATGTAATTACCTCGCGGATCGGAAGGTACCGCTGCAAGTAGCCGCAAGAAGATTGAATTAGTTTTTTCGGCTGCCCCGGAAATATCGAGATTGTGACCCATGCTATTGACGTAACCAGCTCGGACAAGAAGCTCCGGGTTTGGATTTGGAACGTTAATCAAAATGTCGAGCATTCCCGACAATGCCTTCACATCTTGGGTGGCGCGTTGCTTATCTTGTGGGGTGTCGAATTGCGGTGGATAGTTCTTCGCATGAGCCGACAAATCATTCAGCATTTGGTCGAGATACGCACCATCGAAGCCATAGTTCTTTCCCGCAGGCGTTTCTGAAACTGTGAGCAAGCGCTTGGGATCGTAGTTTCCGTACTCTCTGGCACTTGCGCTGGAAGTGACAAGTACGACGAGAAGGGTGAGGAGTAGTCTGTGCATGATGTATCGGGGTTAATTGGGGGCGGGTTAATTGGGGTCAGACTCGAATTCCTGCCTAAATGCTGCTCGGTGATAAATCGAGTCGGATCCTATTTTCATGGGTTAATGGCCTATGATTTACACTTGATTTTTCCATGCTTAGCCTGAGGAATTAATACTTGATCAGGCCCCTCAATTACATCGTAATTTTTTTTGCCCCCACATAACTCTGCTGCCCGCTTATGCCAATTTTCAAGATTGTTTTCAAATAATGCTGATGGCCCGTTGAAGTAATAGTAGAGATCATACACTTTAGGTTCTATTTCCTTTTCCTCGTAGCCCCCAGTAAATCCCGATTTCTGGTATGTCGTACATGCTGTAAACATCGTGGAGACGATTAGTAGCAATAACTTTGATTTCAATTTCACGTGCTTACTCCTACGGTTGTTGATTACGATCATTATTGATTGGGGAAAGCCCACGGATTCCATCTTTATGGCTGCCTGAACCGACCGGCAGTCTCCCCGCACCGTCGCACAGCGTCAATAGGCCGGAATATCTAGATATTCCGGCCTATGTACTTTTCCAGAGGGATGTGAATCAGGCTTGCTTGCCGAGGTGCTTCAACCCTTGCAGCGAAAAATCGGCGATGTGCTTCGCGATCGCGTCGATCTCGGTGCCGTCGTAGCGCAGTTCGGGGTGCAAGCGTTGCAGCACGGGGTGGGAATGGTGGTAGTACAGGCACTGCCCGGTGATGCTGTGCACGCAGCGATGCAGTTCGATATCGCTCACCCCGTCGCCGACGATCTCGCGCACCAGGCCGGCGAGGTAGTCGTGCAGCGGCGCGATGGCTTCGCGCACGATCTGGTCCAGCGCGGGAGTGGGGTCGGCCAGTTCGCGCGCCATGATCTTGCATTGCGACGAGGTGCTGTTCTCGTCCAGCAGCATGTGCATGAAATCGCGGACGAACAGGCCCAACCGCACCTCTGGGCAGGCATCGGCCTGGGCGTTGGTCTCCTGCAGCAGCTTCAGCGATTCGAAATGCAACGCCTCGGCCAGCAGGGCGTCTTTGCTGCCGAAGTGGTAGTTCACCGCGGCGACGTTGGCCCCAGCGCGGCGGCAGATTTCTCGCACGGTCGCGCCCTGAAAACCGCACTCGGAGAACACCTCGCGCGCCGCGCTCAGCAGGCGCTCGCGCGTCTGTTCGCTGACAGCGACGGTCATGGCTTGCGCTCCTCCTCTACCTTGGCAGGCGCATCCTCGGTGCCGCGGGCCAGCGCCTTGTAGAGCTGGGTCGCGGTGGCCAGCTGGAGGCGACGCACCTGCAGCGCGCCCTGTTGCGCGGCGAAGGATTCGCGTTGCGCATCCAGCAGTTCGAGGTGGTTGGCGATACCGACCCGGTAGCGCGCCTCGACCAGTTTAAGTCGCTGTGCCTGTGCTTTGGCATTCGCATCCTGCGCGGCGAGCTGGGCGGCGAGTCGTTCGCGCGCGTTCAGCAGGTCCGCCACTTCGCGGAACGCCTGCTGGATGGTCTTCTCGTAGTCGGCGACCGCGATCACCTTGCGCGCCTCGGCGACGTCGAGGTTGGATGCGTTGCGCCCGGCGTCGAACAGCGGAACCGCCAGCGACGGCTGAAAGCTCCACGCGCCGCTGCCCGAATCGAACAGACCGGCCAGCGTGCGGCTGGCGGTGCCGACGCTGCCGGTCAGCGTGACGCGCGGCAGGAAGGCGGCGCGCGCCGCGCCGATGTTCGCGTTCGCGGCGATCAGGCGCTGCTCGGCGGCCAGCACGTCGGGGCGGCGCAGCAGCGCTTCGGCGGGCAACTCGGCGAGTTGCGCCGCACCGATGTTCTGCCCGGCCAGCGGGCGGCCCGACGGCAGATCCTTGAGTTGCGCGACCGGATGGCCGACCAGCAGGTCGAGCAGATTCGCGGCGGCGGCTTGCTGCCGCTCCAGGTTGGACTGCTCGGCGAGTGCTGCCTGGTATGCGCCCTCGGCCTGCAGGTAATCCATGTCGCTGGACACGCCCTGTTCGCGGCGACGCATCGTCAGCTCGCGGTATTCGGCACGCGTCCTCGCGGTGGCGGCGGCGAGTTCGGCGCGTTCGCGCAACTCCAGCAGCGACAGGTAGGCGTTCGCGACATCGGCGATCAGCGACAGGCGGAATGCGCGCTGCGCCTCCTCGGTCGCGAGATAGCTCGCCTTGGCTGCCGCGCTCAGGCTGGCGACGCGTCCCCAGAAGTCCAGTTCGAACGACAGCAGGCTGAGGCCGACGTCGTAGCGTTGGCTGTGGATCGCGTTCGGCGTGAACGACGATGCGCCCGCCGGTGTCAGCGACGCATTGCGTCCGGCGGTCGCGCTGACGTTAGGCAGGCGGTCGGCCTGCACGATGCCGTATTGCGCGCGGGCCTCGGCGATGCGTGCGGTGGCGATGCGCAAGTCGCGGTTGTGCTCCAGCGCGGCGGCGATCAGTCCCTGCAGACGCTGCTCGGCAAAATAATCCTGCCAGCGGTCGCTGCGCACCATCTCGCCGCTGAGCTTGAGCTTGACGTTGGCCGGCCACGCAGCGGCGACCGGCGCTTCGGGGCGCTGATAGGTTGGGGCCATCGAACAGCCGGCGAGGGCCAGCGCGATGGCGGCGAGTGCGAATTCCTTATTCATGGAGACTCTCCTCATGCTCGACATGTTTGCGCGCATGGCCAGGGAAGATGCGGCGCATCACGACGAAGAACACCGGTACCAGGAACACCGCCAGCACGGTGGCGGCGAGCATGCCGCCCATCACGCCGGTGCCGATTGCATGACGGCTCTGCGCGCCCGCGCCGGTGGAAATCGCCAGCGGCGTAACCCCGGCGATGAAGGCGATGGAAGTCATCAGGATGGGGCGAAACCTCAAACGGCACGCTTCCAGCGTCGCGTCTATCAGCTCCATGCCTTCGTCCTGCATGCGGCGCGCGAACTCGATAATCAGGATCGCGTTCTTGGACGACAGGCCGATGATCGCGATCAGGCCGACCTTGAAGTACACGTCGTTCGGCAGGTCGCGCAGCGTGACCGCGAGCACCGCACCGAACACGCCCAGCGGCACGACCAGCATCACCGCGAACGGTATCGACCAGCTTTCGTACAGCGCGGCCAGGCACAAGAACACCACGATCAGCGAGACGGCGAACAGCATCGGGGCCTGCGCGCCGGACTGTATCTCCTCGCGCGCGGTGCCGGACCACTCGAAGCCGAAGCCCGGCGGCAGCTTGTCGGCGATCTCCTGCATCGCGGTCATCGCCTCGCCTGTGCTGCGTCCGGGCGCGGGGCCGCCGGCGATCTTCATCGCCGGCAGGCCGTTGTAACGGTCGAGCTTGGGCGAGCCGGCGATCCACTTCGCCGTGGCGAGTTCGGACAGAGGAACCATGCCGCCCTTGTTGTTGCGCACCGACACCTTGAGGATGTCTTCCGGCGTGCGGCGCGTCTCGGCCTCGGCCTGCATCTGCACGCGCAGCACGCGGCCCTGGCGCACGAAGTCATTGATGTAGGCGCCGCCCATCAGCGACTGCAGCGTCTCGTTCAGGTCGGTGATGGACACGCCCAGCGTCTCGGCCTTGAGGCGGTCGATGTCGAGGAACAGCTGCGGCCCGGCCTCCTGCCCTTCGGGACGCACGCCGGCCAGCACCGGATTCTGCATCGCCATGCCCAGCGCGATGTTGCGCGCTTCCAGCAGTTTCTCGCGCCCCATGCCGCCGCGATCCTGCAGGCGGAAGTCGAAGCCTCCCGCGGCCGCCAGTTCCGGAATCGGCGGCGGGTTGATCGCGAAGATCATCGCCTGCTTGATGCGGAACAGCATCATGTTGGCCTTACGCGCCAGCGCAGGCGCGCTGCTGTCCTTGCCGGGACGCTCATCCCAGCCCTTCAGGCGCACGAAGGTGATCGCCGCATTCTGACCGCGCCCGAAAAACGAGAAACCCGCGACGCCGACTACGCGTTCGACCTCGGGCAAGCCGAGGTAATACTGCTCGACCTGCGACAGCACTTCCACTGTGCGGTCCTGCGTCGCGCCGGCCGGCAGCTGGATGATGCTGATGAAATAGCCCTGGTCTTCTTCCGGCAGGAAGCTGCCCGGCAGCTTGTTGAACAGCCAGCCCATCGCGATCAGGATCGCCGCATAGACCAGCAGGTAGCGGCCGGTCTTGCGCACGATCTTCGCGACGCTGCCGGTATAGCGCTCGGTGGTGCGCGCGAAGAACTTGTTGAACCAGCCGAGGATGCCGCCCGTCGGCACGATGTCGTTCTTGCCCGGCACATGCTTGAGCAACGTCGCGCACAGCGCCGGGGTCAGTGTCAGCGCCATCAACGCGGAGAACGCCATCGTCAGCACCAGCGTGACGGCGAACTGGCGGTAGATCGCGCCGGTGGAGCCGGGGAAGAACGCCATCGGGATGAACACCGCGGACAGCACCAATGTGATCGCGATGATCGCGCCGACGATCTGGTCCATGGCCTTGCGGGTCGCCTCGCGCGGCGGCAGGTTCTCGGTAACCATGATGCGCTCGACGTTCTCGACCACGACGATGGCGTCGTCCACGACGATGCCGATCGCCAGCACCATCGCGAACAGCGTCAGCACGTTGATCGAGTACCCCATGAAGTAGAGGCCGACCAGCGCGCCGACCAGCGCGATCGGGATCACGATGGCCGGGATGAGGGTCGCGCGCAGGTTGCCGAGGAACAGATACATCACCAGGAACACCAGCACCAACGCCTCGGCCAGACTCTTCAGCACTTCCCTGATCGAGATGTCGATGAACTGCGAGGTCTCGTAAGGCACGACCCAATCGACGCCCTTGGGGAAGAACTTACCCAGTTCGGTCATGCGCGACTTGACCGCCTTGACGGTGTCCAGCGCGTTGGCGTCGGGTGTCAGGCGGATGGCGATGCCCGCCGCCGGCTGGCCGTCGATGCGGGCGCGCACTGCATAATCCTGTGCCCCCAGTTCAACCCGCGCCACGTCCTTCACGCGCAGCGTCGAGCCGTCCGGATTGGTGCGCACGATGATCTCGCCGAATTCTTCCGGCGTGGACAGCCGGCTCTTGGTGACGATCACCGCGTTGAGTTCCTGCCCCGGCGCATTGGGCAGCTGCCCCAGTTCGCCGGTGGCGAGTTGCGAGTTCTGCGCGCGCACCGCGCGCGACACGTCGGCGGGCGACAGTCCGTAGCCCTGCAGCTTCTCCGGCTTCAGCCACAGGCGCATCGAATACTCGGTGCCGAACAGCATCGCCTCGCCGACGCCGGGCACGCGGCGGATGCTGTCGAGCACGTTGCCCGCGGCATAGCTGCCCAGCGCCACGTTGTCGTAGCTCTTGTCCGGCGAAATCATCGCAACGATCATCACGTAGTTGCGCGCGGACTTCGCGACGGTGATGCCCAGGCGGCGCACCTCTTCCGGCAGGCGCGCCTCGGCGCGCTTGATGCGGTTCTGCGTTTCGACCGAGGCGAGATCAAGGTTGGTACCGGCCTGGAAGGTCAGCGTGATGCTGCCCCGGCCCAGTTCGGCGGCGGATTCCATGTACAGCAGGTTCTCGATACCGTTCATCTCCTGTTCCAGCAGCGCGACGGCGGTTTCCTCAACCACTTGCGCCGACGCGCCCGGATAGGTGACTGTCACCGCCAACGCCGGCGGCGCGACCGACGGGTACTGCGCAACGGGCAGGCCGCGCAACGCGAGCACGCCGCCCAGCAGGATGATCAGCGCGATGACCCACGCAAAGATGGGACGGTCGATAAAAAATTTGGAAAACATGGCGCGGCCTTATTGCTGGTTTGCGGGAGCGGACGCCGGGGCGGATGCCGCATTCGACTCCGCTCCGGCAGCGCCGAACGGCACCGGCTTGACCACCGTGCCCGGACGCGCCTTCTGCAGGCCGTTGACGATCACCTGCTCGCCGCCCTTGAGGCCGGAGGCGATGACGAAGTCGGTCCCGGCCATGCCGCCGGTCTTCACCGGCTGCGGCATTACCTTGCCCTCGGGCCCGACGATCATTACGAACTGCCCTTCCGGCCCGGCCATTACCGCGCGCTGCGGCACACGGATCACGTTCTCGGCGACCGATTCAGGGAAGCGGATGCGCACGAACATGCCCGGCAGCAGGTCGCGGCGCGGATTGGGGAATTCGGCGCGCAACGACACCGAGCCGGTGGCCGGATCGACCGCCATGTCGGTGAAGTACACCTCGCCCGGCAGCGGGAACACGCTGCCGTCTTCCATCAACAACTCCACCTCCGCCGAATCGGCACGCTTCAGACGGCCCGCCGCGACCGACTGCTTCAACCGCAGCACTTCATTGCCGGACTGGGTAAAGTTCACGTAGATCGGGTCGAGCTGCTCTATCGTCGCCAGCAATGTGGCCTCGCCCTTGCCGACCAGCGCGCCCTCGGTCACCGCTGCGCGGCCGATGTGGCCGGAGATCGGCGCGGGTACGTTGGCGTTCTCCAGGTCTTCCTCGGCACGGATCATCGCGGCCTCGGCCTGCTTGGCTTTCGCGACCGCGAGATCGTATTCCTGCCGGCTGACCGCCTTGATTTCCAGCAGCGACTTGTAGCGCTCGACAGTCTGGCGCGCGATCGCCTGATCGGCCTGCGCCGCCGCTACGTTCGCGCGGTAACTGCGCGCATCGATGCGGTACAGCGGCGCACCCGCCCTCACTTCGCTGCCTTCCTTGAATAATCGCTTCTCGACCACCCCCTCGACGCGGGCGCGCACCTGTGCGGTGCGATAGGCTTCCAGTCGTCCCGGCAGATCCTGGGTCATCGTCGCCTCGCCGGCGGCGACCGCGATCACCTCCACCTCGGGCGGCGGCATACCCCCGCCGGATCCGCCGGGCGGAGCCGCCTTGTCCTTGCCGCCGCAGGCAGCCAGCAAGGCGATCAGCAAGAGGGTCGGGACGTAGGGTTTGGCAAGTGCGGTCATAAGTAACCTCGGTAAATATTAGTGTGGTATCGCTCAAGTGCGCAACGCGCCCTCGATATTCTCGGGGATCATCCCCCGCCGCATGGCGATGGTAAATAGGTGAAACAAGGTAAAAGGCGATCGTCCGTTCATGACGATTGCGCCGCAATACGGACACGAAAAACAAGCGTATCAAACGCTCGTTTGAATTTCAACCGAAATTTTCGGATGGAACCGACAGGCGCAAAAATACAGAGTTAGCCGTATGTATTCCCGGCAACGAACTTCCTACGATAGCAACTGAAGCTTACCCAAAGGAGTTCATCATGAAAAACTTCCTGACCTTACTGCTCATTGCTGTCCTTGCCGCACCCATGGTCGCCTGCCAGACCAAGGAACAGGGTGGCGCCGTCGTAGGCGGTGTGTTGGGCGGGGTGCTGGGCGCCAATGTGGGCGGAGGACAAGGCCGAACTGCCGCCATCATTGCCGGAACGATACTCGGCGCCTATGTGGGCAGCGAAATGGGGCGCTATATGGACGAAAGCGACGAACGCAAGGCCCGATCCGCACTGGAATACAACCGCGATAATCAGAGGAGCTCCTGGCATAACCCGAATACCGGCGCCGATGTTTCCGCAACGCCGACCCGCACCTATCAGGCTGCCAGCGGCGCAAACTGTCGCGAATACCAGACCACCGTCACCGTCGGCGGCAAGCAGGAAAAGGCTTACGGCAACGCCTGCCGCCAGCCGGACGGCTCCTGGAAGATCGCCAACTAGTAGGGGCACGGCGCGCCGCGCCCCTACGCACCTGGAAAGCGGCCCTTCGATAATTTTAGCCGCGATGGGCTGCTCGAATCCCCGCGGGCTTTGATGCCCCGCAACGCTTGGTGCAAGATTCGCGCAATGGCACAAGCCTTGTGCCGAATCAACCCAAGGATTGCCCAGATGCTGCTCAAGTGCCCCGATTGCGGGAAGGAAATAAGCAAGAACGCGAGAATATGCCCGCACTGCAAGTGCGATACGGCGACTTTCAAACCGCAGGAGACGGAACCCTGCCGCACCTGCAAGACGCCTCTGATTGTCAAAGAGCATCGCGCGACGGTCTACAAATCCGACCCGACGATACTCGACCGCAGCCCGGTGTCGGCGCATACCGTGCATACGCCCTGCCCGAAGTGCGGCGATCCCCGTCCGCTGGACAGGGTAAACATGCCATCCCGCGCCGGGAAGCGCGCACTTGTCATCGGCCTGCTGGTCGCCGCAATTGCAACGGCGGCGGCCTATTTCCTTTACCTCGACTAGCTCATCCCCGTCATTCCGGCGTAGGCCGGAATCCAGATGATTGACCGCTTCCCACGCAGTGGGACAACATCCGAAACACAGCTTTGTCCGCTACGCGGGTTTATATGATGAACTGGATTCCGGCCTGCGCCGGAATGACGGTCTATTCGATTATCCGGGTTTACGGCAACTGAAATCAGGCCCGGCCCAGCGCGCGCAGCTTGGCATCCTCGACCCGGATGTGGTGGACCAGCCAGTCGCGCAGGTAGGCCAGCACGTCGAATTGCGCGACCAGCGGATTGGCATGTAGCTCTTCGTAGAACTCGTGGATCTTGGCCTCGAAGGCGTGGTGCTGTTCTTTCTGGCGCGCCAGCCCCGTAAAACCATAATGAGTCATCATCTGCTCTTCGGCACGAAAATGCACCTTGGCATAGGCATCCAGCGATTTGACCAACCGGGCCACCTCGCGCGCGCCACGCTTGCCGCTGACCACATCGTGCAGATCGTTGATCAGGTCGAACAGGTAACGATGGTGCTCGTCGATGATGTCGATGCCCACGCTGAGGCTGTCGTCCCATGCCACCCAGGCGTCCGCGCGCGGCGCGAGCGGCGGCAGCGTCAGCACCTGTTTGGGATCGATGATGTCGTCGCGATACAGCTCGCGGATGCGCAGGATTTCCGGCATCGCCGCCTCGAAGGCGCGCACCACCGCCGGATCGAAATACTTCCCGGATTCGGAAAGTATCCAGTCGTGCGCCGCTTCGACGGTCCACGGCTCTTTGTACGGACGACGAGAAGTCAGGGCATCGAACACGTCGGCGACGGAACAGATGCGCGCCAGTATCGGTATCTGTTCGCCGGACAGCCCCTGCGGATAGCCCTTGCCGTCCCAGCGCTCGTGATGCGAACCGGCGATGTCCCGCGCGGCGGCGATCAGCGAATCGCTGCCGGCCAGAATCGTCACGCCGATCTGCGTGTGCGTCTTCATCGTCTCGAATTCTTCCGGGGTGAACTTGCCAGGCTTCAGCAGCACCGCATCGGCGATGCCGATCTTGCCGACATCGTGCATGGGAGCCGCGACGTACAGCAGTTCGCGTTGCGCCGACGGCAGATCCATCGCCTTGGCGATCGCCTGAGCGAAGTTGGTCATGCGCATGATGTGCCAACCGGTTTCGTTGTCGCGGTATTCGGACGCGACGCCCAGGCTGCGCAAGGCATCCGCGCGCGCTTCTTCGAGTTCCAGTTCGCGTATGCGCAGGGTCTCGCTGGTCAGCGCGCGCTGGACCAGGCCGGAAAGCGCCCGCGCCAGATCGCTCATGAAATCCAGATGTATTTCGGTGGGCTGGTAGTCCGGAACGGTGAACAACACGGTGTAGCCGACACCCTGTCCGTCGATGCGCAACGGCAACAGCAGCCCTTGTTGCCTCTCGTCGTTCGGAAACGGAATGATCTCGATCACGCATGCTTCGGAAATATCGGAAAAGGCGAACATGCCCGTTTCCCAGCGGAAATCGGATTTCCAGCCGGGCTCCATACCGAACTGGGCGACCTGGAAATAGCGTCCGCGCGGATTCAGCAGCACCACCGCACCGCGCGGTTGCAGCGAAAACTCACGATAAGTGCACAGAATCCCGAACAGACGTTCCAGCAGCGCATCCAGATCAGTCGTGCTGCTACTGGTGATGCTCAGCTCGAATACCAGTTGGCTGATAGCGAGCAACTTTTCTTCCTTGTTCATTGCCCCTCCCCGATATCGTTATTGTCTTTTGCGCACCATAGCAGAGCGGTGAAAAAATAACTACAGCGGCGACATCCATTCAACCGCCAATCGCGACAACGCTCTCCTGCTCATCCGGCGCCAGCGCCTGGACGGTTTCCAGCTGGCGCTGCAGCACGCGCAGATCGGCTTCCGAGGCGTCCGTGCCCTGTGCGGTGCGCCTGGCGATACGCTCGCGCAACACGGCGGGTTCGACCCGAATATCCAGGATGCGAAATCCCGCGCCGCGCCGCCGCGCAAGATCGCGGAACAAGTCTCGCTGCCAGCGCTCTAGGCAGGCGGCATCGACGATCACCGACCATCCGGCATCCAACAGGCCTTCGGCGAGATGAGCCAGATGCCGGTAGGTGTGTTCGCTGGCCTGCTGCGTATAAAGCCCCTCGCCCACCCCGCCGTCGCTACGCGCCAGCACATCCAGTCCGGACAGCCGCTTGCGCTCTACATCGGAGCGCAGCCGTATCATGCCCTGCCGCTGCAACAGCGACTGGGTCTGCGTGGTCTTGCCGGAGCCGGACAGGCCGTGGGTGATCCACAGTTGCGGCGGCTCGCTCTGCATCAGTCGTTCGGCCAGCCGCAGGCAGGAATCAACTTCGACTCGCTCGGCCTCGCCGCCCGCCTGACCGGCGCGCAATGTTGCAACCTTGGCTCGCACCATTGCGCGGTACACCGCGTAATAGCGCAGCAGCGCCATGCCCTCGTAATCGCCGGTCGCCTCCAGCCAAGCGTTCAGGAAGCGCATCGCCAGCTCGTCCTGTCCGCGGTGCAGCAGGTCCATATAGCAGAACGCGATTTCGGAGATCACGTCTATCCAGCGCAAAGCCGGGCTGAACTCGATGCAGTCGAAGATCACCAGCTCGCCGTCCACCCAAGCGAGGTTGCCCAGATGCAGGTCGCCGTGGCACTCGCGGATAAAACCGGCGAGCTTGCGCCCGCTCATAGCCGGCGTCAGGCGGCGGTGTTCGGCCTCGCTCCAGTCCTGCAGTTGTTTCAGCAGCGACGAGTCCGGCAGCCGTTCGGCCAGCAACTGGAAGTTTTCCGCGACCGGGCGGGCGATGGTTTCCGGTTCGCCCCACGGCATATCGGCGGAGGCGACGGCACACTCGTGCAGGTGGAAGCGCGCGATCCGCGCGGCGAGCCGGTCTATCTTCCCGCTGTCCAGTTCGCCGCGTTGCGCCAAGTGGTCGAGCGTGTCTTCCGGCGGGAAGCGGCGCATCTGCACCGCGTATTCGAAGGGAGCGTGGACCGAAATTTCGCGTAGCGATTCGTTTGCTCCCTCCCCCGCTTGCGGGGGAGGGTTGGGGAGAGGGGCGTTGACGACTCCGCCCAGATGCGGCGCATCGGGGCTGCCGGTGATCGGCACGACGCCGAGGTAATAATCCGGCGCGAGACGCCGGTTCAGTCGCACCTCCTCCTCGCAGGCCTGGCGGCGCAACGCCAGCGTGCTGAAATCGAGGAAACCGAGGTCGATGGGTTTCTTGATCTTGTAGGCGTAGTCGCCGGCGAGCAACACCCAGGAGATATGGGTCTCGATCAGCCGCACTTCGCCGACGGGATGACCGTAGCATTCAGTCTGCGTCAGCAGCGCCCGGACCAGCGGAGCTGCCAACGCGGTGGTCATTCCGCCGCTTCCTTCATTCTCAGCGCCTCCTGATACAACTCGCTACGGTTCGCTCCACTGATCTTCGCGGCCAGTTGCACCGCCTGTTTCAGCGGCAGTTCTTCGAGCAGCAGGCTCAGCGTGGACAGCGCCTCGGCGGGCAGACCCTGCTGCGGCTCGGCGCCGGATACCAGCACGACGAACTCGCCGCGCTGCTGGTTGCTGTCCGACTGCAGCCAGTCTTCGGCTTCGTCCAGACGGCAGGAATGTATCGTCTCGAACAGCTTGGTGACTTCGCGCGCCAGCACGATCTGCCGTTCGCCGCCGAACACCGCATGCAGATCGGCCACGCATTCGACGATGCGGTGCGGCGCTTCGTAGAACACCAGCGTGTAGGGATGACTCTGCAAGCCTTGCAGCACGGTGCAGCGCGCGGCGGACTTGTTCGGCAAGAAGCCGTAGAACAGGAAATGCGGCGCGGAAAGTCCCGAGGCCGACAGCGCCGCGACCGCAGCGCTCGCGCCGGGAATCGGGATCACGCGCAAGCCCGCGGCCAGCACCGCCTGCACCAGCAGCGCGCCGGGATCGCTGACCGCGGGCGTGCCGGCGTCGCTGACGAAGGCGACACTTTGGCCGGCTTGCAGCATCGCGACGATCTTCTCCGCCGCGCCGCGCTCGTTGTGCTGGTGCACCGCCATCAGCTTGTTCGCCGTGATGCCGTGGTGCGACAGCAGGTGCGCGGTGTTGCGCGTGTCCTCGGCTGCGACGGCGTCCGTCGCGGTCAGCACGTCGAGTGCGCGCAGCGTGATGTCACGCAGATTACCAATCGGTGTGGCGACTACATATAATGCCGCCTCCAGTTTTTGCGGATGTGAATGATGCAACGGGTTTCCCTCTGGTTTTTTTCCTTGCTCGCACTATACGTGAGCGGTTTTGCTTGCGCCACAGAAGAGCCGCCGCTGCCGCCGGACGAGAAGCCCGTGCCGCACATCGCGCTGCTGCTGCCGCTGAAGTCGCCCGCCTTCGCCCCCGCCGCCGATGCGGTGCGCCAGGGCTTCCTCGCCGCCGCGGGCGTCGAAGTCGCCGATCCGCGCAGCCTGCCGGTGCGCGTATACGGCAGCTTCGACGAGGGCAAGGATATCGTCGCGCTGTACCGCCAGGCCGTCGCCGGCGGTGCGCGGGCGGTGGTCGGGCCGCTGACGCGCAACGGCGTTGCCACGCTGGCGGCGGAGAAAACCCTGCCGGTGCCGACGCTGGCGCTGAACGTCGCGGATCAGGCCGCATCGCCGCAGCTGTACTTCTTCGGCATGGCGCTGGAGGCGGAAGCACGACAGACCGCACAGATAACCCGGCGGCAGGGAGCCCATCAGGCCATCGTCGTCACCGTCAACACGCAACTGTCCAGACGGCTGCAAACCGCTTTCGCCGAAGAATTCACGGCCCTCGGCGGCACAGTGCTGAGCGAGATCGAGTTCGGCGGCGACCCGGCGGTGTTCGCCGAAATCGCCGACCAGGCCGACACGGTGGTGTTCCTCGCCGCCGATGCGGTGACGGCGAGGCTGATCCGCCCTTACCTGCCGAACCGCCTGCCTATCTACGCGACCTCGCAGATTTTTGTCGGCAACGCCAACACGCTGGTCAACCACGACCTGGAACGCATCCACTTCGTCGACATGCCCTGGCTGTTGCAACCGGATCATCCCGCGGTGATGATCTACCCGCGCGCCGCGCCGCCACTGTCCACGGACAACGAACGTTTCTATGCGCTGGGCATAGACGCGTTCCGCCTGATCCACATCTTGCTGGAAAAACAGACGCTCGATGCCTTGCCTCTGGACGGGGTCAGCGGACATATCGACCTCGACCATCACATATTCCTGCGCAGCGCGATTCCGGCGATGTTCGTGCAAGGCCATGCCCAACTGCCGAATATGCCGGCGACCATCGTGCCGATGTTCCCCGGTCTGATGTCGGCCTCGTCCGTGCCGGAAGCGAGCCCGCCGCAATGAACGAACGCGGCCGCCGCGCCGAGCAATGGGCGGCGCAATACCTGCAGCGTCAGGGATTGCAACCAATCGCGCAGAACTACCGCAGCCGCTACGGCGAGATCGACCTGATCATGCAGGACGGCGCGACACTGGTGTTCGTCGAAGTGCGGCTGCGCCGCAACGCCGGTTTCGGCGGCGCAGCCGCCAGCATAGACGCGCACAAGCAACAACGCATCGTGCGCACCGCACAGCAATATCTCGCCCCCCTACCTCGCACCCCGCCCTGCCGCTTCGATGCCGTACTGCTGGATGACGATGCCGGCAGCAACGTGCAATGGCTCAAAAATGCGTTCGATGCCTGATTCGGTTAATATTCGCGCTGATTTAACGCTCACCCCATCCATGAACATCAACAAACGCATCACCAAACATTTCGAAGACAGCGCCGAACTCAAGCTCAGGGTCAAGGACGAACTCGCGCAGCCCATCGCCGACGGCGCGCAGCTGTTTTTCGACTGCGTCACCAACGACGGCAAAATCCTGTGCTGCGGCAATGGCGGTTCGGCGGCCGACGCCCAACATTTCGCGGCCGAACTGCTGAACCGTTTCGAGAAGGAGCGCCCCGGCCTGGCCGCGGTCGCACTGACCACCGACAGCTCGGTGCTGACCTCGATCGCCAACGACTACGATTTCAACCAGGTGTTCTCCAAGCAGGTGCGCGCGCTCGGCCTGCCGCGCGACAGCCTGCTGGCGATCTCTACCAGCGGCAGTTCGCCCAACGTGGTCGCGGCGATCCATGCCGCGCACGAACGCAACATGCGCGTGGTCGCGCTGACCGGTCGCGACGGCGGCGCGATGGCCGCGGCGCTGCGCCCGGACGACGTGCTAATCTGCGTGAATGCGCAGAGCACCGCGCGCATCCAGGAAGTCCATCTGTTAAGCCTGCATTGCCTGTGCGATGTGATCGATTACTTGTTGTTGGGAGAATGAAGATGCGTATTGTTTCTCTGTTGATGCTGGCCCTGCTGACCGGTTCGCTGCAAGGCTGCTTCCCGGTGGTCGCCGCCGGCGTCGGCGCGGGCATGCTGATGGCCGGCGACCGCCGCACCAGCGGCGCCTATGTCGAAGACGAGGCGATCGAGACCAAGGCCTTCGACCGCATCGGCAAGCAGCACAATAGCATCAGCGTGCATGTGAACGTCACCAGCTTCAACCGCAATGTGCTGCTCAGCGGCGAAGTGTCGAGCGAAGCGGTGAAAGCCGAAATCGGCAAGCTGGTTCGCGGCATCGAGAACGTGCGCAACGTCAACAATGAACTGGTCGTCTCCGGCGTCAGTTCGCTGACCGCGCGCAGCAGCGACAGCCTGGTCACTTCGGACGTGAAGTTGCGCTTCATGCAGGACAAGCGCTTCGACACCAACCACGTCAAGGTCGTCACCGAGAACGGCACGGTGTTCCTGATGGGCATCGTCAAGCGCGCCGAGGCCGAGGCGGCAACCGAGATCGCCAGCACAACCGGCGGCGTGCAGCGCGTCGTACGCCTGTTCGAATACCTCGACTGATGCGCACCTCGAATAACCTACTGCGCGTGTCGATTGCGGCGTTGCGCGGTACTCGAAATCCTCATGTACCTTTTGTACATTCCGGTTTCTGCGTTCCGTGCGCCTTGCACTCAACCCGCTCGCTACGGTTTTTCGAGGTGCTTCATGTACCCTGCACCCATTTTTGAACACAAGCTCTGCCGGCCCGAACAGTTCGCCGAACGGGCCGCGCTGTTGCCGCGCCCGCTGGTGTTCACCAACGGCTGCTTCGACGTGCTGCACCGCGGCCACGTCACCTACCTCGCCCAAGCCCGCGCACTGGGCGCATCGTTGATCGTCGGCGTCAACAGCGACGCCTCGGTCAAACGCCAGGGCAAGGGCGACGACCGCCCGATCAACGCCGAGCAAGACCGCATGGAAGTCCTCGCCGCGCTGGAATCGGTCAGCCTGGTGGTGGTGTTCGACGAGGATACGCCGCTGAACCTGATCCTCGCCTGCAAACCGGACGTGCTGGTCAAGGGCGGCGACTGGAAGCCGGAGAACATCGTCGGCAGCACGGAAGTGCTGGCTTGGGGCGGAGCGGTGCATAGCATCCCGTTCCTGCACGAGCGCTCGACCACAGCGTTGCTGAAGAAGATACGCAGCCTCTAAGAATCAGCTCCAGCCTATTTGTCCGCCACAATCGGACGTGCCGTCGTGACAAACGAGACTGCTGGGCCGCCGCCCTTGATGTCCGCATGAACGGCTTCGACGACGGGCGGATTGGTTTGTACCGCAGCATCCCATAGTATGATGAAGTTCGCGCCCGATCCGCCTTCCGACTCCTTGCGCTCGACAAAGAGTTCGAACGTTCCCATCGCGCCGACTTCCACGGGCTTGGGCAGGTATTCCTTGAGCAGCTTGCCTTCGGTGCTGTAATAGCGCGCCGAGACGATCCGGATGGGGGTCTTGAGGCTGGTGTTGCGGATGCTGACCAATGCCGATACCTGGCTCTTCACCGGTTGCTTGTTGGCAATGCGGTCGCCGTGCCAGATATGGGAATAGATCGGCAGGTACAGGGCCTGGCCGGACGATAATTCTTCTGCCGTAACCGACGACGACGACGCACAGAAAGCCAGCAAAAACATCAACAGGCGAATTTTCATTTCGATACTCCGCGAGAGGTAAGTGGAACGCAATTCAACTGCTCGAAAACCGCGAACAATCAAGCGATGTCCTGCAACAATTCTTTCAGGCGGGAGCGGCCTTCCGGGGTGGTCATCACCATCAATACTTCGTTGCCCTGCAAGATGTGGTCGGACGACGGGTTGAACCGCCAAGACTGCTGGCCGCTCTTGGCGGCGAGCACGATGCAATCTTCGTTGCCGTGATACAGCGCCTTCAGCGGCTTGCCTGCCAGGCGCTCCGAAATCGAAATTTCTTCCATGCGAAAGTTGCTTTCGGTCTTGAACATTTCGTCGAGGAAGCTCATCACGTTCGGCCTCACCATCGCCGAAACGATGCTCAGGCCGCCGCTGTAATCGGGCGAAATCACTTCGTCCGCCCCGGCACGCCGGGTCTTTTCGGCATTCTTGAGGTCGTGGCAGCGCGCCACCACGCGCAGGTTCGGATTGAGCTGCTTCGCGCTCAGGCTGATTACCAGGTTGGCGCTATCGTCGTGCGCCACCGCAAACACGCCCTTTGCGCGCATCACGCCCGCAGCCAGCAATACATCGTTGTCCGTCGCGTCGCCGTTCAGGTATAGCTGCTCCGGATGACTGCCGACATAGCGATTGATATTCCCCATATCGCTATCGACGATGACCGTCTTGCGCCCGGTCGCCCCCAGCTCATTCGCCACATTGCTGCCCACCAGCCCGATGCCGCATACGATGTAATGATTCTTGAGTTGGTCGATTTTGTTCTGCATCTTCTTTCTCCGCCAAGAAACGTTAAGGTCCCGTTCCAGCATGAATGTCACGAATGTCGAAAGCACATAGCCCAGCAAACCGATACCGGCAATGCCGATAAACACGGTGAACAAGCGGCCATACTCGTACTGCGTCACATCGACAATCTCTCCATAGCCGATGGAGGCGATGGTGATGAATGTCATGTAGAAGCAATCCACCCAGGAATACTGCTCGCCCCCGAGGATGCGATAACCCACCGTGCCGATGGCGAACACCGCCACCAGGCCCAGCAGCGAAATCAAGAGATTGCGGACTACTTTCGATTCCTGATGTTCAACCATAATCAATCTGCGCTTCCCGCGTTCCGGGAGTAAAAAGCCTGTCGTTGCTGGGGGCGCAGTTTCTCATATTGTCGAGAATATTGGATGACGAAGAATGGTTGTACGCCGTATTAAGCGGGCCGCGACACCTTCCTCGGCGTATGCATCAAGCCGGTTTCTGTTCGTCCTCAATGCCGACGATCTGCGTGAGGTAGTGCTCCAAATTGCGCTCGGCATGCTGCGGGTAGTGCTCCGGCAGGCAGTCGATGCGCAGGATGCGGTCGAAGCGGAAATTGCGGTATTCGTCGCGCAGCTCGCACCAGGCCAGCAGCGTCCAGTGGTCGCCCCAACCGACCATGCCCAGCGGCCACAGCGTGCGCTCGGTCTCCTGCTCTTTCATGTCGCGATAGGCGATGGTCACCTTGAGGCGCGACTCGCACGCCTTGCGCAACAGGCCGTGCGTCTCGCGTTCGGGATAGGAATAGTTCGGGATGCGGTAAGGCAGGCGCGAGATTTCGTTCAACATCGCGGGCGTCAGCACGGCCAATATCTTGGCTTCGGCCTGTCTGGCCGCCTCGGCCAACGCCGGATCGGTCCACGCCTGCACCATGCGGCTACCCGCCAGCAGCGCGGTGACCTCGTCCATCCCGAACATCAGCGGCGGCAGATCATAGCCTTTGCGCAGACGGTAACCCACACCCGCTTCGCCGTCGATGGGCACGCCGGAGAGCACCAGCGCTTGGATGTCGCGATACACCGTGCGCACCCCCACGCCCAACTTCTCCGCCAGCGCCTGCCCGGTCATCGCCGTGCGACGACCTTGCAAGAGGGTGACCAGCTGGAACAGGCGTTCGGATTTTCGCATGGATTACGGCTTGAGCTTTTTGACTTTGGGTTTGGGCCACGGCAACTCTCGCGCCGTGGCCCGCATCAGTTCGCACAGCCATTCCCGCTCTTCCCAAAGGTCGCCGGGAATCAGCAGATGCGGCTTCGCGCCAGGATAGGGCGAACCTTCGATCACCTGTTTCAGCATCGCCCTGCCCACGTTAACGTGAAACTCGCGTAGCGACTCGTTCGCCTCCTCGCCCGCTTGCGGGAGAGGATTGAGGTGAGGGAAACGGGCATGGTAAGTTTCATCATCAGGGACGGTACACTTGCCATGCCCGTTAGTCGGCTTGAGAAAAAGCTGGTCGTCGCAAACCAACGCAACCGGCTTGCCGTCCAGATACAGGCAATATTCGCCGAACATCTTTTTGGCCGACGCAGCACCCGTGCCGGAGAGTTGGTCGAGAAGGAAGTCGATTGTGTTCTGTGCGGTTGCCATTTCCGCTACCTCAGGTTGTTTCCCAATACCCACATTATCTCTCAACGGCTGATGACCACCTCGCTGACCTGGATCACAGTCTCGATGTCGGTGTAATTCGGCATGTCGCCTTGCAACTCGGCGGCATGCGGCAGGAAGGCTGCCATGAAATCGTCCACCGAATCGAACAAGTAATGGCACATGGCAACGTAGCTCGGCGCGGAGCCGGGCGATGCGCCGCCCAACCCGCGCTCCACCGACACGCCGCGATAGCCCTTGCCTGCACTCAGCAGTTCGATAGAGCGCGGCATGTGTTTATCGAGGTAGTAGTCCATGTCGAACCTGCCGGTGTTGGGATACAGGATGCTGATCTTGACCATCGCCCGCCCCTTAGCCGCGTTGCATCACATGCGCCTGACTGCGGCTCATCGAGAAACTGGACATATCAATGAACTGCTCGCAAGCCGCTTTCAACTCCGGGCCAAACTGCTCGCCTGCCACTTTCGCCGCATCCATGCTTTCCCAATACACCATATCGATCCACTCGCCGTCCCCGGTCTCGGAAACGCTGCGGAAGCGGAACCCCGGCTGCCGCGCAACCCAGTCGTTGATCTTCTCGTTCGCCTTAAGCCAATCTGTCGAGGTTACGCCTTGTTTCAAGCGGAAATGCATCAGCTCTATCGTGTCGGACATGTTTTTCTCCTTGTATGAAGCGCCGGAACGCCCGGCGGAGAGAATGTAACTACCTGCTGCTGACAGCGTAGTGTCAGCAGCATGCTGCGGTTTGTGGATTAGGCTCAGGCTTGCGATAATGCGCCGCTATGACTACTCCTACCGAAATCACCCTGCACCAGAAATCGAAGACGCTGGAACTCGCGTTCGACGACGGTGCGCGTTACAACCTGCCCGCCGAGTTCTTGCGCGTGTATTCCCCCTCCGCCGAAGTGCGCGGTCACGGCGAGGGGCAAGAGACATTGCAAGTCGGCAAGCGCGACGTCGGCATCACCGGCATCGAGCCTTCCGGCAGCTACGCGATCAAAATCGAGTTCGACGACGGCCACGACAGCGGCCTGTATACCTGGGACTACCTGTACGGACTGGGGCGCGACCAGGAGATACTCTGGCACAATTACCTGCACCGGCTGGAAGCGGCCGGCGCATCGCGCGAACCATAAACATATCCCCTCCCCCTTGCAGGGGGAGGGCCAGGGAGGGGGTAGAAGTCGGAGCGCCCCTCACCCCAACCCTCTCCCGCCAGCGGGAGAGGGAATTAAACGAGGAGCACCACCATGGCAGAAACCCATTTCGGCTTTGAAACCGTAGACGAAAAAGACAAGGCCAAAAAGGTCGCCGGCGTGTTCACCTCGGTCGCAAGCAAGTACGACATCATGAACGACCTGATGTCCGTCGGCCTGCATCGCGTGTGGAAGCGCTTCGCGGTCGGACTGGCGAACGTGCACACCGGCCAGCGCGTGCTCGACGTCGCCGGCGGCTCCGCCGACCTGTCGCGCCTGTTCCTGAAAGCCGTCGGCCCCAGCGGCCAGGTCGTGCTGACCGACATCAACAACGCGATGCTGCGCGTCGGCCGCGACCGACTGCTCGATGAAGGCATCGCCACGCCGACGACACAGTGCGACGCCGAACACCTGCCCTTCCCCGACAACTACTTCAACTGCGTCAGCATCGCCTTCGGCCTGCGCAACGTCACCCACAAGGACGCCGCGCTACGCGAAATGAAGCGCGTACTCAAACCCGGCGGACGCGTGATCGTGCTGGAATTCTCCAAGGTCGCCAAGCCGCTGGAGAAGGTCTACGACCTGTATTCGTTCAAGCTGCTGCCGAAAATGGGCGAACTGATCGCCAACGACGCGGATAGTTATCGTTACCTCGCCGAATCCATCCGCATGCACCCGGGACAGGAAGAACTAAAGCAGATGATGGAGGACGCCGGACTGGAGCGCGTCGAGTACTTCAACATGACCGGCGGCGTGGTGGCGGTGCATCGGGGGTATAAACTTTAGCAACTATAGAAAACTTACATCAGCAACATATAACTTATGTTGAACATTTTCGGAGAGGGCATGAAAGACCTTGTAAAAAACCCAATAGGAATTATTGCCCTCTTCATATCGCTGATCTATGGCTTTGCCAATTTATTACTGGGAGCAACAGCCAAATCACTTACACCGGATGAAAGATTTCCTCTCATCATATTTATTGTCCTGTTTCCTGTTGTTGTTCTAGGGATTTTTTATTTACTCGTATCAAGGCATCACGGCAAACTATATGCACCTGGAGACTATAAGGACGACAAGTCTTTTCTTCGCACACTCTCTCAGGAAGAACGAGAGAAAAAGTTGGAGATAGAAGTCGAAGAGGCTTTGCCTACTGTTAATGTAGAACAGCTTCAACTTCACAAGGATGTAAACACCGATTCTCAAGCAATTATTCCTGAACGCTCCGTCAATGAAGTAAGGGAAGAGCTTCGTCTCGTTGAAGAGTTGGCAGTCGCAAAATTTGAGCGTGAATTTAATTTGCGCGCCACACGGGATGTAGGCGTAGGTGATACAGGAGCTAATTTCGACGCACTATTTGAGGATGGAAATAAACCTACATTTTTAGAAGTTAAGGCCATCCGAAGGCATATGCTCGGCAACGCCATGCTTGATCGGGTCTTGTATAACGCAGTGATCGCTGACAAATACTTGAACTCGAACATGAAACTTATAATCGCCGTCGTCCATTCATTTAGTAAAGATGAACTCGCCCGAGTTGAGAAATTCTGGCGTAAACGCATCGAAAAGTGTCCTGTCTCAATTGAGCTTCGCTTTATCCCTCGTGATGAACTTAGCTCTTAATCAACCACGTAAGGCGCACTAACCAACGGGCAGTGCGCCGCACGCATCCGGCGGAATACGCTGCGCTAACCCGACCTACATAACTACAGCCCCCCGCCATTGCATCGCCTCCCGTCTTCGACGAAGATGCGCATCACATTTGCGATGCACGAGGTGTTCCATGAAAACCGCGACCATGCCTGCGCTGCGGGCACAACCCGAGCTGAGGCAAGCCGCCGAAGAGATTTTGCGTCCGGGCGAGACGCTTTCCGCGTTCGTCGAGGATTCGGTACGCCGCAATGTGGAGTTGCGCCGGGCGCAGCAGGAATTCATTGTGCGCGGATTGGCCTCGCGGGATGCAGCGAAGAAATCCGGCGTCTATATTTCGTCGGAAGAGGTGTTGCAGGAGCTGGACGACATGCTCGTCAGCGCCAAAAGAAGACCGGTAAGTCTCGTAGGTCGGGTTAGGCCGCAGGCTGTAACCCGACATCTTGACTTCGCCGTGCGCCATCAGCGCGAAGACGATTACCTTTAACGACCTGAAAATCACCGGAGGAAACATGAGCGGCTGGGGTTGTCCACATGAAGTCGACGGCAAGTGCCAGAAGGTGCTGAACCAGACCTGCGACATCGGCATGAAAGGCTGCGTGCTGGCCGGACGCTTCCGCTTCGCGGACGACAGCAAGAACCGGCCGAAGAAGGAGCCGGCCGGCGCATCGCCCCAAAGGGTGGATGCGCCAGCAAGCGATAGCGAGCAGGGCTGATTCCGGCCGGGTCTGCGTTCGGCCGCCGCCCTCCGTCCCGTTCTTTTTCGAGCTATCCCGCCGCCAACTTCGCGTACAATTCGACGCAAAGACTTGCGCACAAGCGTGTTTCACATATCGCAAATCCGTTAACCCGATCGCCCATTAGCCCGAACCCCGGTATGCCGCAAAGTGTAGAAAAACTGGCCGTCCTGTTCGCCGACATCAGCGGCAGCACCGCGCTCTACGAGAGCCGCGGCGACGAGATCGCGCGCCGGTTGATTGCCCAGTGCATCGCGGTGATGCTGCGCGAGGTGCAGGCCTACCGGGGCACGCTGATCAAGACCATAGGCGACGAGATCATGTGCACCTTCGCCAGCGCCGAGGCGGCGCTGCTCGCTGCCTGTGCGATGCAGAATTCCGTGGAAAAGGGCCGCTTCGAAGGCGGCTATCCCATGCACATCCGCGTCGGCTTCCATTACGGCGATGTGATACGCGAGGAGGGCGACGTGTTCGGCGACACCGTCAACGTCGCCGCACGCGTCGCGGCGATCACTCGCGCCAGCCAGATCATGACCACCCAGGCGGTGGTCGATGCGCTGACTCCGGCGTCGCGCGAGAAAACCCGCCAGATCATGCGCGCCGAATTCAAGGGCAAGCAGGAGCAGTTCGACATCTCGCTGGTCGTCTGGGAGATGGACGACATGATGAGCACGCGCATCGGCACGCCGGCGTTCCGCAAGGTTCCGGACAATTTCGACGAATTGCTGCTGCGCTATCGCGACCAGACGCTCAAGGTCAACAAGGAGCGCCGCAGCGTCGTGCTGGGACGCGGCGATACCTGCGACATGGCCGTGATGAACAACTACGCGTCGCGCCAGCACATGCGCATCGAACTGCGTTTCGGCAAATTCGTCGCGATCGACCAGAGCACCAACGGCACCTACCTCCGTTTCGACGACGGCCAGGTGGCGCGCATCGCCCGCGAAGAAATCATTCTGCACGGCGTCGGCTCCATCAGCATGGGGCAGACCTATACCGACAATCCCGCCGATCTGGTCGAATTCTCGGTCACCTCCCAGCACGCCCCTCTCTCCGGTAAATCCTGACTGCCATCTTGAGTGCCCCGCGCCATGCCCCGCGCGACCGCGGGTTCGAACTGATTCATCTGGACGACAGCTTGCTGGTGGCGAACAAACCCGCAGGCCTGCTCGCCGTGCCGGGGCGCGGCCCGGACAAACAGGACTGCCTGGTCGCGCGGGTGCAGGCCGAATTCCCGGATGCGCTGACGGTACACCGACTGGATATGGCGACCTCGGGGCTGATCCTGTTCGCGCGCGGCGCGGAGATGCAGAGCCAACTGTCCCGGATGTTCCGCGAACGCCTGATCGGGAAACGCTATGTCGCGCTGGTCGCCGGAAAGGTCGCACCCGAAACCGGCGAGATCGCGCTGCCGCTGATCGCCGATTGGCCGAACCGCCCGCGCCAGAAGGTGGATCACGACATCGGCAAACCTTCGCTGACGCGCTACCGGCTGCTGGACTACGATGCCGGCAGCGACACCGGCTATGTCGAACTGGAGCCGGTCACCGGCCGCTCGCACCAGCTACGCGTTCATCTGGCGTCGTTGGGCCACGCCATCGTCGGCGATACCTTATACGGCGGCCGCGAGGCGGAGCGGCTGATGCTGCACGCCTGCCTGCTGGGTTTCATCCATCCGCTAGCCGGCCAACCGCTGACGCTAACGAGCAACCCGCCGTTTCGATCTGCCTCCGATGCTATACTTCCGCCTGATTTGTTTTAACCACTCGTGAGGAAATCCATGAAACGCTTTTTGACCCTGTTGACCATCGCCATGACCTGCCTGACCCTGTTTGCCGCAACGGCGGAGGCCAAGCGTCTCGGGGGCGGCGGCAGCTTCGGCAAACAACGTTCGACAGCGCCACAACAGGCACAACAAGCCCCTGCCGCAACGCCTTCTCCGATGCAGAACGGGACGCCGGCCAAGCAGGGCAACAAGTGGATGGGCCCGCTGGCCGGCATCGCCGCCGGTCTCGGTCTGGCCGCGCTGTTCTCCCACTTCGGTCTGGGCGAAGGCATGGGCACGATCCTGATGATCGTCCTGGCTGTCGTCGCGGTGATGTTCCTGGTGTCCATGCTGCGCAAGAAACAGCAACCGGCGATGCAATATGCCGGCGTAGGCGCTCCCTATGGCGGCGCTCAGCAACCCGCAGCTCAGCCTTTGAGTGGTTCGACGGCGGCAATGCCCGCCCAAAGCGCGCGCAACATCCCTGCCGACTTCCCCGTCGACAGCTTCCTGCGTAGCGCCAAGACCAGCTTCATCCGCCTGCAGGCCGCGAATGACCGCAAAGACCTGAACGACATCCGCGAATACACCACGCCGGAAATGTTCGCCGAGATCTCGATGCAGATGCAGGAACGCGACGACGCGCCGCAGAAGACCGACGTGCTGTCCATCCACACCGACCTGCTGGAAGTGGCGAACGAAAACGACTTGGCGATTGCCAGCGTGCGTTTCACCGGCCAGTTGCGCGAGAACAACGGTGCGCCGGAAAGCATCGACGAAATCTGGCATGTGCAGAAAGACCTGCGCGACGACAAGTCGGTCTGGCTGCTCGCCGGTATCCAGCAAACCACGCTGCAATAATCTCCCATGTTCGCCCAGCCCACCGCCGCAGCGCTTAACCACCTGCTCCAGCAGAACCGCTGGGCGCTGCCGCGGCTGGTGCGCTTCGCCGGCAAGACGGCGCGATTCGACATCGCGCCGTTTTCGTTTGCGTGGACCGTGCTGCCCGACGGCATGCTGGCCAGCGCCGACAACTCGACCAGCGCCGATGCGGTCTGCGTGATCGCGCCGTCGCTGCTGCCGCGCCTGGCCCTGCACGACGAACGCGCGCATGCCGACATCCGCAGCGAGGGCGATGCCGCGATGCTGGCGGAGATCTTCTTCCTGTTCCGCAACCTGCGCTGGGATGCGGCGGAAGACCTGAGCCGCGTCACCGGCGACGTCGCCGCCGAACGCATCGTGCAGGCCGTGCAAGGCGGAAAGCAGCAACTGCAAGACGCCGCGCTGAATCTGTCGCAGGCCGCCGCAGAGTACCTGACCGAAGAGCATCCGCTGCTGGTCAAGCCGACGCAGATCGCTGCTTTCGTCCAGCAGGTCGACACCCTGCGCGACGACATCGCCCGTCTCGAACAACGCGTCGCCCGCCTGAAATCCTCCGGTAATTCCTGATGCTGCGCCTGTTGCGTTTGTTGAAGATCGTCTTCGTCGTGCTGCGTTTCGGGCTCGACGAGTTCCTGCTCGCCCACGCGCGAGTGCGCTGGCTGCGCGCGCCGCTGAACCTGCTGCTGTTCTTCCGCGACACCTCGCGCCCGCGCGCGGTGCGGCTGCGGCTCGCGCTGGAGGCACTGGGCCCGATCTTCGTCAAGTTCGGCCAGATGCTGTCCACGCGGCGCGATCTGATGCCCGCCGACTTGGCCGACGAGCTGGCGAAGCTGCAGGACCAGGTGCCACCCTTCCCTTCGGCGCAGGCGGTCGCGATGCTGGAAACCGCTTATGGCAAGCCGCTGAGCGCGGTGTTCAAGAGCTTCGAGGAGACGCCGGTCGCCAGCGCCTCAGTCGCGCAGGTGCATTTCGCGGTGCTGCCGGACGGACGCGACGCGGCGGTGAAGATCCTGCGCCCCGGCATCGCCAGCGTGATCGAGCACGACCTCGCGCTGCTCGACATCTGCGCCGACCTGATCGAGCGCCTGTGGTCCGAAGGTCGCCGCCTCAAGCCGCACGAAGTGGTGAGCGAATTCGAAAAGTATCTGCGCGACGAACTCGACCTGATGCGCGAAGCCTCCAGCGCCAGCCAGTTGAAGCGCAACTTCGCCAATTCGCCGCTGCTGGTGGTGCCCGAAATCTATTGGGACTTCTGCAGCAGCGAAGTGATGGTGATGCAGCGCATGTACGGCATCCCGATCAGCCAGGTCGACGCGCTGCGCGAGGCCGGCATCGACGTCCCGCGGCTGGCGGCGAACGGCGTCGAGATCTTCTATTCGCAAGTGTTCCGCGACGGCTTCTTCCACGCCGATATGCATCCGGGCAACGTTCAGGTCGCCCTCGACGGCCGTTACATCGCACTGGACTTCGGCATCATGGGTACCCTGACCGACAGCGACAAGCACTACCTCGCGCAGAACTTCATCGCGTTCTTCCGCCGCGACTACAAGCGCGTCGCCGAGGTGCACATCGAATCCGGCTGGGCCCCCGCCGACACCCGGGTGGACGAGCTCGAAGGCGCGATCCGCTCGGTGTGCGAACCGATCTTCGACCGGCCGCTGCGCGAGGTGTCGTTCGGCCGCGTGCTGCTGCGCCTGTTCCAGATCTCGCGCCGCTTCGGCATCGAAGTCCAGCCGCAACTGGTGCTGCTGCAGAAGACGCTGCTGAACATCGAAGGCTTAGGGCTGCAGCTCGATCCGGAGCTGGATCTGTGGAAGACCGCCAAGCCCTGGCTGGAAAGCTGGATGAACGAACAGGTCGGCTGGCGCGGTTTTCTGAAGTCGCTGCGCGAAGAAGCGCCGCGCTACGCGACGCTGCTGCCGCAACTGCCGCGGCTGTTGCACCGCCATCTGGAAACCAGCCACCAGACCAGCCTGCACGACGTGACGCTGCACAAGGAGCTGGAGCGGCAAAAGAAGATCAACTTCCGGTTGTCGGTCGCCATCGTCGTGGTGCTGGGGCTGCTGGCCTGGCAGACGCTGCGCGTCGGGATGTAACAACCGCATCGACCTGACGAAGAAAGACCCGCCGCGGCGGGTCTTTTTATTTGTTTGCAGATACCTTCCCGAAAATTCGCGAGGAGGGATGGATGCAAGGCGCACGGAACGCAGCAACCGGAATGTACACAAGGTACATGAGGATTACGAGTACCGCGCAACGCCGCAGACGCCCTCCGCAGCAATTTTCCTTCAGACGAAGAATCCGCCTTCCCACAATTCTTCGGTCAGCGTCCGGTAATCCGCAGCACCCGGGCTGAACGAGGCGAATTCGAACACATCCTGCCCGTGCATCGGACTGGCTGCCAGCGCGGCGTTCTCGCCGATACGCGTGGCGCAGACCAGGTTGCCGTATCTTTCCCTGAGCTTCTCGTCCACTTCGAACGCCAGCTTGCGCCGGGCATCGAAACGTGTCACGACGATCTTGCGCTCGAAGCGGCGGTTGAGCTTCTTTTCCAGCACGTTCAGCGCGCTGTCCAGGCGGTGCACGCCCTGCAGCGACAGGAAGTCGGCCGACACCGGGATCAGCACGCGGTCGGTCGCCAGCAGCGCATTCAGCGTCAGCACGCCCAGCATCGGGCAGCAGTCGATCAGCACCGGCGATCCGACGAATGCGAGTTCGTCCTGCATGCCGCGGCGCAACAGCGTCGCCGCCTTGGGGTCGCTGCCGAACATCGCGTCTATCTTGGCCAGTTCCAGCGAGGCCGGAATCAGCTTCCAGCCGCGCGGGGTCTTGTGCAGCAGATTCGACAGCGGCGTCTTGTGCTTGAAGAAGCCCGCCATGCCGGCGTCCGGTGCGACCCGCGCCGCGCCGCTGGACAGGGTCAGGTGGCCCTGCGGGTCCATGTCCAGGGCGATCGGAGACTGCCGCGCGAGGTTCAGTGCTGCGGTCACGTTCAGACAGGTGGTGGTCTTGCCGACCCCGCCCTTTTGATTGAATACGGCGATTACCGCCATGTGGTGAGTCTCCTGGTTATTCGGATGGGAACGAGAAATCGCCCCCAATGTAGGTCGGGTTTTACCCGGCAGCGTCGACATATTCGAGACGGTCGTGTCGGGTTGAAACCCGACCTACAGCCGTTCTTCTCCCCCAAGCCGAGAAACCTCGCGTCATCGGCCCCGTTATTCAACTGTTACCGACTTCGCAAGGTTACGCGGCATGTCCACATCCGTTCCCTTTTGCAGTGCGACGTAATATGCCAGCAGTTGCTGCGGGATGGTGTGCAGAATAGGGCTCAAATAACCCGCGTGTTCGGGCATTTGCATCACATGGTGCCGTCCGCGGCACGGATATGGGTGTCGGCATCGCCGGCCGGATAGGCCTCGGCAGAGGCCTCCTTCCCTTGCCGCGCGATATGCAGGAACAAGATTTATTTACTACGTTATTTGCCTCTATTTTTGCAGGTGTTTACCTTAGAGCCTCCATCAGTCGTTAAGGCAACAATATTGCCGACCTCTCTCTTCCGCAACGGAATCAAGCAAACCGAGCTTGTTTTTCCTGTCAATCAGGGCGACAAACATGCAACCGGAATCCGACTCCAGGCAATCGCTATTAAATCAACGTATCCAGTCCAGTTTGCGTAGGGCTGAGACGTACACGCTGGGTTTGCGCAAGGCATACACTCGGTTAGTAGTCGGCGGGCTGACGAGTTCAGCGGCGACGACGCTGATAGCGGGGGGCACTGCGCTGCAGGGCCCATTACTTGGGTCTGGCACCACGGGTTGGCGGATAACCTGTATCGTCGCCGCGCTCTTGAGCCTGATATCGGCAATCTGTGTGGGTGCCGGCCAGCAATTGAAACTGGGAGAGCGACTGCCGCAAGGGCTGCTCTGCGTAGGCCGCTTGCGCGCCCTGGATATGGCCCTTGCGATCGGGAGTCGCGGCTGGAACGATATCGCAATAGAGTACGAGGAAATCGTAAAAGGATTTGCGGAAGTATTGATCGATGAATAAGACACGTCAGTTTGTCTTGTAGCGTGTGTGATTATTTCTCTCGCCGTCCGGCCTCACCATATCAAGCTATCAAGAGCCATTGTTCTGGACAACGGCAAAGGCAACCCGCTGCCTTGGTTATTCGTTGCTTCATCAGCGCTCCCCATCTTCCGCTTATGGCTTTCAGCGACTAAACTGCGCGCCTGTCGCACTATCATCAATTTGAAACAAGGAATCCATCATGAGCGGTTTGCCCAAATGTCCCCAATGCGGTTCGGAATACGCCTACGAGGACGGCAGTGTGTATGTTTGCCCCGAGTGCGCGCACGAGTGGCCTAAAGATGCGCCCGCCGATGCCGGCGAACAGCAGCGCATTTACAAAGATGCCTTTGGCAATGTACTGGTCGACGGCGATTCGGTGACTGTCATCAAGGACTTGAAAATCAAGGGGTCGTCCTCGGTCGTCAAGGTCGGCACCAAGGTCAAGAACATCCGTCTGATCGATGGCGACCACGACATCGATTGCAAGATCGACGGCATCGGCGCGATGCAGTTGAAGACGGAATTCGTCAAGAAGGCATAAGCCGCCTCAATCTAGTGGCGGTGCAATCTTGATGATCTCTTCGGCGGAGGTCAGGCCTGCAGCGACTTTTTCCGCACCGGAGAGGCGTAGCGGCTTCATCCCTTCCTGCCGCGCAAGCGCCTTGATCTTGCCCAGTTCGGCATCGCGAACTACCAGCTTTTTCATCTCGGCACTGAGCGGCAGCATCTCGTAGATGCCGGTGCGGCCCCGGTAGCCGGTCATGCGGCATTCCAGGCAGCCGGTGGCGACGTTGACCTGCCTGGGCTTGGCAGCCTTCCACGGGCTGACCAGCTCCTGCCAGGTCTCGTCGCTAATCTCGCCCTTCGTCTTGCAATGCGGGCACAGCGTGCGCGCAAGGCGTTGCGCCATCACGCCCAGCAGCGTGGCGTTCAGCAGGTAGGGCGGAACGCCCAGTTCCAGCAGGCGGGAGATCGCCGATGGCGCGTCGTTGGTATGCAGCGACGACAGCACCAGGTGGCCTGTCAACGCCGCCTGAATCGCCATCTCTGCGGTCTCGACGTCGCGGATTTCGCCGACCATGATGATGTCGGGATCCTGCCGCAGCAGAGTGCGGATGCCATCGGCGAAGTTCAGGCCGATGTTGTGCTGCACCTGCATCTGGTTGAATGCCGGTTCGATCATCTCGATCGGGTCTTCGACGGTGCAGACGTTGACCTCGGGCGTGGCGAGCTGCTTCAGCGTGGAATACAGCGTGGTGGTCTTGCCGGAGCCGGTAGGGCCGGTGACCAGGATGATGCCGTTGGGCTGGCGCGTCCAGCCGTTCCACATCGCAGTCTGGTCGCGCGTGAAGCCGAGGTCGGCGAAGTTCTTCACCAGTATCTCCGGATCGAAGATACGCATCACCAGCTTTTCGCCGAAGGCGGTGGGCATAGTCGACAGGCGCAGTTCGATCTCGTCGCCGTCGGCGCTGACGGTCTTGATGCGTCCGTCCTGCGGCCTGCGCTTCTCGACCATATCCATGCGCCCGAGCAGCTTGATGCGGTTGGTGATCGCGTTGGTGACCGGGGCCGGCAGCTGGTAGACCTGGTGCATCACGCCGTCGATGCGGAAGCGCACGATGCCGAGATCGCGACGCGGTTCGAGATGGATGTCGCTGGCGCGCTGTTCGAAGGCATATTTGAACAGCCAGTCCACCAGCGTGACGACATGCTGTTCGTTGGCATCCAGGTTTTTGTTCTTGCCCAGCTCGACCAATTGCTCGAAGTTCTGCACGCCTATCGCCTGCCCGGCCTTGGCCTTGTTGGCAAGCTGCACCGATTGCGCAAGGTTGTAAATTTCCGGCAGGTAGTGGTTGATATCCAGCGGGCTGGCCAGCACCAGCTCGATCTTCATATTCAGCACCCGCTCTAGCTCCGCGACCCAGTCGGAAACAAAAGGCTCGGCTGTGGCTATGGTTACCTCGCGATCGCTGATCTTGATTGGCATGATCTTCAGCCGCTCTGCGTAAGACTTGGATACCAGATTGCCTATGCCCGCGAAATTCAGCTGCAGCGGATCGATATGGATGTAGGTCATACCGACATGGGCGGCCAGCCATTCGGTGAGAAATTCAACCGTCAGCAGCTTGTTCGGCGGAAGACGGTTGCGCCATTTCTGCTCGCCGATGACGACCAACGGATGCACATGCTCGCCGCGGTAGCGCTTGAGCAGCTTGTCGGCCTCCTCCGCCGGCAGCATGTCGTCGCGCACCAGCCAGCGCAGGATGAACTCCAGCGTGAGTTTCTGTCCCTGCTGTGCGGCGATGAAATTCTCTTTAGTCATGGCATTGCACCCTGATTGAACTTGCCCAGTTTAATGGCTTGCGCGGCGAAATGCATCGTACGCTCGTACGACAGACACAAAAAAAGCAGCCGAAGCTGCTTTTTCCGATGTTGCATTGCCGAACGCGATCAGTGCGTCTGCTTGCGCAGTTGCTGGATCGCGCGCAGTTGGGCGATGGCTTCGGCCAGCTCGGCTTGCGCCTGGGCGTAGTCGAGGTCGGAGATACGATTCTTCATCGCCTCTTCCGCCGCCTGCTTGGCTTCCAGTGCTCGCGCCTCGTCCAGGTCACCGCCGCGGATCGCGGTGTCGGCCAGGATGGTGACCACGCTGGGTTGCACTTCCAGCATGCCGCCCGATACGTAGATCAGCTCTTCCTGTTCCTGGTCGGGACGCTTGATGCGCACTGCGCCCGGTTTGATGCGGGTCATCAGCGCGGTGTGGCGCGGGTAAATACCCAGTTCGCCCATCTCGCCGGGAACGATCACGACTTCCGCCAGCCCGGAGAAGATTTGCTCCTCCGCGCTAACTACGTCGACATGTACGGTCATTGCCATGGCATTTACCTTTTACTGAAGGGTCTTGGCTTTTTCGACTGCTTCTTCGATGCTGCCGACCATGTAGAACGCCTGCTCAGGCAGGTGATCGTATTCGCCTGCGACGATAGCCTTGAAGCCCTTGATAGTGTCCTTCAGGGTCACATACTTGCCCGGTGCGCCGGTGAACACTTCGGCAACGTGGAACGGCTGCGACAGGAAGCGCTGAATCTTACGCGCACGTGCCACGGCCAGCTTGTCTTCCGGTGCCAGTTCGTCCATACCCAGAATCGCGATGATGTCGCGCAATTCCTTGTAGCGCTGCAGAGTCTGCTGCACGCTGCGGGCCACGGAGTAGTGCTCTTCGCCCACGACCAGCGGGTCCAGCTGGCGGGAGGTAGAGTCCAGCGGATCGACCGCAGGGTAGATACCCAGCGAAGCGATGTCGCGGGACAACACGACGGTGGAGTCCAGGTGCAAGAAGGTCGTCGCAGGAGACGGGTCGGTCAAGTCGTCCGCAGGCACGTAAACGGCCTGGATGGAAGTGATCGAACCAACCTTGGTCGAAGTGATACGCTCTTGCAGACGGCCCATTTCTTCAGCCAGTGTCGGCTGATAACCCACGGCGGAAGGCATACGACCCAGCAGCGCGGACACTTCGGTACCGGCCAGTGTATAGCGGTAGATGTTGTCCACGAAGAACAGGATGTCGCGGCCTTCGTCACGGAATTTTTCAGCCATGGTCAAACCGGACAGCGCCACGCGCAGACGGTTGCCAGGCGGCTCGTTCATCTGACCGAACACCATCGCGACCTTGGACTTGGTGAAGTCTTCCTTGTCGATAACGCCTGCATCAGACATTTCGTGGTAGAAGTCGTTACCTTCGCGGGTACGCTCACCCACGCCGGCGAACACCGACAGACCGCTGTGCTGCTTGGCGATGTTGTTGATCAGCTCCAGCATGTTCACGGTCTTGCCCACACCCGCGCCGCCGAACAGACCGACCTTACCGCCCTTGGCGAACGGGCAAACCAGGTCGATAACCTTGATGCCGGTTTCCAGCAGGTCAACGGAAGGAGACAGTTCGTCGAACTTCGGTGCCTTCTGATGAATTTCGCGTTTCTCGGTGCACTTGATCTCGCCGGCTTCGTCGATCGGACGACCCAGCACGTCCATGATGCGCCCCAGTGTGCCGGTGCCAACAGGAACCGAGATCGCGCTGCCGGTGGCATTGACTGCCATGCCGCGGCGCAGACCGTCGGAAGAACCCATCGCGATGGTACGGACGACGCCGTCGCCCAGCTGCTGTTGCACTTCGAACGTCAGACCCGCTTCGGCAGTGGAGCTGCCGGCGTCAGCCAGCGTCAAAGCCTCGTAAACCTTGGGCATTTGATCACGCGGGAATTCGATGTCAACCACCGCGCCGATACACTGAACAATCTTTCCTTGACTCATTTTAAGATTCCCCGTCTAAATTAATTCTGAATTCTCTGCCGATTAGCCGATCGCTGCCGCGCCGCCCACGATCTCGGAAATTTCCTTGGTGATCGCTGCCTGACGCGCCTTGTTGTAGACCAGCTTGAGTTCGCCGATGACGCTCTTCGCGTTGTCGGAAGCGGCCTTCATGGCCACCATGCGCGAGCTCTGTTCGGAAGCCATGTTCTCCACGACCGCCTGGTAAACCAGGGACTCGATGTAGCGCACCAGCAACTCGTCGACAACCTGCTTGGCATCCGGCTCGTAGATGTAATCCCAGTTGCCTTCGCTCGTGCCCAGCTGTTCGCCGGAAAGCGGCAGCACCTGTTCGACCACCGGCTCTTGCTTCATCGTGTTGACGAAGTGGTTGTAGCTCAGATAGATCGCGTCGATCTCGCCTGCCACGTAAGCATCCAGCATCACCTTGACGGCGCCGATCAGCTTCTCGATGTGCGGCGTGTCGCCCAGGCCGGTCAGATGCGACTTGACGTTGGCGCCCATGCGATTCATGAAGCTGAAACCCTTGTTGCCGATCGGACAAACCGTGATGCCCTTGCCCTCGCCTTCCCAAGTCTTCATGTTGCCGATCGCGAGGCGCAGCACGTTGGTGTTCAAACCGCCGCACAAGCCCTTGTCGGACGTGACGACGATCATACCGACGTTCTTGATGCTCTCGCGCTTGACCAGGAATGGATGCTTGTATTCCGGGTTGGCGCGCGACAAGTGAGCGGCGACATTGCGGATCTTCTCGGCATAGGGGCGCGCGGCACGCATGCGATCCTGCGCCTTGCGCATTTTCGCTGCTGCCACCATTTCCATCGCACGGGTGATCTTGCGCGTATTTTCTACGCTCTTGATCTTGGTGCGAATTTCTTTACTGCCCGCCATAACTCACCTCGCCTTAGTAGACTGCCGTTGCCTTGAACGATTCGATAGCGGCAGACAAAAGCTTCTCGTTGTCGCCGGACAGATCCTTGGTGGATTCGATCGCGTCCATCAGTGCCTTGTTGCTGGACTTCAGGTTGGCGTGCAATGCGGCTTCGAAAGCCAGCGCCTTGGGCACGGCCACGTCGTCGAAGTAACCCTTGTTCACTGCGAACAGTGTGGTCGCCATTTCGGACACGGACAGCGGGCAGTATTGCAGCTGCTTCATCAGTTCGGTCACCAGACGGCCGCGCTCCAGTTGCTTGCGGGTCGATTCGTCCAAGTCGGAAGCGAACTGCGCGAACGCAGCCAGTTCACGATACTGAGCCAGAGCCAGACGCACACCGCCACCCAGCTTCTTGATGACCTTGGTCTGCGCTGCACCACCCACGCGGGACACCGATACACCGGCGTTGATCGCGGGACGGATACCGGCGTTGAACAGGTCGGCTTCCAGGAAGATCTGGCCGTCGGTAATCGAGATCACGTTGGTCGGCACGAATGCGGACACGTCACCAGCCTGGGTTTCGATGATCGGCAGTGCGGTCAGCGAACCGGTCTTGCCCTTGACTTCACCCTTGGTGAAGGCTTCGACGTACTCGGCGTTGACACGCGCGGCGCGTTCCAGCAGACGGGAGTGCAGGTAGAACACGTCGCCGGGATAAGCTTCACGGCCCGGCGGACGGCGCAGCAACAGGGAGATCTGACGATATGCCCAGGCTTGCTTGGTCAAGTCGTCATAAACGATCAGCGCGTCTTCGCCGCGGTCGCGGAAGTATTCGCCCATGGTGCAGCCGGCGTAAGGCGCCAGGAATTGCATCGCGGCGGAGTCGGAAGCGGTAGCCGCAACGACGATGGTGTATTCCATCGCGCCGTGCTCTTCCAGCTTGCGCACCACGTTGGCGACGGTCGAAGCTTTCTGGCCGACGGCAACGTAGATACAGGTCATGTTCTGACCCTTCTGATTGATGATGGCGTCGACAGCAACGGCAGTCTTGCCGGTCTGGCGGTCGCCGATGATCAGTTCGCGCTGGCCGCGGCCAACCGGAACCATGGAGTCGATGGACTTCAGGCCGGTCTGCACCGGCTGGTCAACGGACTTACGTGCGATAACGCCCGGCGCGACCTTTTCGATCTTGTCGGTCATCTTGGCATTGATCGGACCCTTGCCGTCGATAGGCTGGCCCAGCGCGTTCACGACGCGGCCGCGCAGCTCGGGACCGACCGGCACTTCCAGAATGCGGCCCGTGCACTTGACGGTGTCGCCTTCGGTGATGTGTTCGTATTCGCCCAGAATAACGGCGCCGACGGAGTCACGCTCGAGGTTCAGCGCCAGACCGAAGGTGTTGCCGGGGAATTCCAACATTTCGCCCTGCATCACGTCGGACAAGCCGTGGACGCGAACGATACCGTCGGTCACGCTGACCACGGTGCCTTCGGTGCGAGCCTGGGTCAGCGCTTCGAAGTTCTCGATGCGACTGCGGATCAAATTGCTAATTTCAGAAGGATTGAGCTTCATCTGGATTTCCTTATCTTGATAAATCTATCAGGCCAGGGCGTTCGCCATTTCGCCAAGACGGGTGCGCGCAGAACCATCGATCACCTTGTCCCCGGCACGGATTACCACGCCACCCAGCAATTCTTTGTTGACTTTACAGACCAGCTTGATTTCGCGGCCCATGCGCTGCTTCAGCGAAGCAATGATCTTGTCCTGTTGCGCAGCCGACAATTCGAATGCCGAATCCACCACCACATTGACGGTTTTTTCTGCATCGGCGCGCAGCACTTCGAAAATTCCGGCGATTTCCGGCAGGTTCAGCAAGCGCTGATTCTCCGCCAGGATGCGCACGAAATTGCGTTGCTGCGTATTCGCTTGCCCGCCCAGCAGACCTTCCATCAGGCTTTCGACCTGGACTTTCGGCACGCGCGGGCTGGTAACTACAGCACGCACTTCCGGATTGCCCACAGCCTCGGCCAGAGACAACAACATCTCCGACCAGCCCTTCAGGTCTGCCAGTTTTTGCGCTTCTTCGAATGCCGCTTGGGCATAAGGACGTGCAGTAGTGATGGCTTCAGACATGGCGTTTAGATTTCCGCAACTAGTTTATCGAGCAGATCGTTGTGAGCCTTGGCATCGATCTCGCGACCGAGGATCTTGCCCGCACCGGCCAGGGCAATTGCCGACACTTGGGTGCGCAGCTGCTCCTTGGCGCGGAACACTTCCTGATCGATCTCAGCCTTGGCGCCGGCGATGATACGATCGCCTTCCACCTTGGCTTGACCCTTGGCTTCTTCGACGATCTCAGTGGCGCGCTTTTCGCCATTGGCAACGATGTCGCCGGCCTTTTCCTTGGCTTCGCGCAGGATTTCTGCGGAACGCTTGGAAGCCAGCTCCAGATCGTGCTTGGCACGCTCAGCATCTGCCAGACCATCGGCGATCTGCTTCTTGCGTGCGTCCAGAGCGGCCACGATCGGCGTCCAGACGAACGCCATGCAGAACCACACGAACATCGCGAACATGATGAGCTGGGCGAGAAGAGTTGCATTGATATTCATGCAAGCTACCTTTCTTGATTTGTGCGTTGTCGCTTATTCGGAGAATTAACCCACCACAGCGAACAGGATGTACATGGCGATACCAACAGCGATCATCGGAACCGCGTCGACCAGACCCATAACCACGAAGAACTGGGTACGCAGCATCGGGATCAACTCAGGTTGACGAGCAGCGCCTTCCAGGAAGCGGCCACCCAAGATACCGATACCAACGGCTGCGCCGAGTGCGCCCAAACCCATCATCAATGCGCCGGCGACGTACAGCAGTGCAGTGGCAGTTGTCATTTCCATTTTCTATTTCTCCTGTTGATTAAAGTAAAGTTGATGAAACCGAATTAATGATGTTCTTGATGAGCCATATCCAGATAGACCACGGTCAGCGTCATGAAGATGAACGCCTGCAGCGTGACAATCAGAATATGGAAGATCGCCCAGCCCAGCGACAGCAGAATCTGCGAACCAAACAAGGTCACGCCGCTCATCGTGAAGCCCGCCCAGGCACCGCCCATCAGCGCGATCAGAATGAAGATCATTTCGCCGGCATACATGTTGCCGAACAGACGCAGTGCGAGCGAAATCGGTTTAGCGATCAGGTTGACGCCTTCCAGCAGGAAGTTGACCGGCATGCCCCACTTGCCGAATGGCTGCAATGTCAGCTCGCCCATGAAGCCGCCCAGACCCTTCATCTTCACGCTGTAGTACAGCACGAGCGCGAACACGCCGATGGCCATGCCGAAGGTCGCATTAGGATCGGTGGAAGGAACGACCTTGAAGAACGGGACGCCCATCATAGCCATCAAACCCGGAACCCAGTCGATAGGGATCAAGTCCATCAGGTTCATCGAGAACACCCAGAAGAAGATCGTCAGCGCCAATGGGCCGATCATCGCATTCTTGCCGGAGAAGGAACCGCGCACGCTGTTGTCGATGAATTCCAGCGCCCACTCGCAGAAGTTCTGCAGGCAGTTCGGCACGCCGGCCGAAGCAGTCTTGCCCGCGCGGTAGAACATGAACATGAACACCGCGCCCAGCAGCAGCGACATGATGAGGGTATCGAGATTCAACGCCCAGAACCCCATTGCCTTGGCTTCTTCGGCACTGTGAGCAACACCCCAGGTGCCGTCAGGCAATTGACCATAGGTCAGGTTCTGCAAGTGGTGCTTGATATATTCCGCTGATGTATGCGCCGCCTCGTGCGCAGCTCCCGCGACTTCTGCTGCTCCTGCCATTTCACTGGACATTTTCCGCCACCTTCAGTTTTTCAATCTCAACAACAACAACCGTGCCGACAATAGCACCGCCTGTCCCAATACAAATCCGCCCAATACCGCCAGCGGCATCAACTTCAGCACTGCCAAACATAAAGCCAGCAGCGCCACAACCACCAAAAACCTTTCGGCGGTGTAAAAATACATAAGCCGTAACTGAAGATGTGCATCATGGGCAGAGACCGAGGCCGCTCTGGACATACGCCAGGCCAGCAACGCTCCGTTGATAACCGAGACTACCCCCCCACTCAACACCGCTATCGCAAATTGCGGCGTCTTTTCTATGCCGTATGTCGCACCTGCAACAACCAGAACAACAGCCAGTTGCCAACCTACTACCGTGCGTGCTAATCGTTTTTCTTTTACTTCGGCATCGAAAAGCGCGCGGATGATAGCGGCGTTTTTCAGGGGTGTCAAACTTTGTTGCGAAGTATCGCCCTCATCCTTGCTCAACTTATCAGGCCTTCTTGAGCTTGTTCAGCAGGTCATCCAGTTGGTCGTGGTCCATATATTCGATGACCAGCTTTCCTTTACCCTTGCTGCCGGATTTGATTTCGACGCGGGCGCCCAGATAGGCGCTCATCTCTTCCTGCAGGCGCTCGGTATCTCTATTTATATTGATGGCCTTCTTCTGCTGAGCTTTGTCCGGTTGTTGGCCATGAATTTGCACCAGCTTTTCCGCTTCGCGCACGGATAATCCATCTATCACGATTTTGTTGGCCAGCATGATCTGATCACTGCCTTCCAGCGACAGCAACGCGCGGGCATGGCCCATGTCCAGCTTGTTCTCCATCAGCATGCTCTGCACGGGCTGCGGCAACTTGAGCAGGCGCAGCAGATTGCTGGCTGCGCTGCGCGAGCGTCCGACCGCGTCTGCGGCCAGTTGATGCGTCATCTTGAATTCGTCGATCAGGCGCTGGATACCTACCGCCTCTTCCAGCGGATTCAGGTTCTCGCGCTGAATATTTTCGATCAGCGCCATCGCCAGCGCGGCATTGTCCGGCACGCTGCGCACCAGCACCGGCACATGGGTCAGTCCGGCGCGCTGCGCCGCACGCCAGCGTCGTTCGCCGGCGATGATCTCGTAGCTGCTGTCTTCCAGCTGGCGCACCAGGATAGGCTGCATCACGCCCTGCGACTTGATCGATGAGGCTAGGTCGTTCAGCGAGTCCTCGTCCATATGCGTGCGCGGCTGGTATTTACCCGGTTTGAGCATGCTGACGTTCAGGTCGCGCAACACATCGTCCTTTTCGCTCTTGCCGCCGGACAGCAATGCATCCAGCCCGCGCCCCAAGCCCTTGTGTGGTTTTGCCATGTCGATATTCCCTTAAGACTATGCGGCCTGCGCCGCGTTGTTCAACAGTTCCCCGGCCAGCGCCAGGTATGCCTGCGTCCCCTTGGACGATTTGTCGTAATGCAGCGCAGGCATGCCATAACTGGGCGCCTCGGCCAGCCGCACGTTGCGTGGAATCACGGTACGGTACAGCTTGCTGCCGAAGTGTTCCTGCAACTGGTCCGAGACCTGTTGCGCCAGCGTGTTGCGCGGATCGAACATCGTGCGCAGCAGGCCCTCGATCTCCAGATCCGGATTCAGGTTGGCGCGCACCTTGCGGATCGTGTTCACCAGATCGCTCAGGCCCTCCAGCGCGTAGTACTCGCATTGCATCGGTATCATCACCGACTTGGCCGCGCACAGGCCGTTCAGTGTGAGCAGGTTCAATGCCGGGGGACAGTCGATTAATATATAGTCGTATTCCGCCGCGACGACCTGCAACGCATCGCGCAGCCGCGTCTCGCGGTGCGCAACATCGACCAGCTCGATCTCCGCGCCGGCCAAGTCGCGATTCGCGGCCAGCATGTCGTATTTGCCGGCATCCGAATGGACCCGCGCCTCGGCGACCGTCTTGCTGCCCAGCAGCACATCGTAAACGCTCCCCAGAAGATCGCGCTTATCGATGCCGCTGCCCATGGTCGCGTTGCCCTGCGGATCGAGATCGACCAGCAGCACTCGCTGTTTGGCAGCGGCCAGACTGGCGGCCAAGTTCACCGTGGTCGTGGTCTTGCCCACCCCGCCCTTCTGGTTGGTTATCGCTAGTATCTTCGTCATGTCGCTACGCTCCCTGTTGCAATCACCAGACTGCGTGCCGCCTGTAACCCCGGCACCTGTAACGGAATGACGCGCTCCACGCGACACCATTCCGGCACTCCCGCCAACTCCTGCTCCGGCGCGCCCTTCATCGCCGCCCAGCGGCCGCCTTCGGCCATCAGGTGACGCGTGACTCGCAGGAAATCGCCCAGCTCGGTAAATGCCCGCGAAACGATTCCGTCGAACAGCTCCTGCGGCTGCCACTCTTCCACGCGCACGCAGTGGACACTCGCATTCTTTAACCCCAACTCGATGATCGCCTGCTGCACGAAACCGGTCTTCTTGCTGTTGCTGTCCAGCATCACCACCTGCCAGTCCGGACGGGCGATCGCCATCACCACGCCGGGCAGGCCTGCACCGCAGCCGACATCCAGCCACCGCCCCGGCCACAAATGCGGCAATATAGCGAGGCTGTCGAGCAAGTGATTGCTCACCATCTGCTGCGGGTCGCGGATCGCGGTCAGGTTATAGACCCTGTTCCATTTGTCCAGCAGCGCCAAATACGCCAGCAGCTTGTCCTGCGCCCCGGCATCCAGCGCAATCCCCAATTGCGCGATACCGCGCTGTAGTTTTTCGCTATTGTTCACGCGTGCTTCTTGTTTTGTTGTCCATCGCGAAAACCGCGCTTCAGATGCACCAGCAGCAGCGAGATCGCCGCCGGGGTGATTCCTGAAATGCGGGCAGCCTGGCCGACGGTCTCCGGCTTATGCTGATTGAGCTTCTGCTGCACCTCGATCGAGAGTCCGTGGACCTCACGATAGTCCAGAGTATCCGGCAACGTCAGGACCTCATATTGTTCGTTGCGCTCGATCTCGTCGCGCTGTCGCTCGATATAACCTTGGTATTTTGCCTGAATTTCCACCTGCTCCATGACTTTATCGTCCGTCACGCCCTCGCCCGCTCCGGGCAGGCTCATCAGGCCGGCATAATCGACGTTCGGGCGGCGCAACAATTCATATAGCGAATATTCGCGCTCGATAGGCTGGCCCAACACTCGTGTCGCATCCTCTGCGGGCAGCATGCGCGGATTGACCCAGGAGCCGCGCAGCCGCTCCTGTTCGCGCGCGATCGCCTCGCGTTTCTGTTCGAACGCCTGCCAGCGAACGTCGTCGACGATGCCCAGCTTGCGACCGATCTCGGTCAGGCGCAAGTCGGCATTGTCCTCGCGCAATTGCAGACGGTATTCGGCACGACTGGTAAACATGCGGTACGGCTCGGAAGCACCTGAAGTAATCAGGTCATCCACCATCACACCCAGATAGGCTTCGTCGCGGCGCGGACACCAGGCTTCCTGTTCGCGCGCCTGCAGCGCTGCGTTGACGCCGGCCAGCAACCCCTGCGCTGCGGCCTCTTCGTAACCGGTGGTGCCGTTGATCTGCCCGGCGAAGAACAGACCTTGTATCGTCTTGGTTTCCAAAGAACTTTTCAGCCCGCGCGGATCGAAATAATCGTATTCGATCGCGTAGCCGGGACGCAGGATATGGGCGCTCTCCAAGCCCTTGATCGAGCGCACCAGTTCCAGCTGCACGTCGAACGGCAGGCTGGTGGAAATCCCGTTCGGGTAGATTTCGTGCGTGGTCAGCCCTTCCGGCTCCAGAAATATTTGGTGCGAGGCCTTGTCGGCGAAGCGCGTAATTTTATCCTCGATGGATGGGCAATAACGCGGCCCCACTCCTTCGATCACGCCGGTGAACAGCGGCGAACGATCCAGCCCGCCGCGAATGATGTCGTGGGTGCGCTGATTGGTCTCGGTGATCCAGCAAGGCAGCTGTTTCGGATGCTGCGCGGCGTTGCCCATGAACGAGAACACCGGCACCGGGTCGTCGCCCGGCTGTTCATGCATCACCGAATAATCGATGGTGCGGCCGTCGATGCGCGGAGGCGTGCCGGTCTTCAGCCGGCCGACCGGCAGCTTCAATTCTCGCAAACGATGCGCCAGACTGATGGACGGCGGATCGCCCGCGCGTCCGGCCGGGTAGTTAGCCTGCCCGACATGGATCAGCCCGGACAGGAACGTGCCTGCGGTCAGCACCACGGTCTTCGCGCTGAAGCGCAGGCCCAGCTGGGTGACTACGCCGCACGCGCGATCGTTCTCGACCAGCAGATCGTCCACCGCCTGCTGGAACAACCACAGATTCTGTTGGTTTTCCAACCGGGAGCGGATCGCCTGTTTATAGAGGATACGGTCGGCCTGCGCGCGCGTCGCCCGTACCGCGGGCCCCTTGCTGGAATTCAGGATGCGGAACTGGATGCCGCCCTCATCGGTCGCGGCAGCCATCGCGCCACCCAGCGCGTCGACTTCCTTGACCAGATGGCCCTTGCCGATGCCGCCGATGGATGGGTTGCAGGACATCTGCCCCAGCGTCTCGATATTGTGGCTGAGCAGCAACGTCCGGCAGCCCGTGCGTGCGCTGGCCAGCGCAGCCTCGGTACCGGCATGCCCTCCGCCCACCACGATCACATCGAATGCATCCGGAAATTTCATCGCGCCGCCATTTTGAAAAGGACGCGCATCATACCTCAGCACGCTTGCAAAACCCAAGCGAGATGTTTCACGTGAAACAATTCGTTATTTGCCGATGCAGAAGCGGGAGAAGATTTCGCCGAGCAGATCGTCAGGGGTGAACTCGCCGGTGATTTCGTTCAGCGCATGCTGCGCCAGTCGCAACTCCTCGGCGAACAGCTCTGCATGGACTATCACTCCTGCTGCCTGTTGCAGGTGGGTCTGCGCGAGGTTCAATGCCCGCAGGTGGCGCTCACGCGCCATGAACGCGCCGCTCTCCTGGTCGCGCCAACCCACCGCGTCGAGCAGTTGCTGGCGCAGAGCCTCAATCCCCTCGCCGGTTCTGGCCGAAATGCGGACATGGGACATGTCCTCGGGCACATTGGCAGCCACGCCATCCAGCAGATCGGCCTTGTTCAGCACCAGCAGCCGCGGAATGTCCGCCGGCAGTCCGGCGAGAATGACCTCGTCCTGAGCTGTGATGCCCTTGGCGGCATCCAGCAACAACAGGATCAAGTCTGCGCGATGCAGCGTCTGGTGCGTGCGCGCGATGCCCATGTTCTCGACAATATCCTCGGACTCGCGCAACCCCGCGGTATCCATGATATGCAGCGGGACACCGCGGATCTGGATCGCTTGGCGAATGACGTCGCGAGTAGTGCCCGGCACGTCGCTGACCAAAGCCACCTCCTCGCCGGACAGCCGGTTCAGCAGGCTGGACTTGCCGACGTTGGGCTGCCCGGCGATCACCACATGCGCGCCCTCGCGCAGCAGACAGCCCTGTTTCGCGGTGCCCAGTGTCTGCTGCAGGCGCGCCATCAGGTCGCCGAGTTGTGCGTCGCGTTGTGCAACATCTACCGCGTCGACCTCTTCCTCGGGGAAATCCAGCATCGCCTCGACCAGCATGCGCAGCCTGATCAACTCGTCGACCAGGCTGCGCACCTCGGCAGAAAATTCGCCGCGCAACGAACGCATCGCGCTGCGCGCTGCTTCCGTCGTATTGGCATCGATCAGGTCGGCGACGCTTTCCGCCTGAGCGAGATCGAGCTTGTCGTTAAGGAAGGCGCGGCGGGTGAACTCGCCAGGCTGGGCCAGCCGCGCACCCAGATCGAGACAGCGCTGCAACAGCATTTGCATGACGGCGGGGCCGCCGTGGCCCTGGAGTTCGAGCACGTCTTCTCCGGTGAACGAATGCGGCGCCGGAAAAAACAAGGCGATACCCTGATCGAGGGTATCGCCTTGTTCATCGATAAAATCGCAGTAAGTTGCGTGCCGTGCGGCCGGGAGCTTGCCCAGAATACCCGCCGCCAAAGCATCCAGTCCCTGCCCGGATATCCGCACCACCCCTACTCCACCGCGACCCTGCGCGGTGGCGATGGCGGCGATGGTATCAGCGCTTTGCGGCAGCAACCTTGGTCTCGCCCTCTGCGGCGCGGGTGATGTACCACTGCTGACCGATGGACAACAGATTGTTCACGATCGAGTACAACACCAGGCCGGCCGGGAAGAAGAAGAACACCACACTGAACGCGATCGGCATGATCTGCATAATCTTGGCCTGCATCGGATCGAGCGGCGTCGGATTGAGGCGCATCTGCACGACCATGCTGATGCCCATGATCAGCGGCAGAACATAGTACGGGTCGGCAACCGACAGATCGGTGATCCAGCCGAAGAACGGCGCATAGCGCATCTCGACGCTGGCCAGAATCGACCAGAACAGCGCGATGAACACCGGAATCTGGATCAGCACCGGCAAACAGCCGCCCAGCGGGTTGATCTTTTCGGTCTTGTACAAATCCATCATCGCGCGGTTCAACTGCTCGCGGTCGCCGGCGTATTGTTCCTTGATCTTCTCCAGCTTGGGCGTGACCAGACGCATCTTCGCCATCGAACGATAGCTCGCCGCCGACAGCGGAAAGAACAGCAGTTTGATCGCGATCGTCAGCAGGATGATCGCGATGCCCCAGTTGCCGGTCCAGTCGTAGAACAGCGACATCACCCAGAACAGCGGCGCGGCGATGATGGTCAACCAGCCGTAATCCACTGTCAGACCGAGTCCGGGTGCGATCTCGTCGAGGTCGGACTTTGCCGGGCCCGCATAAAGCCTAGTTGCGATAACGGCTTTCTGGCCGGGCTGGACGACGGTCTCCGGCAGCACCATCCCTGCGGAATACATGTCGCCGTCGAGCTTGCGCGTGAAATATTCGCGGCCGGTCTTCCCTTCCGGCAGCCAGGCTGCGACGAAATAATGCTGCAGCATGCCCACCCAGCCATCGTCAGCCTGCTTCGGATGTTCGGTCTTGCCCTTCTCGATATCGGCAAATTCCACCTTCTGGAATTTTTCCTTGTCGGTATAGACCGCCGGGCCGGTGAAGGTCGGCAGGAACATCGTGCTTCCCGCCGGAGGCACGCTGTCGCGCACCAGCTGGAAGTAGCTGCTAGCCGCAACCGCTTGCTGACCGGCATTCTCCAGCTCGTAGGCCACATCGATCAGGTAGCTGTCCTTGTGGAAGGTGATGACCTTAGTCGCCTGCAGTGCTGCTGCGCCCTCGGCTTTCAGACGAATTTGAATCTGGTCGGCATTCGCCGCCAGCTCATAACTCTCCTGCTCCGCCACGAAGGAGGTGTTGTGATTCGGCAAACCGGCGCCGAGCAGACCGCTCTGCGCGACGTAGTTGTGCGTGCCCGCTCCGCGCTGGAACAGCACCAGAGGCTTGGTCTGATCCACTCCGTCCGGATGCTTCAGCAATGCGAGACGGCTGATGTCGCCGCCAATCGAACTGATCTCCGCTTCGAACAGGTCGGTCTTGACCCGTATCGTCTTGGCTTCAGGACGCGCCGCCTGTTGTGCAGGAGCTGCCTGCGCAACTGCCGACGGCAGTCCGCTCTTGGCCTGATCCTTGGCGACAACCGATTCCTGTTGAACGTATTGCTCCGGATGTTGATAGCGTTGCCATCCATCCCAAACCAGCACCAGCGAAAACGCAAAGATTAAGAACAGGAAAAGTCTTTGTAGGTCCATGATCTAGCCTGAAATTTAAGGAATGGGGTCGTATCCGCCTGGATTCCAGGGATGGCAGCGCAGCAAACGCTTCATGCTCAGCCAGCCGCCTTTAATTACACCGTGTTTAGCCAATGCTTCACAGGCATAAGACGAACAGCTGGGAAAAAATCGGCACGAAGGCGGGCTGAAGGGGCTAACCAGATATTGATAGCCGTGTATCAGCTTGATCAAGATTTTGCGCATCTGTCTTCTATCCGGCCAAACAGCGTATTCAATTTTTCCGCCCCGGCGCCAGTATCCTGAATAGTGGCGGTTTTAACCAAAACGACCAAATCCAGTTTTTGCATCTTGATGCCATGCCGCCGAAACGTTTCCCTGACCATTCTTTTGACTCGGTTTCGGTCAACGGCTCTGGGAAACGATCTCTTGCTTGCAATAATGCCAAGTCTGGCGTTTTCTCCACCGCTCCCGGCGAAGAAAACCTTGAAATATTTATCCCCGACATTATCGCCATGGACAACATGATCAAACCGGTCTTTGCGCAGCAACCGGTGAGCTACGGTAAATTTGCTAGTAGCGACTGGCGTATCAGACAGCGAGTTTTGCACGGCCTTTAGCGCGGCGTGCATTGATAACTGCGCGGCCGCCACGTGTCTTCATGCGTACCAGAAAACCGTGGGTGCGCTTCCTGCGAGTAACGGATGGTTGGTATGTGCGTTTCATGTTTTCTTCCTCGGTAAATCGTAAAGCGCGCTATTACAAAGCCTTAAGCCATAAGTGTCAAGTCTAATTTACTTTTTTGCCTGTGGATAAGTTTATGGTAGGCATGTAGAATGCATAAAATTTTTCAGCAGTCGAATCGTCGGTATTCAAATAAACCATGCAGGACATTTCTTTTTGGGATTCATGCCTAAGCACGTTCGAAAAGAGCTTGCCATCGCAACAATATAATTCCTGGATTAAGCCGCTGGTGCTGAAAAACGAGAACGGATTGCTGGTACTGACCGCCCCTAACAGTTTTACGTTGAAGCTAGTACAGGAGCGATTCTTGCCTGAAATAAGCCGTCAGGCCGAACTAGCCTACTCCAGGGTTCCCTCTTTCGAATTTCGCGTGATCGAAAACGAACCTACTGCCAAACCGCAGGAAAAAGCCCCGGCTCCTTCAACTGCCCCCGTAGCGGAAACTCGCCATTCTCCCGAAACTTCCTTTCGCGGATACGGGAAATTGAATCCCAATCTGACTTTTGATAATTTTGTCACCGGTAAAGCTAATCAACTGGCCTTTGCCGCATCAATCCAGGTCGCCGAATTACCGGGCGCCTCATACAACCCCCTGTTCGTCTACGGCGGCGTCGGCCTGGGTAAGACCCACCTAATCCAGGCCATAGGCAACCAGGTCAAACTGAACAATCCGCAGGCAAAGATCTGCTACATGCATGCAGAACGTTATGTTTCTGACGTTGTTCGTGCTTACCAATCGAATAAATTCGAAGAGTTTAAGCAGTATTATCACTCCCTCGATATCCTGCTGATCGACGACATCCAGTTCTTCGCCGGTAAGCAAAAGACCCAGGAAGAGTTCTTCTACGCATTCAACACGCTGGTCGATTCCCACAAGCAAGTAATCATGACCAGCGACACCTTCCCCAAAGAAATCGCCGGTCTGGACAGCCGCCTGATCTCCCGCTTCGGCTGGGGATTAACCGTAGCCATCGAACCGCCCGAACTGGAGATGCGTGTCGCCATCCTGCTGAAAAAAGCCGACCTCGGCGGATATGTGCTCGACGAAGCGGTCGCCTTCTTCATCGCCAAGCATGTGAATTCCAATGTACGCGAACTCGAAGGCGCACTCAAACGCGTGGAGGCCTATGCCAAATTCCACCGCCGTGCGATCACCGTGGAAACCGCGAAAGAAGCCTTGAAGGATATTCTGGTTGCACAAAGTCGCCAGATATCCATAGATAACATCCAGAAGACCGTAGCCGATTATTACCGGTTGAAGATTGCAGAATTGCTTTCGAAAAAACGCACCCGTAACCTGACTCGCCCAAGACAAATGGCCATGGCTCTTGCTCGTGAACTGACCAGCATGAGCCTTCCGGAAATAGGCAATTCCTTCGGTGGAAAAGACCATTCGACCGTGATACATGCTTGCAAGACCATGGCCGGACTCAGATTATCGGATACAACCGTCGATGCCGATTACAAAATATTACTGCAAACTTTACGTGGATAAGACCGTGAATCTCATGTGTATGAAATGTGAATAAGCCCGACTTTCATGGTGGACAAAAAAGTTATCCACATTAGGCATGTCTATTATCAACAGGAATACCGCAGGCTTTGTTTTAATGTATCTGGTTGTAAATTAAGTGATTTTTTGGTTATCAACAGGTTGGTTGGCTGATTATTAGCTCTTATTAGGAATTTATACTATGTTTATTGATAAGCTAGAGAAGGAAACGTTACTCAAACCGCTGCAAGTTGTTATCGGTATTGTTGAACGCAAGCAAACTCTCCCAATATTGTCGAATGTCCTGATTGAAAACCAGGCAGGCAAAGTACGATTCACAGCCACCGATCTGGAAATACAAATCACCACAACCGTCGATATCGGAGACACACCTGGTTCGAATTCCTCCATCACTGTTGGCGGAAAGAAATTTCAGGAAATCCTGCGTGTGTTGCCGGACCAAAGCAAGGTCACGATAGAAATCAAGGACAGCAAAGCCCAGATAAAAACCAACAAGAGCCGATTCAGTCTGCAGACGCTGCCGTCGATGGATTTCCCGAAGCTGAGCAACCAGCTGGAAAACGCCAAAAAGATCAACCTGTCCCAGAAAAGCCTGAAGAACCTGCTGCTTTCGGTTCAATACGCGATGGCGCAACAGGATGTACGCTATTACCTGAACGGCGTTTTGCTGATCGTAGGGGAAAATAAACTCAAGGTAGTCGCGACCGACGGACACCGATTGGCTTTTAATGCCGGCGACATCGATGGAGATTTCAGCAAACAGGAAATCATCATGCCTCGCAAGGCTGTTACCGAACTTTCCAAGCTTCTGTCCGACAACGACGACGATGTCGAACTCGAGTTTTCACAGCAACAGATCAAGGCGACATTTTCCGGCATCACGCTGATCACCAAGGTGATCGACGGCAAGTTTCCGGACTACGAGCGTGTCATACCCAAATACGAGAACCACCTCGGGATGGACCGCATCGTCATGCAACAGGCTTTGCAACGTGCAGCCATCTTGTCCAACGAAAAATTCCGCGGCGTACGTTTTGTATTGACCGAAAAAAATCTCAGCATCATCAGCAGCAACAGCGAACAGGAAGAAGCACACGAGGACATCGAGACCGATTACCACGGCAATGCGCTGGACATCGGTTTTAACGTCAACTACCTGCTGGACGGACTTAACAACATCGGCAGCAGCACCGCAGTATTCTCGTTCGGCGACCCGAACAGCAGTATCCTCATGACGACTCCGGACAACCAGGAGTTCCGCTACGTCGTCATGCCGATGCGCATCTAGGACGTTTAATCGGCATCGATACGCCCCAGTTGTTCCACGTGAAACAGAAAGACTGAAGAACCATGAGTGAAAATTACGACGAATCGAGTATCCAGCAACTGGAAGGTCTGGAGGCCGTACGCAAGCGTCCCGGTATGTATATCGGCGACACTTCCGACGGCACCGGTCTGCACCACATGGTATTCGAGGTGGTGGACAATGCCATCGACGAATCCCTGGCTGGGCATTGCGACGATATCAAGGTCATCATTCATGGCGACAATTCCATATCCGTTGCCGACAACGGCCGCGGTATTCCCATCGGTATCAAGTTCGACGACAAGCACGAACCGAAGCGGTCCGCAGCTGAGATCGTACTGACTGTGCTGCATGCCGGTGGCAAGTTCAACCAGAACAGTTACAAGGTATCCGGCGGTCTGCATGGCGTCGGTGTGAGTTGCGTCAACGGTCTGTCGGAGTGGCTGAAGCTGACTACCTACCGCGATGGTAAGAAGTTCGGTTTGGAGTTTGTGCGTGGTGCGGTGAAGGATCGTTTGGTCGAAACCCAGAAAGGCGTAGAAGTTTCCCCGGTGCGTGAATTGGGAGAAAGCCAGAAACGTGGTACAGAAGTACATTTTTTGGCGGACAAGGAAATTTTTGGTCTCGTCGAATTTCATTACGAAATTCTGGCCAAGCGTTTGCGCGAACTGTCGTTCCTGAATAATGGCGTCAAGATTGAACTGGTCGATCAACGTACCGGCAAGAGCGAGAATTTCGCCTATTCCGGCGGCGTGCGTGGTTTCGTCGAATACATGAACAAGAGCAAGTCGGTATTGCACCCCAAGTGCTTCCAGGCCAGCGGCGAAAAAGACAACATCGTCGTCGATGTCGCCATGCAGTGGAATGACAGCTATTCCGAAGTTGTGCAATGTTTCACCAACAACATCCCGCAGCGCGACGGCGGCACGCACATGACCGGTTTGCGCATGGCGATGACCCGCGTCATCAATAAATACATAGAAGAAAACGAATTGGCAAAGAAGGCCAAAGTGGATACCACCGGTGATGACATGCGCGAAGGATTGACTTGCGTGTTGTCGGTCAAGGTGCCGGACCCGAAGTTTTCTTCGCAGACCAAGGACAAGCTGGTTTCCAGCGAGGTGCAGCCTGCAGTGAATGAAGTGGTATCGCAGAAGCTGTCTGACTTTTTGCAAGAAAATCCAATCGACGCAAAAATTATCTGCAATAAAATTATCGATGCTGCAAGAGCTCGCGATGCGGCGCGCAAGGCGCGCGAACTGACCCGCCGCAAAGGTATTCTGGACGGTATCGGCTTGCCGGGAAAACTGGCCGACTGTCAGGAAAAAGACCCAGCCATGTCCGAACTCTACCTGGTCGAGGGCGATTCCGCCGGCGGCTCCGCCAAGCAGGGCCGCGACCGCAAATTCCAGGCGATCCTGCCGCTGAAGGGCAAGATCCTGAACGTCGAGCGCGCTCGTTTCGAGAAGCTGATTTCCTCGCAGGAAATCGCGACGCTGATCACCGTGCTCGGCACCGGTATCGGCAAGGAAGAATACAACGCCGACAAGCTGCGCTATCACCGCATCATCATCATGACCGATGCGGACGTGGACGGCGCGCATATCCGCACCCTGCTGTTGACGTTCTTCTATCGCCAGATGCCCGAACTGGTCGAGCGCGGCCATATCTACATTGCCCAGCCCCCGCTGTACAAAATCAAGCAGGGCCGCGACGAGCGCTACCTGAAGGACGACCAGGAGATGAAGATCTACATGCTCAAGTCGGCGCTGAACAACGCCGTGCTGTACCCGGCCGCCGACGCATCCCCCATCCAGGCCGATGCGCTGGAAGAGATCGCCAAGCAGTATTTCTTAGCCGAGGCGGTGATCGACCGCCTGTCGCGCTTCACCGCGCCCGAGGCCAGCCATGCGCTGCTGGTGCTGCCGACGCTGTCGCTGGATGACGAGCAACAGGCGCAGAACAGCGCCAAACTGCTCGAATCCGCCTGCGGCGGCAACATCAAGGTTGTGGTCGAAAAAGACGAAGTCGGCGAACTGCGTTTCCGTCTGGAGAAGCTGTATCACGGCAACTACTCGGTCAGCTACATGGACCAGGACTTCCTGAAGGGCAGTGACTACGTGCAGATCCGCCAGGCCGCCGAGATCCTCAACGGCCTGATCAAGCCCACCGCCTACATCGCCCGCGGCGAACAGAAGCGCGGCGTCACCAGCTTCAAGCAAGCCATCGAATGGCTGCTCGACGAGGCCAAGAAGGGCGTCAACATCCAGCGCTACAAGGGTCTGGGCGAGATGAATCCGGACCAGCTGTGGGAGACCACGATGGACGTGAAGAATCGCATCCTGCTGCGCGTGCGCATCGAGGACGCGATCTCTGCCGATGAGATATTCACAACGCTGATGGGCGACATCGTCGAACCGCGCCGCGCGTTCATCGAGCAGAATGCGCTGGGTGTGAAGAATCTGGACGTGTAAACGACAGAGTCTTTCCCGCCTGTTTTTAGGATGCCTATCCCTAGGCCTCACCATTCCATCCACCAACTAGGAGGATAAAATGATTATTGATGGAAATGCAGCAGGCCCATTGCTCGAACAATTTAAAGCTGCCCAAGAAGCAGAAAGTGCTGCAATCATGGCACTACATGAGGCAATGAAAGGCGGGATCACAGACAAAGAGATTCTCACAGCGCTAACTGATCACATGACCGAAGCGCACAACAAGAAAATGGATATTTGGGATCAGGTTGAAAAACTGCGGTTAGATATCTAACGGGGTATGAATACACCATAACGCTAGGCCTCCACACGCTATGTCTTACGTTGTCGATACCAACATATTCAACAAACTTGTGGATGGCATTTTCCGCATAGAAAATTTGCCATCTGATGGTCCATACCTTGCGACACATGTTCAAATCGACGAGCTAAACAACACCAAGGATGCTGAACGGCGAGCTCGCTTGTTTCTGATGTTTGCTGAAGTCCGTCCACAAGTGGTACCGACGGAATCCTTCGTCTGGGACGTTTCCCGCTGGGATCATGGAAAGTGGAGCGACGGCGTTCTCTACGAGAAGCTGAAACAAGATTTGGATGATTTGAACAAATCAAAAGCAAACAACGCGAGAGACATACTTATTGCAGAGGTGGCAATCGCTAACGAGTATACGTTGCTAACCGCAGACCGTGATCTCGCTACCGTTGTGAAAGAGCACGGGGGCAAGGTTATTTACTACGAGACCTAACCTTTCATTTTGAGAGGGATGCTACGCCAGCAAGTCCAATCCATCACTCCATCGAACCACTGCACGGTTTGCTGCGCAGCTCGGTAACTTTCACATTAACAATCTTTAGATAGAAGCCTGAAAGCCAGTAACCACGGGCCTTCCAGCGAATCCCGTTCAAAACGCGCGATAAGCGGCGTTCGATGGTTCGGCGAGGGGATGGGGTCAATCAGTAGATAAAATCCGTTCCCGACACCTCAAATGCGCCGGGAACGGATTTATGGGGATCAGGCTTTGGCCTTGGTGGTTTTCTTGGCTGCCGGCTTCTTCGCTGCGGGTTTGGCGGCAGTCTTTTTGGCGGTCGTCGTCTTTGCAGCAGTCGTCTTGCTCTTGGTTGTGGCAGCTTTCTTTGCAGGAGCCTTTTTAGCCGCAGCAGTCTTGGTCGCCGCCGGTTTCTTCGCGGCAGGCTTCTTCGCCTTGCCGGTCCCGCCCTTCGCCGCCTTCGCGGCGATCAGTTCCAGCGCCTGTTCCAGCGTGACGTCGTCCGGCGAGATGTCCTTAGGCAGCGTCGCATTGACCTTGCCGTGGCGGGCGTAGGGGCCGTAGCGGCCGCTGCAGATCTCGATCGGGGACTTGTCGTCGGGGTGTTCGCCCAGCGTGCGCAGCACGGTGTTGCCGGCCTTGGCTTGCGCCAGCAGTTCCACCGCGCGGTCCAGGCCGATGTCAAAGATGCTGTCGGCCTTCGGGATGGACTTGAACTTGCCGTCGTGGCCGATATACGGGCCGAAGCGACCGATGTTGACGATGACTTTCTTGCCGGATTCGGGGTGTGCGCCCAGTTCGCGCGGCAGCGACAGCAGCTTCAGCGCGGTGGCGAGGTCGGCCTGTTCCAGCGGCAGTTCCCTAGGCCAGGACACGCGCTTGGGCTTGGCCTTTTCGCCTTCGATCACTTCGCCGAGTTGCACGTAATAGCCGTAGGGGCCGCGCAGCAGCAGCACGCCCTGTTTCGATTCGGGATGTTCGCCCAGTTCCTTGCGCGCCTCGCCGGCGTCTTCCTCGCCGCCGAGGTTGCGGGTGTAGTCGCACTCGGGGTAGCCAGTGCAGCCGATGAAGCTGCCGCGCTTGCCGAGGCGTTTGGACAGCGGTTTGCCGCATTTCGGGCAGAGCTCTTCCAGGATTTCGGTGCCGGGGCGGTCGACGTCCTTCTTGTCGCCGATCAGCGTGTTGAAGCCCTTCCAGAACTCGTCCAGCACCGGGATCCAGTCGCGCTTGCCTTCGGAGATTTCGTCCAGCTCGTCTTCGAGGTTGGCGGTGAAGCCGTAATCGACATAGCGGGTGAAGTGCTCGGTCAGGAACTTGGTGACCACGCGGCCGACGTCGGTCGGCATGAAGCGCTTCTTGTCCAGGATCGCGTATTCGCGCGCCTGCAGCGTCGAGATGATGGTCGCGTAAGTCGATGGACGGCCGATGCCGTATTCTTCCAGCGACTTGACCAGGCTGGCTTCGGAGAAGCGCGGCGGCGGCTGGGTGAAGTGCTGTTCGCCGTAGAGTTTGTCCAGCGGCAGCACGTCGCCCTCGGTCAGCGGCGGCAGCTTGCCGCCCTCTTCTTCCTCGGCGTCGTCCACGTCTTCCATGTACACGCCGATGAAGCCGGGGAACACCAGCGTCTGGCCGGAGGCGCGGAACAGCGTGTCGTCGCCGCCCAAACGGATGTCGGCGCTGACGGTGTCGTAACGGGCCGGCGCCATCTGGCACGCGAGTGTGCGCTTCCATACCATCTCGTACAGGCGCGCCTGGTCGGCGGTCAGGTGGTCGCGGATGCTGTCCGGCGTGCGCAGAATGGAGGTCGGGCGGATCGCCTCGTGCGCTTCCTGCGCGTTCTTAGCCTTGCTCTTGTAGACGGGCTGCTTGGACGGCAGGTAGTCGGAGGCGAAGTTGTCCGTGATGTAGCCACGGATCTCGGCGACGGCTTCGTTGGCCAGATTCACCGAGTCGGTACGCATATAGGTGATCAGACCGATGGTCTGGCCGCCGATGTCCACGCCTTCGTACAGCGACTGCGCGGTGCGCATCGTGCGGTCGGCGGACATGCCGAGCTTGCGCACGGCCTCCTGCTGCAGCGTCGAGGTCGTGAAGGGGGCTGCGGCGTAGCGCTGCTTGCCCTTTTTCTCGACGCGGACGACCTTGGGCGGCAGTTTGGCGTCGGTCAGTCTGGCGTAGATCGCGTCGTATTCCGCCTGGCTGCCGATGGACAGCTGGTCGAGCTTCTTGCCCTGATACTGGAACAGCCTGGAAGTGAAAGGGAGCGTGTTCTTCTGGCTGTCCAGATGCACGGACCAATATTCCTGGCTCTTGAATTTTTCGATTTCCAGTTCGCGCTCGACGATCAGCCGCAATGCCGGGCTCTGCACACGACCCGCCGACAGGCCGGGACGTATCTTGCGCCACAGCAGCGGCGACAGGCTGAAGCCGACGAGGTAGTCTAGCGCGCGTCGCGCCTGCTGGGCATTCACCAGCGGCAGCGATATCTCGCGAGGGTGAGCGACCGCTTCCTGCACGGCCGATTGGGTGATCTCGTAGAACACCACGCGCTTCATGTTCTTGCCCTTGAGCGCGCGCTTGGCTTTCAGCAACTCGGCGATATGCCAGGCGATCGCCTCCCCTTCGCGGTCCGGGTCGGGCGCAAGCAGGATGTTGTCGGCTTCGGCGGCTGCCTTGGCGATTGCATCGACATGCTTGCTGTTGCGCGCGATGGTTTCGTACTGCATCGCGAAGCCGTTGTCGGGATCGACCGCGCCGCTTTTCGGCACCAGGTCGCGTACGTGGCCGTAGGAGGCCAGCACCTCGAAGTCCTTGCCCAGATATTTTTTGAGCGTCTTGGCTTTGGCCGGAGATTCGACGATAAGAAGGTTGGTTGCCATTCGCGATACTTATTTAATGTAGTTGCGTGGATTGGATCGGTGAGAGCAGCTCTTCGACCAGCAGCGGATCCAGATCCTGATGGCGGTTCCACAGCACCATCAGCATGATCAGTTTGAGCTTGTCCAAGCCAAGATATTCATATTGCAGTGCGACCGCGCGGTCGATAATCATCTCGCGCTCGACCGCGGAAATCATGTGTTGTTGTTCGGCGAAAACCAGGAACTGGCGCGCCTCATCGCCGATGCGCAGCTGTTCCAGTTCGGCGAAATGACGGATGCCTGCATGCTGCAGCTCGGCCGGGTAGCCGGCGGGAATCTGTTGCTGCAGTGCGGATAGCCAGGTCAATGCGTCGCTAATTTCTTCTTCCTCGAAGCCGGCGGCGGATAGTTTGCGCGACAGCTTGTCCGGCTCGGGATAGCTGCCGGCATCGAAATAGCTTTCGAACAAATACATCAGAATTTCGAACATGATTTAAGCTAAGGCTTTGATTTAATTGATGCGTTGATATTGCCCGCCGGGCAGCGCGCAGATGCGCCCATCCAGTTCCAGCGTCAACAGCATGGCGGATAGCTCGGCCATCGTCAAGCCGCTCCGCGCAATCAGCGTATCGAGGGCGACGGGATCGAAGCCCAGATGAACGAGCAATGACGGTTCGGCATCCGTCGTGGTGTCAGGCTCGGCGGCGGTTGCCGGTATCGTCAGGCCGCCGAGTTCTTCCAGTATGTCCTGAGCCCTTTCGACGAGTTTGGCGCCCTGTTTGATCAGTTGGTGGCAGCCTTTGCTTTGCGGCGCATGGATAGACCCGGGAATCGCGAATACGTCCCTGCCCTGCTCCAGCGCCAGCCGCGCGGTGATCAGCGAGCCGCTCTGCAGGCTGGCTTCCACGACCAGCGTGCCGACACTGAGGCCGCTGATGATGCGGTTGCGGCGCGGAAAGTTGGCGGCCAGCGGCGGTGTGCCCAGCGGGAATTCGGAAACGATAGCCCCATCGGTGGCGAGCGCATGGGCGAGGTCGCGGTTGGCTGCGGGATAAATCCGATCCAGCCCGGTGCCAACTATGGCGATGCTGCTGCCCGCCCCTTGCAGTGCGCCGCGATGTGCTGCGGCATCGACGCCGTGCGCCAGGCCGCTGACCACGCATAGTCCGGCCTCGCTGAGCGTGCGGGAGAATGCCTCGGCATTGTTGAGTCCCTGCGGGGTGGCGTTGCGGCTGCCGACCACGGCGAGCGTCGGACGATTGAGCAAGTCGAGACGTCCTTTTACATAGAGCAGCAACGGCGGGTCGGGGATGTTAAGCAGCGCCTGCGGATAGTCCGAGTCGGCGAGCGTGACGATATGGTTGTTGCCGTCTTCCAGCCAGGCCAGCGCCGGAGCAATCCCGGCATCGGCTATGCCTTTGCCGATTTCGGCGACGACCTGAGTCTTGACGATGGATTTGAGCGTGGAGGCAGAGGCGGCAAACACCGCTTCGGGAGAACCGAGCGCCTTGAGCAGGTTGCGTGCACCCTCCCCGCCCAAGCCCTTGGTCAGGCTGAGCGCCAGCCAGGCTCGAAGCGAGGGATCGAGCAGCATGTCAGGGCGTTTGGGCGTTATCCAGCAGTTGCACAGGCAAACGGGTTTGCATCACCAGCGCATAGGAAACCTTGTCGAACACGCGGAACACGAAGGTCAGGCCGTAGCGCTCGTCCGGCAGAGTGAATTCTTTGCCGCCGTGTTTTACGGCTTCGCCCTTGTGGTACAGCGCCAGCACGTGGCCGACTTCCAGGCCGTCGCGCTTGCCCTTGTTCAGCGTGATGACGGTGTTCTGGCCGGCCTGCGATACGCCGCCATAGACCGAGATGACGCGCGCGGCGATGTTGCTTTCAGGTGCGCGCGGCAGATAGCTGCTGACCGAGTCGCCGGACGGCAGGACCAGACGGTCGTTGATGCCGATTTCCTGCGCGGATTCGGTGATCGCGATGGTGCTGACTTCGGCGAAATCGGTCGCTTCGGCGCGGCCCAGATAGACGGCCTCGACGCCCAAAACTTCCTTGGTGTCGGGATCGATCAGAGACTTGCCCGGGCGGAACAGCTGCCACTTGTTGCCTTTGTCGGCGGGCAGGCCTTTTACGAAGCCGATATCGCCAAAGCCCAGCATCACGCGGCCTTCGCGCGCGCCGATCAACGTCGGTGCATCGTTCAGCGCGCCGTTTTCGACGATCAGCGGCTGGCTCAGGAACGGTTCGATCGCGTCGGCGGGTATCGTCGGCACGGCGTCATGCGAACTATCGCCCTCGCGTGCTCTGGGGGAAAGCCTGACCACGTTGAGGTCGGTCGGCGCCGCAGCGGGTTGCTGGCCGATGCGCAGCGTGCCGTTGATGCGGTCCAGATAGATCACGTCGCCCGGATAAATCCAGTGCGGATCCTTGATGGCGTCCTTGTTCATGCCCCAGATGTACTGCCATTTCCAGGGATCTTTGAAGAACTTGGCAGAGATGTCCCAAAGGGTGTCGCCCTTGACGACGACATGCTTGTCCGGAGCATCGCTGCGCAGTTGGGGAGCATCGTCAGGCTGGGCGGCGAAGGCCAGCATAGGCAACAAAAGGCAAATCAGCGATATAATCTTGCGCATGAAAACTCCGGCAGAGTCAATTAATAAGGCACGCAAAGTTGCGGCGTTGCGTTAAATTCTGCATCCAGACCATTAAATAAGCAAGCAATTAAGCGGCTGCAGTGGGATACACATGGCAATCCTGAAAATTTTGCAATATCCGGACGAGCGCCTGCACAAGACCGCCAAAAAGGTCGAGCAGGTTACGGACGATACTCGCAGGCTGATACGCGATATGGCCGAGACCATGTACGCCGCGCCCGGTGTCGGATTGGCGGCGACGCAGGTCGACGTGCATCTGCGGCTTTTCGTCGCAGACATATCCGAGACGCACGATCAGTTGCGCGTGTTCATCAATCCCGAAATTCTCGCCAGCGACGGAGATGAAGAGAGCGAGGAAGGCTGTCTTTCGGTGCCGGGGGTGTACGAGAAGGTGTGCCGCGCCGAAAAGGTGACGGTGCGCGCGCTGGACGAAAACGGCCGGCCGTTCACGCTGGATGCGGACGGTTTTCTCGCGGTATGCATCCAGCATGAAATCGATCACCTGCGCGGCAAGGTGTTCGTCGAATATTTGTCGCAACTAAAACAAACGCGCATACGAGCCAAGTTGAAGAAGCGTATGCGCGAAATCCTCTGATGAAAATTATCTTTGCAGGTACGCCGCAGTTCGCGGCCAGCGCATTGGCCGCGCTGCTCCCAGAACACGAGATCGTCGCGGTGCTGACCCAGCCGGATCGTCCGTCCGGTCGCGGCATGCAGCTGACCGCCAGCCCGGTGAAACAGCTTGCGTTGCAACACGGCTTGCCGGTGCTACAGCCGGCCACGCTGAGGACCGAAGAGGCGCAACGCGAAATCGCCGCGCTCGATGCCGACGTGATGGTGGTCGCGGCCTACGGCCTGATCCTGCCGCAGGCGGTTCTGGATATGCCGCGACTCGGTTGCCTGAACATCCATGCCTCGCTGCTGCCGCGCTGGCGCGGCGCCGCGCCTATCCAGCGCTCGATTCTGGCGGGCGACGCCGAGACCGGCATCACCATCATGCAGATGGATGCGGGGCTGGATACCGGCGACATGCTGTTGCGCCACGCCTGCGCTATTGCGTCGGAGGACACGGCCGCGACGCTGCATGACAAACTGGCGGAACTGGGTGCATCCAGTATCGTCGAGGCGTTGCGCCAGTTGCCGGGGCTGGTTCCGGTCAAACAGGACGATGGCGCGGCGACCTACGCCGCCAAGCTGCTGAAGAGCGAAGGCCAGATCGACTGGTCGCAGGATGCTCAACAACTCGGACGCGCGGTGCGTGCGTTCAACCCCTTTCCCGTATGTCATGCGACTCTCGGCGATATGGCTGTCAAGGTCTGGCAGGCATCGCCGGTCGTGCAACAAGGCGAGCCCGGTACGGTGCTCGCAGTGGACAAACAGGGCATCACCGTCGCCTGCGGCAAGGATGCGCTGCGCCTGGAAGTACTCCAGCGCCCGGGCGGCAAGGCGCAGCCCGTCGTGCAGTTTCTGCAGGCCGTGCCTATCCAGGCCGGCGACAAATTCTCGGTAAGCTAAATGCAACATATACAACTCGCCGCCGGCCAGATCGTGCAACAAGTGCTGGTGGACGGTCGCAACCTGAACCAGGTGCTGGATGAATCGTTGCGCAGAAAATCGGTATGGACGCCGTCGCAACGTGCAGCGCTGCAAGACTTGAGTTACGGCACGTTGCGCTTCTACGGTCAGCTGCGCGCCATACTCGAACTGCTGTTGCACAAACCGCTGTCGGATCAGCGGATTTATTATGTGTTGCTGGTGGCGCTGTACCAGCTGGAATACAGCAAGGCGGCGCAGCATGCGGTGGTCGACCATGCGGTGCGCTCCGCCCAGATGCTGAACCCGAAAATCAGTGGCTTGGTAAACGCGATTCTGCGCAACTTCCTGCGCAGCCGCGACACGTTGCTGGAGCAGGCGAAACAGCGCGCGGAAGGTAAATACAATTACCCGCAATGGTGGATAGACGAGCTGCAGACGCAATATGGCGAACGCAGCGAGGCGATACTGGAGGCGGGCAACCGCCATCCGCCGCTGACGCTACGCGTCAATCGCAGGCGTGGCACGGTAGCCGAATACGCGGCATCGCTCGAACGGGAAGGCATTGCCGCGCGTCGTATCGCGCCCGATGCTCTGCAGCTGGACAAGCCTGTGGCGGTGGACAAGTTGCCGGGATTTTTCGACGGCATGGCCTCGGTGCAGGATGCCGGCGCACAGTACGCCGCGCTGCTGCTGGATGCGCATGACGGCATGCGCGTGCTCGACGCCTGCGCCGCGCCGGGCGGCAAGACCGCCCATATTTTGGAGTGCGCGCAGGTCGAGATGGTCGCGGTGGACAAGGACGAGCCGCGCCTGCAGCGCGTCGCGCAAAACCTGCAGCGTCTGAAACTGGATGCAACGCTGCTGACCGGCGATGCCGCCGCACCGGAGTCCTGGTGGGACGGCAAAGCCTTCCAGCGCATCCTCGCCGATGTGCCCTGCTCCGCTTCCGGCGTGGTGCGCCGCCATCCGGACATCAAGTGGCTGCGCCGCCGCGCTGACATCGCCGGGTTCGCCGAACAGCAGCTGGCGATCCTGCGCGCGTTATGGCCGCTGCTGGAACAAGATGGTAAATTGCTCTATGCGACCTGCTCGGTGTTCCGGCAGGAGAACGAGCAGGTGGTCGCCGCCTTCCTGGCGCAGCGGCCGGACGCGCGCCGCCTGCCGCTAACCCTGCCGGATAACGGACAGTTGCTTCCCGATGACCAGCATGACGGATTCTTCTATGCGTTGCTGCACAAGACTGCTTGACCTGTTGCTGCGCGGTGCGCTGGTCGTTTGGCTATGCCTAGCGACGGCGTACGCCCAAGGCGTTTCGGTCGGCAAGGTGGAGCTGCGCACCGGCGAGGAAGGCTACCAACTGTCGGTGAATTACGACGTCAACCTGACCTATGTGGTGGAACAGGCGCTGTCGCGCGGCATTCCTCTGTATTTCGTCGCCGAATTCTCGGTGGTGCGCTCGCGCTGGTATTGGCTGGACGACGAGGTGTTCCGCGGCGAACAGGTCACCAAGCTTTCCTATAACGTGTTGACGCGGCAGTACCGCCTCTCGCGCGGTGCGCTGTTCCAGAATTTTGCGACGCTGGAAAGCGTGCTGAGCATTCTGTCCAGACAGAGTTCGACTGTGATACCGGCCGATGCGCTGGCCAAGGACGGCAACTACATCGCGGCTGCGCGGCTGCGTCTGGACATCGCGCAATTGCCCAGGTTGTTGCAGGTGAATGCGCTGACCGGCAAGGACTGGACGCTGGATTCGGACTGGTATCGCTGGGTGATACGACCGGTCGGCGATGGCCGGACGGAGTGACCGCATGATGCGCTATCTGAATCTCGCCAGCATCGCTATCGGCGCGGTGTTGCTGTATCTGTTGTCCAGCAGCAGCGCCGACACCGAGGTGTTTTCCTCCAATTATTATGTGTTGCTCGGGCTAACCGGGCTGTTCGCGCTGGCCTTGATGGGGCTGGTCGGTTACCAGCTCCAGCGTCTGCGCAGCAAGCTGCGGGAAAGGATTTTCGGCGCCAAGCTGGCGCTGCGGCTGGTGGTGTTTTTCACGCTGATCGCGGTGCTGCCGGGGGTGCTGGTGTATGTCGTGTCGGTGGGATTTCTGGGCAAGAGCATCGAGTCGTGGTTTGACGTGCGCGTCGAGAAGGCGCTGGAGGGAGGCCTGAATCTGGGGCGCAGCGGTCTCGACAACAGCTTGAGTGAGTTGAACAAAAAGACCCAGTTCATCGCGTTGTTGCTGGCCGAGAAGCAGCCGGAACAATATCAGCGCACCCTCGACCAGCTGGTGGACGAGAAGGTAGCGCAAGAAGCGGCGCTGTTCAGCGCCAAGGGCAACCTGATCTCGTTTTCGACCACCGGCGCCGCATTGATGCCGGACATGCCCGATGCCGAATTGCTGCGCCAGACGCTGGAGTCGGGGGAGTATTCGGTGATCGACACGTTGCCCAAGGGGCTGACATTGCGCACCCTGTCGGTGGTGAAATCCAGCACTCACCCCGGTGCGCGATATGTATTGCAGTTCACCCAGCCGGTGCCCAAGCAGATCGAGGCCGACGCCGAGACCGTGCAGGCGGTGTATCGCGACTATCAGGAACTGACGCTGTCCCGCCTTGGTCTGAAGCGGCTTTATGCGATCACGCTGACCTTGTCGTTGCTGGTGGTGCTGTTGACGGCGGTGTCTATGGCTTTCTTCATCAGCGAACGCCTGGGCGCCTCGCTGGAAGCGCTGGCCGAAGGCACGCGGGCGGTGGCGCAGGGCGATTTCACCGGCCAGTATCCTATCCAGAGCAGCGACGAACTGGGCGCACTGACCGGCTTGTTCAACCAGATGACCAAACAGTTGTACGAGGCGAAGCAGGCCAGCGAACAGCAACAGCGCGAAGTCGAAGGCGCACGGGGATATCTGGAGAGCGTGCTGACCCACCTGTCGTCCGGGGTGCTGGCGTTGGATCGGGAATTTCATCTGCGTTCGGCGAATACCAGCGCGGCGCAGATCCTCGGTGCGCCGCTGCAGGAGATGCAACGGCTGTCGCTGCTGCAGGTCGCCGAGAAGCACGGCCTGTTGGCGTCGTTCTGCAACACCGTCATCGAGGCGTTCGACAAGGTCGGCAACGGCGAGTGGCAGCGGCAGATCGAGCGCATGGGCAGGAATGGCAACCAGATCCTGTTGATGCGTGGCACACGCTTGCCGCAAGGCGGCGAAGCCGGTTATGTGGTGGTGTTCGACGACATCAGCCATCTGCTGCAGGCCGAGCGTCAGGCGGCCTGGGGCGAAGTGGCGCGGCGGCTGGCGCACGAGATCAAGAATCCGCTGACGCCGATCCAGCTGTCTGCGGAGCGCCTGCAGCACAAGCTCAGCTCCAAGCTTGACGAGCGCGATGCGCAGTTGTTGCAGCGCGCCACGCAGACTATCGTCAGCCAGGTCGGGGCGATGAAGAACATGGTCGGCGACTTCGCCAACTATGCGCGCGGCCCGGCGTTGCGGCTGACCCGGCTGGATATGCACCAGCTGATCCGCGAGGTGCTGGGCCTGTACGAGGCAAACAGCATACCGATCGCGTTGAAGCTGGAGGCGGCACGCAGCGAGGTCAACGGGGATGCGACGCGTTTGCGCCAGGTTATTCACAACTTGTTGCTGAATGCACAGGATGCATTGCAAGGGCAAGCGCAGCCGCAGATCGCGGTGAGTACGCAGTTTCACGATGGAGAGATCCTGCTGCAGGTCGAGGACAATGGAGCGGGTTTTCCGCAGAGCGTGTTGTCGCGGGCCTTCGAACCTTATATGACGACCAAGTCCAAGGGGACCGGGCTGGGTTTGGCCATAGTGAAGAAAATTGTCGAGGAGCACGGCGGTCATATCGCGATTGCGAATGGCGAAAATGGCGGAGCGCGGATCGATATCGTGCTGCCGCTGGTTGAGGAGGCTTAATGGCTAGCAAACAGATTTTGGTGGTGGATGACGAGGTCGGCATCCGCGAATTGTTGTCGGAGATATTGTTCGACGAGGGTTATCAGGTGCATCTGGCGGAGAATGCGGCGCAGGCGCGCGTCTTTCGCAACGAGCGCGAGCCGGATCTGGTGTTGCTGGACATCTGGATGCCGGAAACGGATGGCGTGGCGCTGCTCAAGGAGTGGGTCGAGCACGATCTGCTGACGATGCCGGTGGTGATGATGTCGGGCCACGGCACGATAGAGACCGCCGTCGAGGCGACGCGCATAGGCGCGGTCGACTTTCTGGAAAAGCCGATCGCGTTGCAGAAGCTGCTGAGCACGATCGCCAAGGCGATCAAGGAAGGCGCACCCAAACTGCAGACGCCGGACTCACCGATCCCGCCCCAGAAGATCGAATTGGATGTCGGCGGGCAGATGCAGCAGTTCTCGCTGTCGCTGGACCTGCCGTTGCGCGAGGCACGCGAGCATTTCGATGCAGTTTACTTCGAGTATCACTTGCAGAAAGAGGCGGGCAACGTCTCGCGGGTGGCGGAAAAAGTCGGCCTGGAGCGTACCCACCTGTATCGCAAGTTGAAACAACTGGGTATTCGCTTCGCCAGAAAGGGCGGCGAGGACGATGCTCAATGATGCCTCGGACTCGGGGGCCGGCGGTTGCCCAAATCCGGGGGCTGCGGCATAATTGCCGACCCAGAATTTAATTTTCATTATTAATCCAACAAATAACCCATCCCGCAGGGATGTTTAGGAGACGAGAGCAATGGCTGCGACACGTAACGTAACCCCACCCAAGTACAACGATATTACCGGCGCGATTCGCATGCTGGCAGTCGATGCCGTGCAAAAAGCCAATTCCGGGCATCCGGGTGCGCCTATGGGCATGGCGGAAATCGCCGACGTGCTGTGGAACCGCCATCTGCGTCACAACCCGGCAAACCCGAAGTGGCCGGATCGCGACCGTTTCATTCTGTCCAACGGCCACGGCTCGATGCTGATCTATGCGTTGCTGCACCTGTCCGGCTACGACCTGCCGATCGAAGAACTGAAGCGCTTCCGCCAGATGCATTCCAAGACTCCGGGTCACCCCGAGTACGGCTACACCCCCGGCGTTGAAACCACCGGTGGTCCGCTGGGCCAGGGCATCACCAACGCGGTCGGCATGGCGATGGCAGAGAAACTGCTGGCTGCCGAGTTCAACAAGCCCGACCACGAGATCGTCAATCACAACACCTACGTGTTCCTCGGTGACGGCTGCATGATGGAAGGCATCTCGCACGAAGCCTGCGCGCTGGCCGGCACCTGGGGTCTGGGCAAGCTGACGGCGTTCTGGGACGACAACAACATCTCCATCGATGGTCACATCGACGGCTGGTACACCGACGACACCGCGAAGCGTTTCGAAGCCTACGGCTGGCACGTCATCGCCAATGTGCAGGGCCATGACTCCGAGGCGATCGACGCCGCGATCAAGGCTGGCCATGCGGTTACCGACAAGCCGACGCTGATCTGCTGCAAGACCGTTATCGGTGCGGGTTCGCCGAACAAGGAAGGCACACACGACGTGCACGGCGCAGCGCTGGGCGATGCCGAAGTGGCTGCGACGCGCGAGCACATCGGTTGGAAATATCCTCCGTTCGAAATCCCGGCTCACGTTTACGAAGCATGGGACGCACGCACCAAGGGCGAGGGCCTGGAAAAGCTGTGGAACAACAAGTTCGCCGAGTACAAGGCCGCCTTCCCGAAAGAAGCTGCCGAGTTCGAGCGTCGTATCAACAAGCAGCTGCCTGCTGACTGGGCCGCTCACGCCGCCGAGTTCATTGCCAAGACCAACGAGAAGGCAGAGACCATCGCCACCCGCAAGGCTTCGCAGAACGCGATCAACGGCCTGCAGCCTGCGCTGCCCGAGTTTCTGGGCGGTTCCGCCGACCTGACCGGTTCCAACCTGACCAACTGGACAGGCGCGCACCATGTCAGCGGCAAGAAGCCGGGCAACTACATCAGCTACGGCGTGCGCGAATTTGGCATGTCGCACATCATGAACGGCATGGCGTTGCACGGCGGCTTCCTGCCGTTCGGCGGCACCTTCCTGATGTTCTCCGAGTATGCACGCAATGCGCTGCGCATGTCGGCGCTGATGAAGCAGCGCGTGATCTATGTGTTCACCCACGACTCCATCGGTCTGGGCGAAGACGGCCCGACGCACCAGCCGGTCGAGCAGACCGCCACGCTGCGCTACATCCCGAATATGGAAGTATGGCGTCCGTGCGACACCGTCGAGTCCGCCGTGGCATGGGTTGCTGCGGTCGAGCGCAACGACGGCCCTTCCAGCCTGATTTTCAGCCGCCAGAATCTGGCGTTCCAGAAGCGCGACGAAGCGCAGATCGCCGCGATCCGCAAGGGCGCTTACGTGCTGTCCGAAGCTGCGGGCGGCAAGCCGCAGGCCGTGATCATCGCGACCGGTTCCGAAGTGTCGCTGGCACTGAGCGCACAGACAGCATTGGCTGCCGAAGGCATCAACGTACGCGTGGTATCGATGCCGTCGACCAACGTGTTCGACAAGCAGGATCAAGCCTACAAGGACAGCGTACTGCCCAAGGGCAGCAAGCGCGTCGCGGTCGAGGCTGGCGTGACCGGCGGCTGGTACAAGTATGTTCTGGACGGCGCAGTGGTCGGCATGGACACCTTCGGCGAGTCCGCTCCGGCACCGGAACTGTTCAAGCACTTCGGCTTCACGACAGAGAATGTCGTCAAAGCAGTTAAGGGCGTTCTGTAAGGGATTTGACGACATTGCGGCGGAGGCGGAGCAACGCTCCGGCCAAAGCCAAAATGTGGTCAAGGCCGTGAAGAGCGTGCTGTAAAAGTTTTTAATTACTAAACGGGAGAAAACAAATGGCTATCAAAGTTGGCATCAATGGTTTCGGTCGTATCGGCCGCATGGCATTCCGCGCAATCGCGAAGGATTTTCCGGATCTGGAAGTGGTCGCGATCAACGACCTGCTGGAGCCGGACTATCTGGCTTACATGCTGAAGTACGACTCCGTGCACGGCAATTTCAAGGGCGATGTCGCAGTGAGCGGCAACAACCTGGTCGTGAACGGCAAGACCATCCGTCTGACCGCCGAGCGCGACCCCGCCAACCTGAAGTGGAACGAAGCAGGCGCCGACATCGTGATCGAGTGCACCGGTTTCTTCCTGACCGACGAGTCCTGCCAGGCCCACATCAAGGCCGGCGCCAAGAAGGTCGTGATGTCCGCTCCTTCCAAGGATAAGACACCGATGTTCGTGTACGGCGTGAACCACAACACCTACGCCGGCCAAACCATCGTGTCCGCAGCATCCTGCACTACCAACTGCCTGGCACCGGTTGCCAAGGTGTTGAACGACAACTGGGGCATCAAGCGCGGCCTGATGACTACCGTGCACGCCGCCACTGCAACGCAGAAGACCGTCGATGGTCCATCCAACAAGGATTGGCGCGGCGGCCGTGGCATTCTGGAAAACATCATCCCGTCGTCCACCGGTGCTGCCAAGGCTGTGGGCGTGGTGTTGCCTGAACTGAACGGCAAGCTGACCGGCATGGCGTTCCGCGTGCCGACTTCCGACGTCTCGGTGGTCGACCTGACCGTCGAGTTGAACAAGGAAGCCAAGTACGAAGACATCTGCGCGGCAATGAAGGCTGCTTCGCAGACCGGCGACATGAGCAAGACGCTGGGTTACACCGATGAGAAGGTGGTTTCCACCGACTTCCGCGGCTGCAGCTTCTCGTCGATCTTCGACGCCGAAGCCGGCATCGCGCTGGATGGCACCTTCGTCAAGGTCGTTGCCTGGTACGACAACGAGTACGGCTACACCTGCAACATGCTGCGCTTCGTACAGCACGTCGCCAAGTAATACGCTCCGCAAAGGGCTGGCCTCGCCGGCCCTTTTAGCTTTATCTGTTCCAAAGGAAAAATCATGTCTGTTATCAAAATGACCGATCTGGATCTGAAGGGCAAGCGCGTCCTGATCCGTTCCGATCTCAACGTGCCCGTCAAGGATGGCAAGGTGACCTCCGACGCGCGTATCACCGCCTCGATGGCGACCATTAACGCCGCACTGAAGGCAGGCGCACGTGTGATGGTGACTTCCCATCTGGGCCGTCCGGAAGAAGGCGTGTACTCGGAAGAGAATTCGCTGAAGCCGGTGGCCGATACTATCGCCAACAAGCTGGGCAAGCCCGTGCGCCTGATCCGCGACTGGATCGACGGTGGTTTCGACGTCGCCGAGGGCGAACTGGTGCTGCTGGAGAACTGCCGTTTCAACAAGGGCGAAAAGAAGAGCAACGACGAGCTGTCGAAGAAATACGCCGCACTATGCGACGTGTTCGTGATGGATGCGTTCGGCACCGCACACCGCGCTGAGGCTTCGACCCACGGCGTGGCGAAGTTCGCTCCGGTTGCGGCCGCAGGCATCCTGCTGACCGAGGAACTGGAAGCGTTGACCAAGGCGCTGTTGAGCCCGGCTCGTCCGATGGTCGCTATCGTCGGCGGCTCCAAGGTTTCGACCAAGTTGACCGTGCTGGAATCCCTGTCCGAGAAGTGCGAACAGTTGGTGGTCGGCGGCGGTATCGCTAACACCTTCCTCAAGGCCACCGGCCACAACGTCGGCAAGTCGTTGTGCGAAGACGACCTGGTTCCGACTGCACAAGCCCTGATGAGCAAGATGCAGGCGCGCGGCGCGTCCATCCCGGTCGCTGTCGATGTGGTTTGCGGCAAGAAGTTCGACGCTAATGAGCCGGCTGTGCTGAAGGATGCAGGCGACGTGGCCGACGACGATATGATCTTCGACATCGGTCCGAAGAGCGCACAGGAACTTGCCGACATCATCATGAAGGCAGGCACCGTGGTGTGGAACGGCCCGGTCGGCGTGTTCGAATTCGACCAGTTCGGCGAAGGCACCAAGACCATCGCCAAGGCAATCGCGGAAACCAGCGCATTTACTCTGGCCGGCGGCGGCGACACCATCGCGGCGATCCAGAAGTACGACATCTTCGACAAGGTGTCCTACATTTCCACTGCGGGCGGTGCATTTCTGGAATTCCTCGAAGGCAAAACCTTGCCTGCCGTGGCGATTCTGGAAGAGCGCGCCAAGCAATAATCACAACCAGGAATCACATGCTGCGTAGAACAAAAATAGTTGCAACGCTGGGGCCTGCCTCCAGCGATCAAAAAGTACTGGAGCAGATGATCCGCGCCGGAGTCGATCTGGTGCGGATGAACTTCTCGCATGGCTCGGCGCAGGATCACATGAAGCGCGCCGAGACCGTCCGTGCGGCAGCAGCTGCGGTAGGTCGCACAGTCGGCATTCTGGCCGATCTGCAAGGGCCGAAGATTCGCGTGCGGAAGTTCGAGAACGACAAGATCATGCTCAACAAGGGCGATACTTTCATTCTCGATGCCACACTGGATGGTCTGGGCAACCAGCAGCGCGTCGGTCTGGATTACAAAGAGCTGCCCAATGACGTGGATATCGGCACGGTGTTGCTGCTCAACGACGGCATGCTGGAATTCCACGTTACCGGCGTCAAGGGGCCCGAGGTTCATTGCGTGGTCGTGCGCGGCGGCGTGCTGTCCAACAACAAGGGCATCAACCGCAAGGGCGGCGGCCTGACCGCGCCGGCGCTGACCGACAAGGACAAGGAAGACATCAAGACGGCCGCGCTGATCAAGGCGGACTATCTGGCGGTGTCGTTCCCGCGCACCGGCGACGACATGCGTCTGGCGCGCGAGCTGATGCACGCGGCCGGGGGCAAGAGTCTGCTGATGGCCAAGATCGAGCGAGCCGAGGCGATCCCGGTGCTGGGCGATATCATCGACGCATCCGACGCGATCATGGTGGCGCGCGGCGATCTGTCCGTGGAAGTCGGCGACGCCGCCGTGCCGGGCCTGCAGAAGCGCATGATCAAGATGGCCCGCGCGAAGAACCGTCTGGTGATTACCGCGACGCAGATGATGGAGTCGATGATCACCAATCCGATCCCGACCCGTGCAGAGGTGTCCGACGTCGCCAACGCGGTGCTGGACGGCACCGATGCGGTGATGCTGTCGGCGGAAACTGCCGTCGGCGACTACCCGGTGGAAACCATCGAGGCGATGGCGCGCATTTGCCTGAAGGCCGAAGGCGAGAGCGAGAATGGCATGGCAGACTGCCGCATGGCATCGGAGAAGTTTGTGCGCATCGACCAGTCGATCGCGATCTCCGCTTTGTTCGCCGCATCTCACCTGAAGGTGAAGGCCATCGTCGCGCTGACCCAGTCGGGTTCGACGCCGTTGTGGATGTCGCGCGTTAATGCGGGCGTGCCTATTTTCGCGTTGACCCCGCTGCCGGAGACCTTGAGCAAGGTGACGCTGTTCAGCGGCGTGCACCCGATCAATTTCAGCACCACGGCGCATGAAGCAACCCAGGCATTGCTCGAAGCCGAAGCGGCGCTGGTGAACCTGAAGCTGGTGGAAGACGGCGATCTGATCGTCATGACCATAGGCGAAGCGGTAGGCAAATCCGGCCACACCAACACTATGAAGATCGTGCGCGTGGGCGACCATCGCAACACTTGAAAACCGCAGGGGCACGGCGTGCCGTGTCCCTGCAAATTTTGATTTTTACTCAGGAGGAATAAATGGCACTCGTATCCCTACGTCAACTTCTCGATCACGCGGCAGAAAACAGCTACGGCTTGCCGGCGTTCAACGTCAACAATCTGGAGCAGGTCAAGGCCATCATGGAAGCGGCCGATGAAACCAACAGCCCGGTGATCATGCAAGGCTCCGCCGGCGCGCGCAAATATGCGGGTGAACCCTTCCTGCGCCACCTGATCGAGGCTGCGGTCGAGATGTACCCGCACATCCCGGTCGTCATGCACCAGGACCACGGCGCATCGCCGGCAGTCTGCATCAACGCGATCAAGTCCGGTTTCTCCAGCGTGATGATGGACGGCTCGCTGATGACCGATGGCAAGACGCCTTCTTCTTTCGAATACAACGTCAACGTCACCCGTAGCGTCGTCGAGATGTCCCACGCAGTCGGCGTTTCCGTCGAAGGCGAACTGGGCTGCCTGGGTTCCCTGGAATCCGGCCACGGCGAGAAGGAAGACGGCCACGGCGCCGAAGGCGTGCTGAGCCACGACCAGCTGCTGACCGACCCGAACGAAGCAGCTGAATTCGTGAAGCTGACTCAGGTTGACGCACTGGCAATCGCTATCGGCACCAGCCACGGCGCGTACAAGTTCACCAAGCCGCCCACAGGCGACACCCTGGCGATCAGCCGCATCAAGGAAATCCATGCGCGCATCCCCAACACCCATCTGGTGATGCACGGTTCTTCTTCGGTGCCGCAGGAATGGCTGAAGATCATCAACGAATTCGGCGGCGCGATGCCCGAGACTTATGGCGTTCCAGTCGAAGAGATCGTCGAAGGCATCAAGCACGGCGTACGCAAGGTGAACATCGACACCGATCTGCGCATGGCGTCCACCGGTGCTACCCGCCGCTATCTGGCGCAGAACCCGAAGGACTTCGATCCACGCAAGTTCCTGGCCGAAACCACCAAGGCGATGAAGGCGATCTGCAAGGCACGTTACGAAGCATTCGGTGCTGCCGGCCAGGCTGGCAAGATCAAGCCGATCGCACTGGATGCAATGGCGATGCGTTACATCAAGGGTGAGCTGAACGCGATCGTGAAGTAATTATCGCTTCAGGCAGCAAACAAAAAGCGACCTTGGGGTCGCTTTTTGTTGAGCCTATTGACTGCGATTACCAAGCAGTAGCGGTACCTGTGCAGTTATCGCTGCCTTCGAACCATTGCCGGAGGCCATTTTCCTGGATAACAAGGCAGCCGTTACCAACTTGAGTTGTACCCGTAGTAGGTGCGGCCTTGATCGAATAAGTATTCGTGGCACAAGCGCTCAGAGTAAAAGTGTATTTTCCGTCATTGCTGGCGCTTACACCGAGCCCCCCTGTAGAACTGCCGTTGTATGCGGTAGCAATGGCATTGCAGGCATAGGCACTTGAATTGAGATAAATTTTTTCCTGCACGCTGGCAAGCTGCATTAATTCGGTCTGTGCTGCGGCACGCGAACCTTTGATTACATGGCTGCGGTAACTCGGTACGGCGACGGCGGCAAGAATACCGACGATCACCACGGCGACCATCAATTCGATCAAACTAAAACCCCTAATATGGTGAGAGTTCATTGCTTTTCCTTATATGGTGAAGCCGTGTGGAGCCCAAAAGTTGGCTGCACATGACTATAGTTATTCTCTGATCAGTTCTTTCCAAGAGATTCGCCTGTACCCAAGCGCATTTTGATTAAGAAGCCCACCGCTGCCACTACCGCCAGCGGTATTGGCGGTAGTGGAGTTGGTAACGCTCGTGCCGTCGCCTAGAGTGGTGGAGCCGCCGGCAGCAGCAGTGCCAGTCGTAGTGCTGCCATCGGTATGGGTGACAGTGGTACTGACTGCCCCGGTCGCCGAGTCGATGACATGCACGACCGTGCCGTTTATACCTGCAGGGAAGTGGGTAGTGATGGTTGTGACAGTGCCATTTGCATTCGCGATTTTTTTGATGATGTCTCTGGATCCATCTACATAAGTGATGGTCGTGGTATCGCCGGAAGTAACCACGCTAGTGACGGTGCCACCCGATCCGCTCAGGCTACCGATCTTAGGGTCGGTGGAACCTGCGGCCGGGGTAGAAGCGCTCGTGGTGCCATTATCAGGACCCGGGGTCTTGGTCCAGGTCGAAGAGTCGAAACATAAGCCGTCAGGATGGTGCCAGTAGGTGTTGTATTCTGCCAATACATAGTCTTTGAAGAACGCAGACTTGACCCGCCAGCCGTATTCGGGGCGACTCAGATGATCGTTCAATTCGATAGCGCTGTTGGGCGTGGTGTCCCGGATGATCTGTATGGTCAAGGCCCCCCCGTGGCGCAGGCCGACCGCGGTAGCAGGGGTGGTTGAAGCAGACCAGCCTTTTGTCGCGGGCCCGTCTAGTGGATAACCGAGCGTTGCATCGTTGGCTGGCGCTTTGACAGGCCGGTACATGTTGCCGTCCGTCGATCCTGCAGCGTCCCAGACGCACCAAGGCGTAGTTGGGAGGAGGCCGACACGTACATCGCCATTACCCCACCAATTCTTGGCGGTCAGCGCGTCAATCGGCATATTAATGGCCAAGCTGCCGATATATTTCGGGCCTGTGGTCAAGCCGTTTCCGGTTGAGGCCGGATCGCGGTTGTAAGTTGGCAAAGTCGCCAAATCAAGAGTGGCGGAAGTGGTGTAGTTTTTGATGCTGACGTAACCGAAATCGACATTAGGCAAGTAATCGGTATTGCCAATGTGCAGCTTTACCGCCGGATTCAGGTATTGGTTATGCATGATCACTTTAAACTTCTGCGAAGTGCTGGGTACGGCACGCGAGAGGTTAAACGAGGTCGTGCTGGCATTCAGCATGTTCACGCCGGTGACATCATATTTATCGTCGTATTGGTGAACGTGCGTGTCGTATTTGCACCCGGAGGTACAGGTGTCGCCGGATGTGCCGCCATCCGTACCGCCGCTGAATGTAGTAGTGGAAAGCGCTGGAGCGAGATCGCTCCAGCCGGTGCCGGGCGTACCTGCGCTGCCGCCGGCCGTGGCGGTGGTGGAAACAGTCACATCACCGCCATTTGTCCATGAACCGATGGTTACTGAAAGGCCATTGCTGGAAGTGGTGGTATCCACCAGACAGACCACCGAAGTGGTTTGCGCAGCACAGGTCGGCGTGATGGGGTCGCCACCGACATATGCCCTTACGGAGCCTCCGGTGCCTATTTTGGAAACGACAGCGCTGACGGCCTGCGCAGGTGTCTTACTTTTGCCGATCGTGATTCTACTGTCGCTCAGTACGACAGTAGAGCCTACTATGACAGTATCATTATTGGAGTTGATGTCTTTATTTATCTTGGCGTCGTTGCTGCTGCTGGTTTTACCGGTGCCGGTGCCTGCGGTGAAGGTGATCAGCCCGGTCGGATAAACACCCGCCGTGCCCGGTGTGCCGGATGATGTGCCGGGAAATATCGTGATGGTTTTGCCGTTAAAGCTGGCACCAGACGGGGCCGTGAGAGTGATTGTGCTGCCGGACCTCGTGGCGGTGTAAATGCCGGTCACCTTGGTGGTGATGATATCGGCGTTGGTGGAAGTCGCCGAACCGTTGGTGATGTCCGCGACGGTTAACGCGGGAACTATGGTTACACCGTCTACCTGTATACCGCCCAGCGTGGCAGGTAGCGAACTGCCAGTGCTACCCACGGTGATGGTGGCGGTAGCCTGAGCGCTGGCGGTGATAGCACCGAAATAAATATCTTCGTCGAAGTGACCGCCGGATACGCCAGTTCCGACTGGGGCTGTAACAGGGAGAGTAATGTCAGGATTGGTGTTGAATAGGGTCGTGAAGAGGGCGGTCAGCTTTACCAGAGTAGGCTGCGATTGCACGCCGCGCGACACCCACTTGCCGACCTCGATACCGTCCACATTGGGAGTGGTAATCGGGGTGCCTGCCGTTTGCGTTACGGCAACGACTTCGGCATCTGTGGCAGTGTAATGAATCCGGTCATCGACGGTAATGGTGCTGTTGCCATCTAGATCCATGAATGGATCGATGCTGCCGCCCGTCGTTGCTTCCAGAGCCATTTGCCAGTTCTCGCCCCAGACGTAGGTGGTGGTGTTGGGTACGAGGTAGCTGATGGTTGGATTGTAGGTGGAGAAATAGTAGCGACCGCTGGAAATGAAGCTGCCTTCACCCACTACACGCTCGCCGCCTACAGGCAAAGCAACTCTCCAACCTTTGTTTCCTCCCGTTGCCCAATTGGGTGGCGTGTTGGTTACCCTGCGCACACGGGTTTCGTTGGTGGGGCACGGAGGTTCGCTGGGCACGCCGGTGGTGCTGTAGCAGCGTTCTGTCAATACGGGTTGGACTAGTGTGGTGTTGCTTGCTGGAGCGCCATCCCAGATGCCATAGACATAAAACGTGGAAGTGTCGCCCAAATCACCCGTGGGCGAGATGCCGGTCGTAGGTTGCGTACCGGTAAGAATGGCACCGGTGGCAAAATTGACCACATAGCCGACACCTGATGGGTGGGGAATGGCTGCAGGCGTTGCAGTAATTGGCTGTTTCGGAGAAGTGACATGCAAAACGCTGGCGCTCCAAGAAGAAGGAGCTGCGTTGGATAAATCGAATTTCCACATGGTGCCATTTAAGTCGCCCGCATAAACGCGATCTACATAACCGTCGGAGTTGCTATCGAATGACAGAGTGTTGAACAGGCCATTGGGACTCAGTGCAGTACCGTCCGAAACGGCGGTGCCGGTGGTGTTTGTGGTGGTGCTGTCGGCCTTGATCGCCCTGACCAAGCGGCCATTTTCTGCATTGATGATGTACAGGTAGGCTTGATAATCGCCGCCGTTGTTATAGCCATTGCCAATGATGACGACCTTCAGCGGGCTACCGCCATTGTTGATGGTTCTGATTTGCGGCGTGCCATAGGTATAGCCAAGATTGCTATAGGCAGAGGCATTGCTTGTGCCGTCATCATTTTGCGGTGTGGCGTAGTTAACCTTGGTGGGGGTGATTTCCCATATCGCTTTATCGGCAACCTGTTGATTTGAGGATGCAGTTAGGCCAGAACTACCGTTAATATTCAGGGCGTACAGACCTTTTCCTCCTGCGCCTAAGGTTCCTACCAGGATGCGTGTATTGACTCCAGAAAGGGAGGCATTGCCTACCGTAATCTGGCCATCTACAAAATAATCATGGGTATAGGGATTTGCAGCCAGCGTCTTCATTTTGGACAGCAGCATGGAGGGTACATAAGCCCAGCGTTCCGAACCATCGGTAGCATTGATGGCATGCAGCATGCCATCGTTGGCGCCGACAAAAACCGTAGGATTGGTGGCGTCAGCCAGATAGAAAGGTTTTGAATGGATGATGTCGCCAAGAACAGTGGGGGTGGTGGAGTTTCCCTGCGGGATGAGGCGCTGGCGCAGTGTAGTGGCTCCTTCGTTGCTATGGTCGCCGCGGAGAAAATTTACAATTTGTGTGCTGGTGTAAGAAACCGTGTTGACGGTAGTGCCCAATGTACCTTGTTGGGTGGCAGATAAACTGGCGGAAAGGAACGGCACTCTGGTGCCGTCGTCCTTCATGGTACCGATAAAGCGTCCGGTGCTGAAGTTCTGAGTTTCAATATGTCCCGCTATGCCGCCAGCCCACCTTTCAGCAACGATGTTCAGGATGCCATCCGCACTCACTGGATAGGCATACATGTTGCCGCTCCAATGCTCTTTTTCAAATTCAGTGCGAAATATCGTTTCGTTGCCGCTGGTTAGCGTGCCATTGGTTGCAACCTCCTGGCCTAGGTAACCGGTGGGTTGAGATTGCGGGTTGAACGCGACAATGGCAAACGCTGCTTTGACAAAAGCAGCCATTAAGCCCAAAAAGACAAGTATGCCTAGCAAATGCACCGGTTGAATCTTATTTAGTACGCGTCGAGACATGTTGAACTCCTATTTAAGCGGTACGGCGTAATAAATCTGAACAAATTTGGTGGCGCCACGCCCTCCTTCGCCGCGCGCGGTAATCAGGTAGGTATGTACACAATCAAAGTTGTGTTCATTGCTGGGATCGAAACAATCGAGCCCCACACCGGCCAATGGCGATGCATGGGTGGAGACATAGCCAATCGTGTATGGATCGGTGATGGCAAACGGATCGAAAGAGGTGGGTACCGCACTTGTCGATGGTGTAGCTGCAGCATTGGATTCCAACCATTGTTCGGCAGCAATCACAGCCGTTTCGGCATTGTTCAACGCCATATTTTCAAACTGCAAATTGCCGGCCAATTTGTATTGCGTGTCCGAGATATTCATCGCCGTTATGCCAAGCAACATCAGGATGATCAGGATGATCAGGCTAATGACCAAGGCAGATCCGGATTGCTTGCCAGTGAAAGACAGAGACCTTATGGTTGTCCTTAACCTGTATTCGCGTTGTTCGGCATGCCGTAAAGCAACGCAATTCAGACAACTATCCGGCGCTGTCGCGAGGTCGCTCCAGCTTCCAATTTCCTGTTTTCGGTCCGTTAGTTGCATGATGTGGCCATCCTCAATTTCGAAAATTCCGCAGTTGCACGACAGTAGTGAAAACCTGGCGGCGGAAACTGTCATTTACCGGACCGTAAAGCCGATTGCTCAAGGTATAAGTATTGGTATTGTTGTATCCGTTTTCAGCCTGGCTGTTGCGGGCCAGTAACCAGATGCGCACCGAGCTTACCTTGTCCCAATCTGTGGCACCTGTTGCGCTGTGGCTGCCACTGATGTTGTTGGCGGTGAAATATTGCGTAGTTCCGTCCGTATTGGTAATGCCATATTCGAATTGCATTTGTTCGATGCCACTAACCATCATTTCGTCGATCATGGCATTGCCGACCAAGGCAATCCTCCGCAATGCCGGAATGGCCGAGTTGTTATCGGCGCTGCCAATGTAATAAACATAAACTTGTAGCGCGAAATTTTCAGTGCCGGCGGTAACGGCAGCAGGTAGCGCGGATCCTTGCAGCATGTTTATGCTGGAATAAGAACTGCGCAAATAGATCGTATTGGCGTTCGCATCGACCGTTAATGTGGGGGTTCCGGCTGCGCGACGGATGACCAACACATCTCCTTGCCGATAGGTTCTGGAGACGCTAACACCAGAGATGCAGTTGCCAGAAAACGGATTGTCAGAGTTATCGCCATTGATATCGTTGCCTCCCCATACCCTTTGGCGGAAGTTTTTTGCAAAGCTGCCGGCGACACCACATTCGTTGGTAATAGTGGGGGTCGTCCAGCCGACGGATTCTGGCGCCACCGGGGTATAGCCGCGATAACCGGCATGATGTAGTTCGCGTTTGAGTTGGTCTAGTGCATAGCGGCCGTTGCTTTGTAACTCGGATGTGCGCTCGTTGGTTTTGCTGCTTTGCGAATTGCTGACCAGTACGCCGGTTAATGCTGCGACGACCAACAGGCCGATGGCGATCGAGATCATCATTTCAATAATGGTGAATCCGGCCATAACCCTGATGTGGCGGGGTAAGCGGATAATAATTCTGTCAGGTGTGTTCATGGCATCAATTGCTTAGGGTTCGCGTTGCAGTGTAGGAGAAGGTTTCGCCATGGCTGGCCTTATTCGAGCTACGGTCGGTCCAACTGATTACGATGCTGTAAGTGCTCGGGTTGCCTGCGGTTGTCTGGGTGATTTGCCAGGTCGCTTGCGGCAGCAGGCTGCCAATGGCGATTCCCCATTGGCTTAAGTCCCAGCTTGCCAAGTCGGTGGGACTGCAGACGGTCGTGGCGCAATTGGTGGCAGCTACGCTGGATACACTGGTTAGAGCCAACGCATAATTTCCTGCAACGGCAGCAACTTTGTTTACCTCCATGCGTTCGGAAATATCCGAGGCCAGAAAAACTGCCTGTGTGCGGAACTGTCCACTTTGCCCCGTGCGCAGGGCATACATTTGTAGTCCGGCAGTGCCGAGTAGCGCAGTGGCAATAATGACCAAGGTGATCAACACCTCCAGCATGGAGAAACCACGCTGGGATGCGCTGATGACAGGGAGAGGTGAATGGTTGTGCATGCTTGCACCTATGGATTGGAGACGGAGATGTTGCCGGTTGCTGCAACATTGGCTGTTCTGGATTTTGCTCCTGAAGCCAAATTTAGCGTGCCAGAACCGCCTGTTCCGTTCGGATTAAAACGAATGGAGGTTGCACTGCCGGTGAGCACGAAGTTTGCATTGATGGCTTGATGCGCAGTTATCGGGTTAGGGTTGGCTGCGGTGCCGGTATCGCACGTGTTATTGGGTTCGCTATCCTGGCAAATTAGCCAGCCGTTGTTCCAGTTGTTTCCGCAGGCAGTATCGGTGCCACGAGCGCAAACCAGTATCCATGAATTTCGCTTAATGGCTTCACTGCGCGCGCGATTCATGTCGCTGGTCAGTTGCGACATCGTGGACGTTAGGCGCGTGTTGCTGATGAAATCGTTGAATGACGGTGCGGCGATGGTCGCCAGTATGGCGGCAATTGCCATAACGATTATTACTTCAACCATGGATATGCCGGTTTGTCGTTGCATGGATTGCATGATTTCTCCTGAGTGCTTGTTGCACTGTAAAAAAGTACTCTGTGTGAGTAAATCGTTGTCCGATATAAGGAGGATTTTTCGGATAGACGGCTGAAATCATGGCGTATTGAGGAGTTTCAACAGCTTTAGCCGGTCTTTGCTTTGGTTGGCGCGGACCAAACGAGGTTTCCGAATTTATTCCTTTGGCGCATAAAGCAAGACCACGTCCATGACGGAGGCGACCGCATTGCCATGTATGCGTCCTGGCGCAAAGCGGGCATTCAGAAATCCGCTGTGTGCGCTATCGATAAATGCCTGCGGTAATTCCGACGAGACTGGTTCGGCACGAATTACCTTGCCGTCCTCGTTGATCCACAGGCGCAGAACCAGCTTGCCGCCTTGGGGGAGGTTCTGCAATTCGGGAGGATCGCTTGGAATGTCCTGAATGATGAAGGGGCGCTCATCCAGTTCGTTGGGACTGAAGTAGTGCAGATCGATGGCTAGTGATAGCCCGGTGTTCGACAGGGCGAATTTATTGCCCGGTTTATCTGTGTCCGTATTGATGTTGGCATCGTTCTGGGAAACGGCTTTTTCGACCACACTCTGTTCATTCGTCGCGATGGGCTGCGTGCCGGGAAGAGTTACCGTCAACGGGGCTGCGCGGTTGGCGGATGCGACTTGTCGTGCTCCAAAAGACGACCATGACAGAGAGAATAGAATGGTCAGATGGACGCACAGCGACAGGCAAAGAAGGATTGCCAATCGAACATATGGGTTGAGTCGCAACAAATAATCCATGTGCGTAGCGCAAATATCGAAACCGGGTTCGAGCGGGCTGTACCCGTGTTCCTTCGCATGTTAATGCCTCTGACGCGGTGCTTCTATCCCGGGCGGACCGAAGGAAAGGATGGGCGGACTAGCGGCGAGTGTCTATGCGGTCGTATCGAAGATCGTGGCCTGATGCGGCTGGGCCAGCAGGAACGCCTTGAATGCGGTCGCCGCGCCGGACAGGCGTTTGTGGCTGCGGTGTGCGACGAACCAGTGGCGCAACAGCGGGAAGTGTTCGACGTTCAGCACCGCCAGCCGGCCGGTCTCCAGTTCCAGTTCGATGCTGTGCAGCGACAGGATGCCCAACCCCATGCCGGCTTGCACCGCCTGTTTGATCGCCTCGTTGGTTTCCACCTCCATGCCGATGCGCGGTTGGATGTGATGTTGCGCGAAGATGCGCTCCATTGCGCTACGCGTGCCGGAGCCTTTTTCGCGCGACAGAAAGGTCTCCTGTGCGAGCTGGGTGAGTTGAACATGGCCGGGTCCGGCGAGCGGATGGTCCGGGGCGGCGATTACCACCAGCGGGTTGTCCAT
>Ga0172379_10000628_pt1 | contig 86052 bp, 93 predicted proteins | sample GrowelOW334metaG_FD_119756 | JGI IMG/M metagenome (GOLD analysis project Ga0172379, IMG submission 119756) | Groundwater microbial communities from an aquifer near a municipal landfill in Southern Ontario, Canada - Groundwater well OW334 metaG | ecosystem: Environmental > Aquatic > Deep... | reverse complement strand
CCGAAAAGAGCGTTGAACACAATGTTCCAATGGCGGATTGCTCGACCTTTCGTATTGGCGGCAACGCCCAGCGCTTTATAAGGGTGTCGGCTTCTGACGCCGTTGTTTCTGCAATCCAATATGCAAATAAAGAAGGAGTGCCATTCTTTATACTCGGAGGAGGTTCAAACGTTCTTTTCTCTGATGAAGATATTCGGGGGCTTGTTATACAAATGACAGGGAACAATATTGAACGCAGCGGGGATATTATTACGGTGAGCGCAGGGACATCTCTCGGGGCGGCCGTCTCGTTTGCGCGCGAAAATACACTTACCGGCCTTGAATGGGCCACGGGTATACCCGGCACTATTGGGGGCGCGGTGCGGGGGAACGCGGGAGCATATGGGAGCCAGATAGAGGACTCTGTGTTGAGCATAGACGCTTATGACAGCATAAGAGAGAGCCGTCAGGAATATTTGCGCCGCGATTGCCTTTTTTCTTATCGTTCAAGCATTTTTAAAAAAAATAAAAATCTCATTGTACTGGCAGCTGTTTTTCAGCTTCGGCACGGCAATAAGGACGAGATATTGGAAAAGACAAGGGATATTCTGGAACAAAGAAGAAAAAAAATACCCGCTTTGCCCTCGGCCGGATCGGTCTTTAAAAATATCACAGATCCGAAGGACATTGCCGCTGTTCTTTCGTGTGAACCCGATATACGATGGAGATATGAGGAGCAGTGGGGAAGGAAAATATCTGCAGGGTATCTCATTGAACATTCAGGATTGGCGCATGAACACGTCGGCGATGCGGCGGTGTCCGAGCAGCATGCAAATATCATTGTGAACAAGGGCAAGGCTACGGCCGGGGACGTGATCCGTTTGATCGCCATGATAAAAAAGGGTGTTTATGAAAAATATGGGGTGTTGCTCGCAGAGGAAATAGAGCTTGTGGGGGTTAAATGAAGGTGATTTGAATTAAAACATCGGATACAGTATACTCAATAAGGCTCATAAGGAATCATTTATTGGATCAAACATGAAAATCGTTTTTAAGGGAACACAAATGAAGGTTACTCCGGCTCTTGAGGAATATGCAGAAAAAAAGCTAAAAACCCTCCAAAAGCTTGTTTCAGGGATCAGTTTTGATGTCGAATTATTTGTTGAGCTGGGGCGGACAACGCATCACCAAAAAAAGGGATCGGTGTATCGCGCCGAGGTCATGCTTACGCTGCCGGGGCAGATATTGCGCGCAACGCAGGAGGACTATGATATCAGGGTGGCAATAGATAAGGCCCGTGACGAGATGAAATCGGAAATTCAAAAATATAAAGGGAGATACGATTCACGCTCAAAGAAAGAAGCGCGGTTTGTCAAAGTATTAAAGAGCCTCTCGCCGCTCACATGGTATAAAAAAGAAGGGCAACAAGCAGAAAAAACAGAGGCGGCAGAAACAGATCTTCCGATCGAATAGTGCCGTGTTCCCGATCTTCTTTAAAGAATTGTTCATATGATATTCTCTTTATTTCAGGACGCAACTAAAAAATATGTGTCCAAGATTCAGCCGCTCGTAGATGAGATCAATGCTATTGAAAAAGATGTGCAGCTTTTGACTGATAATGAGCTCCGGCAAGAGACCACCATCATGCGTGAGCATATGCAGCGCGAAAAAAAGATACCGGATGATTTTCTTCCGGGCGCCTTTGCGGTTCTGCGGGAAGCGGCAAAACGAACACTCAAGCAGCGTCACTTTGATTCTCAGTTGATGGGAGGCGTTGCGCTGCACCAGGGAAAAATTGCTGAGATGAAAACGGGAGAGGGCAAAACACTCGCTGCCACGCTGTCCGCATATTTAAATGCGCTTGAAGGAAAGGGCGTGCATGTGGTTACGGTGAATGACTATCTTTCCCGCAGAGATGCCGCATGGATGGGCCAGATATTTAATTTTCTCGGACTGAGCGTCGGATGCCTTAATCATGAGCAGGCATTTTTGTATGATCCCGAATACAAGGCGGCAACAAAAGAGGAGGCGGCGAAAACCGACGAAGAAAGAGATAAACTCGGGTCTTTCAGGGTATATCAGGATTATTTGCGTCCTGTGGATAGAAAAACCGCATACATGGCCGATATTCTTTATGGAACGAATAACGAGTTTGGTTTTGATTATTTACGGGATAATCTTGTATATAACATTCAGGACAAAGTACAACGAGAACACCACTATGCCATTGTTGATGAAATCGATTCTATTTTGATCGATGAGGCTCGCACGCCGCTTATTATTTCCGTACCGGATGAGGATTCATCAAGGCTATACAAAGATTTTGCAAAGATCACGCCGCGGCTCAAGGAGAATGTCCATTATAATATCGATGAAAAACTGAAAGCAGTCACTCTTACGCAGGAGGGGATCGACGAAATGGAGCGGATACTCGGGCTTTCGGATATGTACAATGTTCAGAACTTGAGAATGCTGCATCACATGGAACAAGCCCTTCGTGCGCAAATGTTGTTCAGAAGAGACAAGGAATATGTGATCAAGGATGGAGAGATCATTATTGTGGATGAGTTCACGGGGCGTTTGATGCCGGGGAGAAGATACTCGGATGGGCTGCACCAGGCCATTGAGGCGAAAGAAAATGTGGAGGTGAAACAAGAGTCGCGTACGATGGCGAGCATTACGTTCCAAAATTACTTCAGAATGTATAAAAAACTTTCCGGGATGACGGGTACCGCCCAAACATCCGCAGAGGAATTTCATAAGGTATATAATCTTGAGGTCGCCACCATTCCCACCAATCTTCCCTGTGTCAGAAATGACAGGCAGGACTCGATCTATAAAACGGAAAAAGGGAAATTCATTGCTATTTTGAACAAGGTTCGGGATTGCCGCCAAACAGGGCAACCGGTGCTCATTGGCACGGTTTCGATCGAAAAAAATGAATTATTGAGTGCGATGTTACAAAGGGACGGTGTGCCGCACCAGGTACTGAACGCAAAAAATCACGAGCAAGAGGCCGAGATCATTGCGCAAGCCGGAAAATTTGGCGCAGTTACTGTGGCTACCAATATGGCCGGCCGCGGCGTTGATATTTTGTTGGGAGGAAATCCGGCCGATGAGTGGGATAAAGAAAAAGTCATTTCGGCGGGAGGTCTTTTGGTGATCGGCACGGAACGCCATGAATCGCGCCGCATCGATAATCAGTTGCGGGGAAGAGGCGGCCGCCAGGGAGACCCCGGTGAATCACAATTTTATGTTTCACTGGAGGACGAGCTTATGAGGGTCTTCGGTTCCGATAGGATCAAAGATATTATGGAAATGTTGAATATTCCCGAAACACAGCCGATCGAGAATAATATGATATCCCGGGCGATAGAGTCCGCACAGGCAAAGATCGAGGGTATGCATTTTGATTCGCGCAAATATGTGCTTGATTTTGATGAAGTACTTAATAAGCAGCGCAATGTCATCTATGGAATGCGGAATGATATGCTTGATGTTTCGTCGGAGCGGGCACATGTGTTGCGCGACCGTTCAACCACCGCCCTGCGGGATTTCTTTATGCATATTGTGGATGTGCATTGTTATACGGAAGATGCCGAGCTCTGGAACGTTACCGAGCTCATTGAAAGTATCAAAAGCATTACGGGGCAACCCGGTGATACCGTCAGAGAAAAGATCACGCTTATTCGCGATGATAAGGCCCGCGACTGGAAAGAGCGGAAACGGCGCATCAATGATTATATCTTATTGATGATCGAGCAGTTATATACCCAAAAAGAACAGGAGTTGGGCCAGGAAAATATGCGTCTGGCGGAACAGGCACTGTTTTTGAGGATCATTGATATTTTTTGGATGGAGCATCTGGAGAATATGGATCATCTGAAAAACACGGTAAGGTTGCAGGCATACGGGCAGAAAGATCCGCTGATAGAATATAAGAACCAAGGACACATACTTTTCCAGGAGCTTCTAAAATCTATCCAGGGCGCGTTTGCAAATTCAATATTGAAAGTAGGCGCCCAGCAGATCCCAAAACAGCAGGTTGAAAATGGAGGCCAGCAACAAAATATGGCAAATGTAGATTTTTCAAAAGTGGGGAGAAACGATGAGTGTCCCTGCGGCAGCGGTAAGAAATTTAAGAAGTGTCATGGGGCGTAGCATCCATAATTCGGTTTCGCATAAAGATACATACAATGAGCTGGCGGAAGAATATGAAAAAAGAGCCGGCAGTTTAATGGGTCTAACCGAGGACGCGATAGATTATTTTTCTTCATATATTAGGCCGGGGGGGTCTGTTTTGGATATCGGATGCGGGGTGGGCGTTGCCATGAGTGTGTTGGCCCAAAGAGGCTTTGAAGTTGTTGGTATTGATATATCGCCCAATATGGCTGAGTTTGCCAAAAAAAGGAACCCCGGAGCAGATATAATCATAGGAGATTTTTTGGAAACGGATTTTAATGATACCTATGATGCTATTTTGGCGTTTGCCTTCATACATCTTTTTCCTAAAGCAGAGATTCCCAAGATATTCGGTAAAATAAGGTCGGTTTTAAAGCCCGGCGGAGTTGCGCTCTTAAGCTCTACGGAGTCTTCCGAGAGCAAGGAAGGTATGTATGTAAAAGAGGACTTTGGCAAAGAGCATAGGCGTTTCAGAAAATTCTGGACAGAACAGGAACTGAGAGGATCGCTGGCGCAAAGCGGTTTTAAGGAACTAGCGATAAAAAAATTTATGGATCCGTTCGGCAAAACATGGATGGATTTTGTTGTGCAAAAATAATTTTATTTAAGCGGAGCGGGTATAAAAAATATGAAATATCTAAAAACATCAGAAGAACAGGAAGGAATCCGCTGGATGGATGAAGCGGCCATGGTCGCAAAAAAAGCATTATGTCATCGTGCAAGGTGTGGCACAGTGATCGTGAAAAACGGAGAAATCATCGGAAGGGGATATAATGCGCCACCGCTGGATAAGGAAGAAAATCGAATGTGTTCTGAAGAACTTGTTCCGGGCAAGCCAAAATATGACCGAACATGCTGTATGCATGCGGAGTGGAGAGCTATTATAAGTGCGCTCAAAAAAAACTCTGAAAAGTTAAACGGAGCAACACTATATTTTGTAAGGATCGATGAGGGTGGAAACATCAAAAGATCCGGTAAGCCGTATTGTACGGCATGCAGCCGTATGGCATTGGACGTCGGGATCGCAACGTTTGTTTTGTGGCATGACGAAGGAATATGCGAGTATCCGACAGATGAATATAACAGGTTGTCATACCAATACAAAGATACGAACTAGAAAATAACCGCTTCCAACAAAAAGAGATCTGTGGGCCACAGGAATGCATCTAAATAATTTAGCATGCGATCATGGAGTTGCCGGTTGAGAAAATATTGAAGGAAAAAATGGTGCCATACACTTTGATCCGGCTCGGTCGCCAGGCTATTACGGTAGGCGATGTTGTGGCATATTCGGATGGAGCGGTAAAAACGGATGAGATATGTAAAACGATCATTGTAAAGGGGAAAAAGACCGGTGCATTATGGGCTATATTGTTGCGCGGGAACGATCGCCTCGATTTTTCTAAAACTAAGGGTGTTTTGGGTGAAGCTGCAGAAATTGCTGATATTAAGAGTGTCAAAAAAGTTTCGGGAGTTGAGCCGGGGGCGGTGTGTCCGTTCATGGTCAGCGTTCCTTTGTTCCTGGATAAGCGTGTGCTAGAATTAAAGAGGATGAATGTCGGTTCTGGCGATCATCTCTATGGCCTTGATGTTGCGGTTGCGGATATTGCAGAAGGGATACTGTTTACTGTTGTTGATGTTGTAAAATAAGCAGAATATTAAAATATCAATAGAATGAGAATAAAATACGATAAATTGGTCAGGGATAATATCCCAGAGATCATTCGGGGAAAAGGGGGTAGTCCCATAACCCATACCGCCGATGAAGGTGAATATTGGGTAAAGCTGAAACAAAAATTATTGGAAGAGACGTCCGAATTCATGGATGCAGAAAGCATGGAAGAGCTTGCGGACGTTCTTGAGGTTGTCCGGGCGATCTGCGAATACAAAAAATATGATCTTAAGGATATAGAAACAGTGCGGGCGCAAAAAGCAAAAGAGCGTGGCGGATTCAAAAAGAGGACAATTCTTGATGAATCATAACTATGGATCGGAATTTTGAGCAAAAAAATGATGTGCCCCCTCAAGAGGAGATCCGTGAAATAGACGGCAAAAAATACAGAAAAATATTCAGCGGATATACCATACGGCAATATTTTTCACACTCGACGCCGGAAAAGGGTCCTGGACCGGGGTGGGACTTCAGGGAAAGACTTCTTGACGATGAGTATGCGATGCGGGCTTTCGGCAGGACATTCACTATAAATGAGGTTATGGTAAATACCAATAAGCTTCCTGATGAGCCGTTTTGGCGGTGGGAAGAGATCAATGAAAATAAAGATAAAGATACTACGGATCTATGAAAATCGTATTGGGGTCTATAAGTACACGAAAGATCCAAACAGTGCAAAGGATCGTTGTGCAGCTTTTTCCGGAGGAGAATGTACTTGTAGAAGGATATGAGGCATACTCGGGCGTGTCCGATACTCCGTGGGACAAACAGACATTTGATGGTGCGCTACGCCGTGCACGCGAGTCTAAGGTGCATATCACAGGTGCCGATCATTATATCGGGCTTGAAAGCGGTCTGATAGAACGTTATGGCCACATTTATGAAGAGGCGTGGTGTGCGGTGTTAACCGGAGACGGGAAAGAATTTTTTGGTTATTCAAGCGGGCTGAAAGTTCCCGATTATATATTGCAGAAAATGGATGAGTTACAGCTTGATCATTCCAATGTCATGGCTATCATTGAGGAAGAACACGGGAGACTCCCCAATGATACGTGGGGGAGTTATTCGGGCGGTATGATCGTGCGCGAGATAAGCCTTGAAGAAGCGGTGCGCAATGCGCTAGTGCAAATAGTCGCGCCGCCACATAGTTTTTATCGGCAAAAACACACACTATGAAAATAGTTTTAGGATCGGCTTCGGCGGGGCGGAAAAAAATATTGCGGAAGATAGGATATGATTTTGATGTGATGCCGGCAGACATAGACGAAAAAGCCATCCGACACGGGGATCCAAAGCAGCTCACTTTGCTGCTGGCGCGGGCAAAAGCCAACGCACTGCTTCCGCGCATACAAGAGCCTGCGATCCTTATCACGTCCGACCAAGTGGGGCTTTGCGATGGCATTATACTGGAGAAACCGGAAAGCGAGAATGAAGCCAAAGAGTTTTTAAAAAAGTATGCGCGGCATTCCGCAAAGACCATAACAGCGGTTGTGGTGACCAATACCGAGAATGGGAAAAGGGCCGAGGGCGTTGATATTGCCGAGGTTTTTTTTCTGCCTATCCCGGAGGAAGTGATAGAACAATACATTAAAGAGGGCGATGCACTTTTGCAATCGGGCGGATTCTCGACCGATCATCCGATACTGGCAAAGTATGTTGCAAGGATCGAAGGGGAACCGGAAAGCGTGATAGGGCTGCCGGTCGCCCTGACGAAAAAATTAATAGAATCTGTTTTATAAATAATTTTGACCTTTGATTTTTAACTTTTATCTTGCTATGTATGCGTTTTGACATCATTACAATATTTCCAAAAGCATTTTCATATTTAAATGAATCTATTATCAAGCGTGCCGCCGATAAGAAACTTTTGGAAATTCACATACACGATCTTCGCGCGTTTGCGCACGATAAGCATCGCAGGGTCGATGACAGACCCTATGGCGGAGGAGCCGGAATGGTGATGAAGGTAGAACCAATATATAGGGCGGTCGAACATATCAAAAAAATTACTGCGCGGAAAAAATATAAAAAAACAAGGATCATCTTGCTCGCGGCGAAGGGAAAAAGATTTGTCCAGAAAAAAGGGCGACAGATGGCGCACTATGAGCACATCATATTTATTTGCGGACACTATGAGGGCGTGGACGAGCGTGTCGCCGGGCATATTGCGGATGAAGAGCTTTCTATCGGGGATTATGTTTTAACAGGAGGAGAGCTTCCCGCGATGGTGGCGTTGGATGCTATTGTTCGGCATATTCCCGGTGTTATCAAAAAAGCTTCTCTTGAGCAGGAAAGTTTCGGCGTTCATAAAGGGCGGGGCGTCGGACTGGAATATCCGCACTATACCCGGCCGGAATCATTCATTTCTAATGGGAATAAAAATAAAAAAATGAAGCCATGGGTGGTTCCAAAGGTTCTTTTGAGTGGCGATTATGCAAAAATAGAGCAGTGGAAAGAAATCCACAAGAAAAGTTGTTGACCCGCATAAAGTTGTAGTATGATGATAGTGTCCAGTATCATTCATTGATTCCAATATGGTTGTAAAAATATATTCTACCAACACCTGTCCGTATTGTGTTATGGCCAAAGAGTATTTCGATGAGCACAAGGTTGTGTATCAGGATTTTGATGTTGCTGGCGACATGAAGGCGCGGGAGGAAATGATCCAGAAATCAAAACAGATGGGCGTGCCGGTCATTGATATTGATGGCAAGATAATTGTCGGTTTTGATAAGGCAAAAATTGATAAGATACTTGACATAAAATAACAGCCATATTAAGAAAGAATGGTTACTATTGTTGTTGCCGCGCGTGGGTCGGTGGGTCGAGACATCCATGGTGCGGGTTTAATATAATCAGATCTATTAAGTGTAATATATGCCTTATAAATGTACTTCTTGTGGGTTAGAGTATGACCTTGAAGAAGAAGCAAAAGAATGTTGCGGGGTCGGGGCAGAAATGATCATGGAGGATGATTTTTTGGATGATGATCTTGAAGACAAGAAATTTCCCGATGACCTTGGTTTGACGGACGAAGAGGAGGATAAATAAAGCGCGCGGTTTTATTTTTATGTATTGAGCCCGGTATGCGATTTTGCGTGTACCGGGTTTTCTTTTTTTGATATACTATTTTGGTGGATAATAGCTATGAAAAAAGTACTGTATAGGACAACTCAAAAAATATTGTTGTCGGCAATGTATGTCTTGATGTATGGCTTTGCCGATTTTACTATTCGCGGCAAAGAAAAGCTCGCTGGAATAAAAAAGGGCCCCTGCCTTGTTGTGGTGAATCACAAGGGCGTGCTTGATCCGCCCCTGGTGGGGCTTTGTTTTCCATTTTTTTCAAGCGTATATCCGCTCCGATTCATCACAAAAGATCGTTTTTTTAAGAATATTTTTTCAAGAGCGGTTTTCCGGTCTCTCGGGTGTTTTCCGGCATATTCCAAACAAGGCATGGACATTTCCTTAAGAGGGCCGCGTGAGGCGCTTAGCGCCGGAGAGGTAGTGATTATTTTTCCCGAGGGGAGGGTTGTTAAGGAAGAGCAGCTTGCGGAACCAAAGGTAGGGGTGGGGATCCTTGCAAAAGAATACCCAGATGTTCCGATTGTTCCCGTTGCCATTAAAGGAACGAACCATGCAGGTGGACCGTCTCTTTTGCTAAAAAGACCAAAAATAAGCCTATTGGTTGGAAAACCGTATTCGTTGCGGCAGATGGTACCTCACTATGCGAACGAGGATGCCCAAAATGTTGCGAAAGAGGTTTTTTCTTCCGTGTCGGGTCTTTTTGATCTCATATGACCACCGGAAATCCGAAAGAAATCCGCTTTTTTCCATTCATTTATTGATAAATCGATGATAGAATATCCTGGTCAGGTCAGTATATCAAAACCGCAGAGACGGTCTTGATAGGTTTGAATTATTAGTATTGTTTTTATTTGGCCATGAAACAGCTGCTTGTTATAATCCATGCATTCCGGGATTTATTTGTCAGATGGCTGCCAAATACAAAAAAGGATCTGTATGCGTTTGCCTTTTTAGTTCATCCGCGTGGTGTTGAAGATATCTACCGCAAATATCCTTTTTTTAGATTTTTGCCAAAAAAAGCTACTGTTGCATTTTTTAAGCACTTTTGGCCGATCGTCGCCTCAAAAATAACAGGCCTGCAGTCGACGAAAAATCACCGGGAGGTGGTGGGATATGTTCTTGGGATCACGCTGACGGCAAAACAGATGCTGGAGAACAGGGCTCTTGCGCAAAAAAAGATCGTACAAGCAATGCGTCTTGCCGAAAAAATGGGGGTGAAGATCGTGGGGCTTGGCGCTCTCACGTCCTCGGTTACCAGAGGGGGGCTTGATCTTATTGACAAGGTGAATGTTAATATTACGACCGGCCATGCGCTGACTGCGCACATCGTAACATCAAATTTGTTCAAGTGTTCGGAGATATTCGGTCTTCGGAAGGAAAACGTTATCATCGCTATTGTCGGGGCTACGGGATCCATCGGATCGACCACGGCACAAATACTCGCCCGTGCCGGATATAATAATTTTATTTTGGTGGACCTCGAAAGAAAAGGACATTTGTTCAAAGATCTGGTCGCTGATCTGGTCAAGCTGAACAGGCAGGCGCATATCACCATTGAGCACCAAATTCCGTCCGTTAAGGCCGCTGATTTTATTATCACTGCAACCAACGCTCCGGAAGCGGTGGTTAGCGCCTCTGATGTGAAAAGCGGCTGTATTATTATCAATGATGCCCAGCCGAGCGACGTTGCGGAAGATGTGTATGAAAGGGATGATGTTATTGTCCTTGAGGGCGGTCTTATCCATACTCCCGGGGTACACAATAATTTTAATTTCGGACTGCACCACCGGCAGGATAATTATTCATGTCTTGGCGAGGCGCTTGTGCTGGCATCCCAAGAGTGGAGCGAACACTATGTTATTAACAGGGCAAGCCTTGCGCTGATCGATGAAATAGCGGGATACGCAAAAAAGCTCGGCTTTCATCTCGCCGAATTCCAAAACAACAAAGAAATCATCAGCAAGGAAAAGCTATCGAATGTGGGTGCTATTATGAAAAAAAATAATGTTCAAGCTTGATATTATAAATATTGTTCTGGTCGGGGTTGCGCTTGCCAATTTTGGGTATGCTTTTGTGGCGTTTTGGAGAAATCGCACGGAAAAAGTGAATGGCCGGTTTTTTATCTTTGTACTTTGTATAGAGTTTTGGATCGTCAGCATGATCATGTATCGGGGTATGCTTATAAGAGAGCAGACGATCCTGTGGGCGCGAATTTTATATGTATCCGCGACTTTGATACCGATCTTCTTTTTGCGTCTTGCGGCCGTATTTCCCGATTCGGACAAGATACTTACAAAAAGAAGAATGATGATCCTGTCGATACCCAGTCTTTTGATGGGCATTTTTTCAATTATTCCGGGGTTATTGATCCAAGATGTGCTGGTGGCGCCGGGGGCGGAAAAGATCATTGTTTTTAATAAGTATCTTGAAACGCTGTTTGCCGCCTATATCGTGGGATATTTTTCGCTGGTGTATTATGTCCTTTTTAAAAGATATTTTCGGGCAGAGGGTGGGCTTAAAACACAGCTGAAATATGTGATAGGCGGGATATTGGTCTCGACCATTATAGCGGTCAATACGAATCTGATCCTGCCTTATTTCGGATATTTCTCTTTGAATTGGCTCGGGCAGGCAACGGTGGTAATTATGATTGCCGCTATTTTTTATGCGATCGTGAAACACAGTTTGTTCAATATAAAGGTAGTATCCGCGGAATTTTTTAGTTTTATTGTGTTGGTGATGCTGGTCGTTGATCTTTATTTTTATCGGAGTATTCAGGAGCTTATATTCAAGTTGACCGTTTTTTTTGCCATAGCTCTTTTTAGTTTATTGCTGGTAAAAGCTGTGGTGAAAGAAGTGGAAGATAAAGAACGGATTGCAATTCTTGCGGATTCGCTTGAGGCGGCAAACAAAGAGCTCTTGGAGCTTGATAAGGCAAAGTCCGATTTTGTTTCCATCGCATCGCATCAGTTAAGAACTCCGCTCTCTATTATGAAGGGCTATCTTTCTTTGGTGCGAGAGGGGTCTTATGGAAAGTTGCCTGAGAATCAGCATGTTATTATGGACCGCGTTTATAAAAGCAATGAGGGTCTTATCCGGCTGGTGAACGATCTTTTGGATGTGTCTCATATTGAAAGGAAAAAAATGGCTTTTTTCTTCAAGAAGTATGATATCGAAAAAATGCTGCAGGAGATCATCGATGGATTTCAGATGATTGTCAAACAAAAAAAACTTGTGTTATCATACGAAAAGTCAGGAAGCGATTTTGTGGCAGTGTGCGATCTTGATAAGATCAGGCAGGTTGTCGAAAATTTGATCGATAATGCGATAAAATATACACCCGAGGGGTCCGTGCATGTCGGCATATCAAGAGTGGGGGATGAAATTATGATCAAGATCGCGGACACCGGCATCGGGATCCCGGAGTCGTCGAAGGAGGATCTTTTTAGGATCTTTGTCCGCGGGAAGGGTATTTCACATCTGCAAACCGACGGTACGGGGCTTGGGTTATATGTTGCGAAGAGTATTGTGGAGGAGCACGGAGGGACCATTGCGGTTACAAGCAAGGGCGAGAATAAGGGTTCGGTGTTTACGGTGATGCTTCCTGTCGGGGGGCGCCCGGAGAAAAAACAGGTTGAAGAATTCACACACAAGACCACGTAATTATTTTTTTACTTATTTTTTATGAAAAGGACTTTTATTGCAGATACCACCAATTTCAATGATCAGGATGTTACTATTTGCGGATGGGTTGCGGTGCGGAGAGACCACGGCAAACTTATTTTTTTGGATGTCCGCGATATTACGGGCATTTTACAGGTTGTTTTTATCCCGGGGAATGCGGCATTGATGGAAAAAGCAAATGCATTGAGGAATGAATGGGTTGTAAAAATAACGGGAAAGATACACGGGCGCCCAAAAAACATGATCAACGATAAAATGCCGACTGGGCACATTGAACTTGAAGCAAAGGAACTTGAAGTACTTAATGCCTCACAAACCCCGCCGTTTGACATTTCTTCCGACGGAAAAGACATCGGCGAAGAGATCAGGATGAAATACCGCTATTTGGATCTGCGGAGGGAGCGCATGGCGGCCAATATAAAAGCCCGGCATCGCATTAACAAATTTATGCGTGATTTTATGGATGCCAAGGGATTTTTTGAGGTAGAGACGCCCAGCCTTACAAAGGGAACCCCGGAGGGATCGCGGGAATTTCTAGTTCCTTCGCGTTTGCATCCGGGAAAATTTTATGTTCTTCCGCAATCGCCCCAGCAGTTCAAACAATTGTTGATGGTGGGCGGCCTTGAGCGCTATTTCCAAGTGGCACGATGTTATCGTGATGAAGATCAGCGCGGAGACAGACAGCCAGAGTTTATGCAGCTTGATGTGGAGATGAGTTTTGTTGAACAAGAAGACATTGTTCAGCTCATGGAAGAGCTCATTATCCGGCTGGTGAAAACTCTTTACCCGGAAAAAACTATTCAGCAAATACCGTTTCCACGGCTGACATGGGATGAGGCTATGCAGAAATACCAATCCGATAAGCCCGACCTACGTAAAGATAAGAACGATCCGAATGAATTGGCGTTCGAGTGGATAGTGGATTTTCCGATGTTCTCAAAAGATAAAGAAGGAAACCTTGGGGCAGAGCACCATCCGTTCACATCCCCAAAACCGCAAGACCTTCATATGCTGGAGAGCGACCCGGAGAAGGTCCGTGCAAATGCGTATGATATTGTTCTGAACGGGAATGAGATCGGCGGGGGATCGATCAGGATACACGATCGCGATATCCAGCACCGTGTTTTTAAAGTGCTTGGGGTTTCGGAGGAAGATATACAAAAGAGATTCGGCCATATGCTTGAGGCATTCACTTTTGGAGCCCCGCCGCACGGCGGCATTGCGCTGGGGATAGACCGCATTATAGCGCTCTTACAAAATGAGCCCAATATCCGTGAGATAACTGCATTCCCAAAAACCGGAGATGCCCGCGATCTTATGATGGGTGCTCCGAGCGAGATAGACGCACAACAAGTAAAAGAGGTTCATATCAAGATCCTCCCGTAATAGCAGACATGCAGCAGGAAAAATTCACTATTTCATTGGATACATACCAGGGGCCGCTTGACCTTTTGCTTGAGCTAATCGAAAAAGAAAAGCTGGACATTACCACTGTTTCGCTTGCAAAAATCACCGATGATTTTTTGGCGTACGTAAAGCTTTATTCGGCAACATTATTACCGAGCCACCTTGCCGGCTTTTTGGTCATTGCCTCCCGGCTGATCCTTATCAAGTCGAGAATACTGCTGCCTTTTCTGAAATTCACAGAAGAAGAGGAGGAAGATATGAACGACCTTGAGAAAAGGCTCATTCTGTACAAAACGTACAAGGAGGCGTCAAAATTCATCAAACAGCTTTCGTCGCGGGATGATTGCGCGTGCTCCCGTGAGCAATACTACGGAGAAACACCGCTGTTCTATCCGCCTACAAAGATAAGCCCCGAACTATTACAGAGCATTATCGAAGGCATTATCAGGGAGTGGGAGACCTTAAAGATAGTGGTGCCGGAAGAACACATCAAGATCTCTGTTTCTCTGCAGAATATCATGCGGCAATTGAAAGAAAAGATATCCTCGGTAAAAACAATGAATTTTAATACTATGCGGGACGGTGCATCAAAAAAAATCGAGATCATCCTCACTTTTTTGGCGATTCTCGAAATGACAAAGGAGCAGGTGATCAACACGGAACAAAGCGAACTGTTCGGCGAGATCATTTTAATTGATAAGGCGGAAGCCCCCACCTCACTATGAATGTAAAATCTGTTATTGAAAGCATATTGTTTTATCACGGAGAGCCTATGGCGATACAGCGGCTTGCCAAGTTGCTGGGGAAAGATGAATCGGAGATTGCGTCCGCGATCCGCGAATTACAGGAAGAATACGGTTCACGGCAAGGCGGTATGATCATTGTTACACACGATCATAAAGCGCAGATGACCAGCAATCCCGCAAACGCCCCTTATTTACGAGAACTGCTCACCAGCGACATGAAGGAAGATCTTACGCCATCTTCTCTTGAGACACTCACGATCATTGCGTACCGTGGACCGATCACTAAAAGCGACATTGATTATATCCGCGGAGTGAACTCGGGTTTTATATTGAGAAATCTGCTGATGCGGGGGCTTATCGACAGGAAAGAGAATGAAAAAGATGCACGCTCATATATTTATTCCATAAGCTTTGATCTTATAAAGCATCTTGGGCTTTCGAATATTTCCGAGCTGCCGAATTTTGAAGAATTATCAAAAAAGGAATTGATGTAATATGAATCCGCAGGAACACCAATTGCCGACAAAAACAGTCGTAGCATCCTTTTTTATCTTATTGGGGATCTTTTTGGTTTCCGGGCTGCAGAATGCGGATACACGAAACAGGATATCTCAACTGTCGCTTGAGCACGCCGAGTCAAACATCTTAAAATTGGCGATCACGAGTGATGCCGCCGATACGGCGGGCGGGGACAGGGAAGCTGCGGTTTCTGATGCGGGTGGTGCGGATCGATCGCAGTCCGTCGTTGACGTTCCTCTTGTCAGCCATACGGCTGCCGCTGATGAAAATAAAAAAGAAGGATCTGTGGAAGCACCCGTTATTGAAGAGCAGGCAAAGCAGCCTCTTTCTCAGGCTCAGCAGCTTCTTCCGTTAAGGAACTGGAACATAGAGCCTTTTGAGACCGCAGCAAGGTCGGCGATCGTAACGGATATTAACGCGGAAAAAATAATTTATCAGAAAAACATCGATCAACGGCTTTCCATTGCCAGTCTTACAAAATTAATGACCGCATGGATCGTGTCAGAAAACACACAGCCGGGCGATAGTGTTACGATAACAAAGAATGCTGTTGCGGCCGAAGGGGAGCATGGCAAGCTTTTTCCGGATGAAAAAATAACGGTAAAGGATCTGTCGGCGGTCATGTTGATCCCCTCGAGCAATGATGCGGCTGTCGCTTTCCAGGATCATTTCAGAACGATCGGAAAGAACCTTATTGCGCTGATGAACGATAAGGCGGGCTCGCTGGAGCTCCGTAATACGCATTTTAGCAATCCTGCCGGCCTTGATGCGGCGGATCACTATTCCTCCTCTTATGATCTTGCGAAGATCATCTCTGCAATGAAGGAAAAAAATGATATTTGGGAGACCAGCGTAATACGCGATACTACCGTACGATCCTCGGATGGGACGATAGCACATCACCTTATCAATACCAATGACCTCTTAATGATCCGGGATGATATTCTTGGCGGGAAAACAGGGTCCACCCCCCAGGCAAACGGATGTCTTTCATTGATCTTGCGGCTGCACGACAAGGAATTCATTTTTATTATTCTGGGGTCGGATAATAGATTTGACGATATGCAGCGTCTGATCGAATGGGTTACCAAAGCATTTATTTTTGAATGAGCGATTTTATGTTTCCTATAATAAAAATATTGGTATTATTTTTCTTTTCGTTCGCCGCTGCGATCATTCTTACGCCGTTTTTGACGGATATTTTATACAAATATCGTCTTGGAAAACAGATCAGGAAATCCGATCAGACTCCTGTTTTTTCGAAGCTGCATCAATCCAAAGAGGGTACGCCGACGATGGGGGGTATTTTAGTGTGGGGGACCGTGGTGTTGTTGGGGGTGGTGTTTTGGCTTTTTGATAATCTGCTGAACATTCCGGTTTTTGAGAGATTGAATTTTTTTTCGCGGAAAGAGACCCTTCTGCCGTTCTTCTCGCTTATTGTTGCTGCGATTATCGGTTTTTTTGACGATATTCTCGGTATTTTGAGGATCGGACCGCATGGCGGAGGGCTGACCATGAAACACCGGCTTGGTCTCTATGCGCTGGTTGCCGCTGCGGGAGCATACTGGTTCTATTTTAAGCTCGATTGGGATCAGTTTCATATTCCTTTTGTGGGAGATGTGTCGGTGGGTATGTGGTATATTCTGATCTTTATTTTTATTATCGTTGCTACTGCTTTTTCTACCAATGAAACAGACGGGCTGGATGGTCTTGCGGGGGGTATATTGATGATTGCGTATGGTGCCTTTACCGCCATTTCGTTTGTGCAGGGAAAGTATGATCTTGCGGCATTTTGTGCGGCTATCGGGGGGGCGCTTCTGGCATTTTTGTGGTTCAATGTATATCCTGCCCGATTTTTTATGGGCGATACGGGGGCGATGTCTTTAGGGGTTACGCTCGGCATTATTGCGATGCTTACAAACTCCGCATTGATTCTTCCTTTCATCACATTTGTAATGGTGGTCGAGTCTGCTTCCGTGATCATACAAATGACATGGAAGAAGCTATTTAAAAGAAAATTATTTATCTCAACGCCCATTCACCATCATTTTGAGGCGATCGGCTGGCCCGAAACAAAGGTTACTATGCGTTTTTGGATAATTGGGGGGGTTATGGCGGCACTTGGACTTGTCATCTTTTTTGCCGATTCATTCTATTTTTAAAGCGATCAAATGGAAAAGGGGGTTATTGTCCATACGCTCATCGTAAACGATAAAAATGAGTTTTTGATCATTCGGCGCGTTGCAACCGATGATGCCTGGGCCGGGCGCTGGGATCTGCCCGGAGGAACACTCGAGGATGGTGAGGACCCAGCAGAGGGAGCAAAAAGAGAAACCCTTGAAGAGGTGGGGCTTGTGATGCATAACCCCAGTCTCTTTTATTATCTTGCGAATATTGATGTCAAAAAAAATAAACAGTTTTTTACGCTCATTTTTCTTGCAAAATATGAAGGAGGGATCATCGATCTTTCGGACGGTGATCATGATGAGTATGCATGGATAACGCCGGAAAATATATCAAAATATCCCGGCGTTCATTATATGGAGCCGTGCTTTAAGGTTGTCCAAGAAAAGTCCCACGCGTTATTTGAGCTCAAAAAATAATGGCGCCGGGTAATCGCGTTTTTTATTTGCCAAATAAGCATGGCGGTACGTGAATGCGGCCAGTTTTATGTTTTTGCTTATTTTTGCTATACTAACGGCAGATATTAATAAAAAGATATGTACGATATTGTCATAAAAAATGCGCTCATCGCCGACGGGAGCGGGGGGCCGACAAAAAAGGCGGATGTAGGCATAAAGGGTGACAAAATAGCTTTTATCGGTCTTGTGAATGAGAGAGACGGCAAGAAAAACATTGATGGCGAGGGAAAGATCCTTGCGCCCGGTTTTATTGATGTTCTTAATCATGCCGATACCAATTGGATGTTGTTCCGTTTTCCGGACCAGGCCAGCATGCTGATGCAGGGCGTGACAACGATCATTGGCGGGAACTGCGGGTCTTCGTTGGCGCCGCTCGTAAAGAGCAACTCTCTTCTTTCGATCCAAAAGTGGGCAGACGTGGAAGGAGCGAATGTTAACTGGCAGAGTTTTAAGGAATTGACGGAAGAGCTTGGACGCAAACATTTTGGTGTGAATATCGGCTCTTTGGTCGGGCATTCAACATTGCGTCGGGGGATGCTCGGGGACGAAACGAGAGATCTTTCACAAGACGAAATAAAAAGAATGCAATATCTGACGGAACGCAGTATTTCGGAGGGAGCACTCGGGCTTTCATTCGGGCTCGCGTTTGCTCATGCGCGTTCGGCAACCATCCAAGAGCTCATAGTTTTGGCATCAACGGCAAAAAAAGCAGGCGGAGTTGTCGCCGGACATCTTCGAAACGAGGGGGAGCGGTTCATTGATGCGCTGAACGAGGCGATAGATATCATACAGGAGTCAGGAGCGTCTTTTGAGATATCTCATCTTAAGGCGCATGGTGCTCATGCGGCCGAATATCTTGATTTTGCCCTGGGGAAGATAGAGGCGATCAATAAAGCGGGGGGGCAGGTTAATTTTGATGTGTTCCCGTATGATTTTTCCGCGTCGGTGTTGTATACCGTGCTTCCGGAATGGGTCACTGCGGGCGGCAAAAAAAATGTGTTGGAACGCCTGAGAAAGCCCGAGATACAAAAGATCGTGAAAGAAGATCTGCGCGAGAGGAATATCGAGTATGATGATATTATTATTGCATCTGCGCATGTCACAAAGAATTATGTCGGGAAAAGCATACTCGATATTGCAGAGCGGGAGGGAATGCGGCCGGAAGATGCGCTGATCCACATACTGATCGCGAATGACGACAAGGTCATTGCCTTTTTTAAATATTTTTTGTCCGGGAATATAGAAAAACTCATCAAACATCCGAATGCGATCATCACCTCTGACGGCTTTGGAGCCGGAAAAGAGGTGTTTAAAGAGGGAGTGTTGGTACACCCCAGATGTTTTGGCGCATTCCCGAAGGCGCTCGAAGAGTATGTGGTGAATAGTAAGGTGTTGTCGGTTGAGAATGCGGTCAAAAAAATGACCGGCCTCCCCGCGGAAAAATACGGCATTAAACAACGAGGATATATACGCGAGGGATATTATGCTGACATGGTGTTGATCGATCTTGCTGCGGTTGGATCAAAAGCAAATATACAAGACCCTTTTGTCGCTCCGACCGGGATCGAATGCGTACTGGTCAACGGGACTGTCGCCGTTGAAAAAAATATATATACCGGCGCGCTTGCCGGAAGGATGATAACAAAGGGATAATGAAGGGCAAAAAAGAATTTTCTGCGTCCGGGAAAAATGTATTGATATGGGGACTGGGAATCGCCGGCGGTGGCATGGGCGCCGCAATTTTTTTTATGCGCCGGCATGCAAAAGAAGTGGTGGTAACGGATATCAAAAAAGAGGCGCAGCTAAAGAAAGAAATAGCGCTACTAAAGAAAACAGCAGGGCAAGAAGGAGTTCCGCTGCGTTTTGTGCTTGGCGGACACCAGTCGTCACTTTTTAAAAAAGCCGATATTATTGTTCAGAATCCCGCCATTCCCCGCACATCGCCGTATTGGAAATACATCGATAAAAAAAAGGTGATCTCCGATATTTCGATATTTTTTGAAGAATTTCCCGGCATGATCATCGGAGTGACGGGAACCAAAGGAAAATCTACGACCGCAACCCTGGTGCATCTTATGCTTACGGCAGCGGAGAAAAAGAATATTCTCGCAGGCAATATCGGTGTTTCCGTACTTAATTGCCTTTCTCACGCATCACCCGACACCATTGCTGTGCTTGAATTGTCGAGTTTTGGTCTTGAGACGCTTCCGTATTGCAGGAGGTCTCCGCATATTGCGGTGATAACCAATATATTTGAAGATCATCTTAATAGGTATGCCAATTTTTCTGATTATATCAATGCAAAAAAAATGATCGCCCGTTATCAAAAAAAAGGCGACATCCTGATCATAAATCACGATGATCCTGTTATTCGCGGCGGTATCAAAAAAATAAAAAGCCGTGTTCTGCGATATAGCACAAAAAAATCCAGCAACGATCGGAACAAGATATTCGCTTCGATACACAAGGGCTCATTTTATGTCGAGGGCAAAAGGGTGTGTGCTACGCGCTCGGTTGAGGGGCTTGGCAAGCTCAATCAATCAAATGTGCTTGCGGCGATCACCGTGGCGTATATTTTGGGAGTGTCCATAAAGCACATTTCTTCCGTTCTTGTCTCGTTTCGCGGGCTTCCCGGAAGATACCAATATATCGGTTCAATAAAGGGTGCGTCGATCATCAATGATACCTGCGCGACCAATCCCTTCGCGGCTGCAAGTGCCATCGATACGGCTTCAAAATATTTCAAAAAAATATATATTATCGCCGGAGGCGTTGATAAGCGGTTGCCATATGCTTCATTCGCCAAGAGCCTAAAGCGGTCAAAGGCGCGGCTCTATCTGGTTCAGGGGAGCGCATCGGACCTCATTGTTTCAGAATGTGCAAAAATCGGCTATGATTCCATACAGCGGGTGATGAGCCTCAAAGAAGCATTCTCGGACATTATCCCGATCATAAAAAAGAGAGATTGTTTGATCCTTTCCCCTGCGGCAGCGAGTTTTAATATGTTCAAGAACGAGTTTGACAGGGGAGCGCAGTTCATTAAGGCCTATCGGATATATAAAAAAAAGTATGAGCGTACGGCTAAAAAGTCATAAACCGGACTACCTCCTTCTTATTACTGTATTATTTTTGGTCGCCATGGGCGTTCTTTTGATCAATGGCGCCTCCATGGTGATCGCAGAAAAGAAATTCGGTTCGTCATTTTATTATGCATGGCATCAGATCATCAACGGCTGTGTGGGCGGTTTTATCGGTCTTATTATTCTCTCGAAAATAAATTACAAAGCACTAAAGAAATATTCCGTGCTTTTTTACGTGGCTTCGTTGGTCGCCTTGGCCGGTGTTTTTTTGCCTGTTGTTGGCATTAGTTTTGGGGGTGCATCAAGATGGCTTAAGTTGGGTCCGTTGCCGTCGTTCCAGCCTTCGGAGTTGTTGAAATTAAGTTCTATTTTATATTTTGCCGCATGGCTTGAGTCTCGCGGAAAAAAGATTGACTCTCTTAAGGAAGGTTTTTTGCCTTTCTTGATGCTCGTTTTTGTTACGGTAGTGTCGTTGATATTTCAGCCGGATATCGGGACTCTTGGGGTCATCTGTTTGGGCTTGCTTGCGATGTTTTTTGCCGCCGGGGCGCCAAAAAAATATATTATTACTTTGATAGTGCTCGGTATGATCGCGGTGCTGGTTCTTATTTGGACAAGCGGTTACCGGTCGCACAGGTTGTCGACTTTTTTGGACCCCGAGAGCGATCCGACGGGAAGATCTTATCAGATACAGCAAGCGCTGATAGGGATAGGGTCCGGCGGAGTGACGGGGCTTGGATTCGGGTATTCGAGGCAAAAATTCTATTATCTGCCCGAGGCGGTAGGCGATTCCATATTCTCGATTATCGCGGAAGAGTTTGGTTTTATCGGGGCGTGTGTCATTATCGGATTGTATGTTATTCTGTTGTTTAGGATTTTTCGGATCGCAAGAAATGCCGTGGATGACTTTGGGAGATATGTAGCCGTCGGCGTAGGGGCATTTTGGGGGGCTCAGGCGCTTATTAATATTGCTGCCATTTCCGGTGCGATACCGCTGACGGGGATCCCGTTGCCATTCATCAGCTATGGGGGAACGTCACTTATGGTCGCACTATTTGGGGTGGGGATCGTGCTTAATATTTCAAAACAGTCTGAAAAGTACTAATATAGAGATGGCAGGTCATCTTTGCATTAAATAGTAGAAATTATGAGGGTAGTGTTAACGGGTGGAGGAACTGGAGGTCATTTTTTTCCCCTTATTGCCGTTGCTGAAGAATTGCGCGCCATAACCGTATCGAAAAAAATTGTTGATGTCCAGTTTATGTATGTGGGTGCGGAAGTGCACGGGCTTAAGGTTTTTGAGCGCGAGGATATTGCATATAAATTTATTTATGCCGGTAAGCTGCGAAGATACGCCTCGGTGTCTAATATTGGCGATCTATTTCGTATTCCTGTCGGTATTATCCAGTCGTTTGCTATACTTTTTTCCTATTATCCCGACGTTATATTCAGCAAAGGAGGCTTTGGGGCGGTTCCTGTGGTGATCGCCGGCTGGCTGTTGCGGATCCCGATCTTTATCCATGAGTCTGATTCTGTGCCGGGTCTTGCAAACAAATGGTCAAGCAAATTTGCCCGCCGCATTGCTGTTTCGTTTCCCGATACTGTCCATATGTTTCCGGTAAAAAAGACCGCATATGTGGGTAATCCTGTCCGCCTTAGTCTTGCGAAGGGCTCAAAAGAATCGGCAAAACAGGTGTTCCAGCTTGCAGGCGGCAGAAAAATAATTCTCATTTTGGGGGGAAGCCAGGGATCGCAGGTCATCAATGAAGAGTTTCTGAAAATGCTGCCGAAGCTTCTGGATCACTATGAGATCATTCATCAGTGCGGCACAAAAAATATCCATGATGTCGAAAGTGAAGCGCGCTCGGTACTTTCCACAGAGCAGGAAAAATTCTACCACCCCATGGGTTTTTTGACCCAGGAAGAGCTTTCTTCTGCGTTTGCGGCATGCGATATAATAGTTTCACGCGCAGGATCAGGAAGTATTTTTGAAATAGCCCTTGTGGGAAAACCAAGTATTCTTATCCCGCTTCCCGAAGCGGCAAACGACCATCAGCGCTTGAATGCTCATGCATATGCCGAGAATGGTGCAACGGTGATCATTGAACAGGCAAATTTTTACCCAGGTATCGTGTCCACAAAAATAGAGGCAATTTTGAACGACGAAGGGGTGTATCGGAAAATGTCGGAAATGGCAAAAACGTTCAGCAGGCCGGATGCAGCGGCGATCATTGCAAAAGAACTCATTAAACTTGCCGGGCTCGAGTAGTTGCTATGTGTGATATGGATAACGCCAATAAAAATAAAGTGAGGGTTCGTCTTGCGCCAAGCCCTACGGGACCGTTACATATCGGCACTGCGCGGACCGCATTGTCCAACTATTTATTTGCCAAAAAAAATGGAGGCACTTTTATTTTAAGGATCGATGATACCGATACGGAAAGGTCTCAAAAAAAATTCGAAGATGATGTTATCAACCACCTCAAGTGGCTCGGAATTATCTGGGATGAGGGGCCGGGGATCGATGGCGGGCCGCATGAGCCATATTATCAAAGTAAACGTACGGCACTCTACCGCACCCATCTTGAAAAACTGATCAAAGAAAAAAAGGCATATTATTGTTTTTGTGGCAAAGATACACAGGATAAGCCGGATGGTTCTGCGACTACTGATTTTGCCAATAAATATCCCGGTACGTGCCGAAGTTTATCGGAGGAGGAAGTAAAAAACCGCCACGCGGCGGGGGAGCGCTCGGTCATCCGTTTTCTGGTTTCAGGAGAAAAAGTTTTTTTTGAGGACATGGTCAGGGGCCATATCGACTTTGATACTTCATTGTTTGGTGATGTTGTTATTGCAAAATCGCTTGATGCACCTTTATATAATTTTGCCACGGTCATTGATGATTATGAGATGGACATCACGCATGTCATACGCGGAGAGGATCATATATCAAACACGCCAAAACAACTATTGATAGCAAAAGCTCTCGGGTTTGCTGTTCCGGTGTTCGGGCACCTCCCGCTTCTTTTGGGCACCGACCGGTCAAAGCTTTCAAAAAGAAATGCGGTTGTTTCGATCGCCGACTATAAAGAAGACGGATTTCTTCCTGAGGCGCTGGTCAATTTTATAGCGCTTCTCGGGTGGAATCCGGGGGATGCCCGCGAACTTTTTTCTTTGCAGGAGTTGATCAGTGAATTTTCCGTATCAAAAATACAAAAATCGGGAGCCGTTTTTGATATCAAAAAATTGGAATGGATGAACGGCCATTACATCAAGGCTCTTTTTCCCGATGTGTTGCGCGAGCAGGCCCTGTATTATCTTGAAAAGAATGGCGTACTAAAGCGCGAGGGAGCATCGTATCGCGGCGCTTCGGGATCGCTGTATGATGAAGCGTATGTAAATAAGGCGCTGGCGCTTGAACAAAGCCGGCTCAAAAAAATGAGCGAGGTGGTAGAGGTTTCAAAACCCCTGTTTGTTGATATTCCCGAATACCAGCCGCCCTTACTTTTATGGAAACAGTGGACTCAAAATGATATCGTGCGGTCGCTTAATGCGGCAAAAGAGCATGTGCTTACGCTTTCTGATGAGTTATTTACGAACGAATATCTGAAAGAGAATCTTTTGCAAAAGGCAAAAAGCATACAAGCAAAAGACGCGGGTTATTTTTTATGGCCGCTCAGGGTTGCACTTTCCGGCAGAGACAAATCGCCCTCACCCGCCGAGCTGATGGTTGTATTGGGGAAAAAGAGAACGCTTGAAAGAATACAAGCCGCTATTAATAAAATTTCTTAGATCGACCGCATGAACAAAAGGAGAATATCGAAGATCATGGTGATAAGCACGGTGTTTGTCGCACTGTGTGTATTGTTGCCGTCTATGGTAGGCGCAGTTACCGCAGAAGACATTAAGCGGGAGATCCAAGCAAAAGAAGCCGAAGTGAAAAAACTTGAGGAAGAGCTCGCTCAATATAAAAAGGAGGTTGCAGGAGCAAAGGCAGAACAAAAGACCCTTAAGAGCCACATCAACAGTCTCGTTCGGGAGATCAACAGCCTCAATTTGGATATAAAGATCACCTCCAATAAGATTTCTTCGACCAGGCTCAATATTAATGAATTAACGCTGAATATTGATCGAAAACAGGAAGAAACGACCCGGCTTAAATCATATGTGTTCAAAACCATCCAATTATTACAACAGGAAGGAGAGCAAAATACGTTGGTGGCACTATTGAAAAATGATAGCCTGTCTTCATATCTGAACCATAGCCATTATGTTGAAACGTTGCACGCGCGCTTGGTTGAAAGTGTTGATCAGCTGAAATATCTGAAAAAAGTTATTGAAGAGGAAAAAACAAAACTTGAGGGCGAGCGCCTGGTTCTTGAGGATCAATATGCAACACTTTCCGATAAAGAAGAAATAGTGGCGGGCCAAAAAGAGGATAAAGAAAAGATCTTAAGTGTCACAAAAAACAAAGAGAGTAAATTCAAAACGCTAGCACAGGAGACGGAAGAAAAACAAAAAGAAATTCAAAAAGAAATATTCGAGCTTGAAGAGCGTCTGCGTTATACGCTGGACCCATCGATGTTGCCAAAAGCACGAAAGGGTTTTTTCTCGATGCCGACAGAGGGTATTTTGACACAAGACTACGGCGAAGTTGCTGCAGGGAGTATTACGCGTGATTTTTATAAGTTCCATAACGGTATTGATCTTGCATCGTCAACGGGAACTCCCATCAGATCAGCAATGGATGGAGTCGTTGCCTATATTGGGGATGCGCCTTATGCATATGGAAAATGGATCGTTATAGACCATGAGAATGGTCTTTCAACGCTTTACGGGCATATGTCGCTCAGGAAGGTGGCAAAAGGGGATAGGGTGAAGAGGGGCCAGTTGATAGGGTATATGGGCTCTACGGGGCTTTCTACGGGCCCTCATCTGCATTTTACGGTCTACGCTACCAACACTTTTATGGTAAAACCAAGCACTATCTCCGGCATCTTGCCTATTGGAGCCTCAGTCAATCCAATGCAATATTTATAATATTGTGCGACATAATATTTATTCTTAATAGATCACGCAGCGAGCATGACCCATTTACACATACCGGACGGCCTTCTATCTTACCAGATCTGGGTGAGCGCATACGCTGCTGTTTTTCTTCTTTTTGTTTTATTTGGTGCAGGTGTCAAAAAAATGCCGTTGTCCGTGAGAAGAAAAAAAGTAGTACATTCGGGGGTCATCGCATCATTAATGATCATTGCAATGTCCCTTGATATCGCCGGATATCATCCGACGCTTGCGGTGTTGAGCGGTATTGTGCTCGGCGTTCCATTCGGTTTTTATGTATCATTTGTCTCAAATCTTTTTTTGGCGCTTCTTGGGCACGGGGCCGTCACTACTATCGGGCTGAATACACTTGTTCTGTTTGCGCAAATGCTTTTTGGAATATTTTTGTTCAAAGCGCTGGGCAACGTGTCTTTTCTGAATATGTACAAAAAATCTTTTGCGACGACATTTATTGCTCTGATTCTTTCTTCTTTTTTGGTCATTGCCCTTTCGATCGTTGGCGGGGAATCATGGGGGATCCATGCCGAGGGATTTACCATAGTATCCATAATACTTGGTGTCATCGGTTCATTATGTGAAAGCGCTTTTATTGCGACAGCCATTGTGTATATTTACGGCATACGGCCAGCGCTGATCATCAAAGAAAAATAAATCATATGGATATTTATTTTATTGATCACACGGCATCTCAAGGCAAAGGATTTTTGCATTCCATGGATATACGGCTAAAATTACTGGCATATGCATTTTTACTCGGGTGTGTGGTTTTCATCAAAACTTCTTTTCTTGTTTTATTTGGCCCCTATTTATTATTATGTGCCGCAATATATTTCGCCGGACTCTCTCTAAAAAAACTATTGTTGCTGAGCCTGTATCCGCTATTTTTTGGCCTCATTTTTGCCATTAATATCCCTTTGCATCTTGTTTCCATTCTGTTTTTAAAAATACTGTTTTCCTCGCTCCTAACGATCACTCTTATCACTACTACGCCTTACGTTGCTCTTTTTAGGTATTGTGCGATGGTTCTGCCGGATGTTGTGGTGCAGATTATGTTTATAACCTATCGATCTATTTTTATCTTTCTTGATACGGTAAAACATCTTTTTGAATCCATGCATCTTAGGGGTGGTCTCGGAAAAGGATCTTTTATGCAGCGCCTTAGGATGTTTGGCCGTATCGTTGGGTATTTATTTATCCGGTCTGTCGATATGTCGGAACACATCAGTGACAATGCATATGTAAGAGGTTTTCATATTTAATGTTAATAAAAAAGTTTATGACGCATGACAAAAAAGAGGCATATCATCCGGTCGACGCGGATGAAATAGTAAAAGTATCCTGCTTCACCCACATATTTGAAGACAAAACAAAAATTCATATTTGCGGGCTTGATTTTTTTGTGAAGCGAAAAGAGAAAATAGCAATTCTTGGCCCATCCGGAAGCGGCAAAACAACATTATTAAAACACTTACTCGGACTTCTGGATCCCCAAGAAGGGGTAATCTGGGTCTTTGGAGTGAATCCCAGTAAAGATTTTGAACAAATACGCTCAAGGATCGGTTTTGTGGGCCAAAATGTCGATGAGCAGATCATTGCTTCGTCAGTATTTGAAGATATCTGCTTTAGCCCCTTAAATTATGGGATTCCCAGGGACGAAACTGAACGGCTTGCTTACGAGATAATGGATGTTCTCAAGATCACACACCTCAAAGACAAGGCTCCGCACTATTTGTCTGGGGGTGAAAAACGTAAAGTTGCGCTTGCCGGGGCACTGGTATTAAAGCCTCGGCTGCTGATATTGGACGAGCCATTTTCCGGGCTTGATACGATGTCAAAAAATGAGCTTGTTGGTATCATTAACTATTTCAATGACCACTACGGTACTGCTGTTATTCTAACCTCACATGATGTGGATATCGTCCCAGAAATAGCCGATTTTATTTATTTATTGAAGGCAGGAGGCGAAATAAGCAAAAGAGGCAAGCCCGGAGATATTTTTGCTGATGCCGATAAGCTTGCAAAATATAGGTTGGAACCTCCGATATTATCTAAATTCTTTTTGGCGCTGAAGAAAAAGATGCCAAAGATACAGATTCCTCTTACTATTGAAGAAGCAGAGCGTGAGATTGAAAATATCATAAAAAAGTAGGGAGGAGGGCTTTTATTTTGTTCTCCCCCCAGGCTTTATCAGGCTATTCATGTCGCAAAATGGTTATTGTGCGACGTACTCAATCAAACAAAAAGGGCGGGGTTTTTACCCTCGCCCACTCTTTTTTTGTGCCTGTATGGCGTACAGAGTATCAAATATGAACTTTGCCGCGGCGACCCTGCCCTCGGGAACCCCCAGCCACTTAATATCCATCGTGGCGGCGTACCCCTTTGTGGTCTTTAGGTCGGTTTCCCAGAAAGCCATCAGAAAACTTACAAGGATCAGCGGATTGATCCCGTCGAGCCATGCGGCTAGTACAGATACCCGCAACCGGTTGGTGTCCCGTATTTGGACCCAAAACGCAACGCGCTTTCGTGCGGTTTCGGCGACGCTTTCGCCGAAGTGGCCCTTTTCGGTATCTCCGAACATCGTCATCCAGGCATTGATCGCCTGGTCATAGCTGATGTTTCCGCGCAATGCGGGTACATCAATGAGCTTCATTGCAGCGTTGATGCGTCCTGCGACCGATTGTTGGTCTTTCGGGTCCTCGACAAACTTGTATTTCGGCGCCATTTTTATCCCCCGCCTTATTTTTATGAACGAGTATAAAATACAATATAATTGATATAGTTGTCAATAATGTTTTGTTATAAAAATAAAAAAGCCGCCGGAAAACCGGCGGCGATGGGTACGAAATAGTTAGTCTTTCATTTCGGTCGTATCAATGATCCTGATATCCTCAAGAAGTATTCTGACCTCACCATCGGGCGTATCAAGGACCACGATCCCCTTTTTTAATCCGTTCGGGCATCCGTGCATGATTCTCTCAACATCTTTGATCCTGCCGGTGATCCAGCGGGTCTCCAAAAGATTTGTGCCTTCATTGAAGGAGCTGTCCCAGTGAAGGGAGCAGATCGTGGCTTCCATTTTTCTGTGCTTGATGGCAAGAAGAGTCCTTTTTTTCTTTAGCTCTCTCATAAGGGAGAACAAGTTGCGCACAGATACCGGCAGTCTTAACTCGAGCATTGGCAGCCTCCCCGTTCATATAACGGCGTTATTGTTCAAGATACCTATTAATGGCATCGGTAATAATGCTTGCGGCTTTTTCTTGCTGGGCCCTTGTTCCGGCTTTTCTTATTGCGCATTGCTTGGTGCAGTGTCTTTCCGACACGGGGTCTTTGTGATCCCTGAGAGCTTCGCGCATCGTAAACGGCTTGCCTATTTTCATTGTGATGTGCGGCCTTTTGAGCAGCAGCATATTTTTTATGGCGTTTTCCGTTCCGACAATGGATATCGGGACAATGTAAATGTCGGGAAACATCATGGCAAGCATTCCTACGCCAAGCTTTGAGTCGAGCATTTGTTCTCCGCCAGCGATCTTTCCTTCGGGGAATATCACGAGTGTCCCGCCGTCGTCACGAAGGCAGTGTATTGCTTTTCTGAACTCCGTGGCAGAAAATGCGCCATAAAGATGGAAAAGAAATGCCATGATTGGCCGCCCGAAAAAGGCAGGCTTTGCAATGTACCTTAACGGGAACACCCTTGCTTCAAGAGAGAATGCCGTTCCGACAAGCGGAGGGTCAAGTAGTCCCCGGTGGTTCGCCGCAACAATGAGGGGCTCTCTAAATCCTTCAATGTTCTCTCGCCCATATACACGAAACCGCGCAAAGAGCCGCAAAACAACATTTACAAATACAAGAAGACACTTCTGTGCTTTGGTAACGGTCTGATCCTGCATCCGCTCCCCTTTCTCGCATTTTTATTATGTAAAAGAAACAGGCACATAATATGCCGCATGTATTGATTTGTCCATATTCAAATAAAAAGAGTGGCGCTACTTAGAGCGTCACTCTTTGAATATTTTATCTGAGGTATTTGCGCCTATACTCTTTCCAGATGGGTAGCCAGTCTTTTTTAAAGACGGCCGTAAGGACCTCATCCCAGTAACGGCCCTTTTTATACTGCTGTTGTATGCGCCTGCCCTCGATCTTGTATCCGCACTTCATTTGGTATGCGATACTTCTTTTGTTGTACTCAAGTGCTGAAGAATAGATCTTGCGGAGATTCAGGGTATTAAAGGCATAATCAAGCAGAAGCATTTTTGCCTCTGTGCCGTATCCTTTGTCCCAATAATTCTTATCCCCGATAAACGCACCGGTCGAAGCGGTTCTGTTTTTCCAATCTATCCTGTGTATACCCATTGAGCCTATCAGGTTCCCATCCGTTGTCATGATGGCAAGCTGGATGTCGGTGTGATCTTTTTCCGACAGGCTCTCTATCCATTGTGCCTCCTGCTTGATGGTTACCGGCAAATAAGAGCCAAGCAATTCTTTTGTTTCCCGATCATTGATCCATATTACAAAATACGGAAGATCCTGGGGCAGGATAGGACGCATAAAGATCCTTTTCCCAACGAGAAATCTGATCTCTTTGTTGAGCTTCATCGCTGTACCTCCCTTTTTAAAGAGCGTATTTACCGGACAAAAATAAGACCTCGGCTTTTGTCCAGCCGAGGTCTTTCTAATAAGGGGATGTTTGAAAACTGATCAGGGGTTAAAAATACTACGGCTGAACGAAAATTGGTTTGCGTCCTCGGTCGGAGAAACGCAAACAACACCGCGAAGATCCGCGGTCGCAATGTTCATATTCAGATTGTAGTAATTGCTATATTCCATATATCTTTTAATACCCTCTATACAAAAATATGTCAAGGAGAGTTTCTCCGCATGAGGCGCGGGAACGGAATTGTTTCGCGGACATGCGGCAGGCCGCAGATCCATGCCACGAGGCGCTCAAGGCCAAGCCCGAAGCCGGAATGCGGCACGGAGCCGAATCTTCTGGTGTCCAAATACCACTGAAAGTCCTCCTCGCGCAGACCATGCTCGGCAATGCGCTTTTTAAGCTCATCAATGTTTTCTTCGCGCTGGGAGCCTCCAAATATCTCGCCATATCCTTCCGGCGCCAGAAGATCATCACATAATACGCGGGTTGGGTCTTGCGGATCACGCTTCATATAAAATGCCTTAACGTGTGCGGGATATTTTTCGACGAAAATTGGCTTATCATACGCTTTGGTCAGAAGGGTCTCGTCGTCCCCTCCCAGGTCGTCGTCGGTCATATCTTTGCCCCCCAGCTCCACTACTTTTTTAGCTGCTTCTTTGTGGGTCATGCGGACAAACGGCGCTGTCACCTTTTTCAAGGGTTCAATGTCGCGCTCAAGCACCGCGAGCTCTTTGGCATAATTATTAAGAACATGCTCCACGATATGGCATACAAGCCCCTCTTGTATCCTTATATTCTCTTCATGTTCGACAAATGCGGCCTCGGCATCCATCATCCAAAACTCCGTCAGATGTCTGCGAGTCTTTGATTTTTCGGAGCGGAACACGGGGCCAAAGTCATATACCCTGCCAAGCGATGCGATCCCCGCTTCAAGATAGAGCTGCCCGGATTGCGAAAGATATGCTTTCCCCAGATCAAAATAATCAACATCAAAAAGTGTCGTGGTGCCCTCGCATGCCGATGGCGTAAAAATAGGAGAATCAAACCGCGTGAAGCCCTGCTCTTCAAGCCAGGAGGTAATGGCATGGTGGATTGCTGCGCGGATACGCAGTATCGCCCATTGCCGCTGCGAGCGTATCCATAAATGACGGTTGTCGAGCAAGAAATCCGGCCCGTGCTCTTTTTTGCCAATCGGATATTCGGGGGAGATCTGATATACGGAAACGTCGGTCACGTGTAATTCATATTCATCCGGATGTTTCGGATGCTGGGCCACGGTTCCGGTTAGTGCCACGGAAGATTCGATCGTGATACTTGATGCAGTTTCCCATATCTTTTGCGCGTTTTCACCATGGGCCGTCTCGAGCGTTTTTAACTCTACAATTGCCTGCGTGAAGCCGCTGCCGTCCCGCACCTGTATAAATACTATTTTTCCGGAACTTCGTGCATTATATGCCCATCCGCGTATTGTCACGGTTTTGCCGATATTGTTTGCAAAGTCTTTTATAAAAATATTCATAAACAATAAAAATATTTATTAAAGCTACCATCATATTTTACAGGGATGTTGAGCCAATGTCCATGACAAAATAAAAAGCGGTTTGATATTATCTCCCCGCTTGTTTTTTTGCCGGCCGGTTATCGGCGGGCCAGGTATGTATGTCGGTAAAAAACCCGCATTGTTTCCGGATTGCGGTCCGTTGGCGGCGTGATCGAGATCACGTTGTTCGCGGAAATCCCCAGTTTCTTGAGTTGTTCATTGATGCTTCCCGCCAGGTCTTCTGGGTCGGAGTCATTGCGTATGCTGAAACATCTGATCTCCGTTATTTCCATCGAAGATCCTCCTCTTTTGATGGTTTTGGAGCTGTGATCATTTGCCCAATAGCTTATTGATCTGTTTTGCCGTAATTTCATCGATCTCGCGGGTGATTTCTCTTGCTCTTTCTTTGTTTCCCATGACCAGTGCGTGTGCTCTTTCGAATTTCAATTCTTCTATCCGTGCCCCGACGGCATCGGTCTCTGCCATCAGAGCGGCATGTTTTCTGGCGCGCTCTTTTTCCTCTTTTTTTTCGCGCTTATGCTCGCGGATCATATAGAAGATGTTCCAGAAAGGGATCCAAAGCTGCCAGTTACCTTTTGCCATTGGTGCGGGCCCTCTTTTTCGGCATTTCGGTTTGTTTTTTGTTCGGTGTGGGATATACCAGCATGGCGTCTTCGCCACACTCAAGGTAAATGCACTCCTCGTCGATATCTTCGCAGATTGCCGCAAGAAATTCCTGCAGCTTGGGAACTTTTGTCTTTCTTTCGTCCTCTTTGAATGCAACGCGGAACTCGCGCAATTCGTCGTATTCCGCAGTCTCGGAAGTGAAATATCCGAAGATATTGCCCGAAGCACAGGTATAGCCGCTGAACGTGTCGTTCAGGAAATTATGCACCGCCTTAGCGATACTCTGCCTTGTTCTGGAATACTTCCGGTTGTACACCTTCACCGAAGGAATAAGGAATGTTGCGCGCTTTCCGAGGCTTTCGATCCGCATGATCTTTCCTCCGCCGATTTTTATTTGGTCAAGAACAGTACAACACTAATATCATTTTTTATAATATTTGTCAACAAATCTGTTCCCACGGCAGGCCTGTTTTTCCGAAATGTCCATATGCCGCAGTCTGCCGAAAGATCGGTGCCCGCAAGCCGAGACGTTCGATAATGGCCTTTGGGCGAAAATCATATTGTTTTTTTACTAGATCAGCTAAACTTCGTCCTTTTTCATCCACCGCTTCTACCATCAAAGGATCTGCTTTACCGATGGCGTACGCCACAGAAACGAGACATTTTTTTGCAAGATCTTGCGCCACAACATTTTTTGCCACAAAGCGGCACATATATGCGGCAGATCGGTCCACTTTTGTCGCGTCTTTTCCTGAAAATGCGCCACCGCCGTGGGGCGCCAGACCGCAATAGGTATCCACCATTATTTTTCTGCCGGTGAGCCCTGTGTCTGCCTCAAATCCTCCCTGTACGAATTTACCCGTTGGATTTACAAATATCTCAATTGCCCTTTCATCCCCTATCACCGGCCTTATCAGATATTCGGCAAGTGTATCGCGGATCTCCTGCCAGTCGGTTGCGGCGTCGTGTTGAGTGCTTACCAAAACGCTGGTGATATTCCCGTTGTGCACGGTGATCTGTGTTTTGCCGTCCGGCTTTATCCACGGGAAGCTTCCGCTTCTGCGCAGCTCTTCAAGCCCCATGGCTAGTTTGTGTACTTTTACTATGGCGTCCGGAAGATACTCGGGCGTTTCATTTGTTGCGTAACCATACATTATTCCCTGGTCGCCCGCGCCTCCGGTGTCTACACCCTGTGCAATATCGGGCGATTGCTCGACAACATGCGTAATTACATTCAAATTATCGTCATAGCCGATATCCGAATACACTTTTCGGGCAATGGTCTCATAGTCAACTTTTGCATGTGTGGTTACTTCTCCTCCCACAACAAGCAAATTATGTCCGCCGAATGTTTCTATTGCCACGCGGCTCATGGGGTCTTGGCGCAGGCATTCATCAAGAACCGCATCCGATATTTGATCGCACACTTTGTCGGGATGTCCCGATGTAACGCTTTCCACTGTGTATGTTTTTGAGTGGTGCATAAAAATAAAACAACCTCCGAAGAGGAGGTGTTAATAAATACGACGTTTATCTCCCCTTGCGGGCTGGATGTGGCACTTTACCCGATAAGGGCAAGTTGTCGGCGGATCTTTGGGCCAGAACCCTCCCCGCACTCTTGATAATTTTTATTCGATTGTGAACTTAGTATAGCACGTTTCGTCTTTCGGTCAAATATATTTTTTAAATTTTTTCTCGTTTTCTTGTCTGTTGGATGAGCTTTGTTCCTAAAAAAAATAAAACCGCCTCCATTACGGAGGCGGGTCTTTTTTGTGGTGGGTGGCCGGGAGGGATTTAAGTGAATTATTTCCACTCTTGGTCGGGAAGTTCATAGTCGTCGATGCAGCCGGGTACTTTTTTACCTTTCTTTACGAGATCCTTGATCAGAAACCTGCTCTCTACCTTGCAGCGGATCACACGAAGACCTTTGTCCGCTTGCCAGTAACTGTGCTTGATCGTTGCATGACCGAGACCGCCGAACATCGAAAGGTAAAACGTATCGCCGCTTGCCAGTTGTTCCGGCGGATTGGTAATGCAAACGCGCACAACCTGATGAGTATATCTTTCCGCAAAGAAGAGAAAAACCGTTCTCATCCGGCAATCCTCCCTAATAACGGTCGGTCGAAAGGGTGACGTTCTCCATGCCGGTCTTGAAGCCGACGATCTTTCTCGGTACAACACTGAACCAGAATCGACAGAATCCCGGCCGCAGTTCGTGCGGAAGATTATATCCGTTTTTCCCGATCCAGATCCAGTTGTTCCAGATGCCGGCAAGACCGCATACAGCGACGATCACCAGAATGGAGATAGAAACCGTAGCCTCTTCGGGATTTCCCATACTCTATTTCTACCCCCTTTATTTTTTAACAAATGTTAATCAACAACCACGTGGGTAGTATGATACCATAAATATGATATATAGTCAATATTCTATCCTGCTGGTTTGGTTGCGCTATTATTGCCCGCGAACAGAGATCATCGCGATTTCCTCTTTCTCTGTTCTGTCACCGAAAGCAAATCGGAGTATTTTTTAATGGCCCGATCCACCGAATTCACGCCAAGATAATCGATCAGATTGATTCCCTTTGAGCCAAGTGCGCTGTTTTTATCCCATAGCCACCGCGTATCCACAAAGGCGACCCGCTCTTTTTCTTTGTCAAGCAGGATGTTGGCTGTTTTTTGGAACCACTCAAGAGGATTTTTCCCTACCTCTTCGGGGCGCGTATCGATAAGTTTTCCCGTATCCGTATACATTTTTTTTGTTAGCAGCGCAAACGTCATCAGTCTCTCAAGTAATTGCGGATGGTCTACAAGTTCATTGTTTCCCACGCTGTAAAGTGGTGCTACCTGTTCCCCTTCTATCTTTTCTTGGATAAGATAATAGGTTGCGGAGGGGTACTGTTCTATCTCTTTGTCGCCCGCTTGATCGTTGTGGTTGCTCGATGTGTCAACAGGCGCGTGTCCGATCAACACCTGTTCTTTCGGAAGAAAATTCACATTCCGGTGTTTTAAGAAAATTTCTCTTGCTCTGGCAAGCGAGTGCACATTTCCAAAAATATCAAGTAATTCCTGATACCATGGGTCATTCGGGTCTTCCATGGCTCTTGCTATTTGATCTCTGACCGCAGCCGTTTCGTCTTGTTCTTCTTCAGCTGCTTTTGTAGTTATTGGGGAGTCTTCTTTGTTGAAATAATTTCTTATGATTGCATATTCAGCAAGGCCGCTTTTTATAAAATCTCTATCCGGATATATCTTAAATTGAGGCCCCAAAAATTTTTCCATGAGGTCGCTTGTCTTTTTTCGCGATAATTTTATTCGTAAGGACTTCAAAAGCGGAGGCTCATATTCCTCTGTTTTCCCGATCTTTACGACATATGAAGTTTTAGCTTCGCTATGCAGGTCGTGGATGTCGGCATGGGATCCTTCACCTATTTTTTTCCCCAGTGCTCCGGGCTTGAACGGGGAAAAATTATGGGCTTCTTTTTCCATAAAGATGAATTAATACTTACTATTGATTCTACCATAAAATGGTCTTTTGTGCCGACAAAGGCAAGTAGAAAAGCACCTATTTATTTGTGGGTTGAAAAAATGAAATAAAACACAGGATATCTAATGAGAGATGAAAAATTCTCTAAAGAAGCAACAACAAGAGGCCCCCGAAAAGAGCGGTGCTAAAAATAGGATTTTTTAGAATCTCTCATCCGGGCGGATAAGCATCAGAAAGAGCGCCGGAACAAAGAAAAGCGTCAGGAACGATGACAGAGAAAGACCGAAGATCACCGCACCGCCCAATGACCGCCACATCTCATTCGAAAGTGTGATGGGAAGAATGCCGAATATGGTACAGATGGAAGTGATAAAAATAGCCTCCGCACGTGATTTTCCCGCGTCTACGATCGCATCCGTGAAAGGAATACCGCTATTGATGTTGATGTTGATCTTGTCTACGAGAATGATGGCATTTTTTACCACAATACCAAAGAGCGCAAGAACTCCGATAAGCCCGGGAAAACTCAATGAAACATCAAAGATCGCCATCCCAAGAAAAACTCCGATGAGCGCCAGTGGTATTGGCGCAAGCACAATAAGCGCTTTTTTGAACGAATTAAATTGGATGACCAGCGTCGCAACAATCAGAACGAGTGCAATGAACATCGCGCGGATGATCGAAACGACCGATTCGGTGTTCTGTTCGTTCTCGCCGCCGTATACGATAGAATAGCCGTTCGGCATCTTATAGTCTGCGATGTTGGTTTTGAACTGCGCAAGGATCGCGGGTCCGTTGGTTGTGCTGTCATTCCCGGCCGAGAGGAGAATGGACCTTTTCTGATCCATGCGGGCGATCGCTTCCACCGAAGGCTCGAGCTTAATGGTTGCCACATCCTTAAGGTACACCGGCTGTTTGCGCAAATTGAGGATCTGCATGTTCTGGAGCGACGCAAGATCAGGAAGCGATTCCGAGCTAAAGGTTGCGATCAGTTTGATCTCTTTGTCGTTTTTTACGATGGTGGCAACTTCGACTCCCGAGACCGCCATACGAAGAACGGAGCCAACGTATGCCGAATTCAGATAATGCTGCTCGAGTTTGACCGGATCAAGTACAAATGTGTATTCCGGGACCGAATCTTTCTGCGATACATCAATATTCACAACGCCGGGAACGGCGGCAAGTTTTTCGCGCAGATCGTACACGATCTTTTTTATGACCGTAAGATCATCGCCTAGAACCCGTGCCTCAAACGTGGCTCCCGACGGAGGCCCGCCTTTTGGTGCGGTGACCGTGATCACCCCTTCCTTTATAGAGGAAAGATCTTCACGGATAATGTCCGCGAGTGCATAGGAAGCGTGTGTTCTTTCCCCCTTGTCTTTTAGCGTTAAGGTGACAGAACCAAGGTTCGAAGAATTATTCGAGGAAACTGAGATCTGCGTGCCGGCACTCGCCCGGCCAACCACGGTCGAGAAATTAGAGATGTCCGGGTACGCCAGGAGTTTTTCTTCCACTCTTTTGACTAAATTATCGGTTTCGCTTAAAGCGGTACCTGCGGGGGTTCGTACGTCGATATACACGTAGTCCATATCTGCCGGCGGAAAAAATTCGCTTTTTACGACGCCCGCAACGACAAGCCCTATGGAAAAGGCAAATAACAGCACAATAAATGCCACTGTCATGCGTCTTCGTTTTTTGTCGAGAATAAAATAGCGGAAATATTTTTCATACACGGGAAGTAGGCGGTTGAAATTGATAATGCCGTGAAAAAGACGCCCAGCAAGATTTTTGTGTTCGCGTTTTCCCTGTTCCCTGAGTTTTTGTTTTATAAGATCATTATCGCGCCATTCTTTTTCGACCAAAACCGCATTTTCATCCAATAATTTTTTCCCTGTTTTTTCGTACCACCAAATAAGATATCCCTCAAGAGCAAGTGCTACAACGCCAAGCGAATACCCCTCGATCCCTCCCATATAGAACATTCCGCCGGCAAAACAAGTGAGCCCTATTTCGATAAGAAAGAAGCTTTTTTTCTTAAGACGCATCCTCTCAAGCACTGCTGCCAAAGGATGATTGATCATGAGCGCTATGAAAAGGGACGAGATCAATGTGATGGAAACCGTAACGGGAATTGATTTGATGAATTGTCCCATGATGCCGGTGGTAAAAACCAACGGCAAAAATGCCCACACGGTCGCAAGCGTGGTTGTTGTCAGTACCCATTTAAAATCGTTGAGAACCAAAAGCACCGCCTCTTCAGGGGTATATTTACCCGTGTTGAGATATTGTTTGGTCGCCGATACCACCACGATGGCGTCATCAACCAAAAGACCAAGCGAAAGGATCAGAGAAAAGACCGACAGAAAATTCAGGGTCATACCCAGCATATCAAGGACGCCGAAGCTGACGAAAAACACGAGCGGGATCGCCATCCCCGCAACAAATGCCTCTTTTAGCCCCACGATAAGAAACAGAGTACCGAACACCAAAAGAAGCGTCAGAAGAAAGTCGTGGGTCAGGCGGTCAAAATCTTTTTTAATAATATCCCCAAAATCAAGGGAGATATCAAAGGTCATCCCCGGCGGAAAGGTCGCCATCGTTTGTTCGGTGGCATTTTTTGCCTGATCCAAAGTATCGATAACGGATACACCGGCCCTTTTTATAATAGAAAGCGAAACGGAATTCCGTGGTGGCGCGCCGTCAATGGAAGCCCGGGAATACGATGTTTTTTTGATGCCCTTTTCACTGACGACAGCGATGTCTCTGACGGCGATCACTCCTCCGTCGTCACTATGTGAGACAGGCATTGCGCCGATGGCGTCCACATCATATACGCGGCCATCGGAGCGTATTGGAAAAACAAGCTTATCTGTTTCAAAATTTCCGGCCGGGATAGCCAGATTATTCGCTGCGATCACCTGGTTTGCCTGATCAGCCGATACGCCATAGAACAGGAGCCGTTCGGGAATATATGCTATTTCAAATTCCCGCTCTTCACCGCCAGCGATATGTACTTCGCGGACCCCCGGGATTTTCTCGAGCTCATTTTTGATATCCTCGGCATATTTGCGCAGCGTAAATCCGTCGTATGGCCCCGTTATTGAAACCCCCCAAATGGGGCTGTCGTCCATTGATATCTCAATAACCTGCGGATCTTTGGCATCTTTTGATATCTTGCTTTTAACGGAGCCTATCTTGTCGCGGAGGCGGCGGATGGAACTTTCAACATCTTGGTTGGCGTCGAATTCGACCGTTACTGCAGACAGTGAATTTGAAGAGTTTGAACTTATTTTTTTAAGTCCTTTTAGTCCCGAGATCTCGGCCTCGACTTTTTTGGTGACAAATTCCTCAACATCTGAGGGTGAGGCACCCGGGTATATGGTGGTGACCACCGCAATAGGAATGGTAACTTCCGGGTTGGATTCCCGCGGCAGAACAAGGTACGAATAGATCCCCCATGCGGAAATAATGATGATAAGCAGCGTGACCACGCGGAAATTCGTGACAAAAAAATTAAGCCACATTTTTCTCAGTTCCGGACGGAACTCGAGACGCGCAAGATAGCCGCTATCTGAAGAAAAATTGTCTTTTTTCTCATCCATATATTCTTATGCTATTGAACGGCAACTGTATCACCCTCCTGTAATTCATAGACAGGCGACACAAGAGACATGTCATCCGAAAGACCGCTTTTGATCTCCACAAAATCGCCTTTTATTTCGCCAAGTATCACGGGATTTTTCTTGATCTTTGAATCCGCACCAACGGTATATACGAATGCATCGCCTGGAACGATCACCACATTTTGTATCGGTACAACGTATGCACGATTTTCTCCGGAGGGCATTTTGCTTTCTTGCGCCTCTATTGCGAGCGTAACATTCTCACCAATAACAAGCCCTGAACGTGCCGCATCTTTAACGATAACTTTTATTTCTACCTTCTTGTTCATAGCACCCACATTGGGGGCAACTTTCTGCACTGTTCCCTTGACACGTCCGTCGATAAGAACGCTTGCTCCTTCGGCAAGACGCGTAAAATCCTCAACGCTCACAAAAGCTTTGACCGCAAGGCCATTCACGCCTACAACGGAAGCAACCATTTGACCGGGTGAGGCAAGCTCTCCCTCTTTAATAAAAATACCCGATATTTTCCCGGCAATGGGAGATCTAATAATAGTTTTTGCAAGCTGAATCTTAAGGGTGCTCACGCTGGCTTCTGCGATCATCACTTGCGCTTCAGCTGCCGATACCGAGTGTTTGCCATCCTGGCCGCTCTGCGATTGGTATGATGCGCGTGCCGCCGCGAGTCCCGCCTCACCTCCAGTGAAATTCATGACCGCTCCGCTGATGGTCGCTCTTTGAACGGTTACCATTGTTTTCCAAGCGGCAATAGTTGCAGCGCTGACAGACGGAAGGTTGGGAGTGGCCTGGTTTAATGTCTCAGAAACCTCATTGAGAAATTTAGTCGTCAACGCGAGATTTTTCTTCGTTATGGCGATGGCGTCGTCCATTTCCTCATCGTTTGAGGAAATTGACAATGCATTGACGGTATTTTTCCACTCAGGGAAAGACTCGCCGATAAGCATGCGGTCGCTATTAGTGTCTATCTCAAGCTGGGGGTCAAGGACCTTAAAAACCAACTTTGGATCTTTTTTGGTCGGATCGGTAAAGAGTTGGTCAACTTGTACATACACTGCGTCGTCTGCCTTCAGATAGCTATCGCGGATCTTGTCTATCATTGCTTTGTTTGCGGATTCAAGCGAAACACCCCCGCTGTAATATTGTGCGCGTGCCAGAGTGAGGGCAGCATTGGCCTGGTTGAGCTGTGAAAGAATGTCGGCGCTGTAAAGCTCCATCAATGTTGCCCCCTCAGACACTGCGTCCCCAATAGAATAATTGATCTTAGCGGCGGGTGCGGACAGTTGGCTTCGCACGTCTACCTGAGCCAACGATTCAACGGTGCCATCGGCTGCTACCGTCGAAAGATCACCCCGGAAGTTCTTTGCCGGAACCAATTGTATGGTTCGGATGTTGCTTGCGGTCGGTGTTGCTGCATTTTTCTGCGTAATGATGCGCGCCGCTATCGGAACAATGATCGCAGCTACAACAACGGATATTATTGCTATCGTCGAATGTTTTTTGAGAAATGCAAGAATAATAGACATAGTTTTTGCTTATAGTGTTATGGAAATAATAAATAAGAAAGAAAGGCCTGCGCCAATCTTTCGAAATATTCTAGCCTTATTTTCCCGATTATGCAAGGTTTTGTGCGGCAGCAAAAAGAGTGAGGCTGAGCGGGATCGCGTCATTCCTCGCGGGGAGAATGCGATAGCGTGTTTTATGAACGAAAGCGAAAAAATTGTAAATGGGAGCGGATAAAAATGCATACTACAATCTACTTCTATTTCATGCTATACTATATTCAATCATTAACATTCATAAAGCATATGAAAAAGTACTATAGATGGGCGGGGGTGGCGTTTGTCGCCATGTTGTTCGTGCTTCCCATGGTCGTGGGAGCAAACACCGAGGGCAGCAATGCACCTGTTATTACCAAAGACTATTCGGGGTATTCGATCGAGCAGATCGAAGCGCTGATAGCAAAATTACAAAAACAACTCGAAGAGCTAAAAAAAGGAGCACAGTGTTTTGTCACCAATAGCGACCTTTCACTTGGCGACGGGGAAGACGGCAGCCAAAAAACAGACATAAAGCGCTTACAGGAGTTTTTGAGAGAGAAAGGGTTTTTTAAGGTGGGAAGTACCGGATATTTCGGCAAGTTAACCCGGGCTGCGCTCATTGCTTTTCAGAGAAATGGGGGTATTAATGCAAGCGGAGAATATGACGCAACAACACGCTCATATGTAAGCACGCTGCGCTGCAGAGCCGCAAACATCACTACCAAGAACACCGAGGAAAAGAAAAAAGAATACACCGAAGAGAAAAAGAAAGAAACTGTGCCGCAAACACAAGTAAAGTCAATCACACTTTCAAACAATGGAGCCGCGGTGGCATGGACCGTTGACGGGTATTCTGCACAAGGCTTTAAAGTGGTGTGGTCAAAAAATGCGGGACCTACATACCCCACGCGCGATAGCGACAAGTATGAGTATTTCACAAACCCAAAAACAAACTCCGCTTCGCTGTATGCATTTAGCGGATCGGGAACATATTATGTGCGGGTATGCGAATATCTTGGAAGCGCATGCGGAGTGTACTCGAATGAACTTTCACTACAGCTTCAGTAATTAGATCTCGGCAATAAAAAAACAGCCGCCCATTTGGACGGCTGTTTTTTTACTATCTCTTGATATCCCCTACTCCGTTGTTTTGCCGTCAAATTCTGCTTCGTTCTCTGTTGCTTCTTTTTTTGTTTTTCTGACGATGCCATCCTTGTGATGCGCAGGAGCATAAATAGTGTAAAGCTTCAGCGGCTTATCTGCAGAAGCGTTGATGACGTTGTGGTTGGAGCCCGAGGGCACGATGATCGTATCTCCGTCAGTCACCGAATACTCGGTTTCATTGATAATAACCTTTCCTGTTCCCTGTTCAAAGCGAAAAAATTGGTCGTTCTCGTTATGCACCTCCATGCCGATCTCTTCACTTGGGGCAAGCGACATAAGTACCAATTGCATATGCCCGCTGGTGTATAGCACATGGCGGAAATCATTATTTTCGACCGTCAATTTTTCGATATTTGCCTTGTATCCTTTTTTCATAATGCTATCGATTAATATTGTTTATACGACTTTTTCTATTATACCACATCGGCAATCGGTTGGGAAAATGCGCGATTTTAGCAATTATCTCCGGCCACAAACCCTGTTGTCCAGCAGAGTTGAAGGCTGTACCCCCCCGAAAGGCGGTCGATATTCAATACATCTCCGACAAGATAAAGGCCCAGCACAAGACGCGATTGCATTGTTTTAAAATTCACCTCTTTTAATGCCACGCCCCCCGAGGAAACGATCGCTTTCTCGGGGCCCAGAAGTTTTGCAACAGTAAGGGGAATTGCTTTTATAAGCGCGACAAGTGCCGCACGATCCCCGCTTTTTACGCTATGGTTTGGCGTCTCGCCATCAATGTCGGCTATCGCAAGTACTGCCTCGGATAATGCAGCGGGGATGAGCGTTGCAAGTGAATTTTTCAGCTTTTTGTTGCTTTCTCTGGCCAGCAGATCCTGGAATTGCTTTTTGAGCACGGTGCGGTTGAGCGTTGGAAAAAGATCAAGCTCAAGTGTAACATTCCCATAGTGCAACAATTCGCCGATGTTTTTGCTCATATTAAGAACCGCCGGGCCGCTGACGCCAAAATGAGTAAAAAGCATTTTCCCCCTTTGTGTCTCCTGTTTTTTGTCGCTCTGAAGTGCTGTAATTTTGCAATCCGTAATGGTGAGCCCTGCGCACTTTTTTGCCCATGCGTCTTTGAGCGCAACAGGTACCAGCGCGGCAGAATCAGGGATCACTGTGTGGCCTATTTTTTTAAGCCACGCAAAACCATCGCCCGTGGAGCCCGTCTCGGGGTGCGAAGTACCCCCTGTCGCCAGCACGCATGAATGGGCGGTTATTTCTTTTTTGTTTTCGAGTTGGATATGGAAATAGTTTTTGTTTGTATCAAACGATATACCAGAGACCGCAATATCCATTTGCACATCAACGCCGCCCTCTTGCATATACCGCATGAGCACATCCAGCACGGATTGTGCTTTGTCTGACACCGGAAAAATCCTGCCTTCCGCCTCTTCCTTGGTAGCCATACCGCGTGCATTGAAAAAATCGATCGTTTTTTTTACATCGAATTGAGAGAATGCGGAAAAGAGAAATTGATCGCTGCCTTTATATTTTGCGAGCATTTCACGGGTCGTGCCCGTTGCGTTGGTGAGGTTGCACCTGCCCCCGCCCGTAAGAAGAAGTTTTTTGCCGAGCGAGTTATTTTTTTCAAGAAGCAACACGGAGCGTCCCCGTTCGGCTGCGCGGCCTGCCGCCATCATGCCTGCGGGTCCCCCGCCGATAACAACGACATCCCACGGAGTGTCTTTTTTTGATTTTTGTGCCATGATAAAAATGGGCTATTTCTCAAGATCAAGGATCTCATCGATGCGGATCTTTGCGACAAACTCCGGAACGTGGGAAACAAGGATCATTGCGCCTTTATAGGCGCTCAGCGCCTCGGCAATAATAGGAATATGGCGGAAATTGATGTGATTGGTGGGCTCATCCAGAATAAGAAGCCCCGGACTTTCGAGTACCAGCCGTGCAAACGAGACAAGCCCTTTTTGCCCCTCGGAGAGATCTCCCACTTTCGTTTTCATGCTTTCGGCGTTGATAAGAAATCCTGCCGCAACGCTCCGCATTTCCTGCTCATCCTGCTTTGGCATCGCCGCCATCAGCGATTCATACACCGTGTCTTCGAAGTTCAGCGTTGAAAAATCCTGCCGATAGTAGCCGATCTTCACGCCGTCTCCAATAGTGGTGCCCTTGGCGTTGCCGCGCGCAATGGTCTCTAAAAGAGTGGTTTTTCCGATGCCATTGGGCCCGCGGAGCAATAGATGCTGGCCTTTTTGAAGATAGATCCGCGCTTTTTTTGTAACGGGCTTTTGGTTCTTACTGATCACAGTATAGGAAGAAATGCGTACGATGTCACCCACGGTGTTGCTTTGTGCCGGAATGATAAAAGGGCGAATGGTCTTGTCTTCCTTGCGCACCTCCACTTTTGCTTCTTCCATTTCTTCTGCCCGTTCGCGCATATGTTTTGCCAAAAGACGCATTTGGCCTCCTTTGTTGGCAAAAAAATTAGCCTTTTCTTTGTTTTCCTGGATCTTTTTTGCGAGCTGGGCATTCTTTCGGTTCTCACGCTCAATGCGGGCTGCGATCTCTTTGACCACATCAAAATAATTTCCCGCATATTGCTCAACTTTGCGCGTACGGGCATCAAGATATAAAACCCCGTGTGTAAAGGCGTTCAGAAAATCGGCGTCGTGTGAAATGACGATCACCGATTTTTTATAATCGATAAGGAACTGCGTCAGGTGTGCAATGCCTTCCTTATCCAAATTATTGGTTGGTTCGTCCAAAAGAAGAAGGTCGGGATCCTGGATAAGGGCTGATGCCAAGAGGAGTCTTGCCTGCTGTCCGCCCGAAAAAGACCGCATGATCCTTTCGTGCATATTTTCGTGTCCATCCATGTGTACCACTTCAAGTACCGCATCTATCCGCGGGTCGATATCATATACTTTTTGTTTGAAGCATTTTTGGAAGAACGCCCGCACGGAAAGATCAAGCTCATCGCGCGGAATGATCTGCCGCGATACTGCGATGGATAGCCCATCGGCAATACTGATCTTTCCCGCATTGGGCTCAAGGGCCCGCGTGATAAGCGAAAAAATGGTGCTTTTTCCGGAGCCGTTCTGCCCCATGAGCGTGATCTTTGTGCCACGGCGAACGACAAAATCAACCTCATCCAAAATGGGTTTATTATATCCGTATTCAAAAGATGCGGCTCTGAATGTTACTATGCTGTTTCCGTTTTCCATAGGCGATCACTGCAGTGCTAATATACTTTGTTTGCGCTGTTTACAAAAAAACCGCCCTCATAAGAGCGGGGGCGGTTTTTTGTATGCCGAAAATTATGCACGCGATACGCCGGTTGCGGCGGGGCCTTTTTCGGTTTCGACAAGTTCGAAGGTGACCTCATCACCAACTTTTAACTCGTCAAACATAACGCCTTGTAACTCTTTTGAGTGAAAAAATAGATCTTTTGTTTCGCCTTCGCGAGCAATAAATCCAAATCCTTTGGGCGTAAGAGTCTTGATCTTACCTTTCATGTGATTGATTGTGTAACTGTTTGTACTAAGAAACTCGACTATGCTTCTGTGCCCTAAATGCACCGTGAAAGCATACCAGAAAAGTAGAAAAATTGCAAGTCTTTGCGCATCAATGTGCCCGGCGCCATTTCTTTATCAGCTGTAATTTTTCCTGTCTTTGCAGTTTTTTTATGCGGATCTCTTCTTTTGCCGCCCTTGAGCGGTCGCCGAATTTTTTTGCATACACTAATTTGACCGGCCTGCGCGGGCGCGTATATTTTGCACCGAACTTTGAGCTATTATGTTCCCCCACTCTGCGCTTAAGATCAACCGTGATACCGGTATAAAGCGTTGTATCGGAGCATTTGAGGATATATACGTAGTACACGAAGATTGAATTAATCACATTATTAGCATAATGTGTATAGGAAGAAACAACAAGCGCACAAAAATATATGGGGTCGCGAAAAACAAATAAATATCCGCAAGAGATATTAAAACAAAATGAGCTCGACCTTCATGGCTATAGGGTGGATGAGGCCCTTGGCCGCATGAATACATTTTTACGCACAAGAGGCGGCCAGAAAGTAAGAGTTATTGTGGGGAAGGGACTGGGTTCTGAGGACGGAATTGCGAAGATAAAAAATGCAGCGTGCAACTGGCTGGACGGCAAGGGAGTGGCGTGGAGCTATTCAAAAATACACGACGGAGGCGAGGGCGCAATAGAGTTTACGGCCTAACGTGGTATACTAAAGCTATGGAGAACAACAAACCTACATTTCCCATGCGAATCAATCAGTATTTGGCTCAGCATAACTACTCGGCGACACGAAGGACCGCGGACATGCTTATTAAGAAAAAGGCGGTTTTTATCAACGGCAGGCTCGCTGTTTTGGGAGATAAAGTGGGAGCATCGGACGCCGTTTCGGTACGCCAAACGGAAAAGCGCACTTCGCTCATGGGGAAGAGACGCCCGCGATAGGAATATTTTTACGCTCTATGGAAAAATCACTCTATCCAATGCGAATAAATCGTTATCTTGCATTAAAAAATTATGCAAGCCGCAGACAGGCGGATTCTTTGATACAAAGCGGATATGTGACCATCAACGGCAAGCGGGCTGTACTTGGGGATAAAGTGAGTGAGAACGACAAGGTTGCCGTGAACGAGAAGGTCATGCAAAAAAAGGCGGAAAGCCGAATTTATATTGCCTATCACAAACCCGTCGGGATCGTTTCACATTCGCCCGAAGAAGGTCAGCGCGGGATCGAGGAGGTTTTCGGATACAAAAGCCGGCTGTTCCCTATCGGACGGCTCGATCAGGATTCCCACGGACTTATCATTCTTACAAACGACGGGCGTATCACCAAAAAAATGCTTGAGCCAAAGTACGGGCATCAGCGGGAATATGTGGTGACGGTGGACAGATCCCTGTCGCACGATGCAGTGGGGCGCATGGCGGCCGGAGTGAACATCGGCGATTATACGACGAAAAAGTGTTTTATCGAAAAGATCGGCCCGAAAACATTCCGTATTATTCTTACCGAAGGCAAAAAACGACAAATACGTCGGATGTGCGAAGCGGTTGGATATCAGGTTGTCGATCTGTGCCGTACACGCATTATGGATATTGTGCTGGGCGATCTTGCAGAGGGCGAACATCGCGAAATCAAGGGCGATGAACTTAAGAACTTTTTAAAAGAATTATTGTAGAAGTACCAATTTTTCTAAAATAAAACCCCGCGGTGGCATGTGCCCGCGGGGTTCAAAGATTGCTTTTTGGGTGTCTATTTTATATCGAGTTGAAGTTCGAAAAAGACCGCAGGGGCCTGTCGGCCCTCCGCATCATAGAATGCAAAACCGAAACCGCTTACGTCTTTTTCTTCATTGATGACCACATCATCAGGGATGTTGAATACCACCCTGTATTTTCCTTCCCCGATGTTCTCCCGCAAAACAACACTGCGGTTAAATATCTGATTGAGCTTGGTTGTGGTCGGATTTATGGTTACCGCGATCACAAGAACAAAATGTGCATCGGCAAGATCGCCAGCGACGCCCGTATGTGAAAAAACCACTTCAGCAAGGCGGTCCTTGAGCGCGAGAGCAAACGTCGGATTCGATATCCGCGGCCAGTCTTTGGGCAGCTCACTGCTCATTAATGCGTCGGCGCGGGCAGGAAAAAACACCAACATCACGAAAAAAAGCAGAAATACCAAGACAACGGTTTTTGCGGAGTTTTTTTTCATCGGCAAGCTCCCCTCTCGAATTGTTTGGACTTTTGAATGTACCCGAATGGCTTATACTATATACTAAAAATTCACTTTGTCAATTTCCCCATCTTTAATCTTTTTGAAACACGCATCGCCTCGTCCGGCGACTCAGCGTGCTCTTGCTCGAGCGATTGTCCGCCTATGACGGAACCATGCCAATCGCTCTCCGCAAAGGTTTTAAAAAGATAATGATTATTTGCTCCGGGTTTTAGGAGCGGGGACCTTCCAGGGGTTTTTATATCCGAGTGTTAAAAACTACCTTTTGCTTTTATTCAAGAAACTCTCGCGGAGAATGATTCTTTAAGAATTTTATTCAGAGCATCATCTTACGGAGATTGCAGTAGTCGCACTCTGCGTTGTCGCAGGTTTTATCCCAAAATGAAAGCGAAAGTATCTCTTCCGAAACTTTTTTAATGAGCGCTTCAAGCTCGCTGACATCTTCGGGGGCAATAACAAGACGCTCTTTTTTGTATCTGCCTTTATCATCCGGCTCGATAAAATCAATGTCGCCAGAGATCATGCGAAATTTTCCGTTATCGTAGCGGTCGAGCAGAAGTTTGTAAAATACGAGCTGGCGCTTGATGTCGCCCTCGGAGTTCTTTGTCGAGCCCTCTATCTCTCCTCTCGTCTTTGGTTTTGCGGTCTTATAATCCACCACATTGACCCCATTAGTCGAAGGATCAACGATCTCGATCTTGTCTATTTTTCCGGTGATCCTGATGTCGGGGGTCAATAAAATACCGGTGATATTGAACTCGCACAGCACGTTGCGCGCCCAAAGCTCATGGTAAGCATCATAGTATCCCGCAAGTGCCCGTCTGCCCTTTTCAAGGCTTTCTTTATATTCGTTGGTGATGAGTGGTTGTTGTACCAGATAGTGTTCGAATTTTTGGATAAGCATTTCTTTTGACGGGTCTTCATTCTTGCGCGCTTCGAAAAAATCCTTGAGCGCGCCATGCACCGCAATACCATACATCTGATGTTTGGTGGAAGCGCGCGGCACGCGCAAAAGATTGGTATAAAAATAGTGCCAGGGACAATCGAGATAATTATTAAGCGCCGTTACAGAAAGGCCATTGTGGTCGAATAAGCGCTTGATGAACTCTTTATCCTTGATGCGCGCGGGGGTTTCACGGGGCGATGCAAACAGGATCTCTTTTTGTGAGACAAATTCTTGTTCGCAAAAGCCGGCGTCTCCCTTCTCGATATGTCTGGGATCAATTTCGGCGATGAATTGACTCGGTAAAAGCTGGCGCTTGTTCGCGTCTTCAATGGCATAAGTGATGGTGGCGGTTTTTTTTGCCCGCGTGAGCGCCACATAGAACAGCCGGCGTTCATCATCAATATTGGTATCCTCATTTTTTACCTCATGCTCCAAAAGCCTGTAGATCCGCTGCGGAAGTTTTATTTTTTCATATTTTCGACGGTTGCCCCAATGACCATCATGGGCATTTACGATATACACGTGCCCGAACTCAAGCCCCTTTGATTTATGTGCAGTCATGAGCCGGACGCGCTTAGTAAGGTAGCTGTGGGATTTTTTTATGAGAATATCGTGCTCGGCGAGCGTATCAAGATATACAAAAAGGTCCGCAAGGGCGGCATCTTTATGTGATTCGACCAGCGACTTTACCTCGTCAAAAAATCCATTAAGTTTCTCCATCTTTTCTATGGAGCTCGCAAGACCGAGAATATGCGAAAGAAAGCCGGAGTCGCGCACCACAGCCTCAAGAAAGACCATGAGGCTCACATTTTTTGAGAGCGTAGCAAATGATGCCATTTTTTGGTAAAAATCGGTGATGCGGGCGGTGTTTTCAAGGCCAAGAGATGCCAATATTTCCACTGAGCGAGCCACCTGTAGCACGGATTGTTTCGATCGCGAGGCATATTCGATGATCTTATATGCATCCAGCGGGTCAACAGTAAAAAAGTCTATGTGCATTGCTTCGACAAAAGGCTGTTGTTCACCGAATAAATGCACCGCGCGTAAAACCATCATGAGTTTTTTGATCTCGGGATCCTCAAGCACGTTTTGATCGGATTCGATAGAGAACGGGATATTCATTTTTTCCAGCATCCGCGCGATCGGAAATACGTCGCGATTATCGCGGTATAGCACCGCTATCTCTTCGGGCGTTGTTCCTTCGGCTATCCGGCTCAGGATATCTTTTGCGAGAAAATAATTTTCGACATCGGAAGATGAAAATGAAAACAGCCGCACTTTAGTGCTGGTATGTGCAACATTTGCTTTAAGGGGCATTGCTCCTTTAAGAAGGCTGTCGGCGGAATCAAGGATGGCTTGCGTTGAGCGGTAATTTTCCTCAAGCACGATCATTTTTGCCGAAGGATAGATCGTTTTGAAATAAAGAAAGTTTTCGAGCGAAGCGCCCTGGAATCTGAAGATCGCCTGCTTTTCATCCCCCACCACGAAGATGTTTGGGTTCTTGTGAAACCCGGAGAGGAGCTCCAGTATCCGGTTCTGCGCGTTGTTGGTGTCCTGGTGCTCGTCAACAAGAATATACTGGTGTTCTTCCTGGAGCACAAGAAGAAGGTCTTTGTTGCGCGAAAGCGCCAAAAGCACCTCCATGATCATATCGCTGTAGTCATACAGTTTTGCGTCGTGCAGTTTTTGACGATAAGCGGCGTAAATTGTGGCAAGCTCCTCGTTCTTTTCGATCGTGAGAAGCAACTTCTGATACTCGCCTTTCATTTTGCCCTTGTGTGCCCCTTTTTGATGGTAGAGGTCGTCGGTGGATTCGAATGCTTGCCGCTCTTTTTCCATCATGGTATTGAAATTGTCGGGGTCGATGCCCTCCCGTTTAAGCTCGTTGATGGCGTTTAGGGCATCTTTGATGTAATGAAAGGTGTCTCCAAAGGGCCGTAATTTTTTCAGCGGAAGACCAAGAATGATCTCTTCCAGTATCTTTATTTGGTCGACCTGCGTGATATTCACTGACCCGATGATGTGAGGGAATTCCTCGGGATGCATTTTAATGATGTCATTGCAAAATCCGTGGAATGTATTGATGACAACGGCATATGCGGGGCTTCCAATGATGTCCGCAAGACGGCGACGCATAGAGATGGCTCCCGATTCGGTAAAGGTAATGGCAAGAATATTTGCGGGATGCGTATCGGTTTTTGAGAGGATATTGGCGATGCGAAGCGCAAGGATCTGCGTTTTTCCCGTGCCGGGGCCGGCAACCACCATCACCGGGCCTTCAATAGTGTCCACAGCCTCTTTCTGCCGAGCATTGAGCTTTTGGTATTCCGTATCAAATTGAGTTGGTTGCATAGCGTTTATTTCTTTCTACATAGTATCTTATTTTACCCAAAATAAAAACCCCGCTTTTCGCGGGGTCTCGTTTGTATTTTTTTGAAGAACCGGATCAGTCGTTGAAGTAGAATGTGCCGTTCAGGCGCGAGCCCAGCGTATCGACGACCACGGCGCCGACGATCTTGATGTTCAGCCCGAGCTCGGGAATGAGGATGCGGAAATGGCCGGAGCCGTCTTGCGGCGTTTCGGCCGCCATTTCTCTGAGGCACTCTATATATTTCTTGCTTCCGCTGACAAGCAAGACGTTCATGTGTTTGTTGTAATAGAGAACGGGCTCCCCGCCGATCTTTACGCGGATTATCGCTCCGTCGGTTTCGATCTCGTGATTCGGGGCCGGCTTAGGCGTGTCTGCCATGCCTTCTTTTCCATTCCCGGATCATGGTGATGAATATTCCAGTGCCTCCGGCGATAACAACACACCAGAGTGCGCCGAGATACCACGGTTGCCACTGTGCGAATTCGGGGTTCATTGTGTCGCCTCGTTCTTTGGAAAATAGAGACGCATGACTGCGATACAGTCTTTTACCGAATCGGTAAGGATAAAAGAAAAAAGGAACGCGACCAGGAGGGCCGGGGGGCCGAGAAGCGCCGCCGTTCCGCCTGTCGCAAATGCGGCAATTGCAACGACGAGCAAAGCGCCCACCAGACCCGCAGCGGCGATCAGCACGAAAGGTATAACCACGAAATCCGTGAAAATGCCCTGCCGATGCGGCACCACGATACTCGTGCCGTCTGTCGGATCAGGTGTTATCTTAAGCTTTCCCGGCGAGGTGTCGGTCACGTTTTTGCCCTCCTGGACCGCTTATATTGTTCGATCACGAATGACCCCACGAGCACCGCGCCGAGCAGACCAAACGTCAGCCATTCGGGCGGATGCCACTTGATGCTCAAGAGCAGTTTTACCCCGATGATGAACACTAGGACATATGCCGTCTTTGAGAACGTCGGATATTTCTCGAGCAGAACAATGACCCTGCCGGCAACGTAGCGCATTGTGAGAATCCCCAACATGCCGCCGAGGATAACAAGCAGCTTCACGTTGGTGATGGCCACCGCAGCAAGAATGGAATCGACGGAAAATGCGATATCCATCATTTCCACCTGCAACACGGTGAACCAGAATGCGCTTTTGGCTCCGGAAAATCTCTGCGCAAAAAACGACGCAATAGGAGCATTGCCATCTTTCTTTTCGTCTTTGAGTCCCTGCACTGCAACATGCAAGAGATATGCACCGCCAAGCAGCTTGAACTGCCAGAACTTGATGAGCCACACGGCACACAATACCGCGATGATGCGGAAGCAAAATGCTCCCCAGATGCCGTAGGTAAGCGCTTTCTTTTGCTGCGCCTTCGGCAACTTGCGTACCATCATGGCAAGCACGAGGGCGTTATCCGCCGAGAGCAGCGCCTCCAGAACAACGAGCCATGCGACAATCAGAACAGACTCGGTGAATCCCACTTTTCATACCTCCAGTATGGATTTTTGAAAGAATAGTTCCAGCGTGGATTATATAATATAATTCATGATTTGTAAATAGACCCTTCGGCAAAGGCAAGTGGCATTATGCTGGCATTTGACTTATTATAAAAAATATATTATGGATATTGTGGCGGTGAAGCTCTTACAAAATTACAGAAAGGAGATTCATTCATGGGCGAAAAGCTGCATCCTTCACTTCTTGTGATCTTCGGTCTGTTTCTTGCCGGTTCGGTTCTTTTTGTTTTTCCCGGGTGTGAAAACCGTGGCACCATTCCTCCGCAAAACCAACAGCAAGCGACGTTGCCGGCAACAGCGGCAGAAGAAAAGACAGCTTCGGAACCGACGATAGATACTCCCGAAGGGCTTTTCAAGCTCGGCTATCGTTACTCCGTCGAATATGTCTCATTTAAGACAGAGTCGGCGGAGCAGGCCAACGAGAATCCCGCCGACATTGACAATCTGACATGGGAAACATATTACGTGTATTCATATCAATTCCAGAAAAACTCACCCATATTGATTCTTGCGGAGGGATACGTCCAAGATAAGGAGAAATTTTCCGAAAAAAAGATATTAAAGATCGGTAAGTGGACCGAGGAAGAAACCGAAGAAGGTGTCATTGCTACGAATGTCCCGCCGAAGAAATACACTTGCAGGGGTTACTACAAGATCAAGAGGTTAGTGATAGAAGAGTAAAATAAAAGCGGGCAATGCCCGCTTTTTACATCCGATGATCTTTTTGATGATGGTGGTACCACTAGGGCTCAAAAAGTTCCTTGCAATTTTTTGCCGGCTGAAGACCCCTGGAAAGTGCTTCTTCTTTGGTATTAAAATAGACCTTATTCTCTTCTTTTATCAGTTTTGCCCCGGGACACGTAACAAGGTGAAAATAGGTGCTGTTTTTACTCGCGACATAGTCTCCTGAAGGGCTATCCGCCGGCTTTTCTGCTTCTTGCAAGCCCCCAATTTGGCCATTATTTGCCCCTATACGGGGCGTAAAAGCCCCCTGGGTAGCAGTAGCCGCGGAACCAGAAACAATGGATTTTTCAATGCCCATTTTTTCATTCTTATAGTCTATCTCGCTTAATTTTCCCAGCGCAAAACTGGCCGAACAGGCAAGCACAATCAGCAGAGAAAAATAGATCTGCTCACTGTGGTTTCGTATAAAATTATTGACTTTTTCTTTTACTTCTCCCATAATGCTATCTGTGTCCAAAACGGATTATACACAGTAAAGATTATTTATAACTTAATTACAATATGGCACATACAAAACAAGGCGGGTCATCAAGATTGGGCCGTGATTCGAGAGCAAAACGGCTCGGTGTAAAATTATACGACGGACAGCCCGCACAACCCGGCAGCATTCTCGTAAGACAGCGCGGCAGTAAGGTTTTGGCCGGCGCGAATGTCCGCATGGGAAAAGACGATACGTTATATGCGGTAAAAGCGGGAAAGGTGAAATTCACCATAAAGCGAAAAAAAAGATTTGACGGATCGCGCAGAGAGGCAAAGGTAGTGAGTGTCATTGCTTAGCTCATTAGCTCGATAGTTGAACACAAGACTCCGCCAGCGGCGGAGTCTTTGCTTATTAGAATTATATTTTGATCGACTACCAAGCCTATAGAGCTGCTTTTATAAACTCCCTAAATAGCGGATGCGGGCGAAGCGGACGTGAAAGAAACTCAGGATGGAACTGAACGCCAACAAAAAATGGATGGTTTTTAAGCTCAATGATCTCAACAAGATCGCGCTCAGGGTTCACTCCCGCAAGGACCATTCCATTTTTTTGATAGATCTGACGATATTCGTTGTTGAATTCATAACGATGGCGATGGCGCTCAAGGATATTTTTTTGACCGTATGCCTTTTTGGATATCGTTCCGTCCCGCAGTTCACATGGGTATGTGCCAAGGCGCATCGAGCCGCCGTAACGCTTCTCCCTGATAGCCTGTTTCTGGTCGGGCATCACATCGATGACAGGATGGCTGGATGCCGCTTCGATCTCTGTTGTATGCGCTCCTTTGAGCTTACAGACATTGCGGCCGAACTCGATCGCCGCAAGCTGCATCCCGTAGCAAAGCCCAAAATACGGGATCTTGTGTGTGCGAACATATTCAATGGCTTTTATTTTTCCCTCGATGCCGCGCGAACCAAAACCTCCGGGAACAATAATGCCATCGAACTTTGAAAGTTCTCTCAGTTTTTTTGGATCCTGTTCGTATTCTTCGGCATTGATCCAAATTATCTCGGGAATGCGCTTATGAAACCAGCATGCATGTTTGATGCTCTCGATAACGGAAAGATAAGAATCAGCAAGGGTAAAATCTCCCGTGCCGAAATACTTGCCGACAATTCCTATGCGCACGGTCTTGGTCGAGCGGCTAATACTGCCGATGAGATTCGCCCAAGGGTGTTTTTTCTGTGCGTGTTTTACTTTAAGCCCGAATTTTTTTAATACCTTATCGCCGATCTTATCTTTCTCGAAATTAAGCGGGATCTCATAAATAGACTTGATGTCGGGAGCGGAAATGATGTCATCGGGGGTGATGTTGCAGAATTGTGATAGTTTCTTTTTCCGGGGCTCATCCATGGGAAGCTCCGAGCGCGCAACAATAAAGTCGGGCTGGATACCGGCGGAATTGAGCGTGCGCACGGCATACTGCGTAGGCTTCGTTTTCATTTCCCCCACCGATTTTGGCACCGGAAGATAGCTCACAAGCACGAATAATACGTCTCGCGGGGTTGCAAGCTTCATCATTCTCGCAGCCTCAAGAAAAAGCAGATTTTGATATTCCCCCACCGTTCCGCCGATCTCTATCAGCACCACATCGGCCCGGGAGTTTTTTGCGACCTTCTTTATCCGCGCGATGACCTCATTCGGGATATGCGGCACCACCTCAACGCATTTTCCATTATATTCGAGATTGCGTTCGCGGGTGATGACGGCATTATACACCGCACCGGTCGTCATATAATTTTCTGCCGGGATATCGGTATCCAGAAAGCGTTCATAATTACCGATGTCCTGATCGCACTCCATGCCGTCTTTGGTAACGAACACCTCGCCATGTTCCACCGGGTTCATGGTGCCGGCATCAACATTGATATAAGGGTCGATCTTGATCGCCGTTGCGGCATATCCCTTTGTTTTAAGGATCTGCCCCAGCGAGGCGCAGGTAACACCCTTTCCAATGCTCGACATTACTCCTCCAACTACAAAAATATATTTTGTCATAACAAATAATCAAGAATGACTTATTGTATCACGACTTCCCAATAGAAAACACCCCCTTGCGGGGGTGTTTTATCAGAGCGATTGGATGGTCAGTTTTACCTTTGCTTCAAGATTGTGCGGAAGTTTGATCTTTATGATATGTTCGCCGAGCTCCTTCAGCGGTTTTTCAAGTTCAATATAGTTCTTGTCAACCTCAAAACCCTTTTCTTTGAGGGCCGCCGCGATCTTGGTGGCGGTGACGGATCCGAAAATACCGCCTTCCTTGCTGGTTTTAATAGCGATCATAAGCTCAATGCCCGAAAGTTTTGTAGCGAGCTCTTCCGTCGCTTTCACATCCTGAACGCCTTTTTCGGCAAAGATCTCTTTTTTTCTTTCGAGGTTCTTGAGGCGCTCGTCGGTCGCCGGAACCGCCAGATTCTGCGGAAAAAGATAATTGCGCGCATAACCCGCCTTCACATTGACCGTAGCATTGGCGTTCCCTACCTTGGGGAGACTTTTCAATAAAATAACTTTCATAATAGCCGATTAATTGTATTATTTTTTTTATTTGATCTTTGAGAGGATCTCGATCGCCTTGTTAAGTTGGGTATCCGTCTTGTTTTCTATGTCTTCTTTGGTGAATTCTACGACGACATCGGGTGTAATTCCCTCATCCGACACCGATTTTCCTGACGGCGTGAGCCATTTGGCAACAGTAAGTTTTATCGCCGCCTTATCCTTCATATCGTACATTTCCTGCACTGAACCCTTGCCAAAAGACTTCTTACCTACAGTAATAGCTTTTTTGTGTTCTGACAATGCCCCGGCAAGAATTTCCGAAGCCGAAGCACTTCCTTCGTTGATCAGGATCACCAGAGAAACATTCTGCAGATAGCCCCTGATGCCGCGCGAAACATAGGTGTTCTTATTGTCATCGCCGAACGATTCGATCGCCACCGTCTCTCCTTCCGGCAAAAAGAAGCTTGCCACATCAACCGACGCCGAAAGATACCCCCCCGGATTATTCCTCAGATCAAGAATCATCCTGGTGATACCCTTGCGCCCCACTTCTTCCCCGATCTTCTTCATTTCAGAACCGACATCCTGTGAGAATTGATACAGGTGTACATAAGCGATCGGCCCGCTCTGTGTTTCTTTTATCTCAAAAAGAAATGAAGGCACCGTTATCGTATCTCGGGTTACTTTTATCTCCTTTGGTTCTTCACCATCGCTTTCCCGAAATATAGTGAGCACAACCTCCGTTCCTTTTTTGCCGCGAATCGCCGCAACCGCTTCGTTCAAGGACATCTCTGAGGTTGATTTCTTGTCTATCATGATGATCTTGTCGCCCGACAACAAACCGGCTTTTTCCGCGGGAGTGCCTTTCAGCGGAGCCACAACGGTAAGAACGCCTTTTTTGATGCCGATCTCCATGCCGACCCCCTCAAACGATCCCTGCATATCTTCCATAAAAAGCTTATTCTCTTCCGGCGTAAAAAATTCGCTATAAGGATCCCCGAGAGAATTCACCAAACCCTTTACCGCCCCCGAGACCATTTTTTTATAGTCGAGATTTTTTCTGTTCACATGGATATCCTCTATTGCTTTCCATGTATCCCAGAATATGGCAAAGTCTGCCTTTTCTTCTATGGCCACGTTATCCTTGTTGGCAATACCTACAACAGGACCTGTGGACGGAACCGTATGGGCATCACGATATGAGTACCCCATCTGGAACGAAAGAACCGCAATTCCCCCGACCACCAAAAATAAAAGAACATACCGTAATACCGCCCTTTTATAGAATCTGATCTTTGCTGTTTGATCTTGTGTTGTCGCCTGTTCGCTCATGATCATTGATTATTGAATAGTGTTCTGGCAAGCTCGCGGATACGGACAAACGAATCGCCCCTAGGGAGCAGAACATATGCGCCGTTGATCGTAGTATTATACAGAAGGCCGTCATCGCCATTGCGCAACACCACCCTTTTTATATCCTGCCTTGATACCGCGCGCGCAACCGACGTAAGTTCATAGAGGGTCTGTTTATCCATGTCTATAGTAACATTTTCTTCTATTAATGCCAAAATGCCGTTGATCTTTATCGGATTTGCCATAACGCCAAGAGAAAAGAGCTTGTCTTTCAGGCCAAAAAGCACTTCCTGCTGGCGCTCTGCCCTGTCAAAATCGCTGGACTGGTACCGCGCACGCGTATAAAAGAGCGCCTGCTCGCCCGTGAGATGATTCCTTCCTTTTGGAAAGGATATGGTCATACCCTGCCACTGCTCCGTTTCCAGTACCGCATGATTGGTAGTTACGTCTATGCCGCCTATAGTATCGATCAGCTCCTCAAAGCCATCAAAGTCTATCAGCACTGCGTAATCGATATCAATACCCAGAACATACCCCACCACCATTTTTGTCAGCGGGAGCCCGAATCCCTTCTCGATCTTCTCGCCATGCACATAGGTGGAGTTTATTTTGTCCTTTATCTCCGGCGTAATGCGTACATACATATCTCTCGGCACTGAGATCATTGCTGTTTTTTTTGTCTCCGTATCATAGCTCGCAACGATCATGGAGTCGGTGAGCATTCCGCCGTTAGGATCGTCTTTTCCGCGCATCCCAAGCAGTAACACATCGATACGATTGTGTTCCTCGTAATTGTCCTCCTTTGGCGGAAGGTATTTGAGAATGAGCTGAGAGTACTTTCCGCTATTCTTGTTGATTATAGAAAAGGTCTGGTGGAGGCGGAACGAAACAAGAATGAACACCGCCACAATAATGCCGGCTGCAATAAAAATATTCCGCGAAGTAAGATACTTGCGGATATTCAAACGGGAGGGTGCCGCTTCAGTCTGTCGCGGCGCAGGCGCGTGTTGTTGATCCTGATGATTATTGTTCATTAGTGGCTGTAAACGCTTCTTTCGTAATGCAGGTGCGCCTTGTGATAGACGGCGCAAATAATACCGACGAACGCCGCAAAAAACAGAAGTGCCTTATCGTTAAGGAGTACGACATCGAATAGTCCGTATGCCATTGCCCACACAAACCCGAACCCCGCGCACCATCCAAACGCCCTGAATTCGGCAAGGGACACGTCAAACGATAATCTATAGAGTATAATAAAAACCGCCCCGAGCGCAAGGACGAAAGCAGAGAATCCGAGTATCCCCATTTCAGAAAGTATATGCAGGTACAAATTATGCGCAGAGGCGCCTTTTTTCGCTGCCGAGATGTCTTCTTTCAGCACCAAAGGATAATTCCCCGGCCCTACGCCGAATAGCGGGCTCTCCATGATGAATGCTGCCGTTTCTTGCCATATCTGCAACCTTCCTTTGTTGGATTCCTCGCTGGTATCAATGGCTGAAAGGGCGCGCCTATACATAAAAGAACTGCCGAAACTTCCGCTTCCTGCCACCTCATTATACGTTGTCGGTATCATCAGAGAGGACATTGGAAACAATAAAATAAAAATAAGCACCACAAGACCCATAAGGGCGGGAAAGCGCCTGTCGCCTTTTTTGAATATCCACGCAGCCAGCATAAGAAATGCTGGCACCCCGATACTAAGCCATGCGCCGCGGGACCCCGAGAATACGATACATAAGAGAGAGATGATCGTTAAGAATAAGGGCCATAGCGCACTTTTTCGATGCGCAAGGCGGTCATAGGCAGTAAAAAACGCCAAAGAAAACCCAAAAATAAGAAATATGGCAAATGAATGAGAGTCCGGAAACACAGAAAACATCCTCAATCCGGCATTGCCGTCGCCAAAGTATGAGAACCACGTATTGCTATAAGACAAAAGATAACCCATGTCCATGCCATAAAAAATAGGTATCACGTTCTCAGCCCAGTATTGCCAAAAATTATGAAGAGTGAGGACCCGCGCGAGCACAAATTGGAATGCACCAAATACGATAATAACCCCCACAGAGATCAAAAACGCACCAATGATACGGTGGAGATACGTTTTAGTATGGATAGACCAATACACCAGCGCACCAAATACGACAATATTCAGATAAAAAACTATCTGTTTAACGGCAGCGCCGGCGTAAGGGGCCTGCAAAGCGGAAAGAGCGGCAAAGAAAATAAAAAGAGCGAGCGCGGCCTCGAAAAGCCGGGGTCCCCTCAATTCGTGCAGCAGATTTTTTGGTTTTGCATGGCGGATCATTGTTATAAGCATTTTCCGCGAACGGTATAAAAAACGCACTGCAAGGATCGCAACCAGTACGCGCCACACGCTGAACGTATCGGACACCACAGAAAGCACCGGCATCAAAGGGATCGAAATAATAGTGAACAACAGGGCGTGCTCGTAAGAAAGAAACACTGCGGAAGCGATACAAAACATAGCAAATAAAAACACTCCCTCCCGCGAGAGGCCGAACAGCAACAAAATAAGAAAAATGAGGAATTCCGCCACCAATAAAATAAATAGCGTGCGAAATTCTATGAGCGCTTTTTTAAACATTGGCGATCCTTTTTAATTCCTTAAGGGTCCGGTCGGCACATTGTTTATAATCAAACAGCGCGAGCCTTTTCTTCGCTCCCGCAAGAATAGTATGCCTTAGGTCGGTATTTTTGACCAGTGAATAAATAGCGTTCTCTATCTCAACAGTACTATTATTGTTTTTCACATATGCGGCACAGGGGCCAAGTATTTCGCGCCCTACTTCGCTGTCGGTACAGACCGACGGCGTACCACATACAAGCGCTTCAAGCGCCGGAATGCCAAACCCCTCATAGTCAGAAATGTACAGGAGTCCGCAGGAAGCAAGGTTATACGCGGTCACAAGATCCTCATCCGGCAAATACGGCACATGTACAAGAGCATTGGTATCCAGCTTTGCGTTCACCGCTGCAATATGATCGTTTAGCCGCTCGGGTGGATAGGTAAGATCCCTCCCTGTCATAAGAAATTGGAACGGCTCACCGGTCTCTTTCCGGAATCGCAAGAACGCACTGATCATTTCCCTAGGATGCCTGCGTGAAAACAATGATCCGTTGAACAAAATAAATGGCCCGGGAATATTGTAGGATGACCTGAAATGTTCAATTTCTTTTTTGTGGGTATTCGCTCTGAATTTCTGAAAGCGCTCATCTACCCCCAGCAGAGTGACGATCACTTTTTTTTCGGGCACGCGATAAAGCCTGAGAATTTCACGCTTGCTGAACTCCGATACGGTAAAAATAATATTGGCTTTTTTTGCGGATAATTTTGACATTTTTCGCAGCAACACCCTGTCAATAGGAGGCACCCACTCCGGATGCGCCTCATAGTAAATATCATGCAGGGTAACCGCGGTCTTGCACGGCGCCACAAGCGGCAGCACATATGACGGAGAAAAGAATATATCCGGCCTATCTTTTCTCAACTGTTTCGGTAGTGCATAATGCTGCCACAATGCGTTGCTTTGTTTCTTAAGCGGCAACACCATGCATTTCATGTTCGGGCTTAAAAGGACCGGGATATCGGGGATGCGTTCCTTCATGTACAGCAAAAAGGTTGTTTCCGTATCATGCTGCCAATGGTTAAGCAGATTGATAAGGTACCGCCCGACGCCGGTAATATTTTTTTCTATGCCTCGTGCATCAATTGCGATCTTCATAACGTTGTTTTTTGGAGCGGTCCGCGCTTACCTTTATAAAAATCGGAGAGGCCCGCCAGCACGGCCTTTGCCCACTTCCTTTTTGAAGGAATGAGTAATTTGACGATCTGTTTTGCCGCAACATATGCATTATACACGTGCAGCGCCGCAAGAGAAAGCGGTGTGCCAAATTTTTGCGCCATTATAGCCCCGTTGCGCACGTGATAATAGATATATGAGGGAGACCCCGCTTTTGTCGACCGCGATACTTTATGCCAGACAACGGATCGCGGTACCACCGCACTATCCCACCCCGCGCGCCTAGCCGCAAGATTCCAGTCGCCATCCTCATAATACAGAAAATAGCTCTCGTCCATGAGGCCGATCTTCTCAACAACAGAGCGGCGGATGAGCAGCACGCAACCGCTTACAAAGTCGGCGGGGATCGCAGCAAGCGCGTCAAATTGCCCCCTATCCTCCTCATCATAATGAAGATGCGATCCCTTGTTTTTCAGCCAATTAACCGTTCCCCCAATGAACCAGAACCGCTTTGTACCCGCAAAATAGGTCTTGGAGCCCGCAATGCCAAGACGCGGGTTCTTCTCCATAGCATCAACCAATAGCGAAAGAAATGGAGGGTCCACAATAGTATCGTTGTTCAGGAGCAAGAAATATTCAAACGGCGCCCCGCGTTCTTTTAGCGCTTCACGGAGGGCAAAATTATTACCTCCCGCAAAACCAAGATTTTCTTTTCCGTCTAAAATAGTAACGCGGGAATTGTTGCCATATGCATCGCTGAGTTTTTCCAAAGAACCGTCGGCCGATCCGTTATCAACAACATAAATATGATATGCCGGATAATCGATGCGCATAAGCGACGCAAGACACTCAAGGGTATCGGCGCACCCATTCCAATTTACGATAATGATGGCTGCTCTTTTTTCCATAGATCTATTTTTTAACCAGTTTTTTTGCCAGCGTCCACACATCTCCCGCCCCCAATGTCACAACAACGGTATTAGCGTTCAATTTTTTGCTGATCTCATTAAGCGGGTCAAGGGGCGACGCCGCATAGTGCACCTTATTCTTATGCTTCATTTTTTTTATAATATCGCGTGAGGACACCGCTCCCCCGCTCTCCCGCGCGGATCCGTACACTTCGCAGAGATATACCTCATTGGCGCCCGCAAAGGACGAAGCAAACTCCGCAAGAAACATCCTTGTCCGCGAGAACGTGTGCGGCTGGAACACGGCAATGATCTTTTTTTTTGGGAACGCAGCGCGCAATCCCGAAAGTGTAGCACGGATCTCGCTCGGATGGTGAGCGTAGTCGTCAATGATCAACGCTCCATTTTTTCTGCCAATGATCTCCATTCTCCGTTTGGTATTGCGAAATGAACGCACCGCCGACTTAAACGTATGCTCGGATATATCAAAATAGAACGCAATGGCAGCCGCCGCAAGAGTATTTACTATATTATGAACGCCGGTGAGCGGAAGCGTGACCTTTTGCATTGTGTAAAGACTTCCCGCAATATCAAATGTCTGGGACAGGCCGTTCGCATACACCGCGCGAAAATAAATATCATTGGAAGGCTTTTGGCCGTAGTAAATAACCCGGCACGGAGCCCTTTTTGCTGCCCGCCTGACCAGCGGATCATCTCCGAATGCTATCAAAAGCCCATTTTTGGGGAGATTGGAAATGATCTTTTCAAACGCATGCATATATGCAGCAGGAGTCTTGAAATAATCGGGATGGTCATAATCAATATTGGTAAGTATGGCAATTTTTGGAGTGTAGTTCAGAAATGCTTCGCGGTATTCATCCGATTCAGCCACCAAAATACCGTGTGCATGGATATTGCCCACTCGGGCATTTGAACCGAAGTTGAGCGCATGCGACCCGACAATAACGGTTGGATCAAGCTTTGCGACCGACAAAAGATGCCCAACAAGCGCCGTGACCGTTGTTTTTCCGTGGCTTCCGCATACCGCAATGCCACGCGAAATGCGAAACAACGCCCCAAGCATTTCAGGATAGGTATAAATAGGTATCTTCATTTTTCTTGCAGCAATGATCTCCGGATGCGTCGGCTTCTCGTTTTTACGGTAGTATGCGGCGGAAGATACGATACTATCGGCGTTCTTCGGAACATTGCGCGCGGCAAATCCCTCCACATAAGGAATGTGCAGTTTTTTGAGCGTTTTTTCGGTAAAAAAAGTTTCGGTGGTATCCGAGCCGCTGATGTGAATGCCAAGGCCGCTCATCACCTGTGCGAGCGCGGTCATGCCCACGCCCTTAATGCCGACAAAATATGCTCTTTTGATACGGCTAAAATCTGCTCTTGAATATTTCATAGCTGAATAAAAGTACCGCCTTATAGATGCGCCGGAACCGTTTTTTTGGTTCAAGAATGAACCGCCACAGCCATTCAATGCCGTGCCGCTGGAAGAACAGCGGAGCCCTTCTAATTCGTCCCGAAAGCATGTCGAATGCCCCCCCGATCCCCACCGCTACTTTTACGGACGGAATATTCATAAGATTCCGGTGCAGCCATTTTTCCTGCAGAAGATGCCCGAGACCAAGGAATAATATATCCGGTCTTTGCTCGTTAATATATGCACAAAGCTCTTGTGTTGCCCTTTCGTCGTCGATCCCTTTGAATATCGGGCCATCCGTTGCGGCAATAATGCGCGCGCCGGGATATTCTTCCAGCATCCGCTTTTTTGTTCTTTCCGCCACACCATCAAACCCCCCAACATATGCAACGGTGTAGGGGCTGCGTACGTTGTGCAGCGCATTGATAACGCGCACAAGATAATCAACCCCGCTCACTTTTTCTTTCAGAGAAAGCTTAAGATACGCCGATGCGCGGACAAGCCCGATGCCGTCGGGAATAGCAAGATCGGCTGCCGCGAGCGCATGGAAAAATTCCTGATCGTGCTGTGCATCGACGACCATCTCGGGATTCGGCGTAACAACATAATGCTGTCTTCCGTCCTCAAGCATCGCAAGTGTTCTTGCTACCGCCTCATCCACCGTGACAGGATCAATGGATATGCCTAATATCTTTACGCGCATGCTATTTCCCAAGAGTGAATGTATGCACTATCGTATATCGTGAAAATCCCTGCGACAGCTTGCTCTCAATAAGATGTATCTCGGTCACGGGAATTGTTTCCAACACCATAATATCGGTTTGATGGCTTGTGATCAGCTGTTTGTAAGGAATTCTTTTTTTTGCAAGCGTAATGTGCGGAGTGAATGAGTCCGCTGTTTTTTTCAGCGCAATGACGCCTGCGGAAACGCATTTTTTCTTTACTGTTGCGGCGAGCGCATCAAGAGATTCTGACGAACGGATATTCGCCCAGATCATCTTTTTTTCGCCCCTTTCGGGGGCAAGCGTTATGTTTTCGATCAATATATCAAAAGGTTTGATGCGAGAAGCTCCTTTTTCTATTGCTTCAATGATGCCGGGGATTATCCCCTCATCCACGCCGCCCAAAAATGCGAGCGTGAGATGGATCTTCTCGTCGGAAGAAAATCTCCACTCGTTCTGATAGACACGATTGTCGCGCAAGGCATCAAGAAGTCCATGGATCGTAGGTTGCGGTAAATAGACCGCAACAAACAGCCGTTTTTTCACGCTTATTTCATCAGTATCCATAATATCTATGGTATCACAATACCCGCCGCTATACCAAGGCAAACTGTTGACTAAGACATTCCACAGTGGTTTATTAAAGATAGATCATTCAAAACCAGACCAAGGAGAGACCAGGATGAATACAAACACTTCCCTCTTTAAGAGAGTATTTCTTTCTTTTATGAAAGCCGGAATGACGGTCACCTGTTTCAAAAGATGTTATGTTGCCGGCACCAATGAAGAAGAATTGGGAAGAACGCTCAAGAAATTGAAGCGGCGGAATATAGGATTTACTACGGATATTCTCGGCGAGCATATCAGCGAGCTTTCGGAGGCAAAGGCGTGCCTCAAGGCTTACATCGAACTCGCAGAATGGCTCGACGCATTCAGAGGCGCCTTTTCCATTCGGAATAATCCCTATGGAACAAGCATCTCCATAAAGCCGTCTCATTTGGGGCTTTGCCTTGATCAGGAGGCGTTCAAGCAGAATCTCCGCACGCTCGTGCGGGACGCAAAAGATGTCGGCGTTTTTGTCTGGGTCGATGCCGAAGAGAAAGAAACGCTCGCCGCCACTTATTCCGCCGTGCTTAAAGTTGCTGCTCTGCCGGAATGTGCCGGAAACATCGGCACGGTCGTGCAGTCCTGCCACAGAGAGTCTGCGGTTTGGCTGAATTATTTCCGGGTCAGCAATATTCCCGTACGCCTCTGCAAAGGCGCATACCCCGACGGCGACATCAGAGACGAGCATGAGCTTCGCGAGGTATACATCGGACAGGCAAAAAACATGCTCGATGCCGGAGCGTATATCGCGATAGCATCACACGACGGCGAGATCATCGACCAACTGGCTGCCCGTATCGTCGGGCGGCAGATACCGATGGACCGCTTTGAGTTCCAGATGCTTCTTGGGGTCAGGATGGGATATCAGGAATCCATCGCCAAACAAGGATTCCGGATGACCACCTATGTGCCGTTTGGCGACCACTATGCCGCCTACCTGTTGCGGCGCTTCAAGAAGGGTCTTCGCAATAAAAGCCTCCTTTTCCTTTTCATCCGCAATCTCTACGAGGGCACACGCTTCGCCCTCCAAAAAAAATAACCCCCGTAACCGGGGGTTTTTCTTACGAAGAACCGCAGAATAGGATATACTTACTATATATGTTCATCATTGATGTGATACCCCTTGTTCGTGCGCCAAAAGGACAGCCTTCGACGCTTTCATATTATCATGAGACGGATCTCCCCCTTTATTCGCTCGTGCGCGCACCCATACGGAAAAAAATGGTACCCGCATTGGTATTCGCCGTTCATGACCTTTCCGCAAAAAAAGCGGAGTTAAAATCCCAATCTTTCAAATTGAAAGGCGGCGTAAAGGCGATCCCCCATTCCAATCTCTTTGATGAGAGATATCTTCGTTTTGTGCAGTTTTTATGCGACTACTACTTTTGCTCATTGGGGGTCGGCCTGCGTACCGCTCTTCCCGGTTACTTGATGACGGCAAAAAAACTTCCCCCGTTCCAAGAGCCGGAACAGCGCAAAATACCGCCGGGAAAACAACCGCAAAAAAACAGCTACGTGTGGGGCGATACGCCCTATCGGCTGCAAGAATATAAAAAATTGATCTGCCGAACGTTGGAACGCAAAGAACAGGTCCTTTTTCTTGTGCCGGAAAAGTCGTCTCTTGAGCACTACAGATCATTTTTACTGGAGTGCACAAAAGACAGCGATATTGCAGTGCTTTCCAGCGACATCAGCGATAAACAATACTTTCTCGAATGGATCTCTATACGCGAGAAAAAAAAGAATGTTGTTTTGGGAACGCGAGGAGCCGTATTTTCCCACTTTGCCGACCTTGGGCTCATTATTCTCGACCAAGAGAACAACACATCCCACAAATCATGGGACATGCATCCAAAATACGATACACGCACACTCGCCGCATTCGCCGCCCACACCTTTGATGCGCTTTATGTCATGGGAGACGCACTGCCGCGGGTCGAATCGTATTATCATATCGAAAAAGGCCACCTTAGTCTGCAAAGTGCGGAGCAAGAACACCGGTTGCCCAAACTCCCGAAGATCATTGATATGAAAAACACCCAAAGCACGGGAACCTTGTCCGAGACGGCGCAACAATTGATAAAAAATGCATCCAAGAGCAACAAGATCCTTGTATTGGTAAACCGCAGGGGAGATTCTCCCGTAACGCTCTGCCGCGACTGCGGATACGTCGAGCGCTGCCCGTCGTGCACGGCATCACTCGTGCTGCACGCGCAATCTCCCGCCACGGGCGGCAAAGAGATGCTCCGGTGCCATCATTGCGGATTTTCCAAAAAAACAGAACTGCTTTGCCCGCATTGCAAGGGCTCGCGTCTTGCTTCTTTCGGCATCGGCATCCAAAAAGTTGAAGCGGATATCCGCACTCTATGTCCTTCCGCATCGGTACTCCGTATAGACAGCGATTCCGCAAGCGAACACGCACCGACCGAAGAACTCATCAACAATGCCGACGTCATTATTTGCACTACGTTCGCTTTCCGATTTCTACACGATACGGCGTTTGGCCACTCGATCGTAGCGTCTGCCGATAATCTTTTTGCGATCCCCGATTTCAGAGTGGCCGAGCGATTTATGGGGCTTCTTTATGAGCTCGGATCGATCACACAAAATACGCTGGCAATACAGACCTATCAGCCAAACAATTACCTGTTTGCCCTGATCAATGCCGATACATCGCTTGAGGTATTTTATAAAAAGGAGCTGGAACTGCGAAAACCATTCTGGTACCCTCCTTATTCGCACCTCGTAAAGATCGTTTTTGAGGCAAAAACAAGCGCGCTGGCAAAAGAAAAAGCGGAGGCGGCAAAAAAATATCTTATGGATGCCGCCGCACGGCTTTTGGCTGCAGGGATCCCCGGCACCATCCCTTTTGATATTTTGGGGCCAGCAAGCGCTTTCATCGAACAAAAAAAAGGATCCTACCGCTGGCACCTCCTGTTGAAAGACAAAGAAAAAAAGTATACCCTGAGAAAAAACCTTCTGGCATCACTGGCGCCGGACGCCATGGTAGACGCAGACCCCCTAGACGTAGTATAAATAGATATATGAAAAAAAAACCAAGCAATTCGATCGTACAACTCCCAACGCCATCACTGCGACAGCTCTCGGCGGATATTGCCAAAGACGAATACCCGGAAATGAAAAAATTGATCAAGATAATGTATAGGTCAATGGACGAGAATAACGGCATCGGCCTTGCCGCTCCGCAAATAGGCCTTAATATCAACATATTTGTCATCAGCAGAGAGATCGCAAAACAGTTCGGCATACCGTCGGCTTACATCAACCCTACAGTCACCTCCGCGTCGTCGAAAGAAGAGGTCATAGAAGAAGGGTGTCTTTCCGTGCCGGGACAATTTGGCCTTGTCAAAAGAGCCTACACGGTCACTGTCACGGCATATGACGAAAAAGGGAAACAATTCACGATCGTCGCAAATGACATTGCCGCACGCATCATACAGCACGAATCGGATCACCTTAAAGGCACATTGATCGTGGATAAATTCATGAAAACTCAGAAAAAAAATATCTGACAAAAATAATAATGGCGAAAGACAGCGCAAAACCGATAAAAGCCTTTTTTATAGGAACTCCGCAGTACGCGGCGGAAATATTTGATGCGTTGGTGCTCTCTCCCGCCTTGAAAGAACACGATATCACTTGGGTCGGCCTGCTCTGTAACCCCGACAAGCCCGCAGGAAGAAAGCAGGAACTGCTTGCTCCGCCAACAAAAACAACAGCGGCCCGCCACTCCATCCCCGTATTCCAGCCGGAAGATGTGTCAGATGCCGTTTTCTTGGACGGATTGCGGAAGCTAAAGCCGGACGTTATGGTCATGTGCGCATACGGCAAGATCCTTCCAAAAGAAATACTCACAATGGCAAAACATGGGATCATTAATATTCATTACTCCCTTCTCCCCCGCTGGAGAGGCGCTTCACCGGTGCAATATGCGCTCCTGAACGGGGACACGACCACCGGTGTCACGCTCATTCTCACCGACGAGCAAATGGATCACGGACCGATCCTTGCTTTCGAGGAAACACCGGCAACAGAAGCGGATGATGCGGATTCATTGATACGTACGCTCACCGCGAGCGCCATCACGCTCGCCGAAAAAACGATTCCCCTGCATCTTTCCGGACAATGTGTTCCCGCCCCGCAAAACGACGGCACGGCCACCTATTGCCGGATGATCCGGAAAGAGGACGCAAAGATAGATTGGGGAAACACCTCAAAAAAGATCAGCGATCAGGTGCGGGCACTGATGCTTTGGCCGGTCGCATTCACCTACATCAAGCTTGATGAGACCTGCGAGGAATGCGCCCCCAACATGGATATCGGAATGCTGAAAGAGGCAAACGTATACAAGCAGATCAAGATAAAAAAAGCTGCCATCGGCACCGTTTCCAATTCCGAAAACCTTATCGAGCCTGGAAAAGTATTTTTGAACAAACAGAATTTCCTGTGCGTAAAGACCGGGGATGGCGCCATTATTATCGAACGCCTGCAAATGGAGGGAAAACAAGAAACGGATACGGCATCGTTTGTGAACGGAAATTCCTGGATCATCGGCAAACATTTTATTTCCTGACAACTGCAGCACCATTCTCCACATACAAGCCTTCCGACCTAAAACAAAGTCCCCTCTCACGCGGGGACTGTTTATTACTATTGTCACAGATGATCATTACGGATTCAATTTCAAAGATCCTGCGTCGGTGTTAATATTTTCGTCTTTGCTTCCGTAGTTCGACGATGTGCAGGCCTTCGCTCCTCCCGATGCTCCCCCGCTCCAATCCGACTGCGCACAGGATTTATTCATCCACCGCGTCGCATATTCGGAAATAACCACCGCGTCTGCGCCCGGCCAGGAGACCGTTGCGGTGATCTTCTGGGTCGAGGGGTCATCATCCGCCTCCGTATAGACACTCTCTATATCCTTATTGCTGTCGCGGCTTGTATTGTCGATAGTGATATACCGGGTATAGGTAATGCCGTTCATGACCGTTGTGCCATCCCCCGCCGCCAGAACCCATGATCCTGCTGACTGCTCGAAATGATAATGATTGGAGTCTCCCTTGCTGGAAATTGCATTGCCGCTCCCGTCGGGCGGTTTATAAAAATACAGCCATTGTTCCGAGGCGACCGCACGGGCAATATCAAGCATCTCGCCCGCAATGCCGAGAGCCCCGTCGCGTTCTTGCGCCACTTTGCTCCCCGCAAGACTCGCCACAATGAGCTGCGCGCCAACCGTCACGATAAATGAGACCACGAACAATACGATAAGGATCTCCATGATCAGCTGACCCCGTACAAAGTGTTTTTCAGATACCTTCATATTATTGTTTTTTGACATTGCCAAGCGTATCCACAACGATGCTTTTTGTATTTCCCACGTCATTCGCGACTGTAATGGTCTCCTCTGCGGGAATGGTTCCTGTGATCTTTCCGAACAGAATGGTCGCCGTGCCTGCGGGAACAGTAAAATGTACCGATGCGGGAAGATAGGTTGTGCGGTCTATGACCTTTGCAGGATTTGAATAATCGGTCGGGGTCGAAAATACCTCATAATAATCGGATGTCTCATTCACTATCTGCAGGCCCCATTTTTGATCATCCGCACCGGACATTGCTTGCCCGCGCGCATAACGAAGATCGGCCATAAGACCGGTAACAGCGGTTTCCATTTCCGTGCTCCGGATGGTGTTGAAGTAGATATTGACGCTCCCGATCGCAAGCGTAGCAAGCACGGCAACCACAAGCACCACCTCAAGCAGTGTCATACCGCGGTACGGAAGCAATTTTTTTGCGATCAAACGGATAGAACTTTCCGCAGCAAGCGGGTCGTGGTATCTTTTTACCGCAGTGTGATAACGGCGCATTCTCATTGCTCTATACGAACTGTCCAACCATTTGATAGATAGGAAGCAAAATAGCCAAAGCGATCGTCCCGACCACAAGACCCATAAACAACAGCAACACAGGCTCGATAAACGTCGTGAGATCCTTCAGCGAACTATCCACTTCCTCCTCATAAAATTCGGAAAATGTCTTTAAAATATGCTCCAGTGTTCCTGTTTTTTCACCGACCATCACCATACTTACCAAGAGCTTCGGGAATAAATTCTCGTTTTTCTTGAAAATAGTATGGATGGACATGCCGCTTTTCACCTCATCAAGAGAACCAACGAACACCTCCTTATACATATCATTTCCCGCGGTATCGCCGGTCAATTTCAGCGTTTCAGTGATAGAAATGCCGCTGGATATAAGGATGCTCATGGTCCTGGTAATGCGCACAAGAGTGAGCTTCTTTATAAACTCTCTCACAACCGGGATCCGGAATAAGATCCTGTTCAAAAATTTCTTTCCCCGCGGGGATCTTTTTGCGTATACAAAAAACCATACGATGGCGGCAACAACACCAAGATCAAGAAAGATACTGTAGGTCATGGCCTTGCTGAGTGCTATCAGCGCACGGGTGATCATGGGCAGTTCTATGCCGCTGCGCGCGAACGCGAGCGAGATCCTCGGCAGAATAAACACAATAAGAAAGACCACTATCAAAATGCTTGCAATAAAAAGTATCAGCGGGTACATCAGGGCGGAGCGCACCTTTTTTGAAAGCGTGTAATCGCGCGACATATGTTTTCCAAGCTCATCGAGCGTTACCTCAAGGTTCCCGGAGGCCTCTCCCGCTTTTACGAGGCCCGAAAAGATCGGCGGAAAATATTTCTCATACTGGGCAAATGTCGCATACAAAGGCTGCCCGCTCTGCAGATTTGTCCGCGCAGCCAGAAGAATATTTTTCATAATGGTCTTGCTTGCGTCTGCGGCAAGGATCTCAAGCGTCTCAAGAAGATTAAGCCCCGCTTTGATGGCGGCAGACATGTTGCGCACCAGCATAATGCGATCGATCGGCTTGACTGTTTCAAAAGGAGACCACGCTTTTTTTTGTTCGGCTGCGGTCCTTTCCTCCACAGAAATAACGCGTATCGGCAGAAGACCCTTTGCCTGAAGGCGCATCAAAACATCTTCTTTTGTCGGCCCTTCGATGTCGCCCTTCACAAGCTTGCCCGAGGGCTCGGATGCCTCATAGGTATACAACATGATATTATTCCCTGATGACCCTTAATATTTCTTCAAGAGTGGTGATCCCTTTTTCTACCTTGTCCAATCCGTCCTCGAACATTGTTTTCATTCCTTCCGAGATCGCCTGTTTTTTGATATCTCCTGTGGGCGCCGATTTCAAAATAAGGTCTTTTACGACTTCCGATGTCGGTAATATCTCAAAAATACCGATCTGCCCGTGATAGCCGGCGTTATTACAGATCTTGCATCCCTTACCGCGGAAAAGACGCGTAGGGATCGCGCGCTCGGTGATGTGCTCGTTTCCGGTCATTGCCATTTGCGCTTTCACCAATTTTTTTGTCTCTTCAGTGAGCGAGTATGATTCAATACACGAAACACAGATCTTCCGCACCAGACGCTGCGCCACCACCACGTTGATCGTCGAGGAAAGCAGGAACGGCTGAGCGCCCATATCAATAAGACGCGGTACAGCGCTTGAGGCGTCATTCGTATGCAGCGATGAAAGCACCAGATGCCCGGTAAGCGCGGCGTGCACCGCGATATCCACGGTCTCGCTGTCACGGATCTCCCCGATCATAATGATGTCGGGATTCTGGCGCAATAAACTGCGCAGACCGTTCGCGAAGGTGATCCCCGCCTTTGCGTTCACCTGTGTCTGGTTGATGCGCCCGACCTCATATTCAATGGGGTCCTCGATCGTAGTGATATTCACATTCGGAGTATTGAGTAAATGCAAAATAGCGTACAGCGTGGTCGTCTTTCCGTGTCCTGTAGGGCCGGTCACCAGCACCATGCCGTGCGGTTTTTTTATCTCTCCCTCAAGCCGGATCGTATTTTGGACGGATAATCCCAATTCCGCGAGCGACAGCGGCCGGGCCGAGCTCTTCAGAATTCTCATCTCAACCTTCTCGCCATGGAACACCGGCATCACGCTCACACGGATATCCACCGTGGCATCTTCTATCTCGAATTTGAACCGGCCGTCCTGGGGAGCGCTATGTTCGTCAATATGCAGGTTCGCAAGCACTTTTACGCGCGCCACAAGCACGGGAGCGATGATCTTCGGCAATTCGAATATCTCATGCATAATGCCGTCGATACGGTATCGCACAAGCACCTGCTCTTCGAACGGCTCAAAGTGCACGTCGGACGCGCCCATCAATATTGCGTTCTCAAGCGCCGAGTTCAAAATGGCGATAATGGGGAGCGCCGCGGCCGTTTTCTCAAGATCAGGATCATCGGTCAGCGCATAAGATTTTTCGATATTCTCGGCGATCGTTTGCGCAAAGGTCTGCCCGATCTTCTTTTTATACTGCTTCAGCGCATATTTGATGCTGGAAAGAGTGGCCAGGCGCGGCTCTATCCATAGGTTAAGGCGGGCACGCAGAAATTCGATCGTCTCATAATCAAACGGATCGATCATCGCCACCTTTGCGATCCCCGCCTCTTTATCAAGTGTATACAAAATGACATTGCGCGATTTTGCATATGCCTCAGGGATCGTCTCAATGACCTCCGTCACCAGCGTTTCTTTTTTCAGATTTACCACCGGAACCTTAAAATATTCCGAGAGCATTTCCGAAAGATAGTCCTCCATAATAAACCCTCTGCCGATCAGGATATTCTGGATAGATTGGTTGGTGCGCTTTGACTCTTCGGCAGCCGACACAAACTCCGCCTCCTTCACAAGGCCGGATTGAATGACGATATCTCTCAATTTTTCTTCCGTGATATGCATAACACTGAACCTCTACGATCCACTCCCGGAAACCCTCCATCCGCCGCAGACAGATCGGATTGTCGGAATAAAATTTTAGAAATCCCGCAACACGCCCAAAAGGTTAAGGTCTGTGCCGACCTCATAGTAATAGTCGTTGTTGCCGCCGTCCTGTTTTCTGAGATCGTTATCGGAAGTGAACGAAATGCTCTCCAGTTGCGCGTCTATCTCGTACCGTGAAGTATATTGGCTGCAGCTGTAGCGATATACAAAATCGGTATCGGCAACCGCTCCAAAATTGGCGATGGTATTTACGGGATCTACCGGCAAATTCGATATCGGACTCCCGCCGATAATACTGCCGATATTTGCAGGAAGCCAGCCTGAGCCATTCACTTTGCTGTTGTTTACCTGGGACGCCTGCTGCGCGTTCATGGGGCCGCCGTCAAGAGAACCGTCGGTAATGGTGCTCACTACTCCGTTCTTGTCGAACGGCAAACTGTAAAAAATGCGGTCAGTCCCGACATCATAATTCGTATCCTGGTTTGCCGTGCCCTTACACAAAGCGTTCTTCGGGCTATCCGTCGGAAGACCGGCCATAATAATGACCGACCCCGTTGCCGTCGTGGTGTACACGCCAAGCGCATTTTTTAAACTTGTGAGATCCGCCAGACGCTGGGCATCACGCGAACGCTTGAGGGTTTCTGCGGGGTCCAAAACAAGGATCACGATGACCGCCAAGATCGCAATGATCGCAACAACAATGAGGAGCTCAAGCAATGTGAACCCCACGGATGTTTTCTTATGCATATAAAAACAATAAATTATAGTATCTACCCCTACAGTATAATACTTTCATGTTTTACTGTCCACGAAAAACCCTCATACCTATCAAGGATAGCCGGGCATGGCGCCTGCGTTTGTATCGGCTGCGCTTTAGGCGTAGGGATAAGCCTACATCAGAAGCACCGAAAGCGGAGTAAGCTTGAGTATGAATTGCGCGAACAAAAGACACGCGGCGGCGGAGGCCACAAAAGGCGCTCCCAGCGTCGTGTAGAGCTCGTGTTTTAAGGCGTAACGCGCAACAGAGAACAGAACAGCGAACACGCCCACCCCCCCGATAAACACAGCGGTCATCGGCCAGCCGACGATCAGCGCGCATAAAAATCCGAGCAGCACCTCTCCCTCGCGGAAAAACCGGTCTTTATATTTTCTGAACACCGCCAAAAGACCATAAAACGCAAGAGCGGCAAGCACCGAAAGCAGCGCCTCTACCCAAAACCGCCCAAATATATAATGCACATAATATCCCTTGTCCCAGGTAAAAAGGAACGGGAACAGCGTTTCATACGCGGGAGTGCTCGCTTCTTGCGGCAAGGGAGTTGTGAGCAATAATCTTCCAAAATCATTCTGACTCCACACATAATATTGCCCGTATGATAATAGGGCGGCCCAAAAAACACGAAAAAAGACAGCGGCCCCTACCGATATTTTTAATGCGCTTTTTAAGGCTTTGGAGATATGCTCTCTTCGCAGCAAAAAAAGCAGAAGGGCAGAAACAGCGAACATCAGCCACCAGAAAACAAGCGGGATCAGATTGATGCGGTCATTGAGAAAAAATATTGCAAACGTGTCCATAGGACACAGTATAGCATAAAACTTTCCGAGCTCAACAGAGCAAAAGCTCAATGACTTATTAGCTCGTTAGCTCAATAGTAAATCTTTGCAAGCTGTTTTTTATTTTTATCAACAATCACATTTTTTCGCACTGCGTCACAAAAGATTGTTCTATTTCTTTGCCACCCCTTTTGTGCGCACAAAAGGGGTGGCCTGCCTGACGGCAGACAGGCGCCCCAAAAGCGCCGAGCTAACGAGAAGGCAGAAAAAAACATCCCCGTATTTTAAATCACCCATTCCGCATTTTTTATAAAGACCCTCGCGGAGAGAAATTGGCATGGTTCCGCCTAAAACGGACAATTTCTCGAGCGGGAGTGCGGTTTGCCGCTGGAGCAAACCGACACGGGTCTTGAAAGAATGCGGAGAAAAAAGCTTTTGTGTGTCTGTCTGCTGGTAGGCGAAAAAATGGGGTGGCAAAGATAATAAAAATACTTTTCATATGTCATCAAAAATAAAAACATCCGCGCACGGGCGGATGTTTTTTTAGGAACACGAAGTTTTTAGAAATCTGTTCCGGTACCAAGAATACCAAGGTCGGTACCAACCTCATAATAACTTGCGTTGTTGCCGCCATCTTTTGCTCTCTTGTCGTCGTCAACTGTGTATGCGGTACTCTCAAGCTGTGCATCTATCTCAAACCGTATCTTTTTCTGATTACACGCATAGCGATACATAAGATCGGCTGATGTAATGTCGTTGCCGGTAGCGCGCGTGTTCACTGGGTCCACCGGGAAATTCGAGATGGGGCTTCCGCTTGTCATAGCACTCAAGTTCACAGGTATCCATCCGTTGCCATCTGTAAGGCCTGACGCCGTAGCCAGCACCTGCGCCGCTGATGGAACCGATAAAGTACCACCATCAAGCGTTGGATCATTAATGACGGTTCCTAAAGGAACACTAAAATAAATTTTATCTGCTGCATCGTAGGGTGTTTCAAGGGACGCAGTTCCCTTACAGCCATCGTTATTGGCTCCCGCAAGATACGGAGTTGATTGGCTGGTGAGATAAATACCAAGCGCTGTCTTAATGGTAGAAAGATCGCTCAAGCGCTGTGAATCGCGCGATTTTTTGAGCGTTTCGGCAGGATCCAGCACCAAAATGATGATGACCGCCAAAATGGCAATGATCGCGATAACGATGAGAAGCTCAAGAAGGGTAAACCCCTTTTTTGTGCTTTTCTTTGCTGCTATATTCAACATATGTTCGTTTGGTTACTTATTAAATAATTACTTGATTTGAGTACAATGGTTTTCTGACGATATTCGACCGCGTTTAGAAAACGCCATCTATACTGCTATTATACCAAAAGATGCAACAAGGGGCAACACCCGACTGTGGATAATTGTGCCGAAGAAACCGGCTTTACAAACTCTACTGGGATCTTTTCCGTGTTCATAGCCATACCCACATCGCAAGCGAAGCGGCCTTGCCTTGCTTTTTCCGCATTATTGGTGGCGCGCATCATTTCTGAGATTCTGACAGGGCAAGCCCTGTTAGAATCTTTGCCGTGTTCTTAGTTATACCTACATCGTAAACGGAGTTGGCTCCGCCTTACTATATTCGTTACACTATGCATCATTTCTGAGATTCTGACAGGGCAAGCTGCCGCTTTGCCATATCGATGATCTGCTGGATCGAGGAATCGGATTTTACGATATAATCTACGGCACCAAGCCCCTTTGCGCGCATGATATCTTCTTTTTGCCCAAGATTCGACAAAACTATAACGGGCACCTTTGCGATCCCCGTATATTTTTTGCGCTCCTCAAGAAGCCAGAACCCATCGTGCTTCGGGAGCATCAGATCAAGCAATACAAGATCAAAGTGCTCGGCCAAAAGCTTTCCCAAACCCTCGTCCCCGTCAAACGCCAAAACGGCATCGATCCCCTCCTGATTGAGCTTTAAGCCGTAGAGTTTTGCAAACGGCTCTTCGTCCTCGATGACCAATACTCTTTTTCTGTCTGCCATATATCCTATACTATGTTATATCAATGGTTTTTTCTCTCTGGTGATGAAATAACTGATGCATTTCTTTTCATCTACGCACTGGTAGGGCACCGTGAAATAAAACGCCGTGCCGGCCATGCGCGTCTCTCCTTTTTCATTCGTCCAGGCGATCGGCGACTCGAACCAAATACGCCCCTTCCATCCCTCCACCAATGAGCGCGCAAACGTCAGCCCGAGGCCCGAGCCGTCGGCGACATGCACGCGGGCATTGTCGGCACGGAAAAATCTCGTAAAAATATCCCCCTGCTGCTGTTTGGGAATGCCGATGCCGTCATCTTTCACCGAGACCACGATCTCTTTTTCCGTATACGCCACCGAAAGTTCTATCTGCCCGCCCTTTTCGCTGTAATTGACGGCATTGGATACCATATTATCGATCACTTGATGCAAAAGCAGCCGGTCAAAATATATCTCTTTGCTGTATTCGGCGGCATGAATGGTGATCTTCAGATCCTTGCGACGCACCAATTCTTCGAACATATTCACCGACTCTTTGCACACCTCTTCAAAATCCAGCAGCTGCATATCAAGATCGCCAAGCCCCCTGGACTCGCTCTGTGCAAGCGACAGCAATACCTTGATGATATCATTCAACCGCAACGAACCCCTGTAGATCTTTGCCATAAATTCGTCCTGCTCTTTGTTCAGATCGCCGAAATTCTTTGAGTTCATCATCTCCGCATACCAGCGGATCGATGTGAGCGGCGTACGCAATTGGTGCGAGGCAATGGCAATAAAATTGCTCTTTGCTTCATCCAGATGCTTTTGCTCCGTGACGTTGCGGAATACCATAATGGCACCGATCGTTTCGAGCTCCTCACCTTTCAACGGCGTCATCACAAGCTCCACCGGAAATGCCTGCCCTTTTGCGGTCTTCAAGAGTATGCTGTCCGTCATCTTAAAATATACGGATATATGTTTTTCGAACAGATCATCCAAAGGATCGATTTTTTCGTTCTTTCTCTTGTCCTCCGGCTCAAAATTGATGACATCGTGAAAAGATTTTCCGATCAATTGTGCGATAGACATCGCCAGAATATCCTCCGCCTTTTTATTCATCAATATGATAGTGCGGTTGATATCAACCACCAAAAGCCCCTCTCCCATTGCGGCAATGATGGCATTTGAGCGGTGGGTCATTTCACGAAGATCCTGCTGCGACCGATCGACATCGGAAAGCATCTTGTTGACCGATTCGCTGATCTGCTCAAACTCGTCCTGTGTTCTTATAACGGCACGCCGTTTGAGATTTCCCCTACCCACCTCTTCCGCGACCCTGCTCAATTCGGTCAGGGACATATTAACATTTGCGGTTGTTTGCATGGTGATAACAAGCCCCACAATAAGGGCAAGTCCTACAAATACGATCGATCCCGTGCGTTGCGCATGCGTTCTTGCTTCAGTATTGGCAAATTCAGTCTGGATCCGCTCATTAAGTTTGTGCATCAATATCCCATAATCAACACCGGCAGCATCCACAACCGCCGACAAATAGACAACATTGCGCCGGCCGTCTTCCACCGACAATATAATAGCGCCCGTTTCGTCTGCGGCAGCGGCGTATTCGGCCATCACATCACGCAACGGAATATTTTTTTGTTCTATGGCGCGCAAAAGATTGTTTATGACAGAAGACCACTCTTCTCTGTGAGATCTGTCTTTATATTGAAATATGAATTCTTTTTCCTCATAGCCAAGCGTACGGAATAACAGGAGAGCATTCGTATCTTTTGACAGCTCCGCTTCAAGCGCGTAGCGTTTTGTTCTCAGTTGCGCCAAAAGCGCTGTAAGACGCTCCTGTTGGTCATTTATCGTTTGCGTTTGTTTGATTATCTGATCAACCTTGCGCAGAATATAGGCGTTCAGTTTCTGGAAAGAAAGGATGATCTCTGCTTCGCCGTCCCCCGACCCGAATTGCGGAATAGCATTCTCAAAATCCGCCGTATGATGATAAAAATTCACAATGACCGAGGGCAGCTCGGCACTCGGCACCTTACCGATGGTCGTTATATACTGGCGGATGCCGGAATAGTGATTATTGAGAACCAAATATGCCTCTTTTTCTTGTGTAACGAAATTCAACTGTGACATCTGCCGGTCGTTTTGGACGATCCCCGTCAGCACCGTTGCTGTAAGAAGCAGGATCGCAGCAAGGAAGCTGCCAAATAATTTTGTTCTTACCTTTAAAGAAAACATACTTGTGCCCCATCAATGATCTTAGCCGCAGCATCGTAATCTGCCACGCTTGTTTCAATAAAGCGGTCGATGTTCAGTTCCTTAAGATACCCCTCTCCCTGCACGCTTTTATCCATATCCAAAAGCAGTGATCTTACATCAAGCTGCAGGGACTCGGTAAGATTGCTGCTCATCATAAAAACATTGTCGGGAAAATCTCCCGCTTCATCAATGACCGCAAAAACATCTTTGAACCGGAGATTCTCCGCCAACAGCTTATTGAGGTTCGTGTCTTTTACGGCCGCGGCATCATACCCACCGCTCAATACAAGATCAAGCGCAGCGCCGGTATCGTTTGTATATGCGGAAAACGCAAAATATTCATCATCAACACAACCTTGATTGGCAAGAAGCCATTTGGGAAATGCATAGGCGCTTGTTGAGATCATGTCCCCATAGACGAATTTTTTTCCTTTCAGCTCGCTAAATTGCGATATGCCGCTGTCTTTTTTTACGATAATATATCCTTTGTATGTCGAAAGGCCGTTCTTTTCCATGCGGGCGACAGGAACACTATTGGCATAGGTGATCAAGCGATATCCGGGGCCGGAGCCTGCGATCACCGCCTGCAAATGATCCTGATAAAACTCGTCCACCAGCGTTCCGTAGTCACGCATAGGATCAAGCGTCCACTTGACCTTTGAGTACGCATTCAAATAATCGATCAATGGGCGGTAATACTCCGCGGGCTTTGCCGCGGACACCACCACACCGATAGAAACCGCATCATAATTTTTAATCTCCGATATGACAGTAGCTTTTTCGGTGTAGCTTAAGAATAAATAATACGAAATGCCCAGAATCGAAAAGGATATGAAGGCAAAAACCGCCAGCCAATTTCTTTTGATAAATAACAACATAGTATTACCGGTTACCAATGATAATGATAACGTCGTTCTCATTGGCGGGATCGATCTCCTCCGCATTAAATTGATACTGCTGTGCACCGACAATATTCCGTATCTCATCGCCCAGGGCTCCCAGCGAGCTTTTGGCACGCACCACCGTTGTCGCAAGCACGGGACTTTGATTGCCGGTGATAACAGCGGTAAACCCCGCTCCTATAAGGGCATTTTTCATCTTTCCTGCGAGTCCGGCGGTTTTAGTGCTATTGAGCACGGAGATGCGTACCGCGGATCTTTCGGGAGCGGGCACGACAACCGGGGGCGGGGCTTCTTGTGCGGCAGGGGGGGGCACCTGCGGTGTCTCGGGAAGCGCAACGGGCGTTTCCGCAACGGGTGCCGGTGCCGCCTCCTCTTTGGCTTTCTGCGCACTCTCATTCTGTGCCGGCACTTGCGGCTCCTCTTCGGCTATCGTAATGCCTATTTTTTTTGCCACTGCCGCAAAACCCTCCATATTGATCAAAAGATCCGTTTCTTGCTGCGCAACACCCACCAACAAAGAATGATTGATCTCACGCGTTAAAGAGCGAGCGCTTAATATAAGCACCCCCGCTGTCGCCACCACAATCATCGCAACAATGGCGGGATACATGATCTGTCCGACTGTTATTTTTTTTGTGGTGTCTTTTTTTGTTTCCATGCCCGATAGAAAAATTTTGACTGCTTATTTGGTATATAACACCCCCTGCATCATGATGGTGGAATTATTTTTCCAATCCCCTAACTGTGCATTCATGTCGGCAGAGCTAAAGGAGGCAAAATAAGGAAGCGACTCAAAGTCCCTGATATAATTTCTGAGCACGAATACGTTTGCGCTCAAGCGCACCGAGAAACCAACGCTATGCCCATGACCGCTTACAACAGGATCACTATAGGTGACAGAATGAGTGATACCGTTTTTCGCCGCAACTGCATCAAACGCAGAAATAAACTCGAGAATATTATCGACTTCGGGCAATGCTTTTGCTAATTTTGTATCGCCATCACCAATACGCGCAAACGTTCCCCGGAGCCCGTCAATGATCTCTCCCCGCTTTTCAAAAAATGCAGCAAGCGAACGGCTGTTATACATGGCATTGCTCATTGCCGTAATGCGCCCGCCCATATACCACACCAGTACGAACGCCACGATCACCGGCACCACCGCCTTTGCGATATTGCCCAGAAGCGCCGCGATGAATTGTTTGCGTCCGAACATACTATTGATATTTCGCTAATGACGGGTCTTTTATGGAAAAAGTAAGTGTGAAAGCGATATTATTGCGCTGACCAATGCTGGTAAGGGGCAGATTTACTCCGGTAATGACATCTGCCGTCTCAAGCGCCCGCTTAAATGTATTGAGCTGATCGCGTGTCGCAGCAACGCCCCTTACACTGATAACACCGCCGGGTCCGGTAGAGATAGATACGTTGGTGATAGATATCCCCGCGACAAATCCAAGGCGCGCCTGTTCTACGACGTCCGCAACAACACTCCAGCGCTTCATCTGCGAAAGCAGTGCTTGTGTGTTCGTTATGGATTCATTAAGAGCATGCGCGCGCTGCTGCAGCTGTACTGCATCCTCCGGCATTGGGATGTTGGAGAGCGTGCTCAAGCGCTCGGAAAAACCCTGCTGGATATACCCCAAAAGCCCCCAGGCTCCCGCATATAATACGATCATGAATATCGAAAAACCGATGCAAAGCGCCGCAATAAATTCGGAGAACACCAGTGCTTTTTGTTTTGTGTACGCCTCTTCGGTTCCTACCGGCATCAAACTGATGATCGTATCTTCTTTCCGCGGCAATATCCCGCGCATTGCAGCCCCCAGCGCCGCAAACCACGCGCATGGATTTTTTGCAACCACAGGATGTTTCGAAAATAATCCGATCACTTGTGCGTTATCTTGCGTAAGAGAGGCAAGGGGCGAGGCGCCATGTGCATGTTCCCCCTCGATCATCCAATAGGTATTATTTATGGAGCGTTTTGACTCGGCCTCATAGAACGAACGGATACGCTCTATCTCATCCAAGAGCAGTTTTTCATCCGATGCGATGAAACCCGGCAGCGTACGCACAAACCGCAGCAGCGGCCCTTCAATAACGGCAACGGTTACCTGGTCTGCTTCACGCGACACCAGCAGCGACTGCTCGCCGGCCCGAGTCTGCAAAGAGCGCACAATGCTCATTGGGTGTGTTTCAACGGCGACCACACGGACCCCTGCCGCAAAAAATGCAGCGGTGTAGGCATCGATCACCAATTTTGGCACCGTTGCCAATAATACTTCGTTGGCATCGACGCCCTCGTTTTTTTCCCAGTCAAGATACACCTCCTCGATCGGACGCGGCAGCTGAAACCCAACGGTGAGCTTCATCGCTTCTTCGAGTTTTTCGTTCCTTACGGTCTTTGGAAACGATACGATCCTGTGAAATACGGATTCTGCGGGAATCGTAACGATCGCAAAACGCAACTTTGTCGGCATTTTTTTAAGCGCCCGCGTAAGCGCCTGCACCAGCAATTCGCTTTTTACAACAACGCCATTTGTTATGACGCCGGCCGGCAACGGCTCTTCAACTAGGGCAGTGATGCCAACAACATTCGTTTTTTTATTGAAAGAAAGTAAGGCAACACGAATATGGGCATCGTGTACTTCGATGCCGCCGATATTCTCTTCACGTGTAAAAAATCGCACCAGATCCATGTCAGTTATTTAATTCCTGCCACACGGCGCTCTCAATGACCCCTTTTTGTTCCGCGTCAAATGTGATCGCTACCTGCATCTTCCGCACATTGCCCCTTACATAACCCCGCGACACGATCGTCTTTGGGGCAGAGGCATCATCTACTGTTATTTTAGCACATCCTTGAAGACTTGCCGAACATCCGTTATCCACAAAGGGTATTTGGTAACATCCGTCGGCGGGGGTATCGCAGGTATAATTCTTGTTCCGAGCGACCCGCATGAGCGCATCTCGAGCTCCCGCTTCCGCATAACGGAGCGCTTTTGCCGACTGCGTCGCACCCATAGAGAGAAAGCTTTCCGAAAAACTCATCATCGCAATGCCGCTCACAATAGCCACCAAAAGCACCGTGATCGCCATGACGGTGGGGAGTGTCGCAACGCCTTTTGTATATGATGGATGCGTACGCATATTACCTTAAAGTAAACGTGGTTTCTTTTGATTCGGTGAATTCTTTATCAGAGCTGGTGCCGTTGTAGCGCGCCTGCATGGCAACGGAGATACTGATGAACGTTTTTGAAAGCGAAGCATTTGCGTTCTCTATGCGCGTAAATGAAAGCGAATCCACAGCCACATCATCGCCCGTAATATATTGCGGAACGGCATCGGCGGTTCTCCGCACCTTTCCGCTGTCGACATCATAGGTTATGGTCGCTCCTGCCGCGGTAAACGTCAGCACCGAAGACGTTGCCCCCGCCAATTCGGGAACACTGACCATAACCGAATCTTCCGCTTTCAGATCCTGCCCCAGGCGGTTAAATACATAATTGAGGTCGGCATTCACCTCCATGCGCGACTCGGCAGCCCCCCGCCCATAATAAATAGAAACGAGCGTTGAGCTTAACACCAGCGTAATGATGGAAATGACCGCAATATAGAGAAGCAGCTCAAGCAGGCTGAATCCACGATTTAGCTCGATAGCTCGATAGCTCGATAGCTTTTTAGCAAGACATTGTTTCATAATTTTGCTGATAAGGAAGACAGCATTTTTGCGACTTCTTCGATCTTGGGAAATAAGATATTAAAATCATCACTAGAAATGTAACCGAGCTTATTGGCAATGATGCTTTGCGTTTCGAGTTCAGCACAAGAACCGCGCGCAATGGATAAAAATTGTCTAAAATCTTTGTTGGTAGTTCTCATGTGTCCCTCGGAAATATTAGATGGCACAGAAACGACCGCACGCCGTATCTGATTGGTAAGACCAAATTTTTCTTTTTCTGGAAATTTCTCCGTCATTGCATAAACCAAAACAACCAACTCGATCGATCTTTGCCACACCAACAAATCCTTAAAATTTTTCATATTTTATTTCCGGCCGCTAACGAGCTAAGAAGCTAACAGCTAACGAGCTGTGTCGAGCCTCCGGCTCGACTACGGCGACCAGCTTACAACGATATCGTTCACCGTCGGCGTGTAATCACCTCCGTTGGTACAATCATTTGAACATATCCGCACTTTATATTTCAGATAGCGTTTATTGTTGAGACTGGAAAAACACTTTATCTCGAGTGCCGCATTCGACGCTCCCGGGTCATACCACTCCCCCGCACCACAACCGTCTCCGCCGACAAAATTCCACGGTCCGCCTACAGAATCCGACGCCGCGAACTGGAATTGTACCTTCCCTTGATTTTGTGAAGGTCCGCCTAAAGTGCCTTTCCACAGGATAGAATTGAGCCCCGCGGAAACACTCGCGGTTTCGGTGAGGTCGTAGATAGCGGATGTAAGCTCGCCATACGGCGGGTAGCCCGTACCGCAGCTCGGCGGTTTATAGCGATGCGTTTCTTTCAACTTCGCCCCGAACGCATAGATCGTGACTCCTGTCGGGGTAACGTTCAGCGTATATGAGTATGACCCCGCGCTTATAGGGTTGATAGTATTTGTGTCGTCCTGATAGATGATCTCAAAAGGGGT
>Ga0172379_10000627_pt1 | contig 86125 bp, 74 predicted proteins | sample GrowelOW334metaG_FD_119756 | JGI IMG/M metagenome (GOLD analysis project Ga0172379, IMG submission 119756) | Groundwater microbial communities from an aquifer near a municipal landfill in Southern Ontario, Canada - Groundwater well OW334 metaG | ecosystem: Environmental > Aquatic > Deep... | reverse complement strand
CTTGATTTCAGACTTGCCGCGCAATTCGGTGAACACCCGCTTCAGGCCGGCACGTACCGCCTGGTTCACGGCATTCACCGGCGGACTGTCGATGGTCACGACGGCAATAGCGCCGGACGTGGTATAGCTCACTACTTCGCTCACGCTTGTTTCTCCTCGATTCAGGTTGCAACGGGCTTGGACCGGGACGGCGCCGCACGTGCGGCACCGCCCAGGCCTAAATAGGATTCGATGACTTTGGCCTGAAGAAATGCTCCCCCTCAGGCGTCAGGTCAGGATGATGACGCCGGCATCCGGTACGTCGGAATACAGATGCAGCACCAGGTCGGCGCGGCGGGTCAGCACCGCGCGCTGATTGATATACCCCTTGTCGGTGATCTCGCCGGCCTCGGTCGAGGGCGGCTCAGCCATCAGCAGCACCCGCGTCGGATAGGTCGAGGAACCACCACCTTCGCGCTTGCCGCGCACCAGGCCGTCGCGCACCCGTCCCTTGATGACCGGATGGCCGAGCACAACGTCGACTGGCGCATCGTCCGGCAGCCCGGCCAGGCGGCGGCATTCAGACAGGTTGGGAAAAACCAGGAAACCGATCTCGTCACGGTCGTGGCCGGCGACGACGATATCCTGCGCCACCGGGGAAAGCGCACTGATGCCGGCAACACGCAGGCTGCCGACACGCACCCAGGTGCCCGACAGCAGCTTGAAGTCCTCGGCAACGCGGCCGTCGAACAGCAGACCCAGTTCGGGCTTCGCGGGATCGACGAATTCGACGGCGTCGCCGATCATGTAGAAGCCTTCCTCGTCGAAGGCGGCCTTGGTCAGCTCGGGCTGCTTCCAGTAGCCGGGGAACAGGTTGGGCCCCTTGACGCGGACTTCGAGCTTATCCGCCACCGGCACCAGTTTCAGCGTGGTACCGGGAATCGGCACGCCGATCACGCCGGAACGCACCGCCTGGAAGTGGCAATCGGTGCAGGCCGGCGCCGTCTCGGTCGAGCCCCAGCTCGAGAGCATGACGACGGGGTGGCCGAGCTCCATCACGGCGAGCCGTTCCAGCTCGTCCCAGGTCGACTGCGGCAGCGCCGCGCCGGCGTAGAAAATGATCTGCAGGCGGGAGAAGAAGCTCTTGCGCAACGCAGCGTCGTCGCGCAGCCGCGCCACCAGCATGCCGTAGGCCAGCGGCACGCTGAAATAAATGGTCGGCGCGACATCGGTGAGGTTCTTCACCGTCTTCGACAGCAGAGCCGGCACCGGCTTGCCGTCGTCGATATAGAGGCTGCCGCCGAAACGCACCACCTTGTTGAAATTGTGGCTGCCGCCGAAGACGTGGCTCCAGGGCAGCCAGTCGACGATCACCGGCTTCTGCTTGTTGAGGAAGGGCCAGATCACCGACTTCATCTCGACGTTGGAGCACATCATGCGCTGCGTCGTGATGACGGCCTTCGGTGCGCCGACGGAGCCCGAGGTGAACAGAAATTTGGCGATGGTGTCGGGCGTCAATGACTTGAACGCAGCCTTCACCGCCGCGTAGTTCGCCGTAGTATCAGCGCCGACTGTTGCGATCTCGGCGAAGGGCAGCGTGCCAGGCGAAGGCGCACTGCGGCTGCCGGCGATCACGACGGCGTCATGCAGGTCGGCCACGGCCTCGAGCGCCGGCATGAAGCGCTCGATGGTGTCGGCGAATATCACGCCCGGGCGCAGCAGTTCGACATTGGCCCGGAGCTTGGCAAAGTCTTTGGAAAGCAGCGAATTGCCCGGCGAAACCGGACTGATCGGCACCCCCACATGCAGGCAGGCCAGCATCAGCAGCGCATGTTCGATACTGTTGTCGGAGAGCACCAGCACCGGCCGCTCGGGTGACAGCTTCTGCCCGAGCAGCCAGGCGGCGATGCGATAGACGCGTGCAAGAGCTTCCCCGTAGCTGACCTTGACCCATGCGCCATCCGCGCCCCGTTCGGCGATCAGGATGGCGTCCGGCGTTTCGGCCGCCCAGCGTTCCAGCCACTCGCCGGAACAGCGCGCGTAGTCCGGCAGGGCCAAGGCCGAACGGAACAGGCGGCTGCCGTCCGGCCGGACTTCGAGGATTACAGCCGGCTCAACAAATAGTTCAGCCGGCGGGCGGGCGACGGAACTCACGCGACGTCCTTTGGTAGCTGTGAGGCGAGGCTTACTTGGAAATGACCTTGAAGGCGCCGTTCTGTACCTGCAGCAGCACGCGAGCGCGCCCGTCGAAGCCGGAGTGGTCGGTCGGGCTCATGTTGAAGACGCCATGCGTTCCGGCAATCTCCCGCTCGCTCTCGATTGCGTCGCGCAATGCGGCGCGGAACTCCGCCGTGCCGGGCTTGGCCTTCTTCAGGGCAACCGGTATGGAGCGCGCGGCGATCTGCCAGGCATCCCACATGTGGCCGCCGAAGGACGACAGCGAACCGGCGCCAAACTTGGCTTCATACAGCTTGGAGTACTCGGCGCCGACCTTCTTCGACGGATGCGAATCCGGCAACTGGCTCCACTCGAGCAGCGGGCCGGCGACGAGGATGCCGCCTTCAACCGACTTGCCCCCGTTCTTGAGGAATACCGGCGACGGAGCGCCATGGGTCTGGTAGATCTGGCCCTTGTAGCCGCGCTCGGCCAGCGCGGCATGCGCCATCGCCGCCGGGGAACCCGAGGCAACGACGATGACGGCGTCCGTCTTGGCGGCAAGCAGTTTCAGGGTCTGGCCCGCCACCGAAGTGTCGTTGCGGGCAAAGCCCTCGATCGGGCCGAAGGTGATGCCGTACTTGCCGGACATCGATTCCAGAGCCTTGATCCAGACCTCGCCGTAGGCATCGGGATGGTAGCCGAGGAAGCCGAGGGTCTTCACGTTGTGGGCCTTCATATGCTCAAGCAGCGGCTCGGCCATGAGTCCAATGGGCTGCGGCATGGTGAAGGTCCACTTGAACTTCTCGCCGTCGAGGCGGTTGGGCGCCAGGGCGATCAGCGGAGTCTTGCTGTCGGCCGCCGGTCCCGCCGTCGCCATGACGCTTGGCGTCGTCGTGCCGCTCACCAGCAAGTCCACCTTGTTCTCGGTGATGAGTTTCGCCACGTTCTTGGCGGTGTTGGTCGGGTCGGATGCATCGTCGAGCACGATCCAGTTGATCTTCTCGCCGGCGATGCTGGTCGGGAACAGTTGTGTCGTGTTCTTCTGCGGCCCTCCCAGCACGGCTCCCGGGCCGGTGGCGGAAACGCTGACGCCGATACTGATGTCGGCCAGAACGGCGCCGGAACCCAGAAGCGACAGGGCGAGCACCAGCGGCTTGATGGACAGTTTGGTTTTCATGCTTTCTCCTCGTGTTGTTGGTTTAAGTGAAGCCATGATTTATCGAGATGCGTGTGAAGCGGCGATGCTTTGCAGAATCAGGCAGCGAGCGAATGAAGCCGCCATAACCAAAATAAATTCGATCACGCACGGACTGGTGACCAGGATCCTGGCGTTGCTTTCCACCGCCACGCTTCCATTCTCCGACACATGGCCATAATCGGCCAGCTGCAGTGCAGCACGCGCGGTCCGTTCGGCCATCGATATCGGGACGGCCATGCTCTTCAAGCGAAGGGCGATGCGAAAGAATTTCCGTTGCTCTTCCGCCGCCAATTTCTTTTCTTTGGCCATGCGCCAGCCTCAAGACAAGGACCACAATCCCGTTCAAATTCTGACGACCGAGTGTGTTGAAGTCAACAGGTTTTATACACAACTATTCGGATTGCTCCTAATTAAGCGTTGTCTAATATCTTGTTTTACCGTGTGTTTTTATCTTGGATCCGGCTGCGATGCCAGGCGCACTAGCTTGTTCGCTATTAACTTTGATGGCAAACTGTTGTGGTTGCCAACACTTGACCCGCCATGCCATCCAGTCGCAAAAGCCCCACCCTCGGTTGTCTTGCGAACAACGTCGGCTTCCATTTGCGTCTCGCACAGTTGGCCGTGTTCGACAATTTCGAGAGCCGGCTGGGCGATATCGATGTCAGCCCGGCCGTCTTTTCGGTTCTGGAAGTGCTGCAGCAGAACGATGGCATCACGCAATCGAAACTCGCCGCTGCGGTGAGACTGGATCACTCGTCAGTGGTGCCGCTGCTGGACAAGCTGGCCCGGCGCGATCTGGTCGAACGCCGTGCCTCGACCACTGACCGTCGCCACAACCACCTCCACCTTACCGACGCCGGCCGGGACCTGCTGGCGGAGGCGATTCGCCGCACCGAGCTGCACGAGAAGGAAGTCTGCAAACCGTTCACGGCTGCCGAGAAGAAATTGCTGCTGGAACTGCTGGGCCGCTTTCGCGAACCAAAGGCATGACGCGGGGCTGAGGCGGCTGCCGCACGGCTTCGCTCAGGGCGACTCCGACAGCAGTTCGGAGACCACGCCACGCAGCCACCGGTTGCCTTGGTCCTGGTGATAGCGCTCGTGCCAGTGCTGCTTCACCTCGTATTCCGGCAACTCGAAGGGAACCGGAAAGATGCGGAACGCGCCGCGTCCCTGCAGCACGTCGCCCAGACGCCTGGGGATGGTGACGAGCAGATCGGTGTGCTCGATGACGAACGCGGCGCCGAGGAAATTCGGAATCTTCAGGGCGACGCGACGCTTGATGCCCTGGCGGCTGATTTCGCGTTCGATAATCGACGGCGCCGAACCCGAAGAACTGATTACCGCGTGATCCTCCGCCTCGAATTGGACAAGGCTCAGCTGATCGGCAATTCGCGGATGATCCGCGGCCACCATGCAGACGAAGTTCTGCCGGAACAGGAGCTGCTGGTAAAAGCCCGCCTCCAGCTGCGGAATGAAGCCGAGTACCAGGTCCGCCTCGCCGCTTTCCAGCATGCGCGCCGTGTCGCCCGACAGCGGGCTGATCTCGATGCGGACGCCCGGCGCCGTGGTGCGCAGCCTTTCCCACAACTTCGGCAGCAGCGCTAGCTGGCTGATGTCGGTCATGCAGATGCGAAACGTGCGATCCGACGACGCCGGATCGAATTCGCTGCGATGGCCCAGCACCAGCTCGAGCGCGTCAAGCACCGCGCGCACCGGTCGCACCAGGCCTTCGCTGAACGGCGTCGGCTCCATGCCGCTCGAGGTGCGCACGAACAGCGGATCGCCGAAATGATGGCGCAGCTTCGACAGCGCGACGCTGACCGCGGGTTGGCCCAGCTCGAGCGCTTCCGCCGCCGCCGTGACGCTGCGCGTCTTGTAGATTTCGTCAAACACCGCCAGCAGGCGAATATCGATCGAGTTCATCTTCGCGCCATCTCTATTCGAATTTGGAATACTCTATATCTAAACTGCTGGATTTACAGCAATCGGGCGACATCCTAGGATTCGCCCCTTCGCAGAATACGGCACCGGCAACGAAACGACATCATCGGTTCGGCAAGCGACAGGTGCCACACGCTGGAGGAGCAAGCGCTATGCAGGAACTCGGCCGTCTCGAAGATCTACCCGAAGAATACCGCGCGGCGCTGACCGAGCAAAATCTGGTGCCGCTGTGGCCCAGCCTGCGCTCGGTGCTGCCGCCCGGCAAACCCGCGCTGCGCACCAAGCCCACCTTCTGGTCCTACCAGGGGCTGCGGCCGCTGCTGCTGCGGGCCGGCGAACTGACCCCGATCGAAAAGGCGGAGCGCCGCGTGCTGGTGCTGGCCAATCCGGGCCACGGCCTGGAAAAGATGCAGGCCAGCTCGACCATTTATCTCGGCATGCAATTGCTGCAGCCGGGCGAATGGGCGCCGGCGCATCGCCACACGCCCAATGCCGTGCGCATGATCGTCGAAGGCGAGGGCGCCTACACCACGGTCGATGGCGAAAAGTGTTCCATGAGCCGCGGCGATCTGATCCTGACGCCGACCGGCGTCTGGCACGAGCACGGTCATGACGGCGACCAGCCGGTGATCTGGCTCGACGTGCTGGACTTGCCCATCGTGTACTACGTCGAAGCCTCCTATGTCACCGAGGGCAAGGCGCAGACCGTGACTTCCGAGGCGACCGAGCAGGGTTATCAGCGCGGCGGCGTGGTGCCGGCGCCGATGTTCAGCCGCAGCCGGCAGACCTTCCCGATGCTGCGCTATCCCTGGGTCGACGTGCGCAAGACGCTCGAAGCGCTGGCCGCCACCCAGCCCGAAATCGAAGCCGTGCAGGTCGCCTACGTGAATCCGGAAAACGGTCACGACTGCCAGCGCATCCTCGGCTTCTCGGCGCTGATGCTGCGTCCCGGCGAGCGCCTCGAAATGCCGGCGCGTTCGACCGCCATGGTGTTCCACCAGATCGAAGGCGCTGCCAGCGTCAGCGCCGAGGGGCATCAGTTCAATCTGGCGGAGGCGGACACCTGCTGCATTCCCGGCTACACGCCGATCACGCTGAACAATCGTTCCGCCGATCAGCCCGCCTTCATTTTCATCGTCGACGACGCTCCGCTGCAGAAGAAGCTCGGCGTCTATGAAGTACGCAACTAGTTACGCAACCGAGCCGACAGGAAAAAGACCATGTCCGAAGCCAACTATCTGTGGAATCCGCCGCCGGTCCATTCATTGCCGGTGCGCGGCAGCGCCGCACGCTACCCGATCAACCGCATCTTCTGCGTCGGCCGCAACTATCACGCCCACGCTCTCGAGATGGGCAACCCGGTGGACAAGGCGACCATGAAGCCTTTCTATTTCACCAAGTCGCCGTCGACCCTGGTCGAATCGGGTGCGACCGTGCCCTACCCGGCCGGCACCGCGAATTACCACTACGAAATGGAGCTGGTGGTCGCCATCGGTGCCGCGGGCTTCCGCGTCGCCGAAGCCGATGCCAAGCGCCTGATCTACGGCTACGCCGCCGGCCTCGACATGACGCGCCGCGACCTGCAACTGGTGGCGCGCGAGCAGGGCCGGCCGTGGGATCTGGGCAAGGACTTCGAAAAGTCCGCCGTCTGCAGCGAGATCGTGCCGATCGGAAATCTCGGCGTACTCTCCGCCGGCGCGATCAATCTGCAAGTCAATGGCGAAACGCGACAGAGCGCTGACATCGGTCAATTGATCTGGAATATTCCGGAGCTGCTGGCCGACCTGTCCAGGTTCTATCACCTCGAACCGGGCGACCTGATCTACACCGGCACGCCGGAAGGCGTCGGTCCGGTGCAGCCGGGCGACAGGATCAGCGGCCATGTCGACGCCGTCGGCGACGTCGCGCTGACCATCGGCCAGCCCGAATAAGCTGCGTCGATCGGCGAACTCCACAGAGGAGGCAGGAAATGACTCAGCAACTTCCGGTGATCGTCGCCGGTGGCGGCATCGGCGGCCTGGCCGCCGCGCTGGCGCTGGTGCGCCAGGGCTTTTCGGTCAAGGTGCTGGAGCAGTCGCCGCAGATCGGCGAAATCGGCGCCGGGATCCAGCTCGGACCCAACGCCTTCCACGCCTTCGATGCGCTCGGCGTCGGCGAGAAGGCGCGCAGCCGTGCGGTCTACACCGACGAGATGGTCATGCACGACGCGCTGGACGAGAGCCTGGTCGGCCGCATCCCGACCGGCGAGGCGTTCCGCCAGCGTTTCGGCAATCCCTATGCGGTGATCCACCGCGTCGACGTGCACACCTCGCTGCTGGAAGGCGCGCAGGAAACCGGGCGTGTCGCATTCCAGACCTCGACCCGCGTCGAGCGCATCGAGCAGGACACCGACAGCGTCACCGCCTACGACCAGAACGGCCAGGCCCATCGCGGCGTCGCGCTGATCGGCGCCGACGGCGTGAAGTCGGTGGTGCGGGCGCAGTACGTCAATGATCCGGCGCGCGTGACGGGCCACGTGGTCTATCGCGCGGTGGTCGACAAGGAGGATTTTCCCGTCGACCTGCAGTGGAATGCAGCCAGCATCTGGGTCGGCCCCAATTGCCACCTGGTGCACTACCCGCTGCGCGGCGGCGAACAGTACAACGTGGTGGTCACCTTCCACAGCCGCCAGCAGGAAGTCTGGGGCGTCACCGAAGGCAGCAAGGAGGAAGTGCAAAGCTACTTCCAGGGCATCTGTCCGCGCGCGCGCCAGCTGATCGACCTGCCCAGGAGCTGGAAGCGCTGGGCCACCGCCGACCGCGAGCCGATCGGCCAGTGGTCCTTCGGCCGCGCCACGCTGCTCGGCGATGCGGCGCATCCGACCACGCAATACATGGCGCAAGGCGCCTGCATGGCGCTGGAAGACGCCGTGACGCTGGGCGAAGCGCTGCGCGTGAACGACAACGACTTCATCAAGGCCTTCGACCTCTACCAGCGCTCGCGCGTCGCGCGCACCGCGCGCATCGTGCTCTCGTCGCGCGAAATGGGCCGCATCTACCACGCCAAGGACGTCGAGCGCCTGGTGCGCAATGATCTGTGGAAGGGCCGCACGCCGGAACGCTTCTACGACGCAATGGAGTGGCTGTACGGCTGGAATATCGCCAATTGCCTGGCCGACCGGTCCGCAGCGCCATGATGCAGCTCTACAACTTCTTTCGCAGCGGGACCTCGCACCGCCTGCGCATCGCGCTGAACCTGAAGGGACTGGACTATGACTATGTCGCCGTCGACCTGCGCACCGAGGAACATCTGGGCGCGGCCTTCAGGGCGCTCAACCCGCAAGGTCTGGTGCCCGCGCTGGTCGATGGCGACCTGATCCTGACCCAGTCGCCGGCGATCATCGAATGGCTGGAGGAGCGCTATCCGGCACCGCCGCTGCTTCCCGCGGATCTCGACGACCGGGCCCGCGTGCGGGCGCTGGCAGCCGTCATCGGCTGCGACATCCACCCGATCAACAACCGGCGCATTCTGGAATACCTGCGCAAGACGCTGGGCTGCGACGAGGCGAAAGTCCTCGCCTGGTGCGCGACCTGGATCGAGGCCGGTTTCGAGGCGCTGGAAGCGATGCTGGCCGCCGACAAGCGGCGCGGCAGCTTCTGCTTCGGCGACACGCCGACGCTGGCCGATGCCTATCTGGTGCCGCAAGTGGAAAGCGCGCGGCGCTTCAAGGTCGATCTGGCGCGGTTCCCGAACATCCTTGCCGCCGATCGGGCCTGCTCCGAACTGGATGCCTTCCGCCGCGCGGCTCCAGGCGCACAACCGGATGCAGGCTAGGACGGAACGAAAAACACTGGCTGCATGGTGAGGCCGGATTGCCCTGCATGGAGACACGCCGGTTCTGATTGGAATAAATAGAGTCCGTCGCGAACGCACTTCCTAAGTTGCTGACTCTTCTATAGCCCGAGAGTTGCGAAAAGTCCGTCGGGAATGCCAATTCTAGCCTTTGGGTTTTGCACGAAATAAAGATAGTCCGTCGAGCCTCGCTCAATGCCTCCATTTTCGTAGGTAAATGTCCGCCGGCTGAAGTTTACAGAGCGCTTGCACGTGGATGGCAGCCATCTCCGCAGCACCCATTCCAAGCTCATGACATCTGGCACTCGTGCTTCCGCTTCGTGTCCGTAAGAGTCACTGGGGAAAATTGGAAGCAGACATTCAACCATAGAGCCGAAGACTGGGAACCGGCCGTTCGCAATGCCGTATAGATATATGGACCCGAAAGTCGGAGACGCAGCGGAAGCGGTCAGTGACTCTGGTTAGATGTACTTCCGCTCCCCTGGCTGAGGCTCTCCTGTCACTCAAACCACGTTCTAGCCGTGGGAACGGCAGGTTCACCCTGATACCGGCGCTCCCCGCGGCGATGGGTTGCGATTGCAAGGGGCGCTTCCCTTAACAGTTGGCGGTGGCGAGACAACATCGACTTCGAGCGCGCCAGATGATTCCGGTGCAGGGGAGAGCAGGTGTCGGCGAGGTGGCTATCTCGCTTCCATCTCTTGCGCCGAATTGAGCCATGCGGTTTGCCTGGGTCGGACTGGCTGACCTAGGTACAACGCAACTAATTGATTAATAATAACTTGTGTAAATTTCATGAGCAAAAGGCCGCCATCCCAGTAGTGCTATTACCTGAGTAAAATAGTCGGATACTTGATTTAGGTCAATGCACTATGTCGCCATGTCGATATACGATATGAACCATAGTGCCGTTTATGGTTACCTAAATCAGAAGGAGGTGCCCCGTGTCAGCCCAGATCACCCTAGCCCACGAAGCTCAACTTACTGCGATCCTCGAACGCTGTCACACAGCCGCTCTGGATGCCGGGATTCCTGACTCGAATGCACTGCCGGAAGGCTTTACCGGCACTCTCGGTCATTTCCCCGTCTATTTCCCCGACGAGATCGCCCACGCGGCGGGCCTCTTGCCTGTCAACATCCTTGGCGGTGGCAACAAGCTTGAGATGAAACACGCCGACTCGCGGATGGGCTCCTTTATCTGCTCGATTTGTCGTTCAACCACGGAACTTGGCTTGAACGGAACGCTCGCAGGTCTGACCGGTTTCGTTACCCACCCCATCTGCGACGCAGCCAAGCATCTTGCCGGCATCTGGTCGCGCAACCTGCCCGATCAGATGTCGGAGATTCTGTACCTGCCGCAGAACCCGAACACGCCGGGAGCGGTCCGCTATATCGCCTCCGAATACCAGCGGCTGCGGGCCGAACTGGCGCGCAAAGTCGGCCACCCTATTAGCGACGCCGCGATCCGGTCGAGCATCCGCCTGTACAACAAGAAACGTCGACTGATGCGCGATCTGTACGAGATCCGGCGCGAAGAGCCGTGGAAGCTGAGTTGCTCTGAATCCTACATGCTGGTGCGTGCCGGAACCCGCATTACTTGCGAGGAGCACATCGAGCTTCTCGAGCAGGCGCTCGACGCGATCCGGCACCGCCATGTCGCGGCGCAAGACAAACCGCGCGTCATCTTCGTCGGCGGCTTTTGCGAACAGCCGCCGCTCGAGATGCTCGAAGCCATCGACGATGCCTGTTTCATCGTGGACGACGATCTGCTGATCGGCCAGCGCTGGCTCAATAAAGATGTGCCGGAGGATGTCGGCGATCCGATCTGGGCGCTCGCAGAAAGCTATATCGAGCGCTCCAACGCCAGCCCGGTGCAGCACGATGAGCGCAAGCCCAAGAGCGATTATCTGATGGCCATGCTGCGCGCAGCCAAGGCCGATGCCGCGATCCTCACGGCAGCGAAATTCTGCGAGCCCGGCCTGGACGATCAGCTGTTCTGGTCCAAGGACCTCGACGAGGCGGGCGTCCAGTATCTGGTGCTCGAGTTCGAAGAGAAGATGACCTCGTTCGAACAAATGTCGATGCAGCTCGAAACCTTCGCCGAATCCCTATTGTTCGCGCTGGCTTAACTGGAGAATCATGATGACTACCGCAATCGCAGAAGCCGTTTCGGACACGCGTCACACCGCACCGGCAAGCCACGCCGTATGGACCCCCTTCAACGCGCATGACGAGGGCCAGCGCCTGATCAAGCAGTGGTACACGACCCTGGAAACTGCCAACGAGCGCAAGGAGCCGGTCGCCAACGTCTTCGTGATGGGCAACGCCATCGAGATCCTGCGCAGCTTCGATTTTCACATGGTGTTCCCCGAGATTAATTCGCTGCAGAGCGGCGTGCGCAAGACCTCGGCGGAGTTCATCCGCATCTCTGAAGACTACGGCATGTCGCCCGATGTCTGCTCCTACGTCAAGGCCGACGTCGGCATGATGTTGAAGGAAGAAGAGCATCCGGTCGGGAAAATACCCAAGCCCGACCTGTCGATTTCCTCCAACATGTGCGGCACCTTCATCAAGTGGGCAGAGATCTGGGAGCGCCGCCACAAGATGCCGAGCTTCGTGCTTGACCTGCCCGGCCAACGCACTTCGAACTGGGCGGTCCGCCCGGGCGACGCCCAGCATTCGACCGACTCGCGCTGGGTCGAGGATCAGTTTAAGGATTTGATCGCGAAGTGCGAAAAGATCACCGGCAAACGCTTCGACATCGATCGCCTGGCGGAAATCCAGGGCCGGGTGAATCAGATGGTGATCCACTGGAACAACGTGATGGAGCTCAACCGCGTGTGTCCCGCACCCTACAACGCGATGCTGGATGGCCTCACCTACATTGGCATCATGAACGTGTACCGCGGCACCGTTGAAGGGGTCGAGTTCATGCGCCGGCTCGAGGAAGACATCAGGGCCAAAGTGGCGCGCGGCGAAGGCCGTGTCCCCGAGGAGCGCTTCCGCCTGCTGTTCTCCGGCACACCGTGCTATGTCTCAATGAGGAGGCTGGTGGAACTGTTCGAAACCTGGGGCGGCGTGTTCGCCTATTCCGATTACCTTACCTTCGCTGCCGGCGGCATGGATGCCGCGGAACTGCTGTACGACACTTCGCGTCCGCTCGAAAGCCTGGCCGAAGTGACCGCTCTGGCAGCCCAGCGTGGTTTGAGCAACCAGTTCTTCGCGCACGAACGCATGGAAAAGCAGATCAGGGATTACGGCGTGGATGGCGTCGTCTTCCACGGCATCAAGAGCTGCCGCTTCGTCTCGGCCGGCATGGCCGACACGCGCGACTACATTTCGAAGCGGCTCAATATTCCGACCCTGTACATCGAATCGGATCTGATCGATCCGCGCTATTGGGCGGATGCCCAGATCAAGAACCGCGTCGATGCCTTCTTCGAGGCGTTGCAGCAGCGGGGCGGCGCCGGTCCGTTGCGCGGCAAGGAAGTTCCCACCGGAAAAGGGAGTCTGGCATGAAATACGTAGCAGGAGTTGACGTCGGATCCACGCAGACCAAGGCGATCATCATCGATCGGAACCGGACCATCGTCGGACGCGCCTTGCTCGACATGGAAACCAGCATGGTAACCATTGCGCAGGACGCCTTCCTGGCGGCACTCAAGAATGCCGACCTCGCGGAAGATCAGATCGAATATGTCGTTGCGACCGGCTACGGCCGATACAAAGTAACTTTCGGCAACGAGCAAGTGACCGAAATCAGTTGCCATGCTCGCGGGGCGGTCCAGCTGTTCCCCAAGACGCGCATGGTGATCGACATCGGCGGTCAGGACACCAAGGCGATCCGCGTCGGCCCCGAGGGGCAGGTCGAGGACTTCACGATGAACGACAAGTGCGCCGCCGGCACCGGGCGCTTCCTGGGCGCTGCATCCTACGCACTCGAAATGCCGCTCTCGGAATTGGGGCCGCTATCGCTCAAGTCGACCAACCCGGTGCGCATCACGACAACCTGCACGGTGTTCGCTGAGTCGGAGATCATCAGCCATCTCGCCAAGGGCTGCCTTCCCGAGGACGTGCTGATGGGAGTGCATGAGGCCATCACCAACCGCTGCGTGTCACTGGCGCGGCGAGTCGGCATCACGTCCGAAGCCACCTTCACCGGCGGCGTGAGCCGCAACATCGCCATGGTCAAGCTGCTGGCGCAGCAGTTGGGGATTCCGATCAACGTCAGTCCGGACGCTCACTTTATTGGCGCCCTTGGCGCCGCACTATTCGCTCACGACCGCGCTTTCGGCACGGCACAACAACTCGCGACTGCAATCGCGGAGGAGGCATGATGTTATACGTTGCGGGTATCGATATCGGTTCCACTTACTCGAAGGCGATTGTTCTCAACGATAAGCGCGAGGTAGTCGGCACCGCCGTGCGGCGCACGGGATTCAAGCTGGGGCAGGCTTCGGAGAGCGTATTCGACGAACTGCTGAAGGACTGCGGCCTCGAGCGCTCCCAAATCAACTACGTCGCGGCAACCGGATACGGCCGCTACACAGTAGCCTACCGCCACACGCAAGTGACCGAGCTCACCGCACATGCGCAGGGGGCCGTGCATCTGTTCCCCGACACGCGCACCATCCTCGACATCGGCGGCCAGGATATCAAGGCCATACGCGTCGACGAAAATGGACGCGTAAAGGCGTTCCGGCTGAACGACAAGTGCGCGGCCGGCACCGGCGCGTTCCTGGAAAAGACGGCGCGCTACCTGGGGCTTACCACCGACGACATCGGCCCGTATGCGATGCGCTCGACCAAGCCGGTCGAGGTAAGCAGCGTATGCGCAGTGTTTGCCGAGTCCGAGGTAATCAATCACTTGTCGAACGGGGTTCCGGCGGAAGACATCATGATGGGCGCGATGGTGGCGCTCGGCGGCCGCGCGGTGCAACTGATGCGCCGTGTCGGACTCGAGCCCGGCTTCATGCTGACTGGCGGCATGACACGAAACGTGGCCATGGTCAATGCGCTGGAAAAGAATCTAACGGCGAAACTCAACGTGGCTGCCAACGGCCTGGGCCAGCTCAACGGCGCCTACGGTGCGGCATTCCTGGGCTTGCGGCGCATCGAGAAGCTGCTCGCCGAAGGCAAACCCATCCCCCCGTCGGCCGGGCAGGAGGGCTATGTCGAGACCGTCCGTCGCCGCCGCTGGTCGGCGATCGCGGTCAAGAAGCCTGCCGAGCCATGTGGCCAGGCGGCCGATTGCCCTGTGGTCGCCAAACAGGTCGTCAAACAGATCGTCATGCACAAGCTCGGCGAAGCGGTCGTATAGGCCAGGCCGGCGCACGGTCTTGGGAGAGGAGCGGAAAAGTGACTTATGTCGTGACTGAATCCTGCATCAACTGCAAGCACACCGACTGCGTGGTCGTATGCCCCGTGGATGCCTTCCGTGCGGGTCCCAACTTTCTCGTCATCGATCCGGACGAGTGTATCGACTGCACGCTGTGCGTAGCGGAGTGCCCGGTCGATGCGATCTATGCCGAGAGCGACGTACCGGAAGACATGCAGCACTACACGGCGCTCAATGCCGAGTTGTCGGCAACCTGGAAGCCCATCGTGGAAAAGAAAGAGGCGTTGCCGGAGGCAGACATGTGGTCCCGCATCAAGGAAAAGTTCCAGCTGCTGCAGCGCGAATAGAAGCTCCGGGCGCGCAGTTCGAAAAGCGATTTTCTGAATTTCAGTTGAGGAGGTCAAGCATATGGCGGATTTTGTTACAGAGCGTGTTCTCCATGTTCATCATTGGAGCGCACGCCTATTCAGTTTCAGGACGACCCGCGATCAGGGGCTGCGATTTCACAATGGTCATTTCATCATGATCGGCCTGGAGCTGGACGGCCGTCCGCTTACACGCGCATTTAGCATAGCCAGCGCAAACTACGAGGAGCATCTCGAATTCTTCAGCATCAAGGTCCAAGACGGGCCGCTCACATCGCGCCTGCAACACCTGAAGGTCGGCGATCCACTCCTCGTCAGCAGCAAGCCCGTCGGAACGTTGGTGGTTCATGACCTCCTGCCGGGAAAAAATCTCTACCTCCTGTGTACGGGAACGGGCCTTGCCCCCTTCATGAGCATCATCAAAGACCCTGAAACCTACGAACGGTTCGAGAAGGTCGTGCTCGTCCATGGCGTGCGTTATGTCACCGAGCTCGCCTACGCGGATTTCATACAGAATGAACTGCCGCAAAACGAATTCTTTGGCGACGCGGTGAGGGCGAAGCTGGTCTATTACCCTACCGTAACGCGCGAGCCTTTCCACCATCAGGGCCGGCTGACTGATTTGATCGAGAGTGGCAAGCTGTTTGAGGACATAGGGCTTCCACCACTCGACCCCGGGCGCGATCGGGTGATGATCTGCGGCAGTGCGAGCATGCTCAAGGACACCACCAAACTACTGGATAGCAGAGGGTTCGTCGTCTCCCCGCATGTTGGTCAGCCGGCACATTATGTGATCGAGAGGGCATTCGTCGACAAATAGCGCACGTTGCGGTCGCCGCCAGCCAGAACCATTCGCACAGCCGCGCTATTTCTCGGCTTCTGAGCTGACGGATCTACTAAGTGGCTTCCAATTCACGCCCGGCGGCGTACCACGTCACTCTACCGTGACGCTCTTGGCGAGATTTCGCGGCTTGTCCACGTCCGTGCCCTTCACCAGCGCAGCGTGATAGGACAGCAACTGCAGCGGAACGACATGCAGCACCGGTGACAGCAGGCCGTAGTGCTCGGGCAGACGCAGGACATGCACGCCCGCTTCCTGGTCCACCGCAGAATCGGCATCGGCGAAGACATAGAGTTCGCCGCCGCGCGCCGCGACTTCCTTCAGGTTGGACTTGAGCTTTTCCAGCAGCGCGTCGTTGGGCGCGATGCTGATGACAGGCATGTCCTTATCCACCAGCGCCAGCGGGCCGTGCTTGAGTTCGCCCGCGGGATAGCCCTCGGCATGGATGTAGGAGATTTCCTTGAGCTTCAGCGCGCCTTCCAGCGCGATCGGATAATGGTGGCCGCGGCCGAGGAACAGCGCGTGCTGCTTGTCGGCGAAGCGCGCAGCCCAGACCTTGATTTCGGGTTCGAGCGCCAGCACTTTCTGCACTGCCACCGGCAGGTGGCGCAGGGCCGTCAGGTGTCCGCTCTCCTGCTCCGGGGTCAGGCGTCCGGCCTGCTTGGCCAGGGTCACCGCGAGCAGGAACAGGGCGGCCAGCTGGGTGGTGAAGGCCTTGGTCGAGGCGACGCCGATCTCGGGCCCGGCGCGGGTCAGGAAACGCAGAGCGCATTCGCGCACGATGGCCGATTCGGGCACGTTGCAGATCGCCAGCGTGCGTCCCATGCCGAGGGCCTTGGCATGCTTGACCGAGGCCAGTGTGTCGGCGGTTTCGCCGGACTGGGAAATCGCCACCACGAGCTGCTCCGGATTCGGCACCGAGACGCGATAGCGATACTCGCTGGCGATCTCGACGCTGCAGGCGATCCCTGCCAGCTGCTCGATCCAGTAGCGCGCCACGAGGCCGGCGTGGTAGCTGGTGCCGCAGGCGAGGATCAGCACCGAACGCACGTTGTGCAGCATCTCCGGTGCCGCCACGCCGAACAGGTTGGGGCTCAGGGTGTGCGCGCCGCCGATCATTTCCAGCGTCGCGGCAAGCGCCTGCGGCTGCTCGAAGATCTCCTTCTGCATGTAGTGCCGGTAGTCGCCCAGCTCGACGTCGTTCGCCGAGAGCGTGCTTTGATGTACCGCACGATCTGCCGGGACATGCAGCGCCGTGCCGCCAGCGCCGACTATGCGCACCGCATCGCGCGTCAGCTCGGCGACATCGCCGTCTTCAAGATAGATCATGCGGCGCGTAACCTGCAACAGGGCCGACGCATCCGACGCGGCGTAGTTGCCATCCTCGCCCAAGCCCAGCAGCAGCGGCGCACCGTGACGGGCGACGACGACACGGTCATCGCCCTCCTGCAGCACGGCGATGGCGTAGGCGCCGATCAGGCGCAGCGTGGCCTGGCGCACGGCAGCGAACAGATCGGGCGTCGAGCGCAACGTGCGCCGGATCAGATGGGAGATGACTTCGGTGTCGGTATCCGAGGCGAAGACATAGCCGTCCGCAATCAGGTCCTGCTTCAGTTCCGCGTAGTTTTCGATGATGCCGTTATGCACCACCGCGAGCCCGGCGGAGACGTGCGGATGCGCGTTGCGCTCGGAGGGCACGCCATGCGTCGCCCAGCGCGTATGGGCGATGCCGTGATGGGCCACCAGGCCCGTCGCCTGCGTCGCCAGTTCGGCGACGCGGCCGACGCTGCGCAGGCGTGTCAGTCCCGGATTGAGCAGGGCCAGGCCGGCCGAGTCGTAGCCGCGGTACTCGAGCTTCATCAGCCCCTCGATCAACACCGGAACGATGTTGCGTGCGGACACCGCCGCGACGATGCCGCACATGGCTCAGTCCTTCTTCTTGGAGTTTGCGTTCTTTGTCGGCCGCTTCCAGCCTGGCACCGACACCTGTTTCGCGCGCGACATGGTCAACTGCTCGGGCGGAGCATCGCTGGTCAGCGTGGTGCCAGCGCCCAGCGTGGCGCCCCGGCCGACGGTGACCGGTGCAACCAGTTGGGTGTCGGAGCCGATGAAGGCATCGTCCTCGATCACGGTGCGGAACTTGTTGGCGCCGTCATAGTTGCAGGTGATGGTGCCGGCGCCGATGTTCACGCGACTGCCGATGGTGGCATCGCCGAGATAGGCGAGATGATTGGCCTTCGAGTGATCGGCAATCGTCGAATTCTTGACTTCGACGAAGTTGCCGATATGCACGTCGCGACCGAGTTCGGTGCCGGGCCGCAGCCGGGCGTATGGACCAATGATGCCGTCCGGTCCGACCACGGCGTCTTCGATGTGGCAGAAGGGCGCAATCCGCGTGCCGCGGCCGATGCGGCAATTCTTCAATACGCAGTTGGCGCCGATCGATGCACTGTCGGCGAGTTCGACTTTGCCTTCGAACACACAATTGACGTCGATGCTGACATCCCTGCCGCATAGCAGTTCGCCGCGCACATCGATGCGCGCCGGGTCGATCAGCGTCACGCCGGCTTCCATCAGCGCTTCGGCAACGTTGCGCTGATGCACGCGCTCCAGCGCAGCGAGCTGCAACTTGCTGTTCACGCCCTGGGTTTCCCACGCGGCATCGGGATGGGCGGTCACTACCGGCATGCCTTCGGCGACCGCCATGGCCACGATGTCGGTCAGGTAATACTCGCCCTGGGCATTGCGATTGCCGAGCGTCGGCAGCCAGCGCGCCAGGGCCGCGGTGGGGGCCACCAGAATGCCGGTATTGATTTCGCGAATCGCGCGCTCGGCATCGTCGGCATCCTTCTCCTCGACGATGCGCGTGACCTTGCCGCCGACCCGCACGATGCGGCCATAGCCCTGCGGCTTGTCGAGATGCGCGGTGAGCAGCGCCAGCGAGCCGGCGCCGGCCGCCTCGATCAGGCGCCGCAGGGTCGTGGCGCGAATCAGCGGCACATCCCCGTAGAGCACGAGAGTCGGCGCTGACGGCGCGGCGTCGGGCATGCCCTGCAGCACGGCATGGCCGGTGCCGAGTTGCGGTTCCTGCAGGGCCCAGGCGATGTCGGGTGCGTCGAGCGCGTTGCGCACCTGTTCGCCGCCATGGCCGTAGACCACGCAGATCTTTGCTGCGCCGATCTCGCGCGCGGTGTCGAGCACGTGCCCCAGCAAAGCCTTTCCCGCCAGCGGATGCAGCACCTTGGGCAGGTCGGAGCGCATCCGCTTGCCCTGCCCCGCGGCGAGAATGACGACGTTCACCGCGGATTCACCTGGGTAGCGTAGTCGAACCCATGAGGAACTGATCGACGGTGCGAGCGCACTGGCGGCCTTCACGAATCGCCCAGACCACCAGCGACTGGCCGCGCCGCATGTCGCCAGCGGCAAACACGCCGGGCGCATTGGTGCTGTAGGCCTGCGTGCCTTCGGTAGCGGCCCGCGCATTGCCGCGACCATCCTTGTCGACGCCGAAGGCTTCGAGCACGCCGCCCACGGGACTGACAAAACCCATGGCGAGGAAGGCGAAATCGGCGGCAATCTCGAATTCGGAACCCGGCACTTCGCTCATCTTGCCGTCTGCCCACGCCAGGCGCACGGCCTTGACGGCCTTGAGCCGGCCATTCTCGCCGACGAAGGCCTTGGTGCCGATCGCCCAGTCGCGCTCGCAGCCTTCTTCATGCGATGACGAGGTACGCAGGCGCAGCGGCCAGTAAGGCCAGGTCAGCGCACCATTTTCCTGCTCGGGCGGCCGTGGCAGCAGTTCGATCTGGGTGATGCTGGCGGCGCCGTGGCGGTTGGATGTGCCGACGCAATCCGAGCCGGTATCGCCGCCGCCGATGACGAGAACATGCTTGCCCTTGACGTTGATCGGGTTCTTGCGGCCGCCGGAGACTTCCTTGTTCTGCGGAATGAGGAACTCGAGCGCGAAATGCACGCCTTCCAGTTCGCGACCGGGAATCGGCAGGTCGCGCGGATTTTCCGCACCGCCGGCGAGAATCACGGCATCGAAATCCTTCTTCAATTGCTCTGCGCTGACGGTCTTCTTGGCGTCATTGACGACGCCCTTGGGCAGGGCCGCGCCGGTCACCATGGTGCCGGTGACGAACTTGACGCCCTCGACCTTCATCTGCGCCATGCGCCAGTCGATCAGCCGCTTGTCCAGCTTGAAGTCGGGAATGCCGTAGCGCAGCAGGCCGCCGATGCGGTCGTTCTTCTCGAACACCGTCACCGCATGGCCGACGCGCGCCAGCTGCTGCGCGGCTGCCAGCCCGGCCGGGCCGGAGCCGACGACGGCAATTCTCTTGCCGGTCTTGTGCACTGCCGGTCGCGGCACCACCCAGCCGTTTTCGCCGGCCTTGTCGATGATGGCGCGCTCGATGGATTTGATGCCGACCGGCGTCTGCGGGATGTTCAGCGTGCAGGCCGCCTCGCAGGGCGCGGGGCAGATGCGGCTGGTGAATTCCGGAAAATTGTTGGTCGAATGCAGGGTCTCGATCGCCTCGCGCCAGTTGCCGCGGTAGACGAGGTCGTTCCAGTCCGGGATCAGGTTGTTCACCGGGCAGCCGTTGTTGCAATACGGGATGCCGCAGTCCATGCAGCGCGCACCCTGTACCGTTGCCTGCTGGTCCGTCAGATGCGGTATGAACTCGTGATAGTGAAGGACGCGAGTCTTCGCCGGCTCGTAGCTCTCGGATATGCGTTGAAATTCGAGGAATCCGGTGGGCTTGCCCATTACGCTGCTTCCTTCAGTTGCGCCGCCGCCATCTCTTTCAGGGCGCGGCGATATTCATGCGGGAAGACCTTGACGAACTTGCCGCGGGCATTGGCCCAGTCGGCGAGCAGCGCCTCCGCGCGCGCGCTGCCGGACAGCCGGGCATGCTGCTCGATCATGCGCCTGAGCTGCGCCTCGTCGGTCTGGTGGTGATGCCGCATGCCGTCGTCCGGCTGCTCCGCCTCCGGCAGCACCTTGTCCAGGGCGACCATGGCCAGGTTGCAGCGCTTTGTGAACATGCCGTCTTCATCATAAACATAGGCGATGCCGCCCGACATGCCGGCCGCGAAGTTGCGGCCGGTGAGGCCGAGCACCACCACGGTGCCGCCGGTCATGTATTCGCAGCCATGATCGCCGGTGCCTTCCACCACGGCCGCGGCGCCGGAATTGCGCACGGCGAAACGCTCGCCGGCGACGCCGCGGAAGTACGCCTCGCCTTCCGTGGCGCCGTACAGGACCGTGTTGCCGACGATGATGTTCTCGCAGGGCGCGCCGCGGAAGGCTTGCGGCGGGCGCACGATGATGCGACCGCCGGAAAGCCCCTTGCCGACGTAATCGTTGGTTTCCCCGGTCAGGTCCAGCGTGATGCCGCGCGCGAGGAAGGCGCCGAAGCTCTGCCCCGCCGTGCCGGTGAACCTGATGGTGATGGTGTCGTCGGGCAAGCCCTCGTGGCCCTTGCGCTTGGCCACTTCGTGCGACAGCAGCGTGCCGACCGTGCGATTCTGGTTCCTGATGGGCGACTCGATCATCACCTTGGCGCCACGCTCAAGGGCCGGCGCGGCCTTGGCGATCAGGCTGTGATCCAGCGCGTTTTTCAGGCCGTGATCCTGCTTTTCGCTATGGCGCGAAGACACACCGGGCACTTCCGGCCGCCGGTAGAAAATTCGCGAGAAGTCGAGACCCCGGGCCTTCCAGTGATCGACTCCCTTGCGCATGTCGAGCAGATCCGAGCGGCCGATCAGGTCGTCGAACTTGCGGATGCCGATCTGCGCCATGAATTCGCGCACTTCCTCGGCGACAAAGAAGAAGTAATTGACGACGTGCTCGGGTTGCCCCGAGAAGCGCGCGCGCAACACCGGATCCTGCGTCGCGACGCCGACCGGACAGGTGTTGAGGTGGCACTTGCGCATCATGACGCAGCCTTCGACGACCAGCGGCGCGGTGGCGAAACCGAACTCGTCGGCACCGAGCAGGGCGCCGATTACCACATCGCGGCCGGTTTTCATCTGGCCATCGGCCTGGACCCGGACCCGACCCCGCAGACGGTTGAGGACGAGGGTCTGCTGGGTTTCGGCAAGGCCCAGTTCCCACGGCGTGCCGGCATGCTTGATCGACGAGATGGGCGAGGCGCCGGTACCGCCGTCATGACCGGCGATCACCACGTGATCCGCCTTGGCCTTGACCACGCCGGCGGCCACCGTGCCGACACCGATCTCGGACACCAGCTTGACCGAAACGCTGGCCTCCGGATTGGAATTCTTCAGGTCGTGAATCAGTTGCGCCAGGTCCTCGATCGAGTAGATGTCGTGGTGCGGCGGCGGCGAAATGAGTTGCACGCCCGGCACCGAGTGGCGCAGGAAGCCGATGTATTCGGAAACCTTGTGGCCCGGCAGCTGGCCGCCTTCGCCGGGCTTGGCGCCTTGCGCCATCTTGATCTGAAGCTGGTCGGCATTGGCCAGATACTCGGCTGTGACACCGAAGCGGCCGGAAGCTACCTGCTTGATCGCCGAGCGCAGGCTGTCGCCGGCCTTGAGCGCGATGTCGCGCGCGACGCGGCCCTTGCCGATCACGCTGGCCAGCGTGCTGCCCGCGGCCACCGGCTTGTAGCGCATGCGGTCTTCGCCGCCTTCGCCGGTATTCGACTTGCCGCCGATGCGATTCATGGCGATCGCCAGCGTCGTGTGGGCTTCGGTCGAAATGCTCCCCAGCGACATCGCGCCGGTGGCGAAGCGCTTGACGATGTCCTTGGCCGATTCCACTTCGTCGAGGGCCAGCGCCGGGCCGGCCGGCTTGATCTCGAACAGGCCGCGCAGCGTCATGTGGCGCTGCCCCTGATCATTGATCAGCTTGGCGTATTCCTTGTAGGTCTCGTACTTGCCGGAGCGCGTCGCATGCTGCAGCTTGGCAATCACATCCGGGGTCCACATGTGCTCTTCGCCGCGCACCCGATAGGCATATTCTCCGCCGCAGTCGAGCATGCTGGCAAGCACGGGATCGGAGCTGTAGGCAGCGGTGTGGGTACGCAAGGTTTCCTCGGCAACCTCCCTCAGCCCGATACCTTCCACTTTGGTCGGCGTACCGGCGAAGTAGCGATTGACGAAATCGGAAGAAAGGCCCACCGCCTCGAAAACCTGGGCACCTACGTAAGACTGGTAGGTGGAGATGCCCATCTTGGACATCACTTTCATCAGCCCCTTGTTGATGGCCTTGATGTAGTTCTTCTCTGCGTCATAGCCCGACGGCTTGCCCGGCAACTGACCGGCAATGGCGGCGATGCTCTCGAAGGCGAGCCAGGGATGAATGGCTTCGGCGCCGTAACCGGCGAGTGCGGCGAAATGATGCACCTCGCGCGCGGCGCCGGTTTCGACCAGCATGCTGCAGGAGGTGCGCAAACCGACCCGCACCAGGTGCTGATGAACGGCTGAACACGCCAGCAGCGCCGGAATTGGGGCGCGTTCGTGGCTGACGCCACGGTCGGACAGAATGACCACCGTGTAGCCGACGCCGACCGCGCGTTCGGCCCGCGTGCAAGCGTCATACAGCGAGCGACTCATGCCTGCGGTGCCTTCAGCGGCCGGGGTGGTGATGTCGATCACCACGGAACGGAAAGTGCTCTTGGTCAGTTGGTCGATCTGTTTCAGCTTGGCCATGTTGGCCGGCGAAAGTATGGGCTGGTGCACCTCGAGTCGCGGCGTCGGTTCGGTCTCATCCACTCCCAGCAGATTGGGGTTGGGGCTGACCAGCGAAATCAGCGACATGACGATTTCTTCGCGAATCGGATCGATCGGCGGATTGGTCACCTGGGCAAATAGCTGCTTGAAGTAGTTGAACAGGGACTTGGGTCTGTCCGACAGCACCGGCAGCGGGGTGTCGCTGCCCATGGAACCCGTGGCTTCCTCGCCCTGGGTAGCCATCGGTTCAAAAATGAACTTGAAGTCTTCCTGCGTGTAGCCGAACGCCTGCTGTACATTCAGCAAGGGCCCGGTCAGCTTTTCGGACGACCCGACGTCAGGCATCTCGTCGACGAAATAGCGCGACTGCTCGATCCACTTCCGGTAGGGCTTGGCCGTGGACATGGTGCGCTTGAGTTCCGTGTCGTCGATGATGCGGCCCTGCTCGAGATCGATCAGCAGCATCTTGCCGGGCTGCAGGCGCCACTTCTTGACAATGCGCTCCTGCGCAATCGGCAGCACGCCGGTCTCGGAGGACATCACCACCAGATCGTCGTCGGTAATCAGGTAGCGCGCCGGACGCAAGCCGTTGCGGTCGAGGGTGGCACCGATCTGGCGGCCATCCGTGAAGGCCACCGCGGCCGGGCCGTCCCACGGTTCCATCAGCGCCATGTGGTACTCGTAGAAGGCGCGCCGTTCCTCGTCCATCAATGGATTGCCGGCCCAGGCTTCGGGGATCAGCATCATCATGGCATGCGCCATGCTGTAGCCGCCCATGACCAGCAGTTCCAGCGCATTGTCGAAGGAGGCGGAGTCGGACTGGCCGTCGTAAATCAGCGGCCAGATCTTTTCCAGGTCTTCGCCCAGCACCGTAGACGAGATGCCGTGCTGGCGGGCGCGGATCCAGTTGACGTTGCCGCGCAACGTATTGATCTCTCCGTTGTGGGCGATCATGCGGAACGGATGCGCCAGATCCCAGGTCGGAAAGGTGTTGGTCGAAAACCGCTGGTGCGCCAGCGCCAGCGCCGAGACCACGCGCCGGTCCTGCAGATCGAGATAGTAGGTGCCGACCTGGTTGGCGAGCAACATGCCCTTGTACACCACCGTGCGTACCGACATCGACGGCACGTAGAACATCTTGCCATCGGGCAGGTTGAGCGCCTGAATGGTGTGTCCGATCGCCTTGCGCAGAATGTAGAGCTTCCTCTCCAGCGCATCCGCATCCGCGATGCCATGGCCGGCGCCGATGAAGACCTGGCGCACCACGGGTTCGATATCCTTGGCCGCCCGGGCCAGCCCGTCGTTGTCAACCGGAACGTCGCGCCAGCCGAGCAGCAACTGCCCTTCGTAGCGAATGGCGCGCTCGATCACCGCCTCGCAGGCGCGCCGACTCGCGTCGCCGCGCGGCAGAAACACCATGCCGACGCCATACTCGCCGGGGGCGGGCAAGGAAACGCTCTGCAGGGCCATTTCCTCGCGGAAAAACGCATCGGGAATCTGGATCAGAATGCCTGCGCCGTCACCGAGCAGGGGATCATAGCCGGTGGCGCCGCGATGTTCGAGATTCTTCAGAATCAGCAGGCCCTGCTCGATGATGGCATGGCTCTTCTGGTTCTTGATATGTGCAACGAACCCGACGCCGCAGGCGTCATGCTCATTGGCCGGATCGTAGAGACCCTGGCGCTGGGGGAGGACCATCGTGTCTTTCCTCGGAAATGCAGCCGGCAAAAAAGCCGGGGTGATGCCGCTCCCCGGCCTTGAATGGCCCGCTTCTAAGGCGGACGACGTGCAAATATACCGCCAAAAGAGGTCGAATTCAATACGCTGCAACGCAACAACGCAGCGCCGGCCGGGCAAATTATTGCCGGACCGGAGGCGCGGCTGGGGCCGGCACGCGGCAGCAGACAACTTGCTGGCTGACGATGTCCGCCAGTAGTTGATAGCCGTGGGGCAGATCGACCACCCTCAGCGCATCCGCGAAACGCGCGTCGTCCGGCAGCAACTCCGCCAATCGATTAGGGAGTTGCTGCAGCAGGGCGGTGTTCAGGAAACAACCGGGGCGCTCGGGATGGAGCGCGACATAAAAGATTCCGGTCTCGACCAGGTCCTGGAAGAAATGCGAACCAAAAGAGAGTTCCGGGTACAGCCCGCCGGCCGAGAATGCCACTTCGCCAATCGCCGTCACGGCATTGATTTCGGCAAAACGCACCGGCACCCCAAGCCGAAGCGTGGAGGTGCCCCAGCGGCCCGGCCCCAGCAGCAGGGTGGGGATCGTATCCCGCGCCAAGACCTCGCGGTTGAGGCGTCCGATCAGCCTGGCCAGTTCGTACTTGTCGGAAAGGATCATGTCCATGAAGGCCTCGGGATCGACCACGACGACTCGACCCACCGGCTGGACAATGCTGCCGCCCATGAAGTTGCCACTGCTGCTGAACAGCGTATCGGCCTTGCCGGCTTCCCCTATCTCGACGCGCTTGGCCTGGATGCCCCGGGTTTGCAAAGGGCGGCACTGAATCAGGTTTACATAGAGCCTGCCGTCGCTGGCATAGGTACCGGTGAATTCGACGTCGACCGGATACCCGTAGGCCTGCTCCAGCGTCTGCAACAGCTTGCGCATGGTCGTGGCAAAACCGGTCTCGGTCAGCAGCCGATCGAAGGTGACCAGCCAGCCGGCGTTGTCCCGTTCCGCAAACAGGTCGAGCGGCAGCGTCAGGGCTTCCTCGCGCAAGTCAGTGAGTGGCACTGTTCGCCAGGTGTTCTGCGCAAGATCGAGGACATCGACGTCGTGCTGGGTAAAGCGGCGCCGGTTCTCCGGATCGGCATGTGGCACTAGGAGGGGCTGATCGAGGGAAACGATGCGGGGATAGTCTCCCTCGACCCGGTCCACCGCCCGTGTGCCGAGGCCGACAACCAGCCGCAGCATGCCGGCGCCCGGATTGATGTCGTGACGCCAGACGAAGGTGTTGTAGGAGATGCCGACGCCGGCAAAGGCGGGGAAGAAATAATTTTTGTGGTGGGCCCCCGAAACACGCTGGACCAGAAGCGCCATCTGCTCTTCCTGGCGGGCCAGGCCGCGTTGCAGGCGGTATGAGAGGGCTTCTTCGCTGAGAGTGCTGGCATAGACCATCCTCACGGCTTCGATGAACTGCGCCAGCCGTTCCTCCGGCGAGCCTTGATTGACGCAGAAGAAGCTGTCGTACTTGCCGGCGAACGCGTTGCCGAAGCCGTCTTCCAGCAGACTGGAGGAGCGGACGATGATCGGGTACTGGCCGAAGTGCTCCAGCATTTTCTGGAATTCGCCCAGGATTTCGACCGGGAAGCTGCCCTGTCGCAGCAGTTCCCGCAATTGCGCCGCGCCGCTTAGATACCCGGCTTCGCTGCGCTGCCAGATGAACAGTTGCCACCAGCCATTGCTGACGATGTAGGAGTGGAACAGATCGGAGCCGATGAAGAACGAGTCGTGGGGTTCCAGAAATTCGTTCCAGCCGGACTCCGGATCAGCCTGGAGGATGGCCCGCGCCAGCAGCATGCCCACCGACTTGCCACCAATGAAGCCGGTACCGATCAGCCGCCCCTTGATGGCGAGGAGATCGGCCAGCGTGAGATGACGGCGAGCCAGCGCGAGCATCCGCTCATCGCGACCGATCAACAGACGGCAGAGCTGCGCCACCATTGCCTGCCGCTCAGGGTCGTCCGGCCGGGAACCGGCCAGATCCGCGGCGCGGATGAAGAGCCGTTCCCATGAATCCAGGTGGCGCCCGCCGTCGTCGGGTGCGCGACTCGCCAGCCGGTTGAACAGGCTGGTCGCCTCGCAGCTTGCGGTGATGGGAATGAACTGCCCGGCCTCGTGGCGGTGCGGCAGGAACATGGTCGGCGAGTATCGCTGCCAGACCTTGAGCGGATGCAGGTAGAGCGCCCCTCCCTCGTTGTAGAGATCGATCAGAAGTTGCGTGGTGGTACGGATGGCGTCCACGGTGGCCATCGAATGGGCACCGCGCCGCAGCGCGAAGTGCGCGACGGTATCGAGTTCGAACAGATACGGACAGGTGACGCGGAAAAAATTGCCGATCATGCTGTCGGTCGCCCAGGCATCGAGCAGATCCGACAGGCAGTCGAACACATAGAAGACTTCGCTGCCCTCTTCGGCGATGATGGTATGCAGCCTGACCGTGAAGGACTCGAAGCCGCGCAGGGCGTCCAGGTGGTAGACAGCGCCAACCGCGGATGTCTCGACTACCGGCGGATGGGATGCAAAACGGACGTAGACCACGCGACGCCGCGCTGCCGTGGCAGCCGCAACGCAGGGCGCGACGAAAGCCCGGTAGTCGTCGACGCTGTCGACGCGCCAGACCACGTTGTCTCCCAGCCGCAATCCGCCGAGGATGGCGTCAAGACCGGGAAGGCCGGTGGTGACGAAGCGGGGTGAATCCTGATTGGCGGATTTTTCAGTCACCATCCTGCTCGCATGCTCGGTGGCGATGCGCGAAGATTCGGCGATCGCGGCCGGCCAGGATGTCCGCGGCGGAACCTCGGAGAGGAATCCGCCGCGTTGTCCGTCGGCCGGCGCAGGTCAGATCAGACCGAGCGCCACCATTGCCTTGGCCACCTTGATGAAACCGGCAATGTTTGCGCCGATGACATAGTTGCCGGATGCGCCAAACTCTTCCGCTGTCTCGTAAGTCACTGCGTGGATGTTGGTCATGATCTCGTCGAGCTTTCTCTCCGTGAATTCGAAACTCCACGAATCGCGACTGGCGTTCTGCTGCATCTCGAGCGCCGACGTCGCGACACCGCCGGCGTTGGCTGCCTTGCCCGGCCCGTAGGCGATCTTGGCATCGAGAAAGACCTTGACACCTTCCGGGGTGGTGGGCATGTTCGCGCCCTCGCCCACGGCGATGCAGCCGTTCTTGATCAGCGTCTTGGCATCCTTGCCGTTGATCTCGTTCTGCGTCGCCGAAGGCATCGCGACCTGGCAGGGAATCTCCCAGATATTACCGCCGGCAATGTACTTGGCATCCTTGTGATAGGTCGCATAGTCCGATATCCGGCGCCGCTCCACTTCTTTCAGCTTCTTCACGAGTTCGACATCGATTCCCTTCTCGTGCACGATGATGCCATTCGAATCGGAACAGGCGACGACCTTGGCCCCGAGCTGGTTGAGTTTCTCCATGGTATAGATGGCGACGTTGCCGGAACCGGAGACGACGCAGGTCTTGCCTTCGAGCGAAGCCTTGCGCACCTTGAGCATCTCGCGCACAAAATAGACGGCGCCATAGCCGGTCGCCTCGGTGCGCACCAGGGATCCGCCCCAGCCGGTTCCCTTGCCGGTCAGCACGGCCGATTCGTACCTGTTTGTGATCCTCTTGTACTGGCCGAAGAGGAAGCCCAGTTCGCGGCCGCCGACACCGATATCCCCTGCCGGAACGTCGGTGTATTCGCCGAGGTGGCGATACAGTTCGGTCATGAAGCTCTGGCAGAAGCGCATGATTTCGTTGTCCGACTTGCCTTTCGGATCGAAGTCGGACCCGCCCTTGCCGCCGCCGATCGGCATGCCCGTCAGCGCGTTCTTGAACAACTGCTCGAAGCCGAGAAACTTGATGATGCCGAGATAGACCGACTGATGGAAGCGCAGGCCGCCCTTGTAGGGACCGATGGCGCTGTTGAACTCGACGCGGAAGCCGCGGTTGATGTGCACCGCACCCTTGTCGTCCTGCCATGGCACGCGAAAGATGATCTGCCGCTCCGGCTCGCAGATGCGCTCGATGATCTTCTGGTGGGAAAATTCCGGGTACTTGACGAGGACCGGTCCGAGCGACTCGAGAACCTCCTTGACCGCCTGATGAAATTCATCCTCTCCGGGATTTCTCGCCTTGACCTGTTGATATATCGATTCGATTCTTTCTTCCAATACCATTGCCATGATGCCTCCCATGAAAAAAACCCGCTGATCCGTCGCAACCCGAGGCGGGGGCAAGACCCCTAAACAACGCACCAAGATTGTGCAAACGCACCAAAATCGTGCGTAATTGTATCGCGATCAGATTGGGTCTGGGTGGATCCGGGGCCGGTGACGTTGCAGCGCAGCGTCACAGTTTCACAGTTCGCCGACAGAGAACAGGCGGCGATGTTCCTTCATCGAATAGCGGTCGGTCATGCCGGCGATATAGTCTGCCGTGGCGCGCACGACACTCTCGGTCGCCGCCATTTCCTGATATTGGGGGGGCAGCAGGCGCGGATCAGCGACGAAGGCGCTGAACAGATCGTGAATGATGCGATGCGCCTTGGTCGTCATGCGCAGCACCTGATAGTGCTGGTACAGGTGGTCGCGCAGAAATCCCTTGAGCGCCCGGTTTTCGGCCCGCATCGCATCGGTGAAGGCAATCAGCGCAGGCGCCGCGTGCACATCCGCCAGCGTGCGCGGCGCCGCATCGGCGATTCGGCGCGTCGACTCGGCCAGCAAATCCGTGACCAGGGCGCCGATCATGCGCCTTATGGTCTCGTGCACCCGGCGGCGCCCTGACAGACCTGGAAATTCGGCATCTGCTTCGGCGGCATGGCGGGCAAAGAGGCTCACCCCTTCCAGTTGTTCCAGCGTCAGCAAGCCGGAGCGCAGGCCGTCATCGACGTCGTGATTGTTGTAGGCGATCTCGTCGGCCAGATTGCAGATCTGCGCCTCCAGCGACGGCCGGCGGTCATCGAGAAAGCGCCGGCCAAGCTCGCCGAGTCCGCGCGCCCGCGCCGGCGAGCAATGCTTGAGGATTCCCTCGCGCGTCTCGAACATCAGGTTGAGGCCGTCAAAGGCGCCGTAGCGCTCTTCCAGCCGATCGACGACGCGCAGGCTCTGCAGATTGTGTTCGAACCCGTCATGCGCCTGCATGCACTCGTTCAGGGCATCCTGCCCGGCGTGCCCGAAGGGGGTATGGCCGAGGTCGTGCGCGAGCGCGATGGCCTCTACCAGGTCGTCATTGAGATGCAGGGCGCGGGCGATCGAGCGGGCGATCTGGGCCACTTCGATGCTGTGCGTGAGCCGGGTGCGAAACAGGTCGCCTTCGTGGTTGACGAACACTTGCGTCTTGTATTCAAGGCGACGGAAAGCGGTGGAATGCACGATGCGATCGCGATCGCGCTGAAACTCGCTGCGCGCCTTGGGTCGCGGCTCGACGAAGGCACGCCCGCGGCTGGTGGCGTCGATGACCGCGTAAGGCGCGAGATCACTCACGGCAGCAGGACTCGATGGCCGCGACAATCTCATCGCGCGGTGTATCGGCACAGGTCACGGCTTCGCCCAGCGCCTTGAGCAGGACCAGGCGCAAACTGCCGGCGACCACTTTCTTGTCATGAGACATCAGATCGAGATAGCGCGCCGCACCGAGATCAGGCCCGATGACAGGCAGGCCGGCACGCTGCAACAGGGTGCGGACACGGCCGACATCGGCAGCGGACAACCAACCCAGGCGGTGCGAGAGTTCGACCGCCATCATGGTGCCCGCGGCGACGGCTTCCCCGTGCAGCCACTCGCCATAACCGACGCCGGTCTCGATGGCGTGACCGAAAGTGTGTCCGAGATTGAGCAGCGCGCGACCGCCGTCCCGCGCCGTCTCATACTCGTCAGCCGCCACCACCTCGGCCTTGTTGGCGCAGGAACGCTCAATGGCATGCGCCAGCAGCTCGGTGTCGCGCGCCAAGAGACCGTCCATGTTGGCTTCCAGCCAGGCGAGAAAGGGCAGGTCGCGAATCAGGCCGTACTTGATGACCTCCGCGAGGCCGGCCGACAATTCCCGATCCGGCAGGGTCTTCAGCGTATCGGTATCGGCCAGCACCAGCTTCGGCTGCCAGAACGCACCGACCATGTTCTTGCCGCGCGGATGGTTGATGCCGGTCTTGCCGCCCACCGAAGAATCGACCTGCGAGAGCAGCGTGGTGGGAATCTGGATGAAGGGCACGCCACGCTGATAGGTGGCGGCGGCAAACCCGGCCAGATCGCCGATGACACCGCCACCAAGGGCAACGACAGTCGTACTCCGATCGCATCGGGTTGCCAGCAGGCCATCGTAAATCAGGTTGAGCGATTCCCAGTTCTTGTGCGCTTCGCCGTCGGGGAGAATGATCGGCGTGACGCCGACGCCGACTTTCTCCAGCGCCGCGGCCAGTACGTCCAGATACAAGGGAGCCACGGTGGTGTTGCTGACCAGGGCGACACGCGCGCTGTTCAGAAACGGAAGGATCAGATCGGCACGGGAAAGTAGCCCGCCGTCGATCAGGATCGGATAGCTGCGTTCCGCGAGTGCAAGGTTCAGGCGGCGCATTGCTTGAGCAACTCCCGTTCAACATGCTTGATGAGATGGTTGATGCTGCCGCCCAGGCTGTTGATCACGATGTCAGCCACCTCGCGGTACAGGGGATCGCGCTCGGCGAACAGTTCCTCGATCTTCTTCAGGGGATCGGCGACCTGCAGCAGGGGTCGGTTGGGATCGAGGCGGGTGCGCTCGTACAGCAGGCGCGGCGCCACGTGCAGATAGACCACAGTGCCTCCCTGCTTGAGCGCAGCGCGATTTTCCGGACGGAGCACAGCACCACCACCGGTCGCGACGATCAAGTTTGATTGATTGGCCAGTTCGGCGATCACCTTTGATTCCCGATCGCGAAACCCCTGCTCGCCCTCGATGTCGAAAATCAGCGGAATCCGAACACCGGTACGCGCCTCGATCTCGTGATCGGCATCTACGAACGACCGTTGCATGCGTCTTGCCAGGTGGCGGCCGACAGTGGTTTTGCCGGCGCCTGGCAAGCCAACCAGGTAGATGTTGTTTTTTGCACTCACCCGCGGATTGTAGCAGCGCAAAAAGGCAAGGGCCGGCATGCGCCGGCCCTTGGCCAATGAGGATGAAACCGAGCTATCGCTGCGACAGCGAATCGCTAATGATGCGCGGCGTGATGAAGACCAGCAATTCGCTGCGCGACTGGCTCTTGGTGGTGGTCTTGAACAGGAAACCGACATACGGCAGATCGCCGAGGAAGGGGACGCGATCCTGTGTCTGGAGTTCAGATTCCCGCGCAAAGCCGCCGATGACCACCGTGCCGCCATTTTCCACGATCACGCTGGTGGTAACGGTGTTGGTGTCCAGGCTACCGGTCGTCGCATTGGTGATCGTGCTCTTGGCAATATTCAACTCAAGGCTGATGCGGTTATCCGGATTGACCGAGGGCGTCACCCCGAGAGTGAGAGGCGCCGAAAAGGTCTGGTAGATCGGCAGGCCGGTCGTCGCGTTGACCCCTGTAAGAATGGTCACGCTCTGTGTATTGTTGATGGTCGCCGCCTTGCGGTTCAAGGTGACAATTCTGGGCGATGAAATAGTCTTGTTTCGCGAATCGTTCTCCGCCGCCTGCAACTCCAGTGCGAGCAACTTGGTTCCGGCGCTATTGAACAGCATCAGGCCGATATTGGCAGCCGATGCCAGGGAATAGCTCGGTTGAAATACATTGGTCGTCCGCGTCAAGCCCGGTGCGGTCGGTGCGCCGAACGTGTCAACATTGGAAAATCCCCCGGTGGTTCCCAGCACCGCGCGCGTCGTACTGCCACCGATCTGATAACCACCCTGAGACAGGCTGCTGGACTGGCCCAGGCTCAAGCGCATGCCTAGCGAACTTGTGAAGCCAGTCGAGGCTTCCACAATGCGGGCTTCTATCATCACCTGCTTGGGCGGGATATCCACGGTGCGGATGACTTCACGTATTGCTTCAACCGCAGCGGCCGTATCACGGACGAATACCTGGTTGGTCGCATCGTGAATCGATATTCCGCCACGCGAGGTGAGCATGCCCTTGCTTGGGCCGCCTGCCGCGGCCGGAGCCGGTGCTGCGGGAGCGCCGCCACCTGCCGCCGCGGCTGCTCCTCCTGCCGGCGCGGCACCCGTCGGGGGCGGTGCGGAGGCAAAGCTGCTATTCACCAGCGAAACAATATCCGCTGCCTTGACATAGTTGAGCTTGAAGGTTTCCGCTACCAGCGGCGCAACCTCGCTCGATCGCGTCGCCTCATCGGCGGTGTCCTGGTCACGCTTCTGCAGCACGGCTCGGTCGCCAAACAAAACCACGTCATTGCGCACCCGCATGCCGGCATTGACCTGCGTCATGATGATATCAAGCGCCTGGTCGTAAGGGATGTTATCCAGGTTTGCGGTGACCGACCTGCCGTTCAGCGAAGGATCGATCAGCACGTTCTTGCCCGAAATGTCGGCGAGAGTGCGCAAGACCATGGCGGCATCAGCGCCGAAGAAGTTGATCGAAATCTTTTGCCCCTGCTGCCCGGTCTGCACCAGCTTATTGGCTTCATCTGCGGGGATCGGTTTGACTTCGATGGTCAGCTGGTTGTTTGCCAAATGTGCCTGATGAAACCAGCGGCCGCGGGCGGCAATGTCGAGGCGCGTCAGATTGCCCATGGTGCGCGAAGTAATGGTCGTTACCGGCGTCGCAAAATCATTGACGTCGCGCCGATTCTGCAGACGTTCGGGCAACTCGACGTCACGCAACTCGACGGTAAGTCCCGTACCCACGCGACGGATGTCGATAGGTACGGTGCCATCGGTCAGATCCACGGTAATCGTGGCCTGGCCATCTTCGCCGCGGCGGAACGCGATATCGCGGATTGCGGCCATGTCAGCCGCAGGCACCGGGGTTCCCGCCTGAGCCGTCGATGAGGTCGGCGCGGTCGCGCTATAAACGCTCGGCGCCGGTTCCTGGCTGGCTTGGGCACTCTGCGTCTGCAGTTTGATAAAAAGCACATCGCCCACAATTTCGGTAGAGAACTTGGTCGGCCGATACAGGTTCAGCACCAGTCGTGTCAGCTTGTCGGTCTGAACCAGATTCATACTCTTGAGATCGCCAGTCGCCACCTGCTGTGTGGACTGACCCGACTGATTGTCCGTGTCCGGAAAGTCAATCACCACACGCGGTGGCTCTACGACGCTCCAGTTTCCCGGCAGCGTCTTCAAGGGAGAGGACATCTGCACCTTGAGCAAGACCTGATCGCCATCGCGCCTGACCTGAATCTGCTTGATGGAGTTTTCCGCCGCGACCGATGCGCCGGACAGGGCAAACCAGAAGCCCGCCAGGGCAGCAGCAATATGAAAATGTTTCATCAACGTCCTCCTTCTTTCGGCACCATGAGCGACCTCTCCTGCTCCACCCATGCGCCGTTCGCATCCTTGACGGATTCAAGCACCGTAATGCCATCCCGGGTAATTGCCGTAATCTTGCCAAAGCTACGACCCATGTATTCGCCCACGCGCACATGCTTCGGCTTGTTCGGTGGCGGTGTCTGAATCAGAGCATAGGGCACGTTCCCCGCCATGATGACGCCTACCACTTTGAGATCTTCGATCGGGAAAATTTCCAGCGGCTGCTGCGGTCGAGTGCGATCCGGCGCCGTCTTGTCCGCAACGGATTCCTGGGTCACTATCTTGCCCGGCGCAAAGGGCGGCGTCAGCGTCTCCGTCTCATACGCAACCACCGGGAAGGCGGCTATCTCCGGCAGGGGCGACACCTTGCCCTTCATGCTTTTCGCCTCGTCGCGCATCCACTCCCGAAGGTCCTGATGGTCTTCGCTGGAGCAGCCCGACAGCAACAGCAACAGCGGGCAGAGGAAAAGAAGTCTGTTTAGCTTCATTTCTTGCCTGCCTTGGCCGATTGCTGAGCCTTCTTCTGGTTGGCCAGTTCTGCGTCATCAAGATAGCGGAAGGTTTTGGCCGTGGTTCTCAACGTCAGCGTCCCGTTCGGGTTCGCGATCAAATTGACGTCATTCAAGGTGACGATGCGCGGCAGCTTGGCAAGATCTCCCGTAAACGCGCCAATGTCATGGTAGCTGCCGATGAGGTTGAGCGTAATCGGCACCTCTGCATAGAATTCTCTGGCGCCCTCGCCGCCTGGCTTGAAGAGCTCCACCAACAGGCCCCGCGCCTGGGCCGCCTTGTTGATATCCACCAGCATGTCACCCATCTCGGCCTTGTTCGGCAACTGCTTGAGCAAGGCGCCGAACGAGCGGTCGATCTCGGTCAGTTGGCGGCGGTACTCGTCGAGATTCACGGCCTGTCTCTTCTTGCCCAGCCATTCGTCCTTGTGTTTGGCTTCCTCACTCTTCTTTGCGTCGAGCTCCTCCAGTTGGACACTCCAGCCAATGGCACCAAACCCCCATGCGGCGGCAATGAAAGCCACAAAGAGACTGAACAGAATCACAATCCGGGGAGCCAGCGGCCACAGCCCCGGATCCTTCGGATCCAGAGTCCTGAAATCCATGGCCAGTTGCTGAAAATCAATCAGCGGCGGTTTGGGCGGAACAGGCTCGGCCTTGACCGTGTGCTTTTCCGCCAAGCGTTCCGCGGCCGACTTTCCTTTGAACAGTGAGGCCAGGTTGGGCAGCTTCATTTCTTCTTCCCCTGCGCGGCCGTCTGGCGTGTGATCACGGTGGATATGCTGAACGCATTGAGACGTCGATTGTTCACCACTTCGGCCTTGGTTTCGATCAGGGTCGACTGCTCAAGCAGAGGCGATTCATCGAGATTGTTCATCAGCGTGGTGATCCGCGCGTTTGACTGCGCGTAGCCGGAAATAGTGATTTTTGGCCCCGCTTGCGCAATGGAGCGCAAATAAATTCCTTCCGGCACCTGCTTTGCCAGTTCGTTGAATAGGTGCACTATTTCAGTGCGGTTGGCCTGCAGCGCCTCGATGACCCGCTTGCGGGCCAACAACGCATTGGTCTGTTCCTGGATCTTCTTGATTTCGTCAATTTCCTTGTCCAGGCTGGCAATTTCCCGCTTGAGAAATTCGTTCTTCTCGCTCTGCACAGTGATCTCGCGGTTGATCAGCGAGAAACCAAGGAACCAGATCACGGCCGCCAGCACACACACTAGGCCCAGCAGGACATAGAACTGCTGGCGCCGCGCCTTGCGCCTCTCCTCGCGATGGGGAAGAAGATTGATCCGGATCATTGATCGAACTTCCTGAGAGCCAGCCCGCACGCCACCATCAGAGACGGCGCGTCAGCGGCAAGCTGTTTGGCACGAATACGCGGCGAGATTGCCATTCCGGCAAATGGATCGGCCAGCAGAGTATTGACGTTGGTGCGCTGGCCGACCAGCTCGGCAACGCCTGGAACCAGTGCCGAGCCGCCTGCCAGAATGATGTGATTCACTTCCGTATACTGCGTCGAGGTGAAAAAGAACTGCAGTGCGCGCGCAACTTCCTGCGCCATATTTTCAATGAAGGGATGAAGAATTTCCGCTTCGTAATTGTCGGGTGGCGTGCCCGAGCGCTTCAGGTTCTCGGCTTCGTCAGGGCCCATGCCGTAGGCACGCATGATCTCGTCGGTGAGCTGCGAGCCGCCGAAGGCCTGTTCGCGCGCATAGAGCTGCTGGTCATCCTTCATGATGCTGACCTTCATCGCCGAGGCGCCCACGTCCACCAGCGCGACGATCTGGCCGACTCCGTCACGGGGCAGCTGCTTGATCACCAGTTCATACGCGGCCTGGGTTGCATAGGCCTCGACATCCATCACCACCGGCTTCAGCTCAGCCACTTCCGCTGCGGCGACGCGGTCTTCGACCTTCTCCTTGCGTGAAGCCGCCAGCAATACCTCAACGTCGTCCGGGCTCCCCGGTGCCGGGCCGATCACCTGAAAATCAAGATTGACCTCTTCCAGCGCAAATGGAATGTACTGATTGGCTTCCGACTCGACCTGAATCTCCATCTCCTGCTCGCGCAGACCAGCCGGCAACGTGATCTTCTTGGTGATTACCGCAGCCGTCGGCAGCGCCATCGCGATAAAGCGCGTGGTGGTCCCGAGTCGCTTCCAGCAGCGCTGAAGGGTATCGGCCACGGCGTCGAGCGACGCCAGATTGCCATCCACGACCGAATCCTTGGGCAAAGGTTCAATAGCGTAACGCTCTACCCGCGGCTGCCCCTTGCCGGCATCGACCAGCTCGACCATCTTGACGGCGGTCGAACTGATATCCACACCGATCAGCGGACGCAGCTTCGGGTTAAAGATCGACTTCAGGGCCGAGACATCGATCTGCAAAGGATTTTCCCTTTAAAAATATTACGTTACGAGCTATACAGATAATTTACTTCAGATGCTAGCAGCAACTATATCGACTGTAAAGCAAAAAGATCACAGATGAACAAGCGGAGCGTGTCTTCAGCGCCACAGTTATAATCCTACGCGCTGCCTTCCACCCCGTCCATTACGTGTCCATTCCCGCCCTACCCGCTCCCGTCCGCTGGGTGCTGTACTTCCTGCTCCTGATCGGCGGCGCCGTGCTCAGTGTCGCCGCGCTCGCCGGCATCGTGCTAATTCTCGTCTATCCACGACTTCCATCGCTGGAAGTGCTGACCGACTATCGGCCGAAAATTCCCCTGCGCATCTACTCCAGCGACGGCCAGTTGATTGGCGAGTTTGGTGAGGAAAGACGCCACTTCGCACACATCAATGACGTTCCCGCCGTAATGAAGCAGGCCATTCTCGCGGCCGAAGACGAGCGCTTCTATCAGCATCCGGGCGTAGACACACTCGGCGTATTGCGTGCAGCCTATTCCAATTTCGTGGGTGGTGGCAAGCGCCAGGGAGCGTCGACCATCACCATGCAGGTCGCTCGCAACTTTTTTCTCTCGAGCGAAAAAACCCTGACGCGAAAACTATACGAGATGTTACTGGCTTTCAAAATTGAGAACAACCTAGGCAAAGATCAGATTCTCGAGATATACATCAACCAGATTTACCTGGGGCAACACGCCTACGGTTTTTCGGCAGCAGCGCAGATCTATTACGGCAAAGCGCTGAAGGATGTCAGCGTGGCCGAGGCCGCCATGCTCGCCGGCCTGCCCAAGGCGCCTTCGGCCTACAACCCGGTGGCCAATCCGAAGCGGGCACAGTTGCGCCAGCGTTACGTGCTGCGCCGGATGCAGGAACTCAACTTCATCAACGAAGAGCAAGTGAAGGCCGCACAGACGGAAGCCCTGTACGTCAAGCACGACGTCAACGACTTCGGTGTCCACGCCGAGTATGTTGCTGAAATGGCGCGCCAGATTGCGGCTGAGCGCTTCCCCGACGATGTCTACAGCCGCGGCCTGCGCGTAATCACCACCATCGACCGCAGCGCACAACAGGCCGCCTACCACGCGGTACGCCGCGGCGTCATCGATTACGACCGTCGCCACGGTTATCGCGGCGCCGAGGCCTACGTCGACGTGGAAGACATCACCTCCGATCAGGATGAGGAACTCGAAGACCTGTTGGCCGACTATGACGACAGCGACGATCTGCTGCCGGCCATCGTTCTCGAAGCCACACCAAAACTGGTGCGCGTCTATCTGCGTGGCGGCGAGTTGCTCAACATCAGCGACGACGGACTGAAGTTTGCCGCGCGCATGCTGGACGACAAGGCGGCCCCGAATAAACGGGTGCGGCGTGGCGCGGTGGTCCGCGTGCAGAAATCCGACAAGGGCTGGCAGATCGTCCAGTTGCCCGATGTCGAAGCGGCTTTCGTCGCCGCCAGCCCGGTCGACGGCGCGATCCGGGCACTGGTCGGCGGTTTCGATTTCAATCGCAGCAAGTTCAACCACGTCACCCAGGCCTGGCGCCAGCCCGGGTCCAGTTTCAAGCCCTTCATCTACTCCGCCGGCCTGGAAAAAGGCTATACGCCGGCCTCCGTGATCCCTGACGAGCCGGTCTCGATCTCCGCCGAAGAAACGGGCTCCCAGGCCTGGGAGCCAAAGAACTACGACGGCAAGTACGAAGGTCCGATGACTCTGCGCACCGCGCTGGCAAAATCCAAGAACATGGTTTCGATCCGTCTGCTGCGCTCCATCGGCACCCATTACGCGCAGGACTATGTGACGCGCTTCGGCTTCGATGCGGACAAGCACCCGCCCTACCTCACGCTGGCGCTTGGCGCCGGATCGGTGACGCCGTGGCAGCAACTCACCGGCTATTCGGTATTTGCCAACGGCGGCTACCGCATCGAGCCGTATATCGTGCGCCAGATTCTTGATGACAAGGGCGCGGTACTGGCCGCCACACAGCCCGCGCTGGCTGGCGATGAATCGCTGCGCGCGATCGACGCCCGCAATGCCTGGCTGATGGACAGCATGATGCACGACGTGGTGCGGCGCGGCACGGGCGCGCGCGCCGCCGTCGCGCTCAAGCGCGGCGACCTGGCGGGCAAGACCGGCACCACCAACGATTACATCGACGCCTGGTTCTGCGGCTACCAGCCGACCGTGGTCGGCATCGCCTGGATCGGCTTCGATCAGCCCAAGCGCATGGGCAACGGCGAAACCGGCGCCTCGGCAGCATTGCCGATGTGGATCAGCTTCATGGAGCAGGCATTGAAAGGGGTACCGGAGAGCTGGCAGGAAACTCCCCAGGGCCTGGTGTCAATCGTCGCCAATGATCCTGCAGGCAAGACCAGCAAGGAACTCGTTTACAAGGAATATCTGCCTCCCCCACCGCCGGACGCGGAGGAACCGAAACAGGATACAAAGCTGGAGCCGACCCAGGAGCCCGCGCCGGTACGGGATGCGAAGCCGAAACTGGTTGAAAAGCCGGCCGCCGAAAAACCCCTGTTGCCGAGACCCGCCGAAAAGAAGAACTAGAGCACAACCCTGACGCCGGCCTGTTCGGACAGGGTGCGCGACAAGGCCACCATCAATTCTTCGCCGTCGCGCGTGCCCAGCCACCTGCCGCCCTCGGGACGGAAGTGATAACCGCCCGATTTCGCCGCCAGCCAGATCTCGCGCGCGGCAGCGTGTCGATTCAGGATGATCTTCGAGCCGTTGGCGAACTCGATCTCGATCACGCCGCCAGGTTTCATTTCAAAATCGAAATCGGCGACATCGCTTTCACTCGCCGCCTCCAGCGCCGTCTCGATGCGCGCCAGCTCAGCATCGGCCGCTGTCATGAATTCCCGCTCATCCATCGCGTGTTACCATCCCTTGTCCGAATAGACTCTCATCTGCCATGCGTCTGATTCAACCGTTTCTCGCCGCCCTGGTCGCCCTGACGACCCTCGCCGCCTGCGGCACCAAGACCCCGCTCACGCTGCCACCGCCGGAACTTCCCGCGGTCAAGGCCGCCGTTACATGCCCGCAAAGCGGAATCCCATGTACGCAAAGCGCACCAATGCCGACTCCTGCGGCCGATAATACCAACAAAGCAACAGAACCTCGCCAATGAGTCTGGGCGTCATGCACCAGGACGGCCTGCACGTCGAGGGCGTTGCCCTGGCCGACGTCGCCGCGCGCTTCGGCACCCCGTGCTACGTGTATTCGCGAGCCGCGCTCACCGCGGCCTATGCGGCCTATCGCGACGCGCTGCAGGCTCATGGTCTGGCCGACCGATCGCTGATCTGCTATGCGGTCAAGGCCAATTCCAATCTCGCCATCCTGAATGTATTCGCCCGGCTCGGCGCCGGTTTCGATATCGTCTCGGGCGGCGAACTGGCGCGCGTACTGGCCGCCGGCGGCGCCGCCGACAAGATCGTGTTTTCCGGCGTCGGCAAATCGCGTGCGGAAATGCGCGCGGCACTGGAGGCCGGCATCCACTGCTTCAATGTCGAATCAGCCAGCGAACTCGATCAGCTCAGTGAAGTCGCGGGCGCTGTCGGCCGCCGTGCGCCGGTCTCGCTGCGTGTAAATCCCGATGTCGACGCGAAGACCCATCCCTATATTTCCACCGGCCTCAAAACCGCCAAGTTCGGCGTTGCCTTCGGCGACGCCTTCGAGCTCTACCGCCGCGCCGCCGCGCTGCCGCATATCGCGGTGAAGGGCATCGACTGCCACATCGGCTCGCAGCTGCTCGACCCGGCGCCGGCGGCCGAGGCGGCCGACAAGGTGCTGGCGCTGGTCGATCGTCTTGCCGCCGCAGGGATTGCGCTGGAGCACATCGACCTCGGTGGCGGCATGGGCATTCAATACCACGCCGACGAGCCGGCGCCGGCAGCGTCCGACTATCTCGCACCGATGCTGGAGAAGTTGGCCGCACGCCGCGAAAAGCTGGTGTTCGAACCCGGCCGCTCGCTGGTCGGCAATGCCGGGCTGCTGCTGACCCGCGTTGAAGTGCTGAAGTCCGGCGCCGAAAAACACTTTGCCGTGGTCGATGCCGCGATGAACGACCTGATGCGTCCCGCGCTGTATGACGCCTGGCACGACATCGTAAGAGTCGGTGCTTGCCCGCCCGCGAAGCGGAATCCCGGGCAGACAGAGTCCGACACGGCGACCGGCACGGCGGCAGGGACGCCAATGAGCTACGAAATCGTCGGTCCGGTCTGCGAGTCGGGTGATTTTCTCGGCCATGACCGTCAGCTCGCGCTGAAGGAGGGCGATCTGCTCGCCATCCTCTCGGCAGGCGCCTACGGCATGTCGATGGCATCGAACTACAACACGCGGCCACGCGCCGCCGAAGTCATGATCGACGGCGATGCCGTGCATCTGATCCGTCGCCGCGAAGAAATTCCGCAACTGTTCGCCCTCGAATCCCTGCTACCTTGAGAAGGCCCGTCCGCCCATGACCCAGACCCGCACCATTCTGCTCATTGCCGCCGTGCTGGCCGGCGGCGGCGGGGCGGCGTGGTACTTTACCAAGCCCGAAACACCCGCCGCCGGCGCCAAAGGACAGGCATCGCCCCCGGTGCCGGTCCGGCTGGCCAAAGCAGTCGTCCGCGACATGCCATTGCGACTCGAATTCACCGGTCGCACCGAGGCCTACGAGACGGTCACCCTCAAGTCGCGGGTCGACGGTCAGGTGCAAAGCGTGACCTTCACCGAAGGCCAGCACGTGCGGCAAGGCGATGTCCTGCTGCGGCTCGACCCGGCCGACTTTCAGGCCAGGCTCAACCAGGCTGCGGCCAATCTGGCGAAGAGCCAGGCCCAACTGGCCAAGGCGCACGCCGATGTCGAGCGCTACATTGCGCTGCGCGCCAAGGGCTTTGTCTCGGAAGAAAAAGTCGGCGAGATGCGCACCACGGCCGTCGCTGCAGAATCCGTAGCCAGGGCCGACGAGGCCGCGGTCGAACTCGCCCGCCTGCAGTTGTCATACACGACGATCAAGGCGCCGTTGGTCGGCGTGGTCGGCGCCAAACTGGTGTTCCCCGGCACGGCGGTGAAGGTCAATGATACGGCGCTGGCCATGGTCAATCGCGTGCGCCCCCTGTATGTGGGCTTCGCCGTCCCGGAAAAGTATCTGCCGCAATTGCAGGCCGGCATGCGCTCCGACAAGAAGTCGATGAAAGCGGCAATTTCGCTGCCCGGCAGCGATGCCGCCTGGGAGGGCGATGTGCGCTTTCTCGATAACGGCGTCGACGTGGCGACGGGCACCATCCAGCTCAAGGCCATTCTGCCCAATGAAGATGAAAAGCTCGCGCCCGGCCAGTTCGTCACTGTGAGCCTGGTGCTGGATACCCTGAAGGAGGCGGTGGTGATCCCCGCCGAGGCGGTGCAACAGGGAGCCGAAGGCAGCTTCCTGTTCGTGGCCAAGGAAGACGGCAGCGTCGACCTGCGCAAGGTCCGCGTCGCCTCTGTACAGCAGCGCTTCGCGATCATCGCCGAGGGCCTTGCCGGCGGTGAAACGGTCGTCACCGAAGGCCACCTGCGGCTGACGGCCGGGGCTCGGGTAAAGGCCGTCGACGCCGCCCCGGAAGGCACGCCGGTCAAAGCCGGCACCCCCGCCGCAACCGGCAAACCCAACTAGGAAACCGCGATGCAGTTGTCAGAGCTGTGCATCCGCCGGCCGGTGATGACCACGCTGCTGATGGCCGCGTTCCTCATCTTCGGCGTCATTGCCTATCGCGCGCTGCCGGTGTCCGAACTGCCGAGCATCGATTTCCCGACCATCTCGGTCACTGCCCAGTTGCCCGGGGCCTCGCCGGAAACCATGGCTGCCGCGGTCGCCACCCCGCTCGAAGGCCAGTTCTCGACGATTTCCGGCCTCGACTCGATGACCTCGACCAGCGCCCAGGGCACCTCCACCATCACGCTGCAGTTTGCGCTCGACCGCAGCATCGATGCCGCCGCGCAGGACGTGCAGTCCGCCATCGCCGCCGCGCAGCGCAAGTTGCCGCCGGACATGCCGACGCCGCCCTCCTTCCGCAAGGTCAATCCGGCGGATTTCGCCATTTTCTACATCGCCATGAACTCGACCACGCTGCCGACCTGGGTGGTCAACGAGTATGCCGAAACCCAGCTCGCGCAGCGCCTGTCGACGCTGCCCGGCGTCGCCCAGGTCAATGTCTTCGGTTCGCAGAAATACGCTGTTCGCATACAGGCCGATCCGGCCCAGCTCAGCTCGCGCGGCATCGGCATCGACGAATTGCAGGCGGCGGTCAAGAATGCCAATGTCAACCTGCCGCTGGGCACGCTCGACGGCACGCGGCAGAGCTTTGCGCTGCAAGCCAACGGCCAATTGCTCGACGCGGCGGCCTATCGTCCCCTGACCGTGGCCTGGCGCAACGGCGCGCCGGTGAAGCTGGAAGAGCTGGCAAAGGTCATCGACAGCGTGGAGAACGCCAAGGTCGCCGCCTGGTTCAACGACCGGCGCACCATCATGCTGGCGGTATTTCGTCAGCCGGGATCGAACACGATCGAAACCGTAGCCGCGATCAAGCGCGTGTTGCCGGCATTCCAGGCCAATCTGCCGGCCTCGATCGAACTGCAGGTGCACTACGACCGCAGCGTTTCGATCCGCGAGGCCATCAACGACGTGCAATTCACGCTGATTCTCGCCGGCTTCCTGGTGATCCTGGTGATCCTGATGTTCCTGCGCAATCTGTCGGCGACGATCATTCCGGCGCTGGCCTTGCCGATCTCGGTGATCGGCACCTTCGCCGTCATGTACGCACTGGGCTACAGCCTCGACAACCTCTCGCTGCTGGCGCTCACGCTGTCGGTGGGCTTCGTCGTCGACGACGCGATCGTCATGCTGGAGAACATCATCCGCCATATCGAAAACGGCGAAGAACCTTTCCAGGCGGCGATCCTCGGTGCGCGCGAAATCGGCTTCACCATCATGTCGATGACGCTGTCGCTGATCGCCGTCTTCATTCCGGTGCTGTTCATGAGCGGCATCGTCGGCCGCCTGCTGCACGAGTTCGCCGTCACCATCTGCGCCGCGATCCTGGTCTCCGGCTTCGTCTCGCTGACGTTGACGCCGATGCTGTGCAGCCGCTACCTGAAACACGCCGCGCCGGAGCAGCATGGCCCGGTCTTCATGGCCTTCGAGCGTTTCTTCGAGGCGCTGCTGAACGCCTACCGCCGCTCGCTGAGTTGGTGCCTGGCGCGACCGCTGTGGGTCATGCTCTCCTTCGTCCTCACCCTGATCGCCACCGCGCTGATCTTTGGCGCGGTGCCCAAGGACTTTCTGCCCAGCGGCGATACGGGGCAGATCATTGCCTCTACCGAAGGCCCGCAGGACATTTCCTTCCCGGCAATGATGCAGCGACAGCGCACGGTAGCAGATATCCTTGCCCAGGATCCGAGCGTGCTCACGCTGGGATCCTTCGTCGGCGCCAGCGGCCCGCGTCCGACCTCCAACACAGGCACCCTGGTGCTCAACCTCAAACCGCACAGCGAGCGCAAGGAGGGCCCTGACGAAATCATCGCCCGCCTGCGCCCCAAGTTAGCCGCCGTGCCCGGCATCCGCGTCTTCATGCAGAACCCGCCGCCGATCCGCATCGGTGGCCAGGTGACCAACGCACAGTTCCAATACACGCTGCAGGACACCGATCTGGCCGAACTCTACCGCTGGAACGATACCCTGCTCGACCACCTGCGCCAGCTGCCCGGCCTGGTCGACGTCAACACCAATCTGAAGAATCAGAGCCCGGTGATCGCGCTCGACATCGACCGCGAAAAGTTGGCGCCGCTCGGCATCAGCATCGGCCAGATCGAAGACGCACTGCAAAGCGCGTTCAGTTCGCGCCAGATATCGACGATCTACGCCGCCACCAACCAGTACCAGGTGATCCTCGAAGTCGCGCCCGAACTCCAGGCCGACCCGGCCACGCTGGCGAAGATCCATGTCCGTTCCAGCACTGGCAAACTGGTACCGGTCGATACCGTGGCGCGCATCAGCCGCGGCACCCAGGCACTGACGGTCAACCACCAGGGCCAGTTGCCCTCGGTGACGCTCTCCTTCAATCTGCTGCCCGGCGTTTCGCTGGGCGATGCGGTGCATCGCATCCGCAAGATGGAGCGCGAGATGAACATGCCGGCCTCGCTCACCACCAGCCTGCAGGGCGCAGCGCAGGCCTTCGAGGCTTCGCTGAAGGGACTGGGCGTGCTGCTGCTGATCGCGATTCTGGTGGTGTATATCGTGCTCGGCATTCTCTACGAGAGCTTTGTGCACCCGCTCACCATTCTCTCCGGGCTGCCCGCCGCGGGCCTCGGCGCCCTGCTGACGCTGCTGATCTTCCGCGTCGATCTGAGCCTCTATGCCTTCGTCGGCATCATCATGCTGGTCGGCATCGTCAAGAAAAACGCGATCATGATGATCGACTTTGCGCTGGAGAAGCAGCGCAAGGACGGAATGGCCCCGCGGCAGGCTATTTTCGATGCCTGCATGGTGCGCTTCCGGCCGATCATGATGACCACCATGGCCGCGCTGGTGGGGACGCTGCCGATTGCGGTGGGCTGGGGCGCCGGTGCCGAAGTGAGGCGGCCGCTGGGCCTGGCCGTGGTCGGCGGCCTGCTGCTGTCGCAGTTCCTGACCTTGTATCTGACACCGGTGGTGTATCTCTATCTCGACCGCCTGAGCGGTCGGAAAAAGGCCGCCTGAAGAGTCGGCACCGGCGCTGCGGCGGCAACCGGCGGGGTTGCGCAGATGCCCGGTTGCAGGCGGGCTTTAGGCCTTCTTCAGAAAGCAGGTCTTGAGCACCAGGCCCTTGACCTTCTCGGCATTGCATTCGACTTCTTCGTCGTCATCGGTCAGCCGGATGTTCTTGATCGTGGTGCCCCGCTTCAAGGTCACCGACGTGCCCTTCACTTTCAGATCCTTGATCAGGGTTACCGTGTCTCCATCGCTCAAGGCGTTGCCATTGCTGTCTTTGGCGGTCACTGTCGGTCTCCTTTGGCAAAGCGTCCGATTTTACCGGATGGTCTTGCGCGCCACCGGCCACATCCGCGCTTCAGCGTCGTGCCGCTTCCAGCAACCGCGAAATCTGCGCGTCCTTGTCTTGCCATAGTTGCTGCACCCAGCGCTGGAAGGCCTCGCGCACCGCCGGATCGCCGGCGTAATCGGTTTTCAGCAGATGCTGCGGAACCGGCAAGGGCTGGACTCGAACGATCACCCGCTTCAGTTTTCCGCAGAGGAATTCCCAGAAATTCGGCGCGCCGTCGGGGTAGACGATGGTGACGTCCAGAATCGCCTGAAACTTGTCGCCCATCGCGTTGAGCGCCAGCGCGATGCCGCCCGCCTTGGGCTTGAGCAGGTGCCGATAGGGCGATTGCTGGCGCTGATGTTTGGCCGGCGTGTAGCGGGTGCCTTCGAGAAAATTCATCACGCTGGTCGGGATCAGGGAAAACTTCTCGCAGGCCTTGCGCGTCGCCGCCTGATCCTTGCCGCGCATCTCCGGATGCTGCTTGAGGAATTCCTCGCTGTGACGGCGCATGAAGGGAAAATCCAGCGCCCACCAGGCCAGCCCCATGACGGGCACCCACCTCAACTGCTGCTTGAGAAAGAACTTGAGCAGCGGAATGCGGCGGTTGAACAAGTGCTGCAGCACGAAAATGTCGGCCCAGGTCTGATGATTGCTGTTGACCAGATACCAGTTGTGCGGATCAAGCCCGGCGATGCCTTCGACATCCCAGGCGGTGCGCTGGGTCAGCGTCATCCAGCCGCTGTTGCCGGAAATCCAGACCTCGGCAATGGCTACCAGAATGGGGTCGATGCGCAGGCGGACGGCCCGGAACGGCAGGATCAGCTTCAGGATCGCAAACAGCAGCAGGATCGGTACCCAGAACAGCGCGTTGAGTCCCAGCAGTAGCGCCGCGATGAAACCGATCAGCGGCGCCGGCAGGAAATTCAGCATGACAGAGCTATCTGCTGCGCATTGGGGAATACTGCTGCCGCAGGATGTTCTTCTGTACCTTGCCCATCGCGTTGCGTGGCAGCTGGTCGACCAGATACACCCACTTCGGCACCTTGAAATTGGCCAGTTGGCCCTTGATGGCGCTGATGATGACGGCCTCGGTCAAGGCGGCACCGGCCGGGTTCTTCTGGCGCACCACCACCGCGCTGACGGCCTCGCCGAAATCCGGATGCGGCAGACCGATCACGGCGGATTCCACGACACCGGGCATGGCGTCGATCAGCTCCTCGATTTCCTTGGGATACACGTTGAGGCCGCCGGTGATCACCAGGTCCTTCGAGCGGCCGCTGATCACCACGTAGCCATCGGCATCCAGGGTGCCCATGTCGCCGGTCTTGAAGTAGCCGTCGGCGGTGAACTCTTCCTTGGTCTTTTCCGGCATGCCCCAGTAGCCGACGAAGACATTGTCGCCCTTGACCTGGATGTTGCCGACCACGCCGGGCTTTACCGCCGCGTCGCCAGCGCCGACTATGCGTAACGAGGTACCCGGCAGCGGAAAACCGACCGTGCCGCCGCGCCGCTCGCCAGCGTAGGGGTTCGAGGTAAACATGCCGCCCTCGGTCATGCCGTAGCGCTCGAGAATGGTGTGCCCGCTGCGCGCCTTGAACTCGTCGAAGGTTTCCTTCAGCAGCGGCGCCGAACCGGAGACGAACAGCCTGATGTGGCGACAGCTGTCGCGGCCGAAGGCGGGATCGTGCAGCAGGCGCACATAGTAGGTCGGCACGCCCATGAACACGGTCGACTGCGGCAGCAATTTCATGGCGCGGGCGGCATCGAACTTCGGCTCGAAGAACATCGCCGAGCCATTCAGCAGGACGCAGTGGCAGGCCACGAACAGGCCGTGCACATGAAAGATCGGCAGCATGTGCAGCAGCACGTCGCCGGGCGCGAAATGCCAGCAGGCATGCAATGTTCGCGCGTTGTGCGCGAGGTTGCCGTGGCTCAGCATCGCGCCCTTGGACCGGCCCGTGGTGCCCGAGGTATAGAGGATCGCGGCGAGGTCGGCCGTCGCTCTGGCCACCGTGAAAAAGCTGTCCGGCTGCGGCGTGGCGGCGGCGATCAGGGAACCGCGCCCCTCGTCGTCCAGTTCCAGCACCGTGCACGCGTTGGACGCGCCGGCTTTCGCCGCCAGCGCATTGGCCAACTCGTCCGCCAGCGCCCGCATCTGCGGCCGGCAGACGAACAATCCGGGCGTCGCGTCATTGAGAAAGTACTCCAGCTCGTGGCGCTGATAGGCCGGATTCAGCGGCAGAAACACCATGCCGGCGCGCAGCGCGGCGAGATACAGCACCAGCGCTTCGGGCGTCTTTTCCACCTGGGCCGCCACCCGGTCGCCGGGCTTGAGTCCCAGCGCCACGATCAGGTTCGCCATGCGCGCCGAGGCGCGCTCGACGTCGCCGTAGGTCCACACCCGGCCGTCGGGGAGGATCATGCACGGCGCGGCGGAATTCTTCGGAAAATGCGCGGACAACAGGGAATACAGATTCTGGTTCATGTCGATTACTTGGTCGAAATTCCCATCACCGCGTCGGGAAAGGCGGTCGCGATGCCGGGCAGGAAGCAGCACAGAACGATGGCGAAGAACATCAGGCCAACGAAAGGCATCACGCCCCAGATCACGTCCTTGAGCGGAATGTCGGGCGCGATGTTCTTGATGACGAAGATGTTGAGCCCGACCGGCGGATGGATCAGACCCATCTCCATGACAATCGTCATCACCACGCCGAACCAGATCAGGTCGAAGCCGACGGCCTTGAGCGGCGGCAGGATGATCGGCGCGGTCATCAGGATGACCGACACCGGCGGCAGGAAGAAGCCGAGCAGCAGCACCATCAGCAGGATCACCGTCAGCAGCAGCCACTTCGACAGGGCCAGGCCGACGATCCACTCCGCCGCGCTCTGCGAAATGTGCAGGTAGCTCATGACATAGGAATAGAGCAGCGACATGCCGATGATGAACATCAGCATGGTCGATTCGCGCAGCGTCGAGGTCAGGATCGGCGCCAGCTGCGTCGGCCGCCACAGGCCATACACCACCGCGATCAGCACCAGCGCCAGCACCGCGCCGAGGCCGGCGGTTTCCGACGGCGTCGCGTAGCCGCCGTAGAGCGCGATCATGACGCCGATCAGCAGGATGACGAAGGGCAGCACGCGCGGCAGCATTTCCACCTTCTCGCGCAAGCTGTAGACATGCTGGCCGAGGTAGGCCGACTTGACGCCGCCGGCGGCGTGGCTGACCTCGGCGGCACGGTATTCGACACGGTAGCGCCAGGTGGCGTAGAGCGAGAACAGCACCACCAGCAGCAGCCCCGGGCCGATGCCGGCGAGGAACAGGCGGCCCAGCGACTGCTCCGCAGCCACCGCATAGAGGATCATGGTGATCGACGGCGGCAACAGGATGCCGAGCGTACCGCCCGCGGCGATGATGCCCGCGGCGAAGCCACCCGAATAGCCGCGGCTGCGCATCTCGGGAATGCCGGCGCTGCCAATCGCCGAGCAGGTCGCCGGGCTCGAGCCGGCCATCGCCGCGAAGAGGCCGCAGGCGATTACGTTGGCGATGCCCAGTCCGCCCGGGATGCGGTGCATCCAGGCGTGCAACGCCAGATACAGGTCGCGGCCGGCGGCCGACTTGCCGATTGCGGCGCCCTTCATGATGAACAGCGGAATCGACAGCAGGGTGATGCTGGCGAGTTCCTCATAGACGTTCTGCGTCACGGTGTCGAGGCTCGATGCCGGCATGAAGAAGTACATGAAGAGCAACGCCACGCCGCCCAGCGCGAAGGCGATCGACATGCCCGAGAGCATCAGCAGCAGCGTCACCGCGCCATAGAGCAGACCGATGGCGAGTACGCTCATCGCGACATCCTCACGGCGACGACGCGGGCCATCAGGTGCAACAGCAACTGGATGCCGACCAGGGTCATGCCTGTCGCCATGATCGAGTAGGGAATCCACAACGGCGGCCCCCATGAGCTCGTCGTGGTCTGCCCTTCGCGCCAGGCCTCGTGCAGCAGCGTCCACGACTTCCAGGCGAAGAACAGGCAGAAGGCGCTGCTGGCGGCATCCACCAGCATCAGGCGCCAGCGATTCACCCGCGGCGAGAGGACGCCCGCCAGCGCCTCGATGCCGATGTGGCCGCGCTGCGACTGCACGTAGGCGCCGGACAGGAAAGTGGCGCCGACCAGCAGGAATACCGCGGCCTCGTCCTGCCAGTCGGTGGCGATCTTGAAGAAGTAGCGGGCAAATACGCTGTAGGTCAGGATGCCGGCGGCAACCAGCAGCGCCAGCATGCAGGGCACCAGCAGGGCACGATTGACCAGGCTCATGGCCCGGTCAAGCATGCCAAGCAGGCCCGGCGCCGGCCCGTCCGCGCCGGGCAGGCGCGGGTCGTAACCGTGACTCATGCCGGGCTTAAAGGGTCTTTTCGGCCAATTGCAGCAGGCGCGCGCAGTTGGGCGATCTGGCGCCGAAGTCCTTCCAGGCCGTGTCGCGCGCCAGCGCCTGCCACTTCTTGATGGCCTTGTCGTCGAGGTCATACACCTTGGCGCCGGCCTTCAGGTAGATCTCGGCAACCTGCTTGTCGTCGACCTTGGCCTGCTCGGTGCCGAACTTCTCCATCTCGGCGCCAACCTGCATGATGACCTGCTGCTGGTCCTTCGGCAGCTTGTCGAAGACGCTCTTGGCCATCATCAGCGGTTCCGCCATGAACCAGTAGGCCTTGCCGCGACCGGTGGTGAGGTGCTTGGAAACTTCTTCGAGGCGGAAGGAAATCAGGCTGGTGGACGAGGTCATCGCCGCATCGGCGGCGCCGGTCTGCATCGCCGCATAGATTTCGTTCGAGGGCAACGACAGCACCGAGGCGCCGGCGGCCTTGAGGATCATGTCCATTTCCTTGCTGCCACCGCGCACTTTCATGCCCTTTGCATCTTCCGGATTGACCAGCGGTGCGGCACGGCTGGCGACGCCACCCGCCTGCCAGATCCAGCTGACGATGACGATGCCCTTTTCCAGCAGCAGCTCGGTGAGCGCCTTGCCGATCTCGGCGTTCTTCCAGGTCGCCGCCTGTTCGTAGGAGGTGACCAGGCCCGGCATCAGGCCGAGGTTGAGTTCAGGCACCTCGCCGCCCGCATACGGCATCGGGTACAGGCTCATGTCCAGCGCGCCCTTGCGCATCGCGCTGAACTGGGCGTTGGTCTTCATCAGCGACGAGCCCGGATAGATCTGGAACTTGAGCGCGCCCTTGGTGCGGGCCTCCACTTCCTGCGCGAACTTGCGGCACAGGCGGTCGCGGAAATCGCCCGAGTCTATGGTGCCGCCCGGGAACTGGTGGGAAATCTTCAGGGGCTCGGCGCCAAAAGCCTGGCGTCCGAACAGCAGCAACGGAGCAGCGGCCAGTGCGGCTTGCAGAATTGAACGACGGGTAGTCATGATGGTCTCCTCTTGTGAATTTATTTTTGTCTTGCCTGGCGCCGAACGGCAGCCGAGGTGGCAATAGTACCCTCGCGGGCAAAACTTTCGACGTTGTTTTCCAGATCGTCGACGTCGTACAGGTAATTCACCATGACGCCGAAGGACTGCTTCATGCCCTTCGACGAGGCATCGCCCAGCGGGTTGATGCGCTCCAGCCGGGCGCCATTGCCCGCATGAAAGCGCGCGACGGGGTCGAGCGGCTGCCTGCCGTCGCCGCGGCTGGACTTGGCCAGCGTCAGGTAGCGCGCCGCCAGTTTCGCCAACGCCGCATTGGTCTTGCGCGCCAACGCGGCATCCCGCGTCCACTCGCCCGCTGCCAGTTGCGCGACGTCGAGTTCAAGCCCCTCTGCAGCCAGCTCCTGCGGATTGTTCCGGGCCCAGGACGCGAAACCGGGCATCGGCGACAAGGTGGCAAAGTGCGTCAGCTTGGGGAAGTCCCGCTGCAGATCGTCGATCACGCGCTTCAGCAGGAAATTGCCGAAAGACACGCCGCGCAAGCCGGCCTGCGTGTTGGATATCGAATAGAAGATCGCGGTGTCGGCACGGCGCGAGTCGAACACCGGCGCGCCCTCGTCGAGCAGCGCCTGGATGCTGCCGGCCAGATGGTCGGTGAGGGCCACCTCGACAAAGATCAAGGGCTCCATCGGCATGCGCGGATGGAAAAAGGCATACAGGCGACGGTCCGAATCGAGCCGGTCCTTGAGGTCGGTCCAGGAACGGATTTCATGCACCGCCTCGTACTGGATCAGTTTTTCCAGCAGCGTCGCCGGCGAGTTCCAGGTGATGCGCTGCAATTCGAGAAAGCCGATATCGAACCAGGCGGCCAGGCGCAACTCGAGTTCGCGATCCAGCGGCGCCAATTCAGGGTCTTCATCCAGATAGCGCAGCAGGTCGGCGCGCAAATCAACCAGAAACTTGACGCCCTGCGGGATGGCATTGAACTGGGTCAGGATGCGTATTCGCGCCGAACGCAAGGATGCACGCAGCGCAGCCTCCGCATCCCATTGGCGTTGCGTGCCCGCCGCGCGCTGGTAGGCCTCATGGGCTTTCGCGACACGCGCCGGCACCGGACCGAACTCCGTTGAAATCAGGTGCAGAAAGGCGTGACGCCCGGCGTCGTCGAGTTCAAGATAGGTCAGCGCCAGGGTCGCCGCCCGGGTCCGCGCGGAAACTTCGCCGCCACGCGCCTCGGCACACTCGGCGAGTTGCCGGCGCCACTCATCGAGCCGTTTCGGCCCCACGCTCGCCGTGCCACCAGCGCCGACTATCGAGCGCAAGCGTTGAACCAATCCCTCAACCATGAACCCCCTCCGCCTCCCAGCCTTCCATACTCCTCCATATCGCCGTCATTGTGGTATCAACTGCGAAAAATCGTCAATCGCCGGGTAATCGCCGGTGTGCTTTTCCGGTTGCGTCGTGTCCGGCCTCTTCACCGCCACCAGATGCGCGATGCCGTAGCGACGGGCGCTGTCGAGCACCGGCAGGCTGTCATCCACCAGCAGGGTGCGCGCCAGATCGAAGGGCTCGATCGCGGCCAGGCGCTGCCAGAATGCCTGTTCCTCCTTGGCGGCGCCCAGCGCGTGCGAGCTGACAATCGCATCGAAGTGCGGCGAGAGTCCGGTGCGTGCCATCTTCAGCGTCACGCTCTTGTGGTGCGCGTTGGTCGCCAGCACCACGCGCTTCCCGCTGGTCCGCATCGCCTCGAGAAAGGCCGTGACATGCGGATGGACGTCGATCAGGTGCGCGACTTCTTCCTTGAAGCGCATGATGTCGAGTTCCAGCGCGGTCTCCCAGAAATCCACCGAGTACCACTCCAGCGTTCCGGCGCGACCGTGATAGCGCGCCATCAATTCCTCGCGGCCGGCCTCGGGCGACAGGCCGCGCGCCTCGGCGTAGCGCCGCGGCAGGTGGACCTGCCAGAAGTGGTTGTCGAAGTTCAGGTCGAGCAGGGTTCCGTCCATGTCGAGCAGGACGGTGTCGATGCGCGACCAGTCAAGCATCGCGCCAGCTGCCGGCATTAGGGACGGATATAGGCATAGCCCTGTTGCTGGCGGCGCATCAGTTCCACCACCCCGGCGGCGACGTAGTCGATCTTCCTGTTCATGTCCTCGCGGGTCATCTTCTGCGCCTTCATGGTGTTCTCGCAGGCCACCACCTTGACGCCAGCAGCGATCGCATCCTCGATGCGGTTGGCGACAATGGCGTCGGCCTTGAGCATGCCGATGCCGGGACCGTAGGCAACGATTTCGACCTCGGTCTTGTCGGCGCCAAGATCGGTCTGAACGTTCTTCGCGTTGTTCAGCGCCAGATTCCATTTCTGCGGATCGGCGTCGGAGACCTGAATCACGACACGCTCTTTCTGCGGCTTTTGTGCCGCTTTGTTCTTGGCGGCAACGGAACTCAGCGGGAGGGCAAGGGCTGCGCAGGCGATGGCGGCGGCGAGCGTGCGACGAGTGGCAAGCATGGGATTTCTCCTGTTTGGGTAAGTCAAGGCTGCGTCTGATGCGCAGTGCGCGCAGCATAGCAGCCCCGAGGCGGACCCGCTCGACATGCGCCCTTATAAGCCGATACAGCAAACCTATGGCCGGAGGTAGCTCCAGCCCAGTTGCTGCAGGCGCATCAGTTCGACATAGCCGGCCTTGGCATAGTCGATGCCGTCGATCATGTCGTCCTTCGTCAGGTGCTGTGCCTGCATCGAATTGCCGCAGGCGACGAAACGCACGCCTGCCGCCATCGCGTCCTGCACCCGGTTGGCGGTCAGCGCATCGGCCTTGAGCATGCCCAGTCCCGGCCCGATGACGACCACCGCGACGTCCACCCGGCCGAGCTCTTCCTGCACGTTGTTGATGTTGGCCAGCACCGTGTTCCACTTGCGCGAGTCATCTTCATTAACCTGAAACACCACGCGATTCTTCGTCGCCGCCGGACGACCGACGGTGACCACCGCGTCCGCCGCTCCTGCGACGGCGGGCGCCGGAACCAGCATTGCCATCAGGCCCAGTAAGGCGAACTGTCTCGGCTGCATGTCGGTTATCCTTGAAAGCAATTCATCGACTTCACTGTGCCACAAATCACTCATGGAAGAAATCGAATGCGCGGTCATCGGCGCCGGCGTCGTTGGCCTGGCGGTGGCCCGCAAGCTGGCGGTGGCAGGCCGCGAAGTCCTGATTCTCGAAGCCGAGAGTGCATTTGGCACCGGCATCAGCGCGCGCAACAGCGAGGTGATCCATGCCGGCATCTACTATCCCGCGGGTTCGCTCAAGGCCGGTCTATGCGTCGCCGGACGCCGCATGCTCTACGCCTACTGCGCGGAACGCGGCATTGCGCACCGGCGCTGCGGCAAACTGATCGTCGCCTGCAGCGACACGCAGCGTGAACAGCTCGGCCGCATCGCCGCCAATGCCGCAGTCAATGGCGTAGACGACCTCACGCTGCTGTCGCGCGAAGAAGCCCGCAGCCTGGAGCCGGCGCTCGAATGCACGGCCGCGCTATTGTCGCCCTCGACCGGAATCATCGATAGCCACGCCCTGATGCTGTCCCTGCTTGGTGACGCACAACGCGACGGCGCAGTCCTCGCAGTAAAAAGCCCGGTACTGGGCGGCGCGGTGGCCGACGGCGGCATCATCCTGAGCGTCGGCAGCGATGCGGGCGAAGCCATGAAGATCCGCGCCCGGACCGTGGTGAATTGCGCCGGACTCGGTGCCCAGGGTTTTGCGCGTAGCCTGCACGGACTGCCATTGGCGTCGGTGCCCCCGCTCCACTATGCCAAGGGCAACTACTATGCGCTGGCCGGACGCGCACCGTTCTCGCGGCTGATCTACCCGGTGCCCGAGGCAGCGGGACTGGGCGTGCACCTCACGCTCGATCTCGGCGGACAGGCACGCTTCGGCCCCGACGTGGAATGGATCGATCGCATCGACTACAGCGTGGACCCCGCGCGTGCCATGGCCTTTTATGCCGAAGTGCGCCGCTACTGGCCGCAACTGGCCGATGACGCTTTGCTACCTGCCTACGCCGGCATCCGGCCGAAACCCCATGCGCCGGGGGAAGCTGCCCGTGACTTTCTGGTATCCGGTCCGGCCGAACACGGCGTCCGCGGACTGGTGTGTCTGTATGGCATCGAATCGCCGGGCCTTACCGCCAGCCTGGCGCTCGCCGACTTTGCTGTCGGGGCTTTGGCCACTCTTGCCTAGCAGTCACATGGCATTGCGTGGCGCAAGCCGCGGAAAATGTTAAAGTTCTTTTGTTGCTGCTTGAAGCACTTGCGGGCAGGCGTCCGGTTAAACCAGCGCAAGACCGCCCGCATCAGCTGTTGCCGTTCAAACCGACACCATCCTTTCATCGACTGGATTCCGCGTAAGTCATTCCTTTCAGCCCTTCGACCCTGAATTCACCCGGAGACCACTGATGTCGATACGCAAACTTGTCGTCGCCAACGGAATTTACTATGTGGAGATTCCAGAGGCCGGCCTGTATCTGCTTTGCGGCACGCCGGCCGACAGCGTCAAGCATCTGTTCCGCCGCGGAATAATTCAGACCACCGAGCGCGACGGGATCACCCTCGAGAACGGCCCCAATGCCATCCTCCTGTCGGATTCGATGGTCCAGAACGGCCACCTGTGCAATCTGGCCGAGTTTCCCATCCTGCAAATGCTCTACCGGCAGGGCATGCTGATCCCCGATCATCCCAACAACACCGGCAGAAAGCCCCGGTTGATCGGCACCCCGGAGCAACTTGCCGCGCAACTGCGCTACATCCATCGCGGCAACTACGGCTTGATCTCGGCCGATGAAATGATCAGCGCTGGAATTGATGAGGCCGAGGCCGGCGAACTCATGCGCATCAAGCTCAAGTTTGCCTTTGGCCAGATTGCCCGGCCCGATGCCTTTGTCGACTGCCTGCCGCTGACTACCCGCAGCATCGACATCGGGGATGGAGTCAGCATCGGCCGTCTTGCGCACAACGTGTTCGAAATCCGCCACGGCGACGACTCGGTTCAGGTGGACCTCAACCTGGGCCGGCACCAGACCTACCCGTGCCCGTATCCCCTGAGCCATGCCGCCATCGACCGTCATTATTTTGCCGTGGTGCACACCGGCGACGGGGATGGCTGGGACTACAACCGGCCGGCGATGGGCAGTGTCGTGATTCACCAGGGCCGGGTGTTTCTGATCGATGCCGGCCCCAACATCCACTACAGCCTGGACGCTCTGGGAATCGGCATGAAGGAGGTGGCGGGGATCTTTCACACGCATTGCCACGACGACCACTTCGCCGGACTCACGACATTGCTCCAGTGCGATCAGCCGCTGAAGTATTTCGCCACCCCGCTGGTGCGCGCCTCGGTAACCCTGAAATTCTGTGCGCTGCTGTCGATACCGGAAAGCGAGTTCGCCAAGTACTTCGACATTCACGATCTGGACGAGGGCCAGTGGAACGACATCGCGGGGCTGGAAGTCCGTCCGACCTTTTCGCCGCATCCGGTGGAGACCACCGTCTTCAATTTCCGCGTGTTGTGGGAAGGCGGCTATCGAACCTATACCCATCTTGCCGATATCTCGTCGTTCAGCGTACTCGACGCGATGACCACTTCCGATGCCTCGGCGCCGGGGCTGAGTCCTGATCGCGCGAAGACCCTCAAGGCAACCTATCTGGAACCCGTGGATCTGAAGAAGATCGATATCGGCGGCGGCATGATTCACGGCTGCGCTGCCGATTTCGCCGCCGATGAATCGGCGCGGCTGCTGCTCGCGCATACCGCCAGGGAGCTGACCGACGCCGAGCGGCGGATTGGTTCGGGGGCGCCCTTCGGCACTCTGGACGTGTTGATTCCGGGGCAGCAGAACTTCCTGCTGCGCGATGCCAGCGAGTTCCTCAAGAGCTACTTCCCCGCGGTGCCGATGGAGCGACTGCACATGCTCCTGAACAACCGCATCGTCACCTTCAATCCGGAGACCATCATCGCTCCGGCGGGGAAAGTCCCCCAGGAGATTTACCTTCTGCTGGCCGGCAAGGTCGAGATGCTGACGCAGGATCCCGGCAATTCCCACTATCTTTTCAGCAGCTCGGTACTTGCGCAGGATCCGGCCAATTCCCACTTTCTCTTCAGCGGCTCGCTGCTCGGCGAGTCTGCCGCAATCAATAACCGCCCGAGCGAGGAGACTTACCGCTCCGTCGGCTTCGTACAAACCTTGCGTCTGCCAGCCGACCTCTACCGGAGTTTCATAGAGCGCTTCTTTTCCAGCAGCGAACTGATCGAGGTGCGCAAGGTCGAGGAACGGCTGCGGCGCACGTTTCTGTTCAGCGATGCCGTTACCAATACCATCCTGTTTTCTCTTGCCAGGAACTGCCGGATTACCCAGGTCGCAGCCGGCGAGCGCTTCTTCGGCGGCCCGGAGCAGATCCATTTGATCGGAGCGGGGCGGCTTGCCAAGGGCGAAGGGGACGGAGCCCAGGTGCTCGGCAAGGGTCAGTTCTGGGGTTCGGACAGCCTTTTTGACGCTTTGCCAAACAACTCGAAGGATCAACCAACCGGCGCGGAGCCGGCGCCCGCATTCATCGCCCTGGATCACTGCGAGATCTACTCTGTGCCGTTAAAACTCGTTTCGAGGATTCCGGTCGTGCGCTGGAAGCTGTTCGAGGCGTTCCGCAGTACCCATCCTTACGCCGCCCCTCGCTTTCGGGAAACCGCCAGATAGTCGGCGCCGGCGCAGCGGCGACCTACTTCAGCACCCAGGCCAATGTCAGAGGAATGAAGGCCAGCGATGCCAGATTGCCGATCAGCACAATCGAGGCGACTCGCTCCGGTTCCTGGTGGTAGCGCTCGGCAAAGATGTAATTGAGAATGGCCGGCGGCAGCGCGCCGAACAGGATCAGCATGGCGGCATCGCGTCCGGTCAGACCGAGTGCCAAGTTCGCCAGCAAGGCCACCAGTACTCCCGCGGCGGGCGTTGTCGCCGCGCCGGCGATACTGATTCTCAAGTCGGCATGGCGACTATCGGTGAGCCGCACGCCGAGGGAAAACAGCAGCAGCGGAATCGACACATCACCCAGCAGTTTGACGGCAAGAAACAACGGCTGCCACAGCGGGAAATGCAGCAGGCTCACCGCCAACCCGGCCAGCGCGGCGGCGATCACCGGAATGCGCCACAGGTTGCTCAGCTTTGCCCGGTGATCCAGCAGCCAGGTGCCCAGCGCGTAGTGCAGGAAATTCTCGGTGACGAACAACACCACGGCGGCGGGCAGCGCCGCTTCGCCGAAGGCCAGCACCATCAATGGCAGGCCCATGTTGCCGGCATTCTTGAACATCATCGGCGGCACGAAGGTCTTGCCCGCGACGCCCAGCATGCGCGCCACCGGCCAGGCCAGCAGGCCGGTGCCGAGCACCACGAGTGTGGAGCCAAGCAACAGCGGCAAGTTCTGCGCTATGTCGAATGACTTCGACGCCAGCGCCGCGAACACCAGCGCCGGAACGAAAATGTCCATGTTGAGCTGGTTGGCAAAAGCCATGTCGGGCTTCTTCCAGCGGCCGTAGCCGTAACCCGCCGCGACGAGCGCGTAGATCGGGAAGACGATCCCGACGATGCGCTCAAACATCAGAGGACATAACGGGACAGGTCTTCGTTCTTCGCCAGTTCGCCCAGCTTCGCGTCCACATAGCCGCCATCGATGACCAGCCGCTCGCCGCTGCGCTTGCCGGCATCGAAGGAGATTTCCTCGAGCAGCTTCTCCATCACGGTGTAGAGCCGGCGCGCGCCTATGTTCTCGGTCTTTTCGTTGACCTGGAAGGCAATCTCGGCCAGCCGCTTGATGCCGTCCGCGGCGAATTCCAGCGTCACCTCCTCGGTCGCCAGCAGGGCTTGGTACTGGCGCGTGAGGCAGGCGTCGGTCTGGGTCAGGATGCGTTCAAAGTCGTCTACCGACAGCGAATCGAGCTCGACGCGAATCGGGAAGCGGCCCTGCAGTTCGGGAATCAGGTCGGAGGGCTTGGCCATGTGAAATGCGCCGCTGGCAATGAACAGGATGTGATCGGTCTTGATCATGCCGTACTTGGTCGACACCGTGGTGCCCTCGACCAGCGGCAGCAAGTCGCGCTGCACGCCCTGGCGCGAAACCTCGGCGCCGTGCGACTCCGAGCGCGAAGCGATCTTGTCGATCTCGTCGAGGAACACGATGCCGTTCTGCTCGACGTTCTTCAGCGCCTCGGCCTTCACTTCCTCGTCGTTGATCAGCCGCGCGGCTTCTTCGTCGGCCAGCGACTTCATGGCGTCCTGGATCTTCATCTTGCGCATGCGCTTCTTGCCGCCGCCGATGTTCTGGAACATGCCCTGGATCTGCTGGGTCAGGTCCTCCATGCCGGGCGGGGCAAAGATTTCCATGCTGGCCTGCGGTGCGGCAACTTCGATTTCGATTTCCTTGTCGTCGAGTTCGCCTTCGCGCAGCTTCTTGCGGAACTTCTGCCGCGTGCCGCCCGACCCAAGCCCGTCCTCCGCCGTCTCGCCGGCACCGACTCTTGCCGGCGGCAGCAGGACATCCAGCACGCGGTCTTCGGCGGCATCCATGGCGCGATCGCGGACGATGCGCATGGCTTCCTCGCGGGCATCCTTGATCGCCGTCTCGACCAGATCGCGGATGATGGTGTCCACGTCGCGGCCGACGTAGCCGACTTCGGTGAATTTGGTCGCCTCGATCTTGATGAAGGGCGCATGGGCCAGCCGTGCCAGGCGCCGCGCGATTTCCGTCTTGCCGACGCCAGTGGGGCCGATCATCAGGATGTTCTTCGGCGTGATCTCGGTGCGCAGCGGCTCCGCGACCTGGATGCGGCGCCAGCGGTTGCGCAGCGCGATCGCCACGGCGCGCTTGGCGCGGGACTGGCCGACGATATGCTTGTCGAGTTCGGAAACGATTTCTGCGGGAGTCATGGAGGACATTGAGTCACCTTTCACCACGGCGGCGCGGCGCTGGCAGCCCGCTGCCGGGCCTCCAAGTGCGGCGCGCCTAGTCCAGGATTTCGATGATGTGGTTCTGGTTGGTATAGATGCAAAGATCGCCGGCGATTTCGAGCGACTTCTTGACGATTTCGGCAGGCGCCAGGTCGGTGTTCTCCAGCAGCGCGCGCGCGGCGGACTGCGCATAGGCGCCGCCGCTGCCGATCGCGACCAGACCGTACTCCGGCTCCAGTACGTCGCCATTGCCGGTGACGATCAGCGAATGCTCGCGGTCGGCCACCGAGAGCATGGCCTCCAGCCGGCGCAGTGCGCGGTCGGTGCGCCAGTCCTTGGCCAGTTCTACGGCGGCGCGCAGCAAGTTGCCCTGGTACTGCTCCAGCTTGGCCTCGAAGCGCTCGAACAAGGTGAAGGCGTCCGCCGTGCCGCCGGCGAACCCGGCCAGGATCTGCTCGTTGTAGAGCCGCCGCACCTTGCGCGCGGTGGCCTTGACCACGATGTTGCCCAGCGTGACCTGGCCGTCGCCGCCCAGCGCGACGCTGTTGCCGCGGCGCACTGAGAGGATGGTGGTGCCGTGATATTGCTCCATGGAAATCCTTGTGGAAAAGAAAGACTCTAGATCGCGCGGGCGCGCAGCTCGGCAACATCGGCAAAACCGAGCGTTTCCAGGTAGGCCGCCACCAGCGTGCTCAGGCCCAGAATTCTCAGCTTCTTGCCGGCCGCATGGAGGCGTGTCAGCACGTCCAGCAATTGTTTTGCGCTGCCGGCGTCGATGCGCACCAGATTGTGCGCATCGATATCGAATTCATCACGACTCGCCAGCGCTGCTTCCAGTGGCGTAAAGTCGGCGGCGGCGGCGCCCATCAGCTGCCCGCGCAGAACAAATTCCTCCACCTTGGACGCCGCCGGGGATGACGTCGGCGCGACCGCCTCGGCACCCCGTGCCGGAAGCGCTTCCCACGAAGGCGGCGAAACCTCGAAGGTCACGGCGTAGTTCACCGCGGCCTCCTCGAAGGCGTCCTGGCGGAATGCCTGCTGATAAAGCTCGAGCAACAGCAGCCACATCGCTTCGTTGCTGCGCTCGCCCGGCACCACTTTCGCCGCCAGAATCTGCGCCAGATGCTCGGGGCTGCCGAACACGAGTTCCTTCTTTGCCCTTTTCAGGGCGGCCATGCCGCGCATCAACAGCGTGGCGCCGTTGTTGTCGGCATCGGTCAGCTTTGCCACGTCCATGCGCACCACGGTACTGGTGGCCGCCAGTTTCATGGTCTGCTTGAGGACTTCACCGACGCCGGCATTCAGCACGCCGGAGAGCGACACATGGGCCCGCCCGCCGCTGCTCTCGCTGGCTGTGTGCGGGCCGTCGACCACGGCACTCCAAGTCGGCGGAGATTTCTCGAAACGGCGGGCGAAGGTCAGGGCCAGCGCGTCAAAGGCGGGACGACGCTCCAGGACCTGCAGCAGATCGAACAGGCAACCCCATGCTCGCACCGCCGCATCGCCGAGGTCTTCGCCACTCTTGATCGCAGTCTCGAGCCGGCGCATGGCATCCAGTTCATGTCCGGCGGCGTACATCGTTGCCGCCTCTGCCAGCGCCGCCGGCAGCAGCGCGCGTACCGGTGCCGGTGGCGGCGGCGGGGCCGCAATCTCAGGTGCAGGAGGCTCCTCGTGCGGCGCATCGAACGCGCCGGGCACCGTGAAATCGAGGGACATCAGATCGTCGTCGTCTTCTGCCACTGATCTGTTTCTTTTGTTGGGGATCGAACATTATAACTCGCCGGCCGCCGGCTTGAAGAAGCTTAAGCCGCCTAGCGCCAGCAGGCACAGGCAGCGCACGACAGTACAACACGAAAAATGCAGCAATGTTGCATCTGCAATCTTGTTTGTGTTCCAATCCGGCCATGAGGTTCCGCGCAGCATCCCGTCTCCTGACTGTCCAGTTCGCCATCGTCTGTGCCTTGTGCATGCTGTGGGCGCAGCAGGCGGCTTACGCGCACTATATCGGCCATATCGGCAGCGCCGCCCAGGCGGCGTCAGTTCCGGCCAATGACAACGGCGATACGTCGCTTCATGCCTGCACGACGTGTGCACTGTTTGCCGGCCTCGCCGCCGCGCCACCCGCATTTGTCCCGCCGATTGCCATAACGCGCGCCGCGGCGCTCCCTCCAGCCGATATCCCGACAGCCTATATACCAGCGCGTTCCGCGCTGCCTTATACCGCGCGCGCTCCGCCCGCCCTGCTCTGAAGCCTTGCCCTTGTCGTCGCCGTCCGCTTGCCGCGGACGGCTTCATCATTGCTTTGGAGAAGAATCATGAAAGTTCGCTGTATTCCCCTGCTGGTGGCGTTGACCGCCATTCCGGTCGCCGCGTCCGCGGCGGACGACGCGGATCTGCGCGCCTTGCGCGACGAAGTCGCCCGCATGCGCCAAACCTATGAAAAACGCATCGATGCGCTGGAACAACGCCTGGCCCAAGCGGAATCGAAGGCCGCTGCCGCAGAGAGCGTCGCCGCAAAAGCCGAAACGGCTGCGGCGCTGCCACCGACCGCACCGGTGGGCGCCAACGCCTTCAATCCGAACATATCGCTTATTTTGTCGGGCTTGTACAGCAACCTTTCCAGCGATCCGGCAGGCTACCGGATCACGGGCTTTCACTTGCCCAGCGGTGCTCTGGCCGATATCAGGCCACAGCGCGGTTTCAGCCTGACGGAAAGCGAACTGGGCATTTCGGCCAACGTCGATCAACTGTTTTACGGGGCGATGAACTTTGCCGTCCATCCCGACAATACGGTGTCCACCGAGGAGGCCTTTGTCCAGACCACCTCCCTGCCGCAAGGCCTGACGGTGAAAGCCGGCCGCTACTTTTCGGGTATCGGCTATCTCAACGAGCAGCACGCCCATGCCTGGGACTTCATCGATGCGCCCTTGCCCTACCAGGCTTTTCTCGGCGGACAATTCAACAATGACGGAGTGCAGTTGCGCTGGCTGGCGCCCACCGACACCTATCTGGAAATCGGCGCAGAACTGGGCCGCGGCGCGAATTATCCCGGCACCGGCCGCAACAAGAATGGCTCCGGTGCCAGCGCGATTTTCGCTCACCTGGGCGGCGATGTCGGTGCCAGCAACAACTGGCGAGCCGGGCTTTCCCTGCTGACCACCTCGCCCCAGGATCGCCAGTGGGACGATATCGATGCGGTGGACGCGCCGATCACCAACAGCTTTACCGGCAGCAGCAAGCTGTGGATTGCAGACGCTGTATGGAAATGGGCGCCCAACGGCAACACGAACAACACCAACTTCAAACTGCAAGGCGAATACCTGCGTCGAATTGAAGATGGCACGCTGGTATACAACAGCGCGGCGGCGGGAAGCTACTCGGCCACCCAATCCGGCTGGTATGTGCAGGGCATTTACCAGTTCGCGCCGTACTGGCGCGTGGGCCTGCGCACCGAGCGGCTCGATACCGGCACGGTCGACTACGGCGTCAACAACGCCAGCCTGTTGCGGCCGGATTACGCCCCGGCCCGCAACGCGCTGATGCTGGACTTCAACCCCAGCGAGTTCAGCCGTCTTCGCCTGCAACTGGCCCAGGACAAATCGCGCCAGGGCGTGACGGACAACCAGTTATTCCTGCAATACCAGATGAGCCTCGGCGCTCACGGCGCACACAAATTCTAGGAGCTTGTCATGCTGAATGAATCGATCAGGTCTTTGCTGGCGGTAGCGCTGGGCGCCTTCGCCCTGCCCGCCTTCGCTGCACTCAACATCCTCGCCTGCGAACCGGAGTGGGGTGCCCTGGCGCAGGAACTCGGCGGCGACAAGGTAAGCATTTACAACGCCACCAACGCCTTTCAGGACCCGCACCACGTCCAGGCCAAGCCGAGCCTGCTGGCGCGGGCACGCAACGCCGATCTCGTGGTGTGCACCGGCTCGCAGCTGGAAATCGGCTGGCTGCCTATCCTGCAGCAGCAGGCCGGCAACCCGAAAATCCAGACCGGGCAGCCGGGCAACTTCGAGGCCGCGCGATTGGTGCGCATGCTGGAGGTGCCGAGCAGCGTGGATCGCTCCCTGGGCGATGTCCACCCCGGCGGCAACCCGCATATCCAGACCGATCCACGCAACATCGGGCTGGTGGCTGCAGGCTTGGCGCAGCGGCTGGCCGAGGTCGATCCGGCCAACAGCGCGTTTTACCAGGCTAACTACAAGGCATTCGCCGAGCGCTGGAAGGCGGCAATCCTGAACTGGGAAAAGCAGGCCGCGCCGCTCAAGGGGATGAACATCGTCGTGCATCACAAGGCCTTCGTTTACCTCGAGAACTGGCTCGGCCTGAAGGAAATCGCCGCGCTCGAACCGAAGCCCGGCGTGGAGCCTACCAGCGCCCATTTGTCCGAAGTACTGGCGCTGCTGCAAAGGCAGCCGGCGAAAGCGGTGATCCGCGCCGCCTACACCGACGGCCGCGGTTCGGAGTGGCTGGCGGAGCGCGCCAAGATCCCGGCGGTGATGCTGCCGTTCACCGTCGGCGGTTCGGAACGGGCCAAGGATTTGTTCGGCTTGTACGACGACACGGTGCAGAAGCTGTTGTCGGCGCTCAACCAGGCTGCGGGGAAGATTTGATGAATCTCGATGCGTTCAACCTTTCCATCCTCGTCCCCGCTTTCCTCGCCGGCCTGCTGGTGCTGTCGACCCATGTGCCGCTGGGGATTCAGGTCCTGTCGCGCGGAATCGTGTTCATCGACCTGGCCATCGCCCAGATCGCCACGCTGGGTGTCATTGCTGCAGACCGGGTGGGATTTGAACCGCAAGGCTGGGTGGCGCAGGTGATCGCAGTGACGGCCGCGTTGCTCGGCGCCGCACTGCTGACCTGGACCGAGAAACGCTGGCCGGAAATCCAGGAGGCGCTGATCGGCGTGCTGTTCGCGCTGGCGGCCAGCGGCGGCATGATCCTGGTGGCGAACAACCCCCATGGCGGCGAGCATCTGCAGGAATTGCTGTCGGGCCAGATTTTGTGGGTGAGCTACACGCAGTTGCTGTCGGTCGCCTGTTTGAACGCCGCCATCCTGGGCTTGTGGTTCTGGCTCGGAAGCCGGATCGGCCGCTTCGGTTTCTATGGGCTGTTCGCCTTCGCCGTTACCGCGTCGGTACAGCTGGTCGGGGTGTACCTCGTGTTCGCCAGCCTCATCGTTCCGGCGCTGGCCTGCCGCGGATATTCGCCCCGCCGCCGCCTGGTCGCCGCTTATGCTGTCGGTGCCGCAGGCTACGCCCTGGGTCTGGGGCTTTCCACGATCTTCGACTTGCCATCGGGTCCCGTAGTGGTATGGACCCTGGCGCTGGTTGGAATGGCGGTGCATCGATTCAAGTCGCCGCCCGTGGAGTGATCCGCGGCCTCAATCGACCTGCAGCAGCAGACCCTTCAGGTAGTCGCCCTCGGGAAACGCGAGATCGACCGGATGATCGGCGGCGCCCTGCAGGCGCTGCACGATGCGCGCGGTGCGACCGGCGTCGAGCGCCGCGCCGGCGACGATCTTCTGGAACAGTTCGGCATTGACGCCGCCGGAACACGAATAGGTCATCAGCAGGCCGCCCGGCGCCAGCAGGCGCAAGGCGCTCAGGTTGATTTCCTTGTAGGCCCGCCCGGCGCGCTCGGCATGCGCCGCGGTGTGGGCGAACTTCGGCGGATCGAGCACGATCAGGTCGTAGCTGTCGCCGGCGCCGCGCATGTTGCGCAACTCGGTGAAGACGTCGGCCTCGAGCCAGATCGCGCGGGTGGCGTCGAGCTGCGGATTCAGTGCAAGGTTGCGTCGCGCCGTCGCCAGCGCCGGGCCGGAGCTGTCCATCGACACCACCTCGCGCGCGCCGCCGGCCAGCGCCTGCAACGAAAACCCCGCCGTGTAGCAGAAGCAGTTGAGCACGCGGCGGTCGCGCGCGAGTTCGGCCACGCGCCGGCGATTGTCGCGCTGGTCGAGGTAGAAACCGGTCTTGTGGCCGCCGACGATGTCGACCGTCATGTTCACGCCGTTTTCCTCGATCACCAGTTCCTCCGCGGCAGCAGTGCCGTGGAGCCAGCCGGTCACGGCTTGGAGACCCTCGAGGCTGCGCACCTCGACGTCCGAGCGCTCGTAGATGCGCGCGCAACCGGTGGCCTTGAACAAGGAGTCGGCGATGGCGGCACGCCACTTGTCGGCGCCAACCGTGGTCAGTTGCACCACCACGGTGTCACCATAGCGATCCGCGATAACGCCGGGCAGGCCGTCGGATTCGGCATGAATCAGGCGCAGCCCCTGCTGCCCGGCCAGTTCCGGCAGGGCCGCGCGGCGCGCCACGGCCGCCGCGATGCGGCGCTTGAAGAAGGCGTGATCGATGCTCTCGTCGACATCGAAGCTCCAGATCCGGGCGCGAATCTGCGAGGCGGGGCTCCACGCCGCGCTGGCCAGGGGCCGGCCGTCGCTGGAGACGACATCGACCGTGTCGCCCGGTCGGGCGCGGCCATCGAGTTGCGCGACCGCGCCGGAGAACAGCCAGGGGTGCCGCCGCCGGACGGATTTTTCCTTGCCGGGATGCAGAGTCAGGGTAGCCATGGGACGGGATGCTACAGGGCAAGCCGGGTGCGCGTCACGTCATTTGAAATGAAGCGAGTACGACCTGACGCGACGAAAATCGAGATGGGTACAAAGCTCATCAGGCCCAAGTCAGCCGTGACCTGCCGGTCGAGCATCGCACTCAGAGGGCCGCTTCAGACTGTAAGCAGACTTGTCCTCATAGCTTCGTCTTACATGCTCGTGGTCACGAACGGAGCTATCACCGCTGTCGCCCACTTTGTTAGCCAACCAAGAGCCCACAGGAAAAGAGCTATTCCCATGCCCTCAAGACCTCTGCGCAACCACTTTTGTGTCCAGTGCTCACTTTCTCGACTAAAGCGAACATTGGGGAACAGAGTTCCAATTCCAGCGAGCGCCCGTTGTTGAATAAAGGCCCAAAGGTTGCTGTAGACCAAGAACCAGAAAGCGAAAGCCAAGGCTCGGGGATACTCGATCCCGGTCAGATAAGGTGCTGACAGGGTTGCAAGCCACAAGCATAGAAGAACCCCGGCAACGACTCCAACAAGTTGTAAAACCAGTGCCATCCATTGTGTTCGGACTACAGCAGTTGCAAGGTGTCTGCGTCGAGCAAGCACTGCTTCAAGTGCAGTGAACGTAGTCTCCACCCAATCCTTTGAGTCTCCGCCAACAATAATGTGAGAAGTGGCCTCACCAACAGAGTCAAGCCTGACTTCTATTTTCTCTCCGATCATGTCGTTCGTTTGAAGCCCCGTACGGCTTACAGCTTCAAAAATGACCCGTTCTACGGTCGCCGCAGTCTTGTAGTAGCCCCAAGCTTCCTCAGCCGAGAATGTTCTATACCCGCGATTATCGAATCTGACGACATACGATTGTCTTAACTGTCGCTCGGTGTCCGCAGTACTCGCGTTGAGTCCTGCAACACGCTGCGAAACAATAGCATTCAGTTCCTGAATTGCTTCATCGTTTATGACTACATTCCGCACCATGACATCACGGATAAAGCTAGGCATATCAGTCTCCTATGTTGCTAGATTTGCCCATAGCATACCTCCTGATGGGAATACCAAGCGGATCGGTTGCTCATCGAGTTAGCTAATTGGCTGCTTGGGTTCTTGTCATTCGCTAAGTAGTGATGGCCGTCACACTTGGTTTGGGGAATGCCCACTTATCGCTGCATTGCAGACGCTTGGGCCTGAACCGGCCCGCGCGCTCCAGGTCGAACTGCAACGCTCCTTTTGGCACTGCTCATCAGGGCAAATTCGGGTTGCTCCGATTGAATCTTCCGGAATCAGCCGCCCGCCTTGCCGAGTTCGAGCTTGAGCAAAATCTCGCGGCCCTCGGTCGCGCTCTTTGCCGCCGCGCCCTGACGGATGCGGGCCTCGGGCGCGCCAGCCGCCTTCAGATTCTCCAGCGCGTACTCGGCACGGCGCACGGCCAACGCCTGCAATGCATCGTCTTTCACGACCTCTTTCGCGCGCAGCCGCTCGAACAGCACGGCGTAAAAATCCGCGCCCTTGAGCCGGCCGACTTCGGCTTCGCTGAGGCTGCGCTTCTCGCGCATGAGGCCGGAGAGGCGCGACATCATCTTGCCGGTCATGCTTTCCTCCAGCTGGCCCGGGTTGGCGCTACGGAAGCCCTCCTTGAGCGTCGCCAGCTCGGCGCTGCCGAAGCTGTCGGCGAACAGGCTTTCCAGCGCGGCCTGCACCTTCGGCGCACGGGTCGACAGCGGACCCGGATCGCCTTTCGCTCCCATCGGCTGGCCGCTCTTGTCGGCCACCACGCGGCGCAATTGCAGATCCTGCAGTGAGACGCGATCGACTTCGGCCCAGGTCCCGGACACGGTGAGCGCCAGCCCCGGCCGCTTGTTCAGCACGGTGGCGAGGCGCACCAGCTTCTCGCGTTCGGGCGGAGTCAGGCTGGTCGCGCCGGCTTCGAAGGCGATGTCGTCGATCTTTTCACCTCCGCCGCCGAACAGCGCACCCAGGGCGCGGAAAGGCGCGGTGACGATCCTGGTCAGCACGTTGGTGATGGCCTTCCAGACGATCGCGCCATAGCTGAACTGCGGGTCGTCGAGGCTGCCGGCAATCGGCAGGCCGAGGTCGATGCGGCCGTCCGAATCGCTGAGGATGGCGATCGCCAGGTCCAGCGGCAGATCCTTCGCCGTCGGACTCTCGACCCGCTCGCCGAGTTCGAGGCGATCGATGATGATGCGGTTTTCACCCTGCAGCTGGCGCTGCTTGATCTTGTATTCGAGCTCGAGCGACAGCTTGCCGGAATTGATCTTGCGGCCGGCGAAGGTGGCCGAGTAGGGCGTCAGATGCGTCATCTCGACATTGCGGAACACCACCTTGAGGTCCATGAACTCGGTGGGCTTGAAGAAATCCACCTGGCCCACGGCGCGCGCCAGGCCGAACTCGTCGACCTCGCCGTCGAGTTCCACCTGACCGGGTGCACCGGGCCTCGACGACAGCCCGACGATCGATCCGCGCAGATTGTGGATGCGAGTGCCGAAGGGCAGGACCAGCGAGTTGTCGGCAAAGAACATCGCGCCGCTGCGGAAGCGCAGGCGGTCGATATTGACCAGGAAGCCCGGCGCTTCCGGCCTGGCCGGGGCCGTCTCGCTCTGCGTACCGGGGCTTCCGCTGCGCGGGCCGGTAACAACGGGTGCCGCGGCTTGCGCGGCAGGGGGCCCAGCAGGAGTCGGCGCCGGCGGTGCGGCGGCGTCTTTATTGCGCATTACGCGCTTGAGATTGGTCGACTTGTCCTTGTCGATGATCAGCTTGGTATCGAGCCCGTCGAGCGACAGCAGGGCCATCTCGAGCCGGGTCGGGCTCAGCGCGAGATCGTCGCTGGCGAGCGACTTCCAGGCGAGGAACACTTCCTTCGTGCCGGCTTCGTTGAGGCGCAGGTCGCGCACCGTGACGCTGCCGCGATAGCCGCTGCTTTTCGCATTGCGGACCACGCGCCCCGCCGCCGTAACCTGGCCGCCGACAAGATCCAGCGCGGCGATTTTCGACACATAGGGCTGCGCGGGCTTGAGCGCGAGATTCGCCAGCTTCACGTTCAGGTCGGCTGTGGCATCGGCCGGCGTGACCTTGCCGACGACTTCCAGCCGGCCGCCGCTGCGCACGTCCAGGCTGGCCTTGAGCGGCAGTGCCGCCTTGAAGTTTTCGCTGACGCCGTCGACCGCGACCGCGATGTTGTCGAGCGCGAGTTCCACCGCCGGCGACACCGTCTCGTCGCGCGCGACAAGGCCGAGGCCGCTGAGGGCGACATGCTCGATGCGAAAGCGCCACGGCGGCGCAGTGGGCTCGGCGCTAGCCGCGGCTTTCGGCACGGACTTGTCGCCGATGCTGTCGAGCACGCCGAGCAGGTCGAGCCTGCCCTGCGCGTCGCGGCGAACGCTGATGCCGCCGCCCTTGATTGTCATTGCCGCCAGTGTTGCATTGCGCTGCCCGAGATCAACCCTGGCATCGGTCAAGACGATGTCATCGAGCGTCAACAGCGGCGCCGGTGGCTTGTTTCCGACCACCGCCTCGATGCGATTTCCCTGCAACCCGATGGCACCGAGCGTGAGTTGCCGGGTCCCCGCATCGAAGCGTCCGTCCTTGATCTCGAGACGGTCGACGACCAGTTGCGGCTGCGTCGCGCCCGCCGCTTTCTGCAGCCGCAGCGCGGAAGCCGCCAGGCTGATTTTTTCGAGGCTGAGGCCCAGTGTGCCGCCGGCCTGGGTCAGGCGGTAATCGGCACCGAAAGCGGCGATGCCGGCAGGTGGCGCAATTGGCAGCCTGTCCTGCAGCAACGGCGCCAGACGCTCCAGATCGATTTGGCCGACGTCGATGCGGCCGGTGCTCGCAATCGGATTCAGCGTGACGTTGCCGGCCCAGGCCAGTTGCGCGCCGAACCGGGTCTTCGCGGTCAGTTTGAACTTGCCGGCGTCATCGGGTAGCGTCGATACATCGGTGAGATCCAGGTCGAGCGGCTCGATGCTGGTGACGAAGGCCGGCGTCACGCGCTGATCGCTCAACTGCACTTGCGCGCCGCTGACACGCAAGTGCCGGATGTCGAGGCGCGGCAAGCCTTTGGGCTCGGGCTGCGGCTCCTTGCCTTGCAGCGCATCGAGCAGCGGGCTCCAGTTGAGGCCGCCTTCCTTGCGCTGGATCAGGGCGCCATTCAGGCCGTCGAGGCGGATCTCGTCGAACACCAACGCGCGCTGCGTCAGGCTTGCCGCCGACAGATCGATGAACAGTTCGCTGAAGCCAAGCAGTTGCGCGCCGGCCGGATCGGTGAGGCGCAGGTCGCGCAGCCGCACGCTCCATGCCAGCGGATTGATCTCGGGCCGGGCCAGGCTCAAGCGGTGGCCGGTCTTTTCGGCGATGAACTTTTCAGCCTGCGACTGGACGATCCCCGGCAGCGCCAACCAGACGAAGGCCAGTATGGCGATGAAGATGCCCACAACTATCAGCGCGGGCTTCCTGAAACGGGAAAATGTCATGTTCATCTTGACCTCCGTGCATGGCGCCAGCGCCATGCAACAGGAATCATAACCCTGCGGGGATCAATTCCGTGGCCGCGACGCCCGCCGTAAAGACACGCAAACGAGCCGGGCGCGCCGATGTACTCAGCCGCGTCCCTGCCGCCACGGAGTGGGGCCGAACTCGGCGACCAGAAAATCCACCATGGCGCGCACCTTGGGCGACAGGTTGCGGCCGCTCGGATAGGTGGCATAGAGCGGCACCGGCTCGACGTGATGCCAGTCGGTCAGGATCGCCACCAGTTCGCCGCGACGAATCGCGTCGCCGACGATGACGTCGGTCAGGCGCGTGATGCCGACACCGGCCACCGCCAACTGCAGCACGGTCTCGGCCGTGTTGGCAGCGACATTGCCACCGACCTGCACGACGCGGATGCCGTCGTCGGTATCGAAGGGCCAGCGGCGCAGGGCCGGCAGACTGGTCATCCACAAACAGTTGTGCTGCTGCAGGTCATCCGGCGTGCGCGGCGTGCCGTACCGCGCCAGGTAAGCCGGCGCGGCGCAGATCACCCGTTCGAGGTTGCAGATGCGCCGCGCCACCAACGACGACTCGTCGAGGGGGCCGATGCGGATCGCCAGGTCGATACCTTCCTCCATCGCGCCCGGCGGAAGATCGCTGATGGTGATATCCAGTTCGACTTCGGGATGAAGCGCCTGGAAGCGCGGGATGGCCGGCGCCAACGGGTGCATGCCGAAGGCCGATCCGCAGTGCAGGCGCAGCAGGCCGCGCGGACTGGCGGAGGCTTGGGTGACCTCGGCCTCGGCCTCGTCCATGGCGGTCAGAATCGGGCGGGCTCTGGCGTAGAAGGCCTCGCCTTCGGCCGTCAGCAGCAGCCGGCGGGTAGTCCGCTGCAGCAGCCGGGCGCCGAGCCGGTCCTCGAGGCGCGTCACCAGTTTGGACAGGGCTGACGGCGTCAGGCCCATATCCCGTGCGGCGGCAGAGAAGCCCCCGGTTTCCACGGCACGGACAAAAGCAGTCATTTCGGCGGCGCGATCCATCCAAGTATTATGGACGAATATTCATCAATGTTGTTCCATTTAACGTGATTGTATGCTGATCTAAATGTAATTACAGTGAGGTCATGCGGTGTTGCGCCGCAACATAAGGAAGGAAATCATCATGCTCCCCATCGACATTACCAAGATAGAACAGCAGGCCCGGCAAATGCGTGCCGAAGAAATGCAGCGCATCAACGGGTTGATCTCTGCCCGCCTGAGCGCGTACGGCGAGTTGCTCGCTGCCACTCTCGTCTCCGGCCTCGCACTGGTCGCCAGAAGCGTGCGCTCACTGTTTTCCTGGAACCCGCAGGCCCACCGCCTGCACTGACGCAGGCCCGCGGCCCTTTAGCTGACCCTGGGGCCCTGGCGCGCCCCGAGCAGCGCCCCTGCCGTCACCGCCGCCAGGCCGGCCAGCGCCAGCATTGACAGCGGCTCGCCGAGCACCGGCACCGCCGCCAGGGCCGAAAGGCCGGGTACCACCGCCATCAGCAGGGCGACGGTTTGCGCCCCGAGATGGCGCACCGCCAACGCATACAACAGCATCGCGACAAACACCACCAGCACGCCCTGATACACCGCCTGCATGAGAATTTCCGTGACCGGCGCCTGAGCCATGGTGCTCGGCAGGAACAGCCACCACAGCGGCAGATAGACCACCGCGCTGCCCAGCGTGGTGGTCACCGTCGCGGCCAGCGGCTGCATCGGGTAACGGCGCAGCAGCAGGGTGAAGGTCGCCCATGAACATGAGCCGCAGAGGAACAAGGCGTCGCCGACCACCTGCATGCCGGTGATCTGTGCACCGTGCCAAAGCGTATCGGCGGCAGTCAGCACGATGCCGGCGAAGACCAGCCCCAGTGCAATGCGCTGCGCCCGCGAGGGTGCCTGCCGGAGCCACAGCCAGGCGATCACCGCGGTCGAAAAGGGCAGCGCGCCCGGCATCAGCACCGCGGCGTGGGCCGCCGGCGCCATGCGGAAGGCCGAATACACGGTGACCGCGTAGCCGATGCCGCCGAACAGCGAAAACAATGCAATTACCTTGAGCGGCGGCAGGCTCACGCGCGGCAGGAAGAAGACCGCGATCAGGGCGCCGACGCCAAAGCGCAGCGCGGTAACATCCCAGCCGGTCAGCAGGCCCTTGCCGCCGGCACGGGAAACCAGGATGAACCCGGTCCAGATGCACATGGTGGCCGCGACTGCGATCCAGCCGGCGCGGGAGGACGATGGAACTGCAGTCAAGAGGCGGGCGATTGAAGCGAACTCAAGCGAGGCTGCGATAGCACCCGCCGTGGAAGATCAGTGGCGGCTTCTCTTCGCGGCGAATGCTTTCGACATGGCCGACGAGAATCATGTGATCGCCGCCGGGGTAGCGCATCTCGTTGCGGCACTCGAACCAGGCGCAGCAACCGCGCAGCAGCGGCGTACCGCCAGCGCCGACTGTCGACTCGATACCGGCAAAGCGGTCGCTCTGCGATTGCGAAAAACGCTGCGCCAATTCGACCTGGTCGGCGGCGAGCACGTTGACCGCATAATGGCTGCACGACTCGAACGCCTCCAGCGAAGGCGACTGCAGGCCGAGGCTCCACAGCACCAGCGGCGGCTCGAGCGACACCGAGGCAAAGGAATTGATGGTGACGCCGACCGGCTGGCCGTCGGCCCCGCGTGCTGTAACCACGGTGACGCCGGTGGCGAAGTCACCCAGCGCATCGCGCAGACGGCGCAGGTCAAGAAGGTGCTGGTACGACTGGTTCATTGGGGCTGATCGTCAAGAGGCTCTAAAATCTGGGGACTTACTTATCGTTATCGGGAGCACCTGATGGGCATCATCAAACGTATCGGCACTCCGCTTTCTCCGTCCGCCACGCGAGTGATGCTTTTGGGTTGCGGCGAACTGGGCAAGGAGGTCATTATCGCATTGCAACGGCTGGGTTGCGAAGTGATCGGAGTCGATCGTTATGCCGATGCGCCGGGCATGCAGGTGGCGCACCGCAGCCACGTGGTGACCATGACCGATGGCGCCGCCCTGTGCGCGGTGATCGAGAAGGAAAAGCCGCATCTGGTGGTGCCCGAGATCGAAGCCATCGCCACCGCGACGCTGGTCGAGATCGAGCGCGACGGCATCGCCGGGCATTTCCCGGAATTCATTCCGACCGCCCGCGCCGCGCAATTGACCATGAATCGGGAAGGGATACGCCGCCTCGCCGCGGAGGAACTCGGCCTGCCCGTCTCGCCCTACAAGTTCGCCGACTCGCTGGCCGAAATGCAGGCGGCGATCGACAGCATCGGCTACCCCTGCGTGGTCAAGCCGGTGATGTCATCCTCGGGCAAGGGCCAGTCGCTGCTGAAAACTCCGGCCGACGTGGCGAAGGCGTGGGACTACGCGCAGGCCGGCGGTCGTGTCGGGGCAGGGAGAGTCATCGTCGAGGGTTTCATCGATTTCGACTACGAGATCACCCTGCTCACGGTGCGCGCCGTCGGTGCCGACGGCAATGTCGACACCTTCTTCTGCGAACCGATCGGCCATGTGCAGGTGAATGGCGACTATGTCGAATCCTGGCAGCCGATGGCGATGACGCCGTCCGCCCTGGAACAATCCCGCGAGATCGCCCGCGCCATCACCGGCAATCTCGGCGGGCGCGGCATCTTCGGCGTCGAACTGTTCGTCAAGGGCGATGCCGTGTGGTTCTCCGAAGTCAGCCCGCGCCCGCATGACACCGGCCTGGTGACGCTGACGACGCAACGCTTCTCGGAATTCGAGCTGCATGCCCGCGCCATCCTCGGCCTGCCGGTCGACACCTCGCTGCGCCGCCCCGGGGCTTCGGCGGTGATCTACGGCGGGTTGGCCGAAAAGGGCATCGCCTTCGAAGGCGTGGCCGAGGCCTTGCAGGTGCCTGAATCCGACCTGCGCCTGTTCGGCAAGCCCGAGAGTTTCGTCAAGCGCCGCATGGGCGTGGCCGTGGCCAACGCCGACACGACGGACGAGGCACGGCGGCGGGCGAAACTCGCTGCAAGCCGCGTGAAGCCGGTGACAGGTAAATGAGAGGGTGAAGGATTTCGCCGAGCGCCTGATCCGCTGGCACAAGAGCCACGGCCGCCACGATCTGCCGTGGCAGAACACCACCGATCCCTACCGCGTCTGGCTGTCGGAAATCATGCTGCAGCAGACGCAGGTGGCGACGGTGATCCCGTATTACCTGCGTTTTCTCGAGCGCTTTCCGCAGCTCGCAGACCTCGCCGCCGCGCCGGTCGAAGAGGTCATGGCGCTGTGGAGCGGACTCGGCTACTACGCCCGGGCACGCAACCTGCACGCTGCGGCGCGCGCCGTCATGGAGCAACACAACGGGCTATTTCCACGCGATCCCGATGTCATTGCGCGACTGCCGGGCATCGGCCGCTCCACCGCCAACTCGATCGCCACCTTCTGCTTCGGCGCCCATGCGCCGATCCTCGACGGCAACGTCAAGCGCGTGCTGTGCCGCGCCTTCGGCATCGAGGGCTTCCCCGGCAGCGGCGCGGTGGAAAAGCGCCTCTGGACCCTGGCCGCGGAACTGATGCCGGCGCGAAACGGCGCCATCTACAACCAGGCGCAGATGGATCTCGGCGCCACGCTCTGCGCGCGCGGCAAGCCGCGCTGCGAGGCCTGCCCGCTCGCTGAGCCCTGCGTCGCCCGCACCACTGATCGCACCGCGGAGCTGCCGCAAGCCAAACCGCGCCGCGAGATTCCGCAACGCCACGCCACGCTGCTGGTGCTGCTCGACGGCAATCGCGTGCTGCTCGAAACGCGGCCGCCGTCCGGCATCTGGGGCGGGTTGCTGTCGCTGCCGGAACTGCCCGAAGGCGCCGATGCGAGGGAATGGGCGGAGCGCCGCTGCGACTGCCGCGTGATCGGCGTCTCGCCAGCGCCGACTCTAGTGCACGTCTTCAGCCACTTCCGTCTGCACATCGCGCCGCTGCTGCTGCAGGTAACTCCGGGCCATGCCGCCATGGAGCCGGGATGGCAGTGGCTGGCGCTGGCCGAAACCGGCAATGCCGCCCTGCCGGCGCCGATCAGGCGCATCCTCGATGAGTGTCAAACATCCGGCAACAAACCCTTGCCTTCAAGAAAGCGATAGATGATCTCGAGGCGGTCGATGCTGTCCTCGATTTCCAGCAGCTTCTGCCTCGCGGCAACCGGGATCGGCAGCACTTCCGCGTAGCGCATGCCCAGCCAGCCGGCGTCGAAGAAGCGGTGCGGCATGGCGGGGGCGTTGGGCGCACCGGCCGCCATCTCGCCGACGATGGCGCGCAACAGCGGCACCAGACGCGCGTAAGGGCCGGGAACCGGCAGCACGGTGGGGGCCGCGATCAGCTCGATCTCGCCGCGCAGCAGGCCTGACTCCTCCGTCCAATGGCGCAGCAAACGAAAGCGCTCGCCGCCCTGGGCGATGATGTTGAGCACGCCAAGCTGCTGCATGTCCCAGTCGGCGATGTGCGCCAGCGTGCCCACCGCGTGCGGCTCGGCCGGTTTCTGGCCGGCACGGGCGACCTCCTCGCCGCGCGCAATCAGGCAGATGCCGAAGCAACTGGATTCCTTGAAACAGACCTTGGCCATGTCCATGTAGCGCTGCTCGAAGATCCGCATCGGCAGCCGCCCGCCGGGAAACAGCACCGACCGCAGGGGAAACAGCGGAATGATCATGACGCGCCTTTCAAGGCAGGATTCGCGGCAACGGGTGCGGCAAGCAAGCGCGCCGCGACGAGGCCGTTGATGGCGCCGAAGACCAGCGCCGCCGTGGCGAACAGCGGCAGCAGATAGAACACGCCGTCGTGCGGCACCAGCCAGACGCGGGCCAGCAGCAGCTGGCCGCCGATGTGGGCGAACGCCGCCAGCACGCTGGCCGAGACCGGGCCGAAGAAGCGCGGCGGCAGATGCTGCGCCAGCGCCAGCACGGCCAGGCTGCACAAGGCACCTGCCAACGCCAGGAAAAATCCCGGCGCGAGAAACTGGCCGATCACCAGGCTGCCCGCCACCACGCGCAGCAGGCTGACCCAGGCGGCATCGCGCCAGCCGTAACGCGCCAGCACCACCAGCACGATGATGTTGGCCAGGCCCGGCTTGATGCCCGGCAAGGGGCTCGGCAGCGCCGCCTCGGCCACCGTCAGCGCGATCGCCGCCGCCGCGTAACGCGCGATGCGGTAGTCATCGACGGTGACCGGCAGTTCAATAGTTGAGCGTGTCATAAGCGCCATTCTGGCCGCTGCGTCCGGAAAGTTGCAGCGTGACGTGATTCGGCGCGCAGATCGCCACCGCATTGGCGCGCGTCAGCCAGCCCTGCTGCACGCAGTACTGGCGCGGGCCGGGATCGGAAAGCACGCGGGCGCGGCCGGGCTGGATTTCGATCAGCGTGGTGCCGATGGCGCCGGTAACCTCGTATCTGCGCGCGACGTTCAGCGCCAGTTCGGTGACCACCTGGCCATCGCGCTTGACGATCGCGCGATCCGCCTTGCCGCCGCGCCACAGCAACGGATAGGACGTCGCCACCAGCACGCCGGCGGCCAGCAGCAGCACCCAGTCGCCGGGCTTGAGCAGCGTGCGCCACGGCGCATGGCCGACCCCGGCGGCCTGCGCCAGCAGGTCGCGAAGGCCGTCGGGAACGGAATGCTTCATTCGATCAGGGCGCGATGCCGCACCAGCACCCTGGCCGATCCGCGGAAATGCGCGGCGAGCTTTTCGGCGAGATACACCGAGCGGTGCTGGCCTCCGGTGCAGCCGATGGCAACCGTCAGATAGGAGCGGTTGTCGCCGATGTACGCCGGCAGCCAGTCGCCGATGAAACGGCGCAGATCGGCCTCCATGCGCGCCACTTCGGGCTGGGCTTCGAGGAAGTCGATCACCGCGGCATCGCGCCCGGTGAGCGACCGCAACTCGGGTTCGTAATGCGGGTTGGGCAGGCAGCGCACGTCGAACACCAGGTCGGCGTCGAGCGGTATGCCGTTCTTGAAACCGAAGGATTCGAACAGCAGCGTCAGCCCGCTGCGCTCATCCAGCGCCGCGAACTCCTTGATGCAGGCGCGTAGCGAATTGGGCCGCAGGTTGCTGGTGTCGATATGGTGGCCGAGCGAGGCCAGCATTTCGAGCCCCTCGCGCTCACGGGCGATGGCTTCCTCCAGGGTCACGTCGTCGCCGGCCAGCGGATGACTGCGGCGGGTCTCGGAAAAACGCTGGATCAGCACATCGGTGCGCGCGTCGAGAAACACGAAGCGCAGCGTGACGCCCTGCGCTTCCAGATTGCGCAATTGCAGCGGCAGCGCCGCAATGCTCGCGCCGCCGCGCATGTCCACCGCCACCGCCGCCAGCTCGTGCCCCTCCAACCGCAGATGGCCGACCAGATCCGACAAGAGCGGCGCCGGCAGATTGTCGACGCAGTAGTAGCCGGAATCCTCCAGCACATTGAGCGCGATGGATTTGCCGGAACCGGAAAGACCGCTGATGAGGACGACTTGCATAGGTGAAAGGATAGCGGATTACGGGGGCCGTTGCCGGGACTCGCCGCGGCAACGGCCGCGGAAACAAGTCACCAACTCAAGAGTCGGCGCTGGCGGTACGGCGTCCTGCGACGCCAAACGCCTAGCCGCGCTTAACCGGAATCAGCATCTCCGCCACATCGGCACGGCCCGGATTGTAGGCATTGACGACGTGGTCGCTCGGCCAGCCCAGCGCGAGTCCGCACAGCAGCTTGTAGGCGGGCGGCACGTCGAAGGCCTCGCGCACCGGCCCGGCCCAGGTGCCCAGTGCGCCCTCGGCGCAGGTGCCCAAGCCCCGCGCCTGCGCCGACAGCATCAGCGACTGCAGGAAGATGCCGGCGTCGAGGACGGAGTAGGCGCCCAGTTCCTGGCGCACGAAAACAAACATCACGACCGGCGCGCCGAAGAACTCCCAGTTGCGGCGCATCTGGCGGTTGCGCGCCGCGCTGTCCTCGCGGGCGATGCCGAGCGCGGCGTAGAGGCCGAAGCCGGTGGCGCGGCGACGCGGCGTCAGTTCCTTCGGATATTCGAAACGCGTATTGAAGTCGCCGTCGGGCAGGCCCTTGCGGGTCACCAGCGCCCCCGCCTTGGCCAGCACGCTGCCGCCCTGCAGCCGCACCGAGGCGTCGTAGCAGGCCAGCAGCTGCGCCTTGAGCCGGTCCTTCAACTCGCCGCTGGCGACGGCGATTTTGTAGGGCTGCGTATTCGACCAGCTCGGTGCCCAGCGCGCGTCGCCGAGAATGGCATCGACCAGTTCCGCGGGTACTTCGGTGGCGGAAAAATCCCGGATGCTGCGCCGCTCGCGCAACAGGCGGGCGAGCGTTTCGCTATTTCCGGTATCAGTCATGATCGAACGCCTCCGTTACGGCGCCATGGTCGGCAGGATCCAGCCGTCGCGCAGTTCAATGGAGCGCGAGCGCAGCAGTTCGCCGAGCAGCCAGGAGGCGAAATCTTCATCGGAGAAGCCCAGCATGCGCTGGTTGACGCTGTCGAAGAAGGGCACGCTCTTGAGGTAGGTCGGCAACTCGTCCTCGCGCAGGCGCTGCAGGTCGAGCAGATTGAAGGTGAAGCAGGCGCGCACGGCATTGCGCCCGACGCGCGTGGAGTCGGCCTCGAAGGATTCCAGGCGCTTGAAGGCGCGGGCCAGGGCGGCATCGAAATCGTCGAAGGGCGCACCGTGGCCGGGGATCACGATGTCGACTCCGAGCCGGCCGATCATTTCCAGCGTGGCACGGGTAGCCGGCATGGCATCCTTCCTGCCCATCAGTTCGCCGAAGATGATGCCGAAGCCATCCTGCCACAGCGCATCGCCAGAGACCAGGATGCGCTTCTCGGCGCAGTAGTAGACCAGCGCTTCCATGTCGTGGCCGGGCGCAGGCAGCGCCTGCCAGGTCAGCCCGCCCATTTCGAATTCGCTGTGGGCCTCGATCACGGCGTCGTGGGCGAAGCGGTGGCCGCGCTGCCTGGCCGCGTCGAGCAGCAGGGCATTGGTGTCCCACTCGGTGATCATGCGTTCGATGCCGGCGGGGATCACGATCTTGCAGCCGAATGCGGCCTGCAGCGCGGCGTTGCCGCCGATGTGGTCGGAGTGCGAATGGGTGTTGATCAGGCGGTCGAGTGTGACCGGAGCGCGCCGTGTCCCACCAGGGGACTTCCTTCGGGGCGCCGCCAACGCCGACTTTACGAGTTCGACCGTCTGCGGCGCGTGGCCGACATAGCCGGCATCGACCAGCGTGGCCGACTCGCCCTCGAAGAACAGCACGTTGTTCGATGACAACCAGCCACGCTCGATGACCTGGATCGACTCGGGGAGCTTCATCTTGAAAAACCTATTTGGCCACAGAGGACACGGAGTTCACAGAGAAAAACCAAGCTTCGACCGCCGGCCATGACATCTTGCTCTCTCTGTGTTCTCTGTGCCCTCTGTGGCTTGACGTATGGTCATGGTTTCATACGTCGCTGCAATTGCAAGTCATGTCCGATTCAGGGTCGGGAAGGGTTCGCCGCTGTGCCACGGCGGCCAGGATCAGCCGCTTGTCGGCGTCGCCGATAGCGGCCCAGCGCGCGATCTCGTCGATGGTGCGGAAACAGCCGACGCACAGGCCCTCTTCCATCTTGCAGATGTTGACGCAGGGCGAGACCACCGCGGCGGCGCCCCCGTCGCCTTGCCCGTGGCGCACGCTCACGCGCCTTTGGCGGCCTGCATGGCACGCCGGGCGAGGATGGCGCGCGCCACGCGCGAGGCCGGCTGGCGCTTGAGCTGTTTGGAAATCCAGACGCCGGTATCCACCAGGGCATCGAGGTCGATGCCGGTGTCGATGCCGAGACCGGTCAACAGCCAGACCACGTCCTCGGTCGCGACATTGCCCGAAGCGCCCGCGGCATAGGGGCAACCGCCGAGGCCGGAAACGGAACTGTCGAAAATGCCGATGCCCATCTGCAACGAGGCGTAGACGTTCGCCGCGGCCATGCCGAAGGTGTCGTGATAATGGCCGGCGATCTTCTTCAGGGGAATGCGCCGCGCGACGGCCTCGATCATGTCCTTGGTGCGCTCCGGGGTGCCGGTGCCGATGGTGTCGCCCAGGCTGATTTCATAGCAGCCCATTTCAAGCAGCGCCTGCGCCACGTCGGCGACGGCCAGCGGCGTCACTTCGCCCTCGTAAGGGCAGCCCAGCACGCAGGAAACGTAGCCGCGCACCTTGATGTCCGCTGCCTTGGCGGCTTCGACGATGGGGCGGAAACGGTCCAGCGACTCGGCAATCGAGCAGTTGATATTCTTCTGCGAAAAAGGTTCGGAGGCCGCGCCGAATACCGCGACTTCCTTCGCCCCGGCCGCGACTGCGGCTTCGAAACCCTGCATGTTGGGCGTCAGCACCGGATAGCTGACGTCAGACAGCTTCTTGATCGCGGCAAACACTTCCGCGTTGTCCGCCATCTGCGGCACCCACTTGGGCGAAACGAAGGCGGTGGCCTCGATGCTCTTGAGTCCTGCGGCGCCGAGGCGACGGATCAGTTCGACCTTGACCTTGGTCGAGACGGGCGTCTTCTCGTTCTGCAGGCCGTCGCGCGGGCCGACTTCGACGATGCGTACTTTGCTGGGGAGAGCCATGCTGATTCACGATTGTTCTGAGGTTACGGCCGCGATGCCTGGCGCCGCTGAAGCAGGAGCTAGCCTGCGCTGAAACTACGTTTTGCCAAGCTCGAATTCTACTAGCTCGGCGCCATCGCTGACCTGCTCGCCGACGTTGAAATGGAAAGCTTTCACGATGCCGGCGGCGGGCGCGGTTATCGTATGTTCCATTTTCATGGCCTCCAGGATCAGCAGCGGCGCCCCCTTCTCCACCCTGGCGCCCACCACCGCTATCAGCGCAATAACCTTGCCCGGCATCGGCGCCGTCAGCCCGCCCTCGGCGCCACCGCCGCTGCCGGCGTGGAACAGCGGATCGATGGCGGCGAAGATGAAGGAGACGCCGTCGATGAAGACGTGGCGCTTTTCGTTGGCCGACACCACGGTGACGTTGATGCGGCGGCCGCCGAGATCGACGCGCAACTCGCTGCTGCCGGCAAAGCGCCCGGCGGCCGTGGTGTGCCGGCCTTCGAATTCAAGCGTGAAGCCGCCTGCGCCATAGCCGGCGTTGACCACCTTTTCGGTCTCCCCGGCGCGCAGCCTGATCTCGCGCCGCGCATTGCCGTTGAGACGCCAGCCGTCGCGCGCATGCCAGGGGGAAAACGGGTCGCGGCTCTCGACAGCTTCCGCCGCGGCGTACTGCTGGTCGCGGATCAGTTCCGACAGCGCGGCGACCAGCCAGGCTTCGGCCGGCGGTTCGGCCGCTTCCGGAAACAGGAAGGCGCGCTCGCGCTCGATCAGCCCGGTGTCGAGATCGGCCTGGGCAAACGCCGGGCAGGCCACCAGCCGCGACAGGAAGCCGATGTTGTTCGACACCCCGACCACGCGGTAGTCGGCCAATGCCTGCAGCATGCGCGCCAGGGCGCGTTCGCGGCTTTCGTCCCAGACGATCAGCTTGGCGATCATCGGGTCGTAGTGCGGCGAGATTTCGTCGTCCTGTTCGACGCCGGTATCGACGCGTACATGCAGCGTTTCCGCCGGCGGCGCGAGGTGGATCAGGCGGCCGATCGACGGCAGGAAGCCCTTGTCCGGATCTTCGGCATAGATCCGCGCTTCCAGCGCATGGCCGCGGATCGTCAGTTGCTCCTGCTGCAGCGGCAGCGTCTCGCCGGCGCCGACTTTCAACTGCCACTCGACCAGGTCGAGGCCGGTGATCATTTCCGTGACCGGGTGCTCGACCTGCAGCCGCGTGTTCATCTCCATGAAATAGAAGGTGCCGTCCTGCGCATCTCCCTGCGGAACGATGAACTCGACCGTACCGGCACCGACGTAACCGACCGCCCTGGCCGCATCGACCGCGGCCTTGCCCATCGCGGCGCGGCGCGCGGGCGTCATGCCGGGCGCGGGGGCTTCTTCCAGTACTTTCTGGTGGCGGCGCTGCACCGAGCAGTCGCGCTCGAACAGATAGACGCAGTTGCCGTGGCTGTCGCCGAAGACCTGAAACTCGATGTGACGCGGGCGCTGCAGATACTTTTCGATCAGCACGTGCTGGTCGCCGAAGCTCGACGCCGCCTCGCGCTTGCAGGAAGCCAGCGCATCGAGAAAGTCCTCGCTCCGGTCGACCGCGCGCATGCCCTTGCCGCCGCCGCCCGCCGCGGCCTTGATCAGCACCGGATAGCCGATGCCATCGGCCTGCTGCCTGAGGAAATCCGGATCCTGGTTGTCGCCGTGATAGCCGGGAGTCAGCGGCACGCCGGCCTTCTCCATCAGCTTCTTGGCTTCCGACTTGGAGCCCATGGCGCGAATCGCCGCCACCGGCGGGCCGATGAAGACGATGCCGTTCTTCGCGCAACTTTCAGCGAAGTCCTCGTTCTCGGAGAGGAAGCCGTAGCCCGGATGGATGGCCTGGGCGCCGGTGGCCAGTGCCGCCGCGATGATCTTGTCCGCCACCAGATAGGATTCCCTGGGCGGCGGCGCGCCGATGCAGACGGCCTCGTCCGCCAGCCGCACATGCCGTGCACCGGCATCGGCCTCGGAATACACGGCGACCGTGCGGATGCCCATGCGCCGCGCGGTCTTTATAACGCGGCAGGCTATCTCCCCACGGTTGGCAATCAGTATTTTCGTGAACATGGTTTCAGCCCTGGGCGATCCAGTTGGGTTTGCGCTTCTCGAGGAAAGCATTCATGCCTTCGCGCCCCTCGGCACTTGCGCGCAGGCGCGTGATGCGCTGCGCGGTGTCTTCGATGACTGCGGGTGAGAGCGGTTTCCACGCCACTGCCGCGATGAGTTCCTTGCACTCGGTCATGGCCCGGGGCGCGTTGTTCAGCAGGGCATCGACAACCTCGCCGACGGCCTCGTCGAGCGCTTCGGCGTCGGTCACCAGTTCGTGGAGGAGGCCGATGCGGTAAGCCTCGGCGGCCGAAAAACGCTCCGCCGTCAGCATGTAGCGCCGCGCGTAGCGTTCGCCGATGGCGGCGATGACATGTGGGCTGATCACGGCCGGAATGAGGCCGAGCTTGACTTCGGTCAGCGCAAACTGGGCGTCGAGAGTACCGATGGCCACGTCGCAGCAGGCCACCAGGCCCACGCCACCGCCATAGGCTGCGCCCTGGACGCGGGCGACGGTCGGCTTCGGACATTGCGCCAGACGTCGGAGCATCTCGGCCAGCGCGCGTGAATCGTGCAGGTTCTCGACTGTCGAGTAGCCGGCGGCGCGCTTCATCCAGTTGAGATCGGCGCCGGCGCAGAAACTCTTGCCGGAACTCGAAAGCACCAGCACGCGCACGGCGGGATCGACCGCCATCATGTCGATCGCAGTGGACAACTCGGCGATTACCGCGTCGTCGAAGGCATTGTGCCGCTCGGGACGATTGAGCGTAATGATGCCGATGCCGAGGTCAATTTCAGTAACTATCGATTGGTACATGAGAACCTCAAATTCCGCCACAGAGGACACAGAGTTCACAGAGGAGAAGCGCAGTTCTTGGGTTCTCTCTGTGAACTCTGTGATCTCTGTGGCTAATTGGTTTTACATTCTGAAAACGCCAAACTTGGTCGGCAGGATCGGTGCATTGAGTGATGCCGAAATTCCCAGGCTCAGGGTACGCCGCGTCTGCGCCGGATCCAGTACGCCGTCATCCCAGATACGCGCCGTAGCGTAGTAGGGATGGCCCTGGGTCTCGTACTGCTCGCGGATCGGGGCCTTGAAGCGTTCCTCGTCCTCCTTGGGCCACTCCTTGCCGGCGGCCTCCATGCCGTCGCGCTTGATGGTGGACAGCACCGAGGCGGCCTGCTCGCCGCCCATCACGCTGATCCGCGCGTTGGGCCACATCCAGAGCATGCGCGGGCTGTAGGCGCGGCCGCACATGCCGTAGTTGCCGGCGCCGAAGGAGCCGCCGATGATCATGGTGAACTTCGGCACCTGCGCCGTCGCCACCGCGGTGACCATCTTCGCGCCGTCCTTGGCGATGCCGCTGTTCTCGTACTTGCGGCCGACCATGAAGCCGGTGATGTTCTGCAGGAACAGCAGCGGAATGCCGCGCTGGGCGCACAGTTCGATGAAGTGCGCGCCCT